>PDWI01003390.1_pt1 | contig 22523 bp, 13 predicted proteins | sample 1430891 | NCBI WGS metagenome assembly PDWI01 (sample SAMN01162508, study PRJNA174530) | Oral metagenome, whole genome shotgun sequencing project. | biome: Marine environment; feature: Marine mammal; material: Swab sample of the gingival sulcus; isolation source: swab sample of gingival sulcus... | reverse complement strand
ATATATAGTCTTGAGCAACAAAATAAATGTTGAAATCCGACATGATTATACCTAATATACATATATAATAATAATATTTCTATACTCTGTTGGGCATATAGGATTTCTATAATTTTATACTCTATTGGGCGAATCGAATTTCATAACATTTTTTATATTTTACATATTTCTCTTTGCCGATAGTATTGGCGGTACTATTATTCCATTTATTAATGTGAGCACAACGTCTTTTATCATAAATGGTACCATTCCTGCAAAGACTCCAATTAGGCTTATTTCTTTTATTGTCACATATTTTAAAATAAGATATACATAAATAATGCCAATAATATAAACTATAATAAATCCTACAAAGCTAGCTACATAAACACCTTTTAAACCTATCTTATTTTCTTCTAAAAACTCATCCCTAATAAGTCCCACAAAAAAGCTGGCAATAGCAAAGCCTACAATAAACCCAAAACTAGGATAGAAAATATATCCTATTCCTCCACCAAGTGAAAAAACAGGTAGTCCCACTAGACCCAAAGCTATATAAACCACCTGACTAATAAGCCCTTTTTTTGCCCCTAAAAGAAGTCCGCTTAGTATACAAAAAAATAACTGCAAGGTAATTGGGACAGTTGGAAAAAATATATTTGGTATCTTTAAATATGCACCTATGGTCATAAGTGCTACAAAAAGACTAATTTCGCTTATATCTCTGATGTTTAATTTCATAATGTTTCCTTTCAAGTTGGGGTTGTTTTTTATCTATATTATTAAAATCTATATAAAAATAATAATGCTTAGTTCAGGCGAATGAAATGCTGAAATCCGACATTATCATCCCGTAAGTATATGCAAGATGAATGACATTCTTGTACCTGTTGGGAATATCGGATTTCGTTTCGCTTTCAACATTACCTGCATAAGTATTTTCTTTGTTTTTATTAATATTGTTATGCTGAAATCCGACATTATCATCCCGCAAGTACATGCAAGATGAATGAAATTCTTGTAACTGTTGGGAATGTCGGATTTCGAAACCCAATTAATCTAAACCCAACGAGCTTCTGAAATAGATGGATTTTTGCTGAAACTAAACCGTCCCGCGAATGGACAGTACAAATGGTCAGTGCTTTTGCTTCGCAAAAGTCTCTCGCTTCGCTCGAGCTCGGATGTCTTTCCGACACTACATACGGACTTGAGCGGGACGCTTGTTTAGTTGAAGTGAAAAGGCGCTATTTCAGGAGTTCGTTAAATAATCGTTGCGCCGGCTACGACATAGTCATCCTTATAAAGAACCACTGCCTGCCCTCTAGTAATAGCCCTTTGTGGTTCGTCAAACTCTACGACTAGTGTTCCATCATCTTGTGTATATGCAACACATTTCGATGGCTTATGCCTATACCTTATCTTAGCCATAAGCTCCGTCTTTTCATTCAGACTTTCCATTCCCATCATATTTACATCTGTCGCCCTTAGCACCGAAGAGAACGTATCTTCATTTCTACCTAGAACAACCTCGTTTTTTTCTAAATCAATTGCTAATACAAAAAGCCTTGAAGCAGAACTTATTCCTAGTCCACGTCTTTGACCAATAGTATAATTCACTATTCCCTTATGTCTACCTAAAAAGTTACCATTTATATCTACAAAATCTCCAGGCTCGCTAACAAGACCGCTATATTTCTCCATAAAAGCCACATAGTCGCCATCTTCTACAAAGCAAATATCTTGACTATCTGGCTTATCCGCAATAGTCAAATCTATCTTCTGTGCTATTTCTCTTATTTCATCTTTTGAATATTCGCCAACTGGCATAAGGGTTCTCTTTAACTGCTCTTGAGTGAGCTTACAAAGTGCATAAGTTTGATCTTTAGAAATGGTCTTAGACTGCTTTATTGTGTACCTACCATTTTCAAGTTTTACCACTCTCGCATAATGACCGGTAGCTATATAATCCGCTCCAATAGACATACTCTTGCTCAAAAGACTTTCCCACTTCACCTTCCTATTACACATTACACAAGGATTTGGGGTTAGTCCATTTTTATAAGAATCTATAAAATATCCTATAACATCTCTTTCAAATTCTTCTTTAAAGTTTATCACTTGATAAGCAATACCTAATTTATCCGCAACTCTTCTAGCATCATTAACCGCAGACGAACTTCCACAGGCACCCGTATCATCACTAGAGCATTTATTTTCGTGCCACATTTCCATAGTGACACCCATTACATTATATCCTTCTTCTTTAAGCAAATAGGCTGCCACCGAGGAGTCAACCCCACCTGACATGCCTATTACTACCGTTTTTTCTTTATTCATATTTTTCCTTATATTTAAAAATTTTAAATTCATCAAATGTCATATAATGTAGACATAAGATTTTTTAGTGTTTCATAAGCCATAGGCTTATAATAATAATAACCTTGAATGTAATCAACCTGTAGCCATTTAAGATAATCTATTTGCTCTCGCTCTTCGGCACCTTCTACCACGACTTCAAAATTAAACGTTTTATTAAGCATTATTATAAATTCTACAAGAGCCTTGCTCTTATAATCGTAAGGTATATCCTTTACAAAAATTCTATCTATTTTAACTATATCCGCCTCAATAGCAGACAAGTAAGATAAGGAAGAGTAACCAGTACCAAAATCATCTAAGGCTATCTGAACTCCCAATTCCCTAATCTTAGAAATAATTTCAGCTACTTCTTTAAGCCTCTCAATAAATAGTGTTTCTGTAATCTCAACAACTAAATGCTTCCCATCTAATTTATATTCTTGCAAGCATTTTTTTATAAATTTTACAACCTTTTCATCCTTAAAGTGAAGTGCACTCATATTAACATGTACTACAAAATCAGAATAATATGACATCATTTCCTTACAATGCTTACAAGCATTTTTAAACATACTGTAGTCAATGTCAATTATCATATTATTTTCTTCGGCCAACTCTATAAAATCATTTGGGTATACTATGCTTCCATCTTCTTTAACCCAACGAACAAGAGCCTCAGCCCCCACAATCCTATCTCCAGAACTCTCAACAATAGGTTGATAGAAAGGTATAAATTCACCGTTAGAAATACCATTCTTCATGCCCCTTGCTATCTCTCTTCTGTCAAAGAACTCTCTTTTATGTTCTTGAGAATAAAACTCTATACTTCCGTTACCATTTTTCTTAGCAACATTCAAAATAAAGTTTACATTATTTATCATATCATTTGCGGAAATAGTAGTGTCTTCGCAGAAATAAATCCCTATACAGGCACTGAGCTCAATATATTTATTTTTAAGCAAAAACTTATCTTTAAAGACAAGCCTAAGTCTCTCGATATAAATATATATCTGATTTATAAACTCTATATCATCTATAAGTATAACAAAATCATTACCGCCAACCTTAGCTATTGTATAAGTTAAGAATCTATTTTTTAACCTAGATGCAACATCAGTAAGAAGGTTATCTCCTTCTTTAAAGCCAAATTCATCATTGATGCTTTTAAAATTATCTAAATTAAGAGCTATAAGTGCAACTTTCTTACTAGGATTTTTCACGGCTTGTGCGAGTCTGTTCACAAGATATTGTCGTTTAGGCAAATTAGTAACCTCATCAACATACTTATGTCTCGTATCTCTAATAAGCATAGCATAATGTCTTTTATTTAATTCAAAAAGAGAAATCTCTGTAGCTAATTCTTCCATCTGCGGACTCTTAAACACCCACTCTATTCCAACGACATCTTCCGTTCTACACCTGTGTATAAGCTCATAGAAGTAAAGCTCAGCCAATTTACCCTTTGATTGCTCATCTCTTGATAAATCTATTATAGATTTTCCCTTTAACTCTTCTAAGTCAACATCAAATATCTTACAAGTCCTACTATTATAATCTAGTATTGTTTCGTAATTAAGTATAAGAACTGAATCGGTGGCATTATTATAAATATTTTGATAAAGCCTCATTTTGTCATCAACTTGGTTTTTAACTATTTTGTGGCTTATACTAACCATAAGAATCATATCAAACATCTCTATAACAATTAAAATAGCATAAAAGTATATAGTGATTAGATCAGGTTCTCCCAAAAAGCTAAGAAAATACATAAACGGAGCGAAAATAATCATTACTATACCAATCATTCTCCTAGTATAGATGTCTTTTTCCCAAAAAGCATACCTCACACCTACTATTAGTATTCCTGAGGCAAACATAATTTTACCAAAATAATATACAAAATCAATTCCAAAATAATAATAAATAAAAACTGGAATTGTACCCATTATTATCATATATCCAAGCAAAGTGAAGTCAATTTCTGATTTTTTATCTAAATATTTAAGACTTTCAGTTTTTAAACTATACTTAAGTAATCCATATAGAAAATAAAACTGAGCAAGATACAAATAATGCTGAACAAAAATCACAAAGCTCGTATACTTATCAATAAGCAAAAACTGATTACCTAAACAAATAAGAAGATATATACCCGCTAGGTATGCTAAGTTGCTAATTATTGCACGTTTAACATACCTTTTGGTTATGACAGTTATAACCAAGGCATTACTTATAATTATTATTTCTGCAATGTTCATATATAATAATGCAGTATTCATAAAACTATCCTTCTTCTACTTGTAAAAATATTCTCCGTCTATCCTTTTGTAAAAATCATCTTTCTTAGTCCTAAAAGGAACCATATTAAAAAACAGACAATCTTCTACATTGTTCTTTCCTCTTATTGCATCCATGCAAGCCTCTTTAGCCATCTTAGAAACTTCTTTTTCTTTAAAGCCCTCTTTGTGAGCTGGCGGAAACTGCGTATAAACATCTATTTGAAATATAACTTCATTAACAGTATTAGGAAAAAGTGGACTTTTTACCCTGTTTAAAATAACATTCGCTATCGCTAGATGTCCTTCATATTTCAAATTTCTAGCCTCAACCGTAACCATTTTACAAAGCCAGTAATAATCATCTTCTGTATATATACCGTACTTATTATGAAGGTATTCCTCAGGCAATTCGTAGCCATACTTTTCAAGATTTATTGTCCTGTTAGCTTCATCCCATGAAACATCAAAACCAAAGGCCTCCGAAACCAACTTAAGCGGCATGTATATAAGACCATCATGTTTAAAGGGCACTAGATCAGTCTTTCTTATATCTCCATTTAATTGAAATATGTCCATTCCCTCTATCATAAAAAAGTTTGTGTCCTCAGCACTAACCATAATAATACTTTGATTCGCTTCATAGCTTATATCTGTAGCTCCTAAGGCTCTTCCCATATCCTCTAAAGGCAAGTAAGAGCTACCCCCTTTAACCAAAATATCATTTAGAAGTTCAAGTCTTTTTTCATTAATATTAACCTTCACGTCTGCTACTAAAGGTTCTACGAATTCTGTTGGAGTGTCATTATTTTGTATTTCATTATCCTTAGTTTCTTCGCCACTAGCATAAATGCTAGGACTCAAAAATACCATCAAAGATAAAATCATTACTATCAGTATTTTATTTTTCATAATCAAGAGCCTTCTTTGCTAAGTAAAGTGCACCAATTAGTCCCGCATCTTGTCCATTCTTAGGATATTTAATATAATCATCTACTTCCTGTGTATATCTCTTATGAGAAAGGTATCCATTCATATATTTCTTAAAATTGAGCTTAAACTTTTCAAATAACTGTTCCTGCCTTGAAACTCCACCACCAATCAAGATTATATCAGGTGCAAGTATCAAGGTATAAGTCATTAAAGCCTGTCCAACATAATCTCCTATATAATCCCAAACTTCGTGATCTGCTCCTAGCTTGTCTCCTCTTACTCCACATCTTGCAAAAACCGATTCCCCACAAGCCATTCCTTCTAGACAGTTCTTATGTATAGGGCAAACACCCTCAAAATCCTCTTCCCTAGACTGAACTAAAATATGTCCCATCTCTGGATGTGTAATTCCATTCCTTACCTGTCCATCCATAACGAAGCCGGCACCTATACCAGTTCCTATAGTTATATACAGTACACTTTTCCTACCTTTGCCATGTCCTTCGTAATATTCACAAAGGGCAGCTCCATTTACATCCGTGTCTATATTTATCGGCACGTTAAGTTCATTTTTTAATGCCTTATATATGTTATAATTTGCCCAAGCTAGTTTAGGTGTGTTGAGTATCTTACCATAGCTGTCACTTTCCCTATCTATATCAATAGGTCCAAAAATCGCAACACCAAGGGCTTCTATATCCTTACCCTTAAAAAAGTCAAATACCTTAGACATAGTATAGTCGGGTGTTTTAGTAGCTATAGTAGTTCTCTCTACTATCTTCATATTGTCATCAGCAAGGCAACAAACAAATTTTGTTCCACCTGCCTCTATTCCTGCAAACATACTTCCTCCTAAAATAAATAATCGTATAAAATCATAAAATTTTTGCAAAATAATCCCATCTTTACATATACTATAACACTTTTTTTAATAAAATGTAACAAATGTGTAAGTTTCTTTTACAATCTTTTCATTTTTTCATCTATGGCGTTTAAAGATTTTTGCCATATTTACCTCACTAATAAAAATAGAAATGAGAATAAGAGCACTACCTATTAACATTTTGTAAGTTAATTGCTCTCCCAATATAGCAACTGACAAAAGAGTCCCTATAACCGACTCAAAAGATAATATTATGGCTGTTTCTGTTTCTGTTGTATACTTTTGTGCCCATGTTTGCATGGTAAATGCAAGAGCTGTAGGAAGCAAGCCTAAGTAAATTAAAGCCACCATCCCCCCATTAGAATAATGCGGATTAAATTCATAGCCACTAAATAAAAGTAGACTTAAACCCAATAAAAACGATATTCCCATCTGCACTAAAATCAGATGGCTTACGTCTTCCTCTCTTGAAAACTCCCCTGTCCAAACTATGTGAAAAGCAAAAAGCACAGCCCCTACTCCTGTTAACAAATCGCCTTTTCCTATTACAAAATTGCTGTCAATAGTCAAAAAGCCAACACCTATTAAAGTTATAAATGCAGCAAGAATATTTTTTTTATTAATCTGATTTCCTATTAAAAACATTCCTATAAAAGGAACCATAATAACGTTTGTAGCTGTTACAAAGGCACTTTTTGATGCCGTGGTATACTTAAGTCCAATAGTTAAAAAGTAAAAAGCCACGAAAGCAAAGACTCCTAGCAGCAAGCCCTTTTTTATGGCTGATTTTTTTATTTTTTTCAAGCTTCTAAAAGAAACGATAAGCATAGCAAGAAAAGCTATCAGAAATCTAATAGCCAAAACGAAGGATGTATCAAAGGAAGAAATAGCCAAATCTGTAGCTACGAATCCACTTCCCCATATTGTAGTAACAACTAAAAGTGTTATAACTCCTTTTAAATGATTGTTTTTTGAATACTTTATCATCTCTTTTATTTGTAGATGGTAGCCTTAATAAAAGCAACTACACTCCTTTTTTATAAACCTGCTACATTATATCACAGTCGCACTTATAAAGCCACCAAAAAAAGGCTCCCTCTAAAATCACCGAGAAAACCTTTTTTATTTTATTTTACAAGTCTAGCCAAAATGGCAATCATCTCTCCACGTTTTATTGCATCTGAAGCTCTAAAATTAGAAACGCTAGATATTAATCCATATTCATAGGCCTTACTTACTAAATCCGCATCTGATTCATATCCATATTTTACCTCATAAGCCCTTACAAACATTTCGATTGCATCTATTTTACTTATTGTGCCATCACTTAGTTTATTCTGCTTTAATATTCCAGCTCTCATAAGAGCCATCCTATCATCTCTTTTTAAATTTTTCTCAAAATCAATAGTCAAATCATCATTAATTATCGAGAAAATTCCATTTACCACATTTTTATGAGAGGCAAAGCTCTCTGGATAGTAAGCAGGCATACCCTTAAGGTCAAATTTCTTATTTAAGTCCTCAAGGTACTTTCTCGACCAATGCGAAGACACATAATACGACTCATTATATCTAAAGTCGTTTACCCTATACGGAAGTAATACCGCAGCTTGCCTTATCTTTGCACTAAAGGAAGTTTTTCCACTTACAACACTAATCGGTCTAGCTTTGTCCACATATTCTTGCATCTTATAAACATACTTATCATACTCGCCTTTATCAAAACTTACCGACACATCTTTATCAAAGTGAGTAAAGTTCTTTCGTTTTGAATCACTAGACAAATATCCACCGACTTTAAGCGGGATTTTGTAAACATTAAAAGTAGGTTTAAACTTATTGTACCATAAGACATCTTTTTTAAGGTACAATACTACCTTAGCCTTTTCACCACGTCTATCATATTCTTTAAGATAGCTATCTGCAAAACCTGCTGGGAAAAGTACTTCCCCATCCTTAGTCCTTATCTTTAAATCCACTCCCCTCTTAGAAAGGGTCTTATAAATAATTTCAGGAACTTCAAGCTTGTACTCTATGAGTTTATTATCGCCAGCACCGCTAAGGTCTACTTTTATAGTCCTCATATTATTCATCATAATTTGAGATATAAGTCGTTCACTAACAAGTCTATCGCCCTTTTTATTATCTCTAAAACGATATAAAACTACCTTATCAGAACTGTTGTAAGTCTGTTCATAGTCGTTATCTGGAAGTAGCATAGCCTCTAAATCTACATTTCCATCATACTCATTTTCATCAGGAAGAGTAATCAGCCTAAAGAAATGTGTATAAGGCGACTCCTTAACTACCTTACCCTCATCACCACTTATGGCGAGAATAGTTTTTCCTCGAACGTAGTACTTCCTATTTGGAATCAAACCTTTTAGGCTAATAACATTCTTTTCATGAATAGTTCTGCCAGCAGCTGCTATAGATGGACTTACAAAAATTTTCGCCCCGATAAACTTCTTATTGTCACTTATTTCTATCTGATAGGAATATTCCTTCTTAACCTTGCCATCATTTTCTTCTTCATCTGCTTTATCGTAATCATCTAAAAGCCACTCAAGAACCACAGTGTCATTGTCAAGGCTTCTTTCAAATCCATACTTATCAAGCATAAATGCGGATGCCAAGCCTAGTCTTCTAGGTGGTGTTGGCACAGCTACATCCAAGGTCTTTTTAGCTGTGGTATTGCTGTAGTTCGATTCTACACCATCGCCAATTGCCTTTAGCCAGAAATAATAAGTAGTATTTGGAAATAGTCCTTCCACCGTTACCTTGTGATAAGAACCATTTACAAAGTTGGCATCCGGTTTTTTAATTTCTATCTTTTCTACATCTGTCTTATCATCCTTTTTAGAATAAATAATCTCATAATTAAAGTCTGTATTGTACTTAAACTGCAAGTCGATACTCGTGCTGCTTGAATTTGTCGCATAAAGATTTGGAACCTCTGGATTTGGATTTATCTCATCATCCTCAGGCAGGGTGCTCGCAGTCAAGGCGCTAGGTATTAGCATCTGAGAAATTTCTCCACCTGGAAGCTCTCTATAAACATTTAAAATAAGCAAATACTTAGTATTTGGCAATAATCCCTCTTGCATATACTTAAGGTCATCTCCATCTACCGTTGGTGTAATCTCTGTATAGACATACTCGGAAGTTCCATCACTAAGGGCGGTAGCAAGGTCGCTAAGATACTTTTCGAAATTATAAGTCGCATCCTCATTTTGCATCTGTGCTATCTTATCCTCTACCTCATCATACTGGATATACAAAAACTTGTACTTGCTATCGATTATACCATCTGCATTTTCACCAAAGCTAATCGTCCTATCTATAATCTCAAGATCCGCATCGACATAGCTCATAGCATCCTTGAATCTTTCCACCTCTAACTGACTCTTATATATGTCATAGGCATTTGTTCCCTCTTCTTTAAGCACTCCCTCATCAATAAAAAGTCTAGTCTGCCACTTGGATAAAATTGAACCCTCAGAAGCATTTTTCGCCATTACTTCATACCACTTATTTCTAAACTTAATAGAAATACTAGTATCAGTAACAGAATCTACCATAAAAGGAGGCTTGCTTAAACTAGGTGGCATAAAGGCATCTCCATTATAATCATAATATAGAGAAACAATGCTCGCTCCACCAATCAAATCTTCCTTTTTAGGAACAACTTTTACGTAGTATAAGTTTCCAGGACTGATTAGTTTCATTCCACCTTCAATGTCGAAATAGCTCTTAAAATTATACCTGTATCCGATAATATTATCTTCATCAGTAATAGCATTTTCGCTTGTTAAAGAAGTAGTTTTAAAGTCCATTATTACTGGTTTTACGTAGTCTAGTGTTCCGTAAGAATCTGAAATATATACATCATAAGATACGTTGTTATCATAAATTGTCTGACCGTAAGTTGGCGATAATTCATTCATATCACGTCTTTTAAATGCACCCCAAACGAGGTTAATTCCACCATCAGTAGCTATCTTAAATACATCATTATCATCTATTACCTGATTTATAGCTGTTTTAAGCGAATAATCCTTTACAAAGTACCTGTCCTTTAAAATATTTATTGTATCGACTGCAGTCTCAATATCATCCGTACTAGAATAGTTTGGCATTATCATTTCAAACTGTTTTCTGCTAAGAAAGTTTGGAATATATGGCTTACTTGGAACAATATAAGTGCTTGTAGGATTATAAACAGCCTTATTCGACTTGGTATAATTCTCCTGATTGCTATACTTAACGAGGAGTTGATAAGACTTGCCATAGTCTGGACTCTTCATTTTATAATAACCAATAACTCCAGAATTACCGTTAAAAATGGCTATTGGCTTTTCATTTCCCTCATCTATCTCAATGACTCTAAGCTCTTCTAGGTTGGCTGTTTCATCTTCCACTTGGTAGGAAGAAGGTATTTCCCAAAGTAGTTTTAAGTACTCGCCATCTTTTTCAAGATCTAGTCTAATTTCTGTAGTGACCTTCGAAATATTAGGAAAAAGTCTATTTCTACTTATTGCCTTGCCGTTATAATTATCTATTATAGGCTCGATAAAAATAGAATATGTCTGACCTGGTACAAGGTTTGAATCCAAACTTAATTTAAGCATCTGTCTTCCAGTTCCAGCATCAACATATGAAGTGACCTCATTAGAATCCTTAGTAACAATGACCTGACCGTCAATATTATCTATTACGTCATCCTTGTTGTCATAATTTCCCAGTGCATACATTACCTTGTACTTTATCCCCTCTATGGCAACATCATCAAAGCTCACTTCGATACTGTTTGCCTTAGATTCGTAGTTTGCCGCTATATCTGTTAGGGCATAAACATACTGTCTAGGCGAAATATATGGAGCTGGCTCTTCTATTATAGTCCCATCATCAGCAACAATTTGGTGCATATGAAATGGTGTGACCTCTATCTCATAGAGAGAACCAGTTTCTATCTTCATCTTATTATGAAGCGACAAAACCTTTTCACTATACTCGGTACTTCCTTTATAAATCTTTATATTACTAGTCTCACCGCTTGTTATGCTTTTTACGTCTACCGAGTAATAATCGGGCTCATGAACATCACCATCACTCGCCCAGCTAGCAGGATCTTTAAAGCTGATAGTAAGCATAGGTGTTATGGTTTTTTTAAGTGTGACATAATCTGTATTCACCACAAATGATACATCATCAACTTTTAATTGTTCTATCGCTATTTGTGAGTTAGCGTACACATTTGGCACTATTAAAAGAAAGGTCAAAATGCTAATAATCACTTTTTTCATAAAACTATTCTCCTTTGTGAAGTTTGCTAAGAAGCTCCAGTGCCTTTTTCATTTTCATATCACTCTTTGGATAAAGGTATCCATCATCCAAACTAAATAAATCTATATTAAGACCCTTAAGCAAGGTATCTTTATACCTGTAGTTAACTTCATCTATATCTTCTGCAATATAATAATCATATATCTGAACCCTATCTAATTTATTTCCACTAATCATTTCATAGAGTTTTAAATAAATAAAATATCCTTCTTCATTCTTAAGAGCAGTTAAAACATTAGAAGAATTAAAACCAGTAAGCCTAATGACTTCTCTCCAAGTCTTATTCACAATTCTTCCTGCTGATTCAAGGAATTTTTGCTTTGTTCCTACAAGGCTGTCACTTGTAATCTCGTACTGATTGTATACTTCATCAAGTCCGTATTCACTAATAATCTCTGCCTGTTCATCATCTAAATTACCAATCTTTTCTAAAAGCACAAACTTATTTGTAGTCTTGCTGTCATAGTGGAACTTGCCACCCCAAAAATCAGCATTTACCTTTTTATAGTTATTTTTCTTTTCACTCATATAGTTTACACCAGAGCCACCTTTTGCCCCTAAGATATAAGTTATCTTACTAGCAAAATCATTGTAGCTATAATAGTTATAAGTATTAGCATCAAAAATATCCTCTGACCTATCATAATAAATAGTTTCAAGCTCTTTAATATTGTCTAAAACTATTGCTAAAAACTTATTGTCTAATAGGTAAGTTTCCGCCTCGAGGTCATCTAAGACATAATCTATCCTGCTTTCAAGAACACTATCAAATCTATCTTCAATTCTCTGCTCTAGCTCTTCCATCTGTAGTCTATATACATAGACTTTAGGGTCTAATTCGACCTCGTAACTAGCTACTTTTCTACCGTTTATCTTATTATCAAGTTCTCTACTATAAAGATTTAACCTTATAAAATAATCTCTTCCATTACCTCTTTGTAAATAATAGTCCGCTTTTTCCTGCATACTTTTAAGGGCATCATAGCTTATCCATACACTATTTTGATAGGATGGAAGTTCAAGTTTTATGCCTTTTTCTCGCATATCGTCTAAATATGATGACGGTATATATACTGAAACAGACTTCTTATTAAAGTTTTCTAACTTTATGGCACCTGCATTAATTAGGCTATTAAGAGAGTCGCTCTTATAAAGCACTTCCTTATATGTGCTTGTTTCATTAAAGGTATAATAAGGTTTTTCTAATATCTTTCTAGCCTTTAATTTAAAGTAATCAAGATATTGCTTGTACTTCTGCTCCCTATCATAATCCGCTTGTGAAAACTGTGTCCTAATATTTAAAATATTTGAATATGCGGACTTTGGATATGCATTAGAACCATCAGGTAATATATCATAACCACTAGTCTTATCTATTACTCTAAGTTTTGCCTTATAAGTCTTCCCAGACTCAAGTCCTCGTATCTTATACACAAACTTGGTATATCCCTCCAAACTAGATGGCTTACTCGCTAGCATTGTTACAAAGGGCTTGTAGTAATCACCACCCTCTTTTTTGATAAATATCTCAAAATCATACTTATCAGGAATGTCCGCTATCGTCAAAACCGGCCCATCAAATTCTACAACTGCCTCGTATTTCTGATTGTGTGAATGCTCGTTATTTAATGCCAAATTTTTCGGTGCCTTTATATTTTCTGTAGTAAGACTTGCAGAAATAAAGGCAGAACGTCCTTTTATGCTATCTCCCTCTAGAGCAACTGTTCTAACATAGTAATAATAAAGACTATTTGGTGTATTTTTATTATCTATAATGCTTATTTCATTTAGTGTCTTTTTAAATAAATTCTCATCAATATTTGTGATTTCGTCTTTTTCGATTCTTTCAAATTTCAAAGCACCGTTTACCATGCGAGCTCTTATACCCTCAGCTACCCCAGCTTGATATTCGTCTACTAATTCTTCAAGAGACTTTTCCTTAGAAGCATTTGCAAGGGCTGAACCCTTAACTGAAATAATTTCAAAACCTACTCCATCATCTTCAAATTCATAGCCTTTAGGCACGAAAAAGTTTAATTTTGCACTCATTCCAGCCTCGTCTCCAAAACTTACTGTAAAGTTGTCAGGCGAAAGCGGTTCCTCGTCTTCATTAGGGTCTTCAAAGTCTGAAGACACTGTCATTTCTAACAAGGCACTAAGAAGTGAAGTCACCTGCGAGCTATCATCGAGTTCAAAAATAGTCCTCACCCTAGAATTAAGAATACTATTTTGCTCAAGATTTCTTAGTATAAATCTCATAAGTACTTGGTCTTCTACATCAAAATATAAAATCTTGTTTTCAAGTAATTTTTGTTTATCTTCATCCGTAACTTCGATGTATGGTGTTCCATTTGCTGTTGTTCCCTCAGAACTTCTGTCTAGTTCTTCAGCCGCCATCTCTTCGTTAAATAGCTCCTTATCATTTGCTAAGTAAACTCTGTACTTTATGGCATCTATCTGCTTGCCAACTGGATCTAGCATAGTTTTTTCATAAAGGCTCTCGTCAACTGAATTTATGTGTATTTCGACTCTACCACCTAGTGAATTTTCTACTAGCGGTATATACGACCACTTGTCAACTATTGGGACACTTGTAGCACTATCTGATAAAGATACACTATAAGGCAAGCTTATCTCGCTTTCTTTTCTATTTCCAGCTATTACTGTAACCGCCTTTATCCTAAGAAAGTTTATCGAGTTATCGGCTATACCCGCACCCTCATCTGTGTATACATAATTGTCGTTTTCATATTTTACCTTCTTAACAAAGCCATTATCGCTAAGCACTATCTTATCCATTCTAAATAAATCTGACCTTCTGTCATATCCATTTAAAAAGTCGTAGTAGCTAGCTGGCTCGGCATTATCCACTCCACCTGGAGTCACCTCTTCCATACTGTACTTTCCGTTAGTTTTTAAAACTTCAAAAACCTTTATCATTGAGTAAGGATTTTCAGCGGAAAGTTTTGCCTCATCATTTATATATAGTTCATAATATAGGTGGTCTCCATTTCCAAGTTTGTCAAATACCTTATCTAATTCTTTATATTCACTATTATTTTTTGGTGCTGTAAAAGTAAGGTCGAGCATCGCCTTCACTGGGTCGTCGTCCTTTTTCGGAATAACTATTATATTGTTTACATCCTTTATCCTAGGTGTTGCAACTGGATAGTCGTCATCCTGCGAGGCATTATAAGTTATAAGTTGCGAATAAACATCCTCTCCACCGAACTTCATAACGAGCTGGTAGTTGTCCTGAAAAGCCTCACTTTTTGGCTTAATAGGAATAAAGAGTATATCGCCCTCATCCTCGCTCTTATGAAAACTCTTTAGCCAAAGGTCTTCGTTTATATCAAGTGGCAAGGCTATACTCGTACTGTTTAGCACAAGATACTCTACCTCTTCATCTTTTAGATAATATGGATATACCTTTAAAAAGCCCTCGTTTTCCGAAGTTCTTACTACATCGTATTTAAGGTAGGTAAAACCATAGCTGTTTTCAGGATAAAAATCTGATACTTTATATGAATCAAAAGCATTGTTAAGCGGTAGTTGAAGGGATACTTTTACATCGTATATTCTACTGCTTTTCATCTGATTCCACTGCACGAAGTCAGTCTGATTATTTAAACTGGTCTTGTCTTTTACTAACTTCACACTGTACTCGTGATTAGTATAAGCATACTCTACTCCAGCATTGTTATCCGCCTCGTTTTCAGCATTTAGTATTGCTGTATCCGAACCTTCATTTAGTTTGAAACTAAACTGTGCATTAGAAGCATCTGCTATATCGCTAATTGTTATAATTGCCTCTATATCGTCTAAGCTACTAGCATATTCATAAGTCCACGTAGCCATATTAAAGCTCTTTGCCTGCATAAAAGAAATATCCATACCTGGCTTGCTTCCAGCTGTATCTGGATCTGGCTCAGCAAATGGATTTGTGTTTACATTATTTCCATCCTTAAGCTCGTAGTGACTTGCTTTAACTTTAAAGTTCTCCAAAGCCTTTAAAACATTTATAGTTTCACTATCACCAGCACCATCAACAATATTAATAGGCATAATATATCCAGCATTGTAATTAGCAGTCTGGAAATATACAATCTCCTTACCTATATCCCACTTCATTGTTACTTCTGTTCCATCAATATTAAAGGCTACACCGGTAAATATATTTGATGAGGATTTGCTTACAAGATATTCAAGATCGCCATCAGCATTAACACTCTTAGATATTTCTACCCAGTCGGGAACATTTTTGCTAAAATCCATTTCTAAGTAGTCATTTTGAACAAGGGTCTCTGTAATATTCGTACCATCTTGAGCCGTAACACTGTACTTGAATAATAGGCCCTCATCTGTAACGTCAAATGTAGCCTTATTTCTATATCCAGAATCAAGGAAGTAAGTAAGCACGTGTTCTTGCTTGTTCACAAGTGGAATTTCAAGCAAAATGCTATCTTCCTTATATGTATTTTTATTAATTTCAAGCAAGTTTGTAAGGTAAGCCGATTTTCTAAACCTAATCTTCTCACCTGCACCGTAAACCCCTACCATAAGCAAGGTCATTACTAAGACTGATAACGAAATTATTTTTACTATATTTTTATCCCTCATCGCTCCTCCGAATATGCTTAATTTATTACAAAATAATATTGTTCAGTAATATATATCGGCAATAAGGGCAAAAAAATAATGATTATGAAATTTTGTAAAAGAACTGTAAAGAAGAGGAAAAGAAAGAAATTGCAAAGAAATTTCGAGAACTCGCAGTTCTTGAAGCATAGAAAAGGCTAATACTAACATAACGTTAATATCAGCCTTTTATAAATTCTCTATTTACTAAGTTCTTCTTTGTATTTTTTAAGTTCACTCTCAGTAATATTAGCTTTTTTCATTACTTCTTCATCGGGTAAGCCTGCCATTAATAGACCGATAACGATACCTCTACTTTCACCCAGTTTTATGCCTTCGGCTTTGCCTAATTTTATGCCTTCAGCTTTTCCTATTTCTATGCCCTCATTGAACCTATATTCTACCCAGTCTTCAGATGTTACTAAATGTGCTAACATTTCTATCACCTCGTGTTCTTTTTTCGCAAGATATTCTCTCAAGATATCTTCATTCTTACATATTCTTATCGTTTCTGATATTGCCTTACTATCATCTTTATGTTTTTTCAACTGTTCTCGTAGTACCTTGCATAGTGTCATATACTGTCCTAAAATATTATCGTTATCTGGTATAGATATTACTTTTACTTTTAAGTCTATATCTGACTCAATACCTGTATCCTCTACTAATTCTTTTAAATTAATGTAGTGATCTTTTACTTGTTTTTTCCCAGTATATATTGTATATAACTTTATTGTTGGTATCTTTACTTCTTTTTCATTATACAATGAATTTAGCTTATTGTCACTACTAAGGCTCCTTATGTACTCTTCTAGAACTTTCGATACGTAGAATAATAGTCTAGTTACTATGTTCTTTGTATAAGTGCTTTGTGCTTCTACAAGTATCATTAATTCATTATCTACTACAAATGATAAATCGTTATACAAGTCATTAAAAAACAATTTTTCTATATTTATTAAGTTAATGTCTTCAGGCTTTATATCCTTTCTCGCTTTATCTCCTAACAAGGCTTTATAAAGCTCTAATTGATGCTCCTTTGTGGAGAATAGGTCTGCAAACACACTGTCATAAGCATTATACTTGACTTCATTACTTTGTGTATGTTTCATACATACCTCCTTATTAATTTTTTTAAGGAAGCTCCCCAAGAAATATTGTACTAGCATTTTATTTGAAAGTACAGTGCAAGTTGCACACTTTTTGATTATGGCACCGAAATTCGAGCTTCTCGAAATTGCTAAGTAATTTCTGCGGCAACTTACCTTCGTTAAGATTGCTTTGATATGCCCTACACTTACTAAAATGTTTTTCGTACTAATTATAATTTTGTGTGAATAATATCGGATTTCATATAAAACCCCAACTATTTTCGTTAAAGGCAATGGGTATAACAGTTTTCAAAGTCCACTACCTACAATATATCTACACCTTCTTCTGCCTCGTGTTTTTTTGCTCTAAACATCAAGGCTCTAAGCGCTTCCTTTGCATCCACTTCTTCGTAGAGCACTTTGTATAAGGCATTTACTATCGGCATATCTACACCGTGTTTTTTGGCTAGCTCGTATGCACCCCTTATTGTATAAAGACCTTCGACTACCATTGATATTTCTTTTTCGGCTTCTTTTAGACTCTTGCCCTGACCAATTAAAATACCACAACGTCTATTCCTACTGTGCATAGAAGTACAGGTTACTATCAAGTCACCTATTCCCGATAGTCCAGCAAAGGTTTCATCTCTTGCACCAAGTTTTCTACCTAGCCTCGCTATCTCTTTTATCCCCCTTGTCATAAGAGCTGCCTTAGCATTATCGCCAAAGCCCATTCCATCTGAAATACCGGCAGCAAGGGCTATAATATTTTTTAGTGCTCCACCAAATTCTACTCCCACTACATCATCATTCGTATAAATCCTTAAATAGGAAGTCGAAAAAACATCTTGAATAAGCCTTGCCACTTCCATATTTTCTGAAGCAGAAACCAAGGTTGTAGGCATTTCTTTTACCACTTCTTCTGCATGCGAAGGCCCAGATAGTACTACTATTTCATTATCAAAATAATTTTTTATAAGCTCTGATAATCTTAATAAACTACCATTTTCTATACCCTTTGCCACATTTACTATAATCGCTTGCTTTGGCATAAAGTCCTTTGACTGCTCTAAAACTTTTCTAAGTGCTTGACTAGAAACCGCGAAAAGGACTATCTTAGCTCCATCGAGTACATATGCTAAGTCCTCACTAGCCTCTATGTTCTCTGGGAGTAAAATGCCCTTTAAATATTTTTCATTTATATGTTTAGCATTTATTTCGCTAACTTGCTTTTTATCTCTTGCATATAGTTTTACACTATTTCCTTTTTTCGCGACTACACTAGCTAATGCCGTTCCCCAGCTACCTGCACCTATTACAGAAATCTTCATAACTTTTCTCCTCTTATTTGAAAGAAGTAACCTAAAACTCCACCTAATACATTGAGTATAATATCATCAACATCAAAAACACCAAGCCTTAGATAATACTGAAATATCTCTATTAAAAAGGAAAAAGCAAAGGCTATAATTAGAGCTTTTACTAGGCTTAAACGTTTTTCCAAGGCTAAGGAAATTATGGGAATAAGTGGCAAGAACATAATAATATTACCTAAAATATTTTTTAGTGATGCTCTTATACCTACAACTCCTACAGCATTTATATACCTTGATATAGTTTTAAAAGGCACTAGGTTCATATCATTATATCTAACAGCCTCGCCTAATAGCCTTTCATAACTACTTCCTAAAAACACCAAATACATTATCCCTAATAGGTAAGCTATAAAAAGTGCTATTCCTATCTTTCTTCTCTTAGTCATTATCGTATTTTTTTTCCTTTAATATTCTGGCACTACGAGGTTTCATATCAAGACTTATTTGTCCCTTAATAGCCGTATAATAATTTTTGTTCGTGCTAAAATCATCATCATAAGTTTCTATTAATTGTTCACAAACCTTGTAATAGTTTATCCCTATTTCCCAGACCGGAATCGTCACCCTTTTGTGATGATCAGAATTATTTACTACTACTACTATCTTATCATCATTATTGAATCTACCATAGCTAACAACATTGTGTTCACCATGTAAAAATTTAATCGAACCGTCTTTTAATACAGTATTTTTGCGCCTTATATCTATAAGTGTCTTGTGAAGTTCTATAAGCCTCTTGTTTTCCCTACCCCAAGGATAAGTTCTTCTGTTATCAGGATCTGTAAATCCACAAAGGCCAGCCTCGTCACCATAGTAAATAGTCGGTGCTCCTACCCAAGTCATCTGCATAAGAACTGCCTCCATCATAACTGATAGTTTGACATTCTCTTCTGCCGCCTTAGACCCTAGATTCCCAACCCTACCGACTTTTCCATTTGTTCTAGTTAAAAATCTACTGTGGTCGTGATTGCTGAGTTCATTCATTGAAACAAATAGTGACTGCGAATGAAAACGTGACATATAATGTATCATTGAGTTGAAAAAGGCATGATGATTGCCTATCATATCACCCTTGAACGAGTCTGAATGCTTGTCCATACCTGTTAAGAACCAAGTGATAGGCTCCATAAAGGCATCATAATTCATTACACTATCCCACTGGTCACCCCTGTGCAGCCAGTCACTAGGGTCACCATAGTGCTCAGCTAAAATAAGAGCATCGTGGTTAGCCCCTTTAACAGCCTTTCTAAAATCTCTCCAAAACTTATGATTAAATTCTTTTGTATATCCTAAGTCTGCCGCCACATCAAGACGCCATCCATCTGCATTATAAGGCGGACTAACCCACTTTTTACCTATTTCTAAAATATAAGAGTATAGTTCCTTTGAACCCTCAAAATTTAACTTTGGCAAGGTATCATGTCCCCACCATCCGTCGTAAGCATTATCATCTCCTTGATAGAAATTAAAGAAACTCCTGTATGGACTTTGCTTGCTCTTATATGCACCAATTCCATATCCCCTATCTTCTGAATAAATCCCTTCTTTATCAAGCCACTTATTAAAAGAACCGCAGTGATTAAATACACCGTCAAGTATTACCTTGATATTTCTTTTATGTGCCTCTTCTACCAAACGAATAAAAAGCTCATTACTCGCCTCTAGGTTCTCTCTATCAGTAACCCTAGTCATGTACTTAGTGGCATATTTGTTTACTTCTTTGCCATCTTCAAGTAGCTCTCCATGGTCATTTACTATAACACCAAAGTGAGGGTCTACATGGTCGTAGTCTTGAATATCATACTTGTGATTTGATGGTGAAACGAAGATAGGATTTAGGTAAATTCCATCTATCCCCAAGTCCTCTAAATAATCGAGTTTGTCAATTACACCTTTTAAGTCACCACCATAAAACTCCCTAATGCCATCTGCATTCGGATACTTATACCAATCCTCTACCTGCTCACTATTTGCCCCGATATACTTATACTCGTTAGTCAAAACATCATTTGACTTGTCGCCATTATAAAATCTATCTACAAATATCTGATATAAAACAGCTCCCTTTGCCCAGTCTGGAGTCTTATAATTTGGTATTATAAAGAAATTATAATATGGGTCATTTTCTCTGATAACACCTTTTTTATTATAATAAACTTTTAATTTCCCAATGTGTAACTCAAAATAATATGCTAAGATTTCTTTTCTAGGAGAAAGTGTTATTTCGTAAAAATCAAAGAGCTCATTGCTCATAAACTTAGTCATAAGCTCTTTTTTCTCATCGTATCTCAAATATACGAAATTTACATTGTCTTTCCTAGTTCTTATTCTTATCTTTATATGATCACTTTCACTTGGCTCTGATGGTTGTCTATAAAACGAAGTACCATCACTAAAGACTGCCCCGTCATCCAAAACAGCTTGTCTAGTACCCAAGTATAAAAGTAATTTTTGTGCTTTTGTTAAATTATCAAGCGATACATTTACTTCCATATTCTACCTTTTTTACTACCTTATTCTTCTTTTGCTGTATCATCTTTTAAGAGCATTTTTATTCTATCTCTTATCATAGATGTAGCAACCCTATTATAGCCACCTTGCGGTACTATAATATCGGCATATTTCTTTGTAGGTTCAACAAATTCCTCGTGCATTAACTTTACAGTGTCTAAATACTGATTAACTACCGAGTCTAAAGTTCTCCCTCTCTCTTTAACATCCCTAAGGATTCTTCTTATTATTCTTACATCTGCATCTGTGTCTACAAAGATTTTCATATCGCAAAGCTCTCTCAGCTCTTTATTTTCAAATATTAAAATCCCCTCTACTATTATAACCTTTTTAGGCTCAACTAAAACACTTTCACTCTTTCTTGTATGAAGTACATAATCGTATAGCGGGTGTTTTATAGCCTCATTATTCTTTAGCTTTTTGACATGTTCTACTAACATTTCTGTCTCGAAGGCATTTGGATGATCGTAATTCATCCTTTTTCTTTCTTCCAAAGTTAGTTCCTTATTAGCCTTGTAATAATAGTCGTGCATCAATGTTACAACCTGATCTCCAATAACTTCTTTCAAACTGTTTACAAGTGTACTTTTTCCTGAACCAGTACCTCCTGCTATTCCTATTACCATTGGTTTTTTCATACATTACTCCTATTATTTTTTAAAAAATACTTACAGCTACTATTTATTACACATCTATCACACTCTGGTCTCCTGCTTTTGCAAACATATCTACCATGAAAAATAAGTGTGTGATGTGCCCTTATCCAGTCTTCTTTTTTTACCTTCCTCATAAGTGTTCGTTCTGTACAATCTACGTCCTTACACCTTACGAAGCCTATCCTGTTTGCCACTCTAAAAACATGGGTGTCAACCGCAAAGGCAGGCACACCAAAGGCATTGCTAACTACTACATTCGCAGTCTTCTTACCAACGCCTTCTAAAGTAATTAAATCTTTTATTTCTTTTGGAACTTCTCCGCCAAAATCATGTAATATTCGTCTACTAAGCAATACTATGTTCTTAGACTTGTTCTTATATAGACCTATTGATTTTATTAGCTTTTCTACATCTTTTATATCCGCCCCAGCCAAATCAGCTGCCGTTGGGTATCTTTCAAACAGGGCTGGTGTAAC
>PDWI01003389.1_pt1 | contig 22524 bp, 23 predicted proteins | sample 1430891 | NCBI WGS metagenome assembly PDWI01 (sample SAMN01162508, study PRJNA174530) | Oral metagenome, whole genome shotgun sequencing project. | biome: Marine environment; feature: Marine mammal; material: Swab sample of the gingival sulcus; isolation source: swab sample of gingival sulcus... | reverse complement strand
AAAAAGCAAGACGCCACTTCCCAAAATAATTGTAGAAAGAATTGGCTGTATAAAATCTTCTATGCTTTTGAAAAGTCCGTCGTAAAAACTATGATTGAGGATTAGTCGGCGAGTTGTAGAATTGTTTTTTAATTCTTTAGCACTTTCCTTTACTATAGACCATAAGTTTTTATTTTCCCCACCTTCCGACTTGTTAAGTGAATTAGGATATGAAAGAATTAAAAAGAAGTCCAGCACAAAAGGCACAATGGAAGCAAGGAAGATAAAGCGAGAATGTGGAACGCTTAAAATAATTGCAATTGCAAGCACCGAGCTTATTGCTGTTCCCAAAAGTGAATAAGAGCGAGTCTTTCCGTAGACGAAGGTCTTGTTTTTCTCCCAGCCTTTTTGTTCAAGGTAGGTGTAAATCATTGCCTTGTGTGAACCTGAACGGAAAGCCTTTCCCAGCCCGAAAAAAAACATCGCAACAGCTGCCAAAAAAAACGAATTGCTAAAAAAGAAAAAGGCAAAAGATATTTGGTAAAAAATAAAACATACCAACAAAACTTTTTTCCTGCCGAAGTAGTCAGCAAAAATACCGGATGGTATTTCAAAAATGTTTACAACTATTTCGCGGATGGAAACAAGAAATCCAATGTGGACCAGACTTAAACCATTCCCCAAAAGATAGACAATCAAGTACGGTTTAAAAAAAACTAAGTTTTTTAAAAAGCCGTATAAGCAAAACTTCTTTATCTGAAAATCTTTTTGTATTTCGTGCTTCTCTTTCTTTTCCATTCTATTCTATTCTATTCTATTGCCTTTTCTCCAAGCTTGATTAAAATTCCATTTAATAAGGTTTTTGAAAAATAGCGACCTGTGTTTACTAGCATCTCAAATATAGGTTTTATGTCATTAAGCAAGTTTTGATTTTTTGCTTCTAGCAATAGACCTAGTGTTCCTATGCAATTAATATCAAGGGATTCAGCAATTTTTCTTGCCTTGCTATCATCTATTAAAAGATAGTCTGCGTTTAGTTCTTCATATAATATTGAAGATTCAGCTTCTCCATAATCCATTATAGTTGATAAATAATTTTTTGAATGAATTTCTTTAACTTTACCTTTTATTTTATTCAATTCTAATTTATCAAAGTCAGGATTATCATAATTATTTAACTCAACCCAAACAGCTTTTGCGATATAATATTCACCAAAAACTTTTTCTATAAGATCCAGTTGTTTAATGTGGATAAGTGAAATTAAAACACCGGTATCTGCAATAACTACTTTCATTACAGCCTTCTCAATTTTTCTGCATCTGAAAAAACTTCGTTAAGGCTTGGGTTTGAGATAGGTATGTTTCTTTTGAAAAGTTCTTTTTCAAATTCATACCGGCTCAGACCTGATAACTGAACAGCCTTTCCAATTGTTAATTTTCCTTCTTGAAATAGCATAACTGCAATTCCCTTTTGGAAATAACTTTTCAATTCTTGCTCGCTCTCATTAAGCGCAAGCATAACTTCTGATGAAACATTGAGAGGTATAGTTACATTTTGCATACATCAATCTCCTTTTGTAAAATTTCCCCAAGTTGCTTATTTCTTTTTTGCTTGGTTGGCTACGGCGTTTATTTTGGCGTTGATTTTTTCTTGGTCGCCTAGATATTCTTTTTTTAGTACATTGAAATTCTCATCAAACTCATAAACCAAAGGCACGCCGGTCGGAATATTTACTGAAACGATTTCTTCATCGCTGAGTTTTTCAAAATACTTCACCAAGGCTCTAAGTGAATTTCCATGTGCAGCAATTATAATGCGCTTGCCTTCAAGCATCTTTGGTTTGATTTCGCTTTCAAAATATGGAACAGCTCTTGCGATTGTGTCTTTCAAGCTTTCAGTTAGTGGAAGCTCGCCTTCGTTCTCAGCTCTGTATTGCTCCTGCAAGTAAGGGCATCGCTCATCGCCTTTTTCCAAAGTGGGTGGTGCAGTGTCGAAGGAACGGCGCCAAATCTTAACTTGATCAACTCCAAATTTTTCAGCTGTTTCAGCCTTATTCAAACCTTGCAAACCACCGTAATGTCGCTCGTTTAATTTCCAAGTTTTAACTACCGGCAACCACATTCTGTCCATTTCGCCTAAAACATAATTGAGCGTATAAATCGCTCTTTTCAAATATGATGTGTAGCAAATATCAAAGTCAAAGCCCTTTTCTTTAAGAGCTCTACCACCTTCTTTTGCTTCTTCTATACCTTTTTCAGTTAAGCCAACATCTGTCCAACCGGTAAACAAATTCAACTTATTCCATTCACTTTCGCCATGTCTTACTAAAACTAACTTCATAAAAGTCTCCTAATTTCTATAATTTTTAAAAATTCTTATTGTTAAAATAATTATTACAAAAATAGTATAACTTATAATTTCAATTTATGCAAGCTAATATAAATTTGTATTAGCCTTAATATAATGAACTTAGAATAAAAATTATTTTCCCTCTTGGCAAAGCCCCCTCTTTCTGCTAAAATCAAAGTATGACAGTATTACTGATTTTAATTATTCCCTTCGTATTTGTGCTTTATGCAGTTTTTTCAAAAGATGCCACAGGGACTTTTACAGCCTTTATAATTGGTGTATTCGCAGCATTGCTATCTTTGCTGATATATGATTTTCTCCCAATGCCTGATCTTAGCAAATCACCTTATTTTTGGACTCAAACATGGAGATTCTTTTCTGAATACTTTTTGATTCATACTATTTTAGGATTGGCATTGCTTTTCTTAATGACGTTTTCTATATCAGGAGAGGTTTTAGATACAGTAAGTTCCGGACTATTCGGTATTTTTTCTGTTGTTTTTGCCAACATAGCTTATCAAAGCATAAATGTTCCTGTAATAACTGAGCGAATATTACTTCTTCTAGTAATAGTAGGCTCTATTTTAATTTTTGATTTTATCTTTAACATATTAATTTCAACGTTAACTATTTCGCTTGACTTCGTAGTATTTTTAATTTCATCTCTGTCTTTATTTTTGGCATTTTTTGGTGGAAGCATGGCTTTGGCCTCTTACTACCTGACAAGTTCAATGTTTACGGCGCTTATAATTACAGGTTCTATTTTCTTAGTAGGAATTATATTAAATGTCATCCTCTCAAGACTTAATTAACCTTGAAGAATTTGAAAAATTCTCTAAGGATTCTAAATTTAACTGCATAGTAGTTCTTGGCGCTACAGCTACAGGAAAAACTACTTATGCTGTTCAGCTTGCAAAAAAATACAATGGGGAAATCATTTCAGTTGATTCAAGGCAGGTTTACAGAAACCTCGATTTAGGCACAGGCAAGGATTTAATAGAATATGGCGATATCCCTTATCATCTAATCGATATTTGTGATGTGAATACAGAATACAATGTTTTCAATTTCCAACAAGATGCTTACAAAGCTTTTTCTGATATACAAAGTAGAAATAAGCTCCCGATTTTTGCAGGAGGAACCGGTCTTTACCTTGATGCTATCGTACGAAAATATGAACTAGTGCCGGTTCCCGAAAACAAAGAACTTAGAGCCGGCCTAAAAGACAAAAACCTTGAAGAATTACAAAAGCACTTACTTTCTCTTGAAGTAGAACTTCACAATAAAACAGACTTAGAGCAAAGAGAGCGAGTAATCAGAGCAATTGAAATTGATTCTTACAATAAACAAAATCCCAACGCAAAAAAACAATTACGCGAAAGCATGCCTGATATTCGACCTAAAATAATTGCTTTGAAATTTGAGCGTTCCGTACTACGCGAAAGAATTAAAACCAGATTACTGCAACGAATTGATGACGGTATGATAGAAGAAGTTGAAAACCTTCATAAAAATGGCACTAGCTGGGAAAGATTGGAGCAGCTGGGGCTGGAATACAGGTTTACCGCTTTTTTCTTGCAGGGTAAAATTGAAACAAAGGAAGAATATATAGCAAAATTGTATCAAGCTATATGTAAATTCGCTAAACGACAAGAAACTTGGTTCAGACGCATGGAAAGAAAGGGAGTAGAAATAGAATATATAAAAAAATAAGCACTTAAGTGGCAGAATGTCAATCCCTAAAGCAAAAATCGCAAAAATCCGATATCTAAGTAGAGTTGATTGTTCAATTGGGAGGACTATTCATGAAAAAAAATATTTTTAGAAAGACTTTATCTATAATCACAGTTTCTGTTTTGATATTTACATTTACGGCATGTCAGACAGTACCGGAAAAAGAAGAAAGCATTATAGACCTTATAAAAGCACAAAAAATTGATGAATTGAAAGCAAAATTTAGCGAAGATTCTATTAACACAAGGGATGAAGATGGTAACAGCTTGTTGCATATAGCTGTACTACAGAATGATCCCGAAACCGTTCGTTTCTTGTTGAGCATGAATGCCAATATTAATGCAATAGATGCTATGGGTAGAACTCCTCTTTTAGTTGGCTTAGAAAATCAATGCAATGAGGCTGTATCTGTTCTTGTTTATAATAACGCGGATATATACATAAAGGACTATGAAAATAGATCTGCATTTGAATATGCTCTAAAAAATGGACTTATTGATTATATATTAAATGTTAAGACTATTAATCAAAGAGCTGCTAATGGAAATACAACCTTACATTATGCTGTAGAATTTTCAAACGTAAAACTGGTAAAAAAAATACTTGAACTGGAAAAGGTAAAAAATATAAAAAACAATCTAGGTTTAACAGCTCTTGGATTGGCATATAGGAAGAACGATTCTGAAGTCGCAACAGAAATTGCATCAATGTTGATAATCGCAGGAATGCACCCTCTTGGTGGTAGATTTAAAGAATTTGAAACAGCATCTCTAAGACGTAATTACAGCATGAGGTTTGATGGTGGTGACACTCTTTTGCATATATTTGCAAGAAGAGGTTATGATGGTTTCATTAAATTTCTTTTAGGTCTGAAAGTTCCGGTATCTATTGATTTAAAAAACATTTCAGGTTCTACAGCTTTACATGAGTCTGTTCGTGAAGGAAATATTTCAACAGCAAAGATTTTATTGGCAAAGGGTGCCGATCCTAACGCAAGAGATAATTCGGGAAACACAGCCCTACATTTGGTAATGCCATTGGAAAGCAGACAAGGCTTATTCGCAGAATTACTTGCAAAAGGAGCTAATCCGGCACTGAAAGATAACTATGGTGAAGTCCCCTTGCATATTGCTGTGAGAATGAAGATGGGCGATGATATTATTCGTCAGCTTATACAAGCCGGAACAGATGTAAACGAGAGAAATAAAAAGGGTAAAACTCCTTTGATGTTTGCAATTGAAAGAAACAATTTAGATCAAGTAGACTATCTAATAAAATATGGTGCTGACATTCACGCAGAAGACACAGACGGCAAAACAGCCTTTATTGAAAGTCTTTCAAGAGGTAAGGAAATGGTTGAGCATGTTATAACCGACAAAACTTATCTAAAAAGAGATTCCAATGGTGCTACACCACTTCATATTGCCATAAAGAATAAGGCTGCCGCAGATGTCATTTATTATCTTGTAGAAAAAAAAGCTTTAGTAAATACAAGAGACAAACTCGGAAACACACCGCTACATCTTGCTGTGTTTATGAATGCAAAAGAAGCCGGAGAAATTCTACTTGCAAATAATGCTGATGTATTCTATCTGAATGTAAAGGGCGAGTCTCCATTGAAACTGGCTATGATGCTGGATGAAAGACGTGAAGAATGGGTTATAAATTCTCACACTATAAATGCTAAAGACGGTGCGGGCAATACTCCATTGCATCTTGTTGCAGAATGGCAAATTGTTCCAATGATTTTATACTTATTAGACAAAGGTGCAGACATCAATGCTAAGAATGCAAATGACGAAACACCTTTATTCAGTGCTGTAAAAACAGATTGTCCTGAAGCTATCAGAACCTTGCTTGGTGCCGGTGGTGGCATAGAAGCTAATATAAATGCAAGAGACTTCTTGGGGAATTCAGTTTTACATGCGTGCGTAAGATGGTCAGCATATAAGTCAGCCCAATTACTTTTAAGCATGACAGCAGAGGGTTTTACAGATTTAGTTTATGCTAAAAATCTTGCCGGAAAAACTGTCTTACATGAAGCCGCCAGACAGGGAAATATTAAGTTTATAAATATGTTCTTGAACGCAAGAGCTGATATCAATGCTGGCGACGAAAGCGGTCGATCTCCTTTAGGTGAAGCTGTTCTAAGTGACAAGCCTAAGGCTGTGGAAATTCTTTTAAGAAAGGGTGCATCTCCTGTTCAGCAGGATATGTATGGCAGAACTCCACTTTATGAGGCTGTGGAAATAAATTCTCTTCCTTGTATCAAGATGCTAAGAAATGCAGGCGGAAACCCTCTCGGTAGAGATGCTTATGGAGACACCCCATTTCTTCGTTCACTTAAACATGAATTAAAAAGCATAGATGCAGTATTGGGTACGGATAAATTCTTAGCAGACAGTGACGGTAATACACCATTACACATTGCGGTAGGAGAAGGTGTTATGCCAAATGTTTTGGAAAATTTAATTAAGAAGGGATATCCTCTTGATAAGCGAAACAAATATGGAACAGTAGCTGTATTGCTTGCGGTGCAAAAGGGTGAAAAACAAAATGCTCATGCCTTGTTAACGGCCGGTGCAGATCCTTTCATAATTAACAATAAGGGCGTATGTGCAATAACAGAAATCTTTCAAAATCATCCTGACTTCTCTCCACTCATAGCAGAATTTGCTGTGGGTAGAACCGATGTTATGGGAGATGGCATATTACACTATGCGGCAAAATTTGCGGATATAAAATTAATTTCAAAGCTCTTAAAATTGCCGGGTATAAACAAAAATGCAAGAAACACTTCAGGTGAAACAGCTTATGATGTTGCTTTACGATGGAACAGAAACAAAGAGGCTCAATTATTAAAGCCTGAAAAATAATTGCTAATAATCTGTAATATTTATAAATAAGCCAAACTATAAGAAATAAATAGCTTGGCTTATTTTTTTCAGAAGATTTATTTTAGCTTTCACTTTTTAAAGCTAGACATTTTACAGCTACACAAACAATTAAAATTTTTTAGTTGACATTTATTCATTTCTGTTGTAATATGATTTCATATACAAAATAATTTAAGGGAAAATTTTAGGTTCACATAAATGAAATTTTACGATATATATAATAAGAATTCAGAAGCCTCTTTTAAAGAAGTTGTCTTACAGAAAGAAAGTTTTAGCCTTTCTTCTGTGTTTATGCCAAAGGATTTAAAAAAAATAAGTGCTTCTCTCATTTATCGTGATCCACCACCATCTTTTAGAGACTTAGCATTTGATATTATTAAGCAGTTCTGCAGTGAAGATATAAACGACAATGACTTGATGTCGATAATTGCACAGTTTTTTCCTCACAGAATACCCGTAAATCCAATTGCTCCTACAACATATATTATGGAACTTTTCCATGGAGATACTTGTAATTACAAGGATGTTGGCGCCGGTTTTTTTGCGCAACTTTTAGAACATTTTAATAAGGAAGAAAATCAAGCTTTAAGCATGATAATTGCAGCATCAGGCGAACGAGCCTCGGCACTGGCATCAGCTTTTTCAAAAGTTAAATCGGTAAGAGCTTTTATTTTATATCCTAAAGATTCATTGAGCGAAATACAAAGCAGTATAATTTCTTCTAGCGGAAAAAATGTTTCGTGCTTTGCTGTAGACGGCTCATTAAGAGATTGTAATTCTCTCGTAAATAAGATTCTTTCTGATAAAGAAACAAGACAAAAACTAAACTTGATACCGGGTGGTTCGCTAAACATTGCTCCGATTCTGCCTCAAATTGCATTCTTCGTTTATGGAGTATTGTCAGTTGTAGATAGATGTGCTTATGACAACAAAATAGAACGCCCTGCTGTTATAATCTCAGTTCCTTCAGGAAGTTTTTCAAGTTTAACAGCTGCTCTATTTGCAAAAAAAATGGGAGCTCCCATAAAAGGCTTTATATCTGCAGAAAATGAAAACAGAGTCATAAGTGATTGGCTAAGTTCAGACAGCAAAAAAACTTTCGAGGAAAAAGATTATTCTATCTTATACGAAAGATTTAAGAATTTACCAATACATACAAACACACCGGCACTTGATTTTGCAAGTCCAATCAATTTTATCAGAATGTTGAAAATATATCCATTTGAAGAACTGCAAAAACTAATCGTGCCGTATTGGCTTGATGATGAAGCTACCGTATCCGCCGTTCGTGATTGCCATGATAGAACCGGCTGTATTATCGATCCGTATACTGCAATGGCCTGTACTGCTTGGCACGATATCTATTCGGGAGCTTTGAATGAACTCAAACATAAGCATGAAGCCGATTCAGGCGTATCAAAAAAATATGCAGACATAGAAACTTGGTTTAACACACTTGAAAAGAGAAATTTAGTTGCTTTGATAGCTCAAACTTCGCATCCCGGTAAGTTCCCGGAAATTATGAAACCTGCAATAGGCAGGCCTCCATCAGTACCGGATAAGTTGGAAAGGTTGTCATATAATTTAAAAAAAGAGACAGTTATTTCAACTTCTTATGACGAACTAAAGGAATTACTCCTTGAGTCGTAGAAACTTTAAGTCCAGCTTATTGATTTTTATACTGTTCGACAGAGTCAGAAATATGCTCTAAAATAATTCCGGCTTTTTTAAACATCTCGATAGTGTCTTTGCTGTCATGGTATCTTTTTTCAGCTACAACTCTTTCAATTCCACAGTTTATAATTAACATAGCACAAGTTCTGCAAGGAGTCATCTTGCAATATAGAGTAGCTCCGTCAACTGAAATACCTCTTTTTGCAGCTTGACAAATAGCATTTTGTTCTGCATGAACAGTTCTAACACAGTGTTGTGTAACATTCCCATCTTCATGTTGCAATTTCTTAAACTGATGGCCTACATCATCACAATGAGGCAAACAGGCCGGTGCACCTACATATCCTGTTACCAAAATATGATGATCTTTTGCAATAACACAACCTGATCGACCTCTGTTGCAGGTAGCTCGCTTTGCTATTGATTTGCAAACATCCATAAAATATTCATCCCATGATGGGCGTAGATATTTTTCTTCTTCACTCATAACGTTCTCCATTACATAATTTCTTTGAGATTTTAGCATATTTTCAAAGGTATTGCAAGCACAAAACTTAAAACGTAGTATTTGGGCTTATTTACAAAAAATCTTAGCTATGCTAAGATGTCTTATAAAATTTGAATAAATCATAAGGATTATTGTAAATTTATAAAAAAATGGCAATAATTTCCGGGAAAAAGCTTTACTTTTATTATATTTTACCGATAAAGTAGGTGTATAGCCTTTTTTATATCTGAATTTTTAAAAAAAAGAGAATTTATTTCTAATTTATTTGACTTTTTTTGAAATAAGATATATAATAGTTTATGGAGATAGTGGAAATTTTTGTTTAAGGGGATATTGATAGAAATATGAATAATGATAGCATTATAGCAGGTTTTGATGATGAAAAAGACGACAGCCTCAAAATAAAACTGCAAAAAGTAGATGAATTAGATAATTGCATGGTTGTGTTTTTAAATGGTTATATTGATACTTATAACTCTGCTTTTTTTCAGAAAAGAATTTCAAAGCTAATAGAAAATGGCTATGTTAAAATTATTTTTAACTGTGCTACCTTAAACTATGTATCTTCTACAGGTATAGGCTCCTTTACAGCCTTTCTTAAAACAGTTAAACCAAAGGGTGGGGATGTAGTATTGCTTGACATACAGCCTAAAGTTTATGAGATCTTCCAACTATTGGGATTCTCTCAGTTCTTCAATATCAAGGATTCACTGGAGGACGCTGTATCTTTCTTTAAAAGTTCAAAACAAGAAACAAAGGTTAGTGTTTTTCCAAAAATCTTTGCTTGTCCGATATGTTCGAAAAAGCTAAAAGCTACAAAGCCCGGAAGATTTAGATGTTCAGAGTGTAAAACTATTTTAGCTATAGATGAAAATGCTCAAGTTTTCTTAGGTTAATAACTTTATATAATTGAATAGAAAGTCTGATTTATAAAAGCTTTTTAGCCGGTATAAATCAGGCTTTTTTATTTATGTAAGAAAAAGCAAATCCCCTATTTACATAGCGCCATTTCTTTGATAAAATGATAGTGTTATGCTAAAAAATTTTATATTTAGTCCATCACTTTTAAGTGCGGACTTTTCAAAACTTGCTGAGGAACTTAAGTTCATAGAAGAGAATGGTGCTGATTGGGTACATCTAGATGTTATGGATGGGCATTTCGTCCCAAATTTAACATTCGGTGCTCCTGTAATAAAGTGCTTACGACCTTGTACAAAAATACCTTTCGATATTCACCTTATGGCAGAAAACCCCGAAAACTATGTTGAAGACCTTGCCAAAGCAGGAGCAGATTATTTTACATTCCATTTAGAAGCTGCAGTTCATATTGATAGGTTAATCTCATACATTAAGCAAAATGGTATGAAAGCCGGTATAAGTATTGTACCAACAACACCTATGAGTATGTTGGAAGAAATATTACCACTAGTAGATCTTGTTTTAGTAATGAGTGTAAACCCCGGCTTTGGAGGTCAAAAGTTCATACCTTATTGTCTGGAAAAAGTAAAAAAATTAAAGCAAATAAAAGAAGATAAAAATTTAGATTTCTTAATTTCTGTAGATGGAGGGGTAGGATCTAAAAATATTCAGAGTGTGGTAGATGCGGGGGCTGATGTAGTCGTTTCAGGTTCGGCATTCTTCTCAGGAGATTTAAAATTATGAAAAAAAAGATATTCCTAGTTATTTTTTGTCTTTTTATTTTTAACAGCGCAATATTTAGTCAGGATTACAATCAATACTTAAATTTTGGATTAGATGCGTATTCAAGATCTGATTGGTCTTCTGCTATTTTTTCTTTTCAAAAAGCAGAGGCTATGAGTGCTTCTAGAAATGCAGAGCCTATATATTGGTTAGTAATGGCAAATGCCTCAGCTAGAAATTATAAATCAGCACTTTTATATGCAGACAGATTTTTACAGAATTTCCCAAGCCACCCAAAACGTCCTGATGTAATATATCAACAAGGCAGACTTTATTGTCTTTGTGCCGAGCATGAAAAATCTATACAAATATTATATGGCTTTTTAAGAAGGTATTCTACTCATAGGCAGGTTCCTTCAGCGTATTACTGGATTGGTGAAAATTTGTATATGGCAGGTCGTTTACAAGATGCCAGAGTAATTTTTTCTCGCATAATTTTAGACTATCCAACATCTGCTAAGGCTGTACCTGCAAAATATAAAATAGCATTAATAGATCAGGCATCTACACAAGAGGAGCTCTTAAATCTATTAAAAATAAGCCATGAAGAATTGCTTAAGATTTCTGAGGAATATGACAAAACAAAAAAAAGCTATGATCAGACTGTAACAGTCTATCAAAAACAACTTGGTGAAGTAAACAGAGATACCCGAATTGCAGAGTTAGCAGAGAAATTACAAATTGAAAAAAAGAAAAATACTGAGCTTTATGATAAAATGTTAATGCTGGAAATGAAGAATCAAGAACTTCTTTCAACATTGTCATTAAGAGACTCTGCTAATATTAAATCGGATAAGGAAGTGCCTGAAACACCGGTTGTTCCTAAGGATACTTATAAGGAAGATAAGAGGATAGCGGCCTTTGAAAAACTAAAACTAAAGGCTGCAATTCTAGAAAGCATGTATAAGCAATTGGAGGAAAAATATGATTCTAATGATGAATAAAGAAAAAATAATAAGAATTAGTCTTATATTCTTTTTTGTTCTGTTATCATTTTCAAATATATATGCATCCGGCTCTCAAGACTACGAAATGAGTTTAAATGATATAAAAATCAAAGTCTTTGGGGACACAGGAAGTTCTTGTTTATACGCGCATACAAGAAATGAAGAGCAGGAATATATTCCATTGTACAATGATGCTACAGAAGATCGTGCCAGTGAATTTTTTGTATATTATAACGGGAAAAGCTATGAGCTTGATAGCCCTACAGAAATTGAACAAAAAGATTATTCGATAATCATAACTTATAAATTTAAAAATAAATTTGTAGTAAAACAAACACTCTCATTTGCAAATAAAAAATATGGTATGAGCGAATATCCCTTAAAAATAGATACAAAAATCAAAAATATAGGGAAAGCAACTGCAAGTATTGCGTTAAAAGCCTTATTCGATACAAAGCTTGGAGAGAATAATTATTTTCCCTTATATACTGATTTAAAAAAAGGAATTAGAGAAGAGTGCATATTAAAGCCTAATGAACAAGAGGCTTCTGCAATTATTTCTTCGAATGAGGAATATGCCTGTCTTTTTTTGATAAAGAATAGTTTGGTCAGTTCAATTTCTAAAATTTACATTGCAAATTGGGATAAACTACAGGCCCGTTCTTGGATCCCACCACTAGCTCCGGGTCGTGTTTTTAAGACAAAGTCTTCTAAAACTGATGAGGCACTTTTATTTACTTGGCCTATGCAAAAATTACTTGCTAATGAAGAAAGCAATAGGGTAATGCTGATAGGTTATTACGATTATTTGAAAAAAAGTGTTGAAAGTCTTGATGCCTCAAAAAACAAAAACAGAGAAGGTACTGAGGAAGGTAACTATAGCACTGTTCAAGAAGTGGATTCTGATGAAGAAGATTTTGTTGACTTAACAAATATGATTAAGCCTATGACTGTTAAAAAATCTGAAAATGAGTCTCAAGATGAAGAAGAGGCTGAGTCGGACGAAAAAGAAGATGTAGCGGAAGAAGAGGAAGTTAAACAGGAAGATGTTGTTGAACCTGAAGAAGAAGTAGTTGAGCCTCTTGCAGAAAAAGTTGAAGTTGAGGAAGAAAACGAAGAGATTGAAAGCGACAATGATGAAAACAATGTTCCGCAAAGTATTGAGCCTAAAGAAGAAATCGTTGAAGTGCAAGAAAGCAAAGAGCAAGAGCCTGAAAGCTTGGATAAGACTGCTACAATTAAAAAAATCCCTGTGGATAATTCTATTGCAAAAAAGAACTACCTAAGAAGGTATACATATATAAAAATTATTCTAGAAAAAGTAAAAGAACTAGAAGGAAATTTTGATAATGCGAGTTATGCTTATATAGAAGAACTAACAAAACAAGTAGATGCTGCTATAAATGATATAAAAAAGGATGATACTAACTAATGGCTCTTTCAGTTGTAGAAAAAGGTAAAAAATTATTTAACCGAGGAAGATATACTGAAGTTATCTCACTTTTAAAACCTCATGTATTAGATTACAGAGATTCTTTTACGTTTCACTTTTATTTGGGGCTATCATTTTTGTATATTGGAGAAATTCCAAGCGCAAAAGATTATCTAATGCGTGCAAGACAACTAAAGCCAACTAATCCGGATTTGCTTGCTTGCTATGCAATTATGTGTCTTAGAAGGTCTGATACTACAAATGCCGTTGAGTATTATCTACAAGCACTGGAAATTGATCCAAATTACAAGCTTGCAAAAAAAGGCTTGGACATTATAAGAAAGAACAACTCTGATGAAAAGATTGGCGACTTGATTCAATCCGGAGAAATAAAAAAATTATATCCAAAACCCGGCAGTCAAGAAAAAAAAGCAAAAATTATTGTTGCATCGCTTGTAGTCCTTATAGTTTTGGTCTGCTCATTAACGATAGTTCCGTATTTATTTAAAACTAGAACCGTCCCAAAAAGAGAAAATATTGCAAAGATTGAAAAATTAGAATTAAGCGGTAATGAAAAAAAACACGCTGTTGATATGGAAGGCACCTACTTCTATGTTATGACAGAAGACGAAATTTTGACAGCATATGAAAATGCCCGCAACTATTTTAATACTGAAAGAGACAATGCTGCTCAGGTAGAAATAAATAAAATCTGTAATTCAAATGCATCTTATTCTATTAAACAAAAAGCTCGTAGGCTAATGGAATATCTTGAAGAACCGACTTTTGATTCTCTTAAAGATAATTATTCATTTGCTCAAGTAAAATCTGAACCTCTTTTATACGTAGATTGTTGGGTTGTCTGGAATGGAATGCCTTCAGATATTAAAAGTGGCAATTATAGTACCGTTTTCAATCTACTGGTTGGCTATGACAAAAAGCAAAAGCTGGAAGGTGTTGTAACTGTTTCTTGTATGTTTGTTGAGAAAATTGATCACGACAGAGCTGTAAGCGTTTTGGGAAAAGTACAACTAAAAAATGGACAGGTTAGTATAAGTGCTAAGGGAATATATCAAAGTCCCAAGCCTGCTGAAAATGAATAATTTTAAAATTCTATATATTTAGCCTTGATTAGATCTTCTTCACAAAAATTACAACAGGCTCTATCAAGACAATTAAAAAGCTCTCTAACATTACCGGGCCAATCATGAAAAGTTAGCTTGTTGATTGCTTCTGCTGTAATTTCTTTATTTTTTTTAGCAAGATAGTCTTTTACCAGAATATATATATCTTCTTTTCGTTCTCGCAATGGTGTGATTGTATGATGTAGGACATCTAATCGATAATAAAGATCTTTTCTGAATTTATTTTCATTGATTAAATTTTTTAGATTTTTATTAGTAGCACAAATGAGGCGAAAATTAATTTTCTTTGTTCTTGCTGAACCAATGGGGCGTATCTCTTTAGTTTCTATAGCTGTGAGCAACTTTGCTTGAACTTTTAATGAGAGATTTTCTAATTCATCCAAAAAAATAGTTCCTCCATCGGCACTTGCAAATATACCCTCTTGAAGTTCGGCTCCTGTAAAACTGCCTCTTTCAGCACCAAATAAAGTGGCTTCTGCTAAACTTTCAGGAATACAACTTACATTAAGAGCCTGAAATCTACCGGCCTTAAAATTAGAATTATGATGAATAATTTGGGCAATCATAGTTTTACCTGTGCCTGTCTCACCGTTCAAAAGTACAGGGAAATCTTGTTCTGCTGATTTATGAATGAAGTTTTTAAGCTCATAGATGGCAGAGCTTTTTCCAAGAATCCTAGGATATCTATCTTTTAGGTATTCTATTTTTCTATCAGATGCAAAACTATTTCTTGTATATACTGTTTTGTTTTGATTAAAAAAGGATTCTATCTTATTTACCATTGAAGAAAGATCTGTTGGGAGTTCAAAAAAATCTGTGATAGAATACTTAAAAAAGTCGTTACGTAAATATGAATTATCACTGTGTGTTAAAATAAAAATGGGCAGTAGCGGATAAGAGTCTTGTATTTGTCGCAGGATATCAGTTGGAAAATATCCCCCTGCTTCTATATCAAAAAGAATAAAGTCGTAATTTTCTTGTTTTAATATTTCTATTATGTTAGTATTATCAAAGAGAAGTTTAATGTTCCACTTACCGGCAGTTTGTTTCTTTAAAATATTGAAATCATATTCATCGTATGCCAGATATATGCACTTTTTCATCTGTATAAAATTATAACATATCAAAATTTTTATGACAAGTTTAAATTTTTGTATATTGAAATTTAGAAGAAGATATTAAAAAGTATTTACTAAGAGCTTTTCTTTATTATCTAAGAGCTAAGAGACTGAATAAATTTTATTCTATAGCTTCCCCTTTATTTTTATTTTATTATATGATAGAATAATGATAACTTTTAAAAGGAGCGTTTATGAAACCTACATTACTAGTTTTAGCCGCAGGAATGGGAAGTCGCTACGGTGGCGTTAAGCAAATAGCCTCAGTTGGAGCACATGATGAAACATTATTGGATTATGCTGTTTATGATGCTATTAACAACGGCTTTGGAAAAGTTGTTTTTATTATCAGAAAAGATATTGAGAAAGATTTCAGAGATAGATTTTTTAACAGGATTGCACGCAACTGCAATGCTGAATATGTTTTTCAAGGCTTAGACAGTTTTTTGAGCGAAGAACAAATCGCTCGTGCTGAAAACCGAAAAAAACCTTGGGGAACAGTTCACGCTATGATTTGTGCAGAAGAAAAAATTAATGAACCCTTTGCTGTTATAAATGCAGATGACTATTATGGTCGCTCAGCATACAAAACTATTGCAACTCACCTATCAACTCTCTCAAATGATTCAACGGAGCATGCAATGGTAGGTTATATTTTGGATAAGACCTTAAGTCGTTCAGGTTCTGTTTCGAGAGGTGTTTGTACTGTAAGTAATAGCTACTTAGCAGGTATTAATGAGAACAAAAAAATATCCTATGAGCAAAGAAACGGTAAAGAAAAAATTATTTCAGCTTTTGATGACCATGAAGTTGAGTTAAGCGGAAAGGAAACTGTTTCAATGAACTTGTTTGGTTTTTCTCCAAAGGTTTTTGAATTCTTTGATGAATATTTCCAAGACTTTATTCATAAGTATGCCGAAAGTGCAAAATCTGAGTGCTTACTTCCTGAAGGTGTTGGGCTTATGATTAGAAAAAACTTAGGTAAAATGAAAGTCTACACAACAACAGAACAATGGTTTGGTATGACTTATCCGCAAGATGCAGAAATTGTAAAACAAGAAATCGCAAATAAAATAAAAGCCGGCTATTATCCTGAATTTTTATGGAGATAAAATAAACTGCGCTCGGCTTAAGTAAGCTAGGCTTGAATAAGCTAAGTTTTTGCGTATATGCGTATACTTGTATAAAAGATATACTTCATAAAAAAAGGGAATTCTCAATGAATTCCCTTTTTTCTTAAGTTTTTATCAAGTTTTAAAAACTAAGTTAGTGATGCTTCGTAAATTCCCTTAATACTATCTGCAATTGTAGAATTAAATTCTGCATCGCTTTGCTTTACACAAAGACCTTCTGCCAAAGCTCTTGAGAAACTTGCAATCATACCCTTGTTTTTTGAAAGGATATTGTTTGCATCTTCTCGGCTGTATCCGCCTGAAAGAGCAACTAATCTTACTACGCTTGGATGTTTTGTGAATTCTTCGTAGAAGTTTTCTTTTGTAGGTAAGCTTAGTTTGAACATAACCTTTACACCTTCCGGTAGTTTTTCAAGATTTTCTTTTAATTCTTTCTTCAAGATTTCTTCACATTCAGCTTTTTGTGGTGATTTGATATCAACTTCAGGTTCAATTATAGGTACTAGTCCTGCATTTGCAATTTGGATTGCTGTTTCAAACTGTTGCTTAACAACAGCCTTAATACCTTCAGCATTTGCCTCTTTGATTACAGAGCGCATTTTTGTTCCGAAGATGTGTTTTTCGTTAGCTCTTTTTAGAATTGCATCCAAAGTAGGATTTGGCTTCATCATTTGAACACCGTCTTTCAATTCGGCAAGACCCTTGTCAATCTTTAAGAATGGCAAAATTCTTTTTTTCTCCCAGAGGAAGTCAGCTGTAGGCAAGCCTTCAACTTCTCTTTCCATAGTCTGTTCGAATAAAATTGCACCTAAGATGTTGTTAGAATTGAAAGCTTCTGCTGTCATAATTCTTGTTCTCATTGCATGTACCATATCAAACATTTCTTTTTCGTTTGAATATTCAGTTTCTGCAACTCCATAAGCTGCCAAAGCCTTTGGTGTACTTCCACCGCTTTGATCAAGTGCAGCTATAAAACCCTTATCGTTTTGCATTCGATTAAGTTGTTCCTGATTCATAAAATACCCCTTAAAATATTATAGCATGAAAGCCCATGCAAGTTGAGCTATTCTAGCATATTGTAAATAAACCGTCAAGCTGAAAAAATGACAAAAGCCTATGAATAAAATTGAAATCTGATAATTATCGTCAAAGCCTTGCAAAATTTTTCTAAATATATTACAATTGCAAGAATAATTTTATCTATAGGAGAAAAATAATGGTAATTACAAATGAAAAACTATTTGAGGATGAAGTATTAAGAGAAAAATTAGTACGAATGGATTTAGTAGACGGAACTTCAATGTCAATTGATGCTAGCGTGAAAAAAATTTCATGGGCTGACAGATATATGGATATTTTGTTTGAATCCGGAATTATGCAAAGAGTTTGGTATGATAAAATTGTAACCAAGCATTTTGACACAAGAGGTCTATAAAATTTATTACTGAAAAGGAGAAACAAAAATGAAAAAGAGAAAAATTATTATTGCGGGAGTATGTGCAATATTCTTGCTTTTTAGCTGTGTAACAAAGAATTGTATGGATACTTACTCTTCTGCTACACCTAAGAAAATGTGTATTTCTACAATTCAGGGTATTCATCATCGCTCTGACTACGAAGGAAAAGATGTAGAAAAAATCACAGGTGTTGTAACAACTTTGTACAAGACAAGATACAACAAAGGCTTTTTTATGCAAAGTCAAAAAGCTGACAGAGATTGCCGAACTTCGGAAGGTATTTATGTTGAAAATAAAGCCGATGTAAAAGTTAAAGTTGGCGATTTAGTAAGTGTTGCGGGAACTGTAAAAGAACTACAGTTTTCAAAGCCAAATAAGAACGAATTAACAATTACTTCAATTGTGGCAAACAAAATCGACTTAGTGAAAAACGGTCTTACAGTAAAGCCCGTTGCTATTCCGGCTAAGAGGATTCCTAAGGCCATTCATACAGGAGATATTAACGATAAGCTAGACATCAAAAAGAATGCAATGGACTTTTACGAATCATATGAAGGAATGCTTGTTTCAATTTCAGATCCTGTAATAGTAGGAGCTAAAGAAAAATACGGAGATATCGCTGTTGTCGCTGATGGAGGGAAATATGCAAAAAACCGCACTAATAACGGTGGTGTAAAATACAGCTACGATAACGAGCAAAGTCAAAAAATTATTGTTTCTGAAAGAATTATTCCTATAAAAACCAGAAAAGGAAAATTTAAAGATTCAAACTTTACTCCAAATCCCGGCGATAAATTTGACGGTAACATTGTTGGTGTTGTAGCTTTCGATTACAACAACTACAAAGTATACAACACTCAGCCTTTCCCAAAAATTATAGACTGCGGTGCAAAAGTTGACAGCCCTAAGTTTTCGCCAAACCCAAAGGCTTTAAGCGTTGCAACTTACAACATCGAAAACTTCACAATTGCAGACGGACCTGAAAGAGTAAAGGCTTTAGCTATTCAGATCAAAAATAAATTACAAACTCCCGACATTATTGGCCTTGTTGAAGTTGCCGATGATGATGGAAGCAAAAAAGGTTCAAAACTGCTAAGTGATGATAAGACCCTGCAAGCTATAGTTGACGGAATCAAAAAAGAAACAGGTGTTGAATACAAATACTTATCGGTAGACCCCGAACATGGCAAAGACGGTGGATGGATTGCAATGCATATACGAAATGCAATACTCTACAGAACGGACAGAATTAAACTGCCTTACTTCAAACAAGGAAACGCCAAAGAAGACTTAGACATTGCTAAGCAGAACTTCAACTTTAATCCGGGAAGAATTGGTAACAACCAAGACTTTTTCAAGCGAGGAAGAAAGCCTCTTGTTGCGCATCTTAAAGGCTTTAACAAGGACATCTTCGTTATAGTTAATCACCTAAAATCCAAGCGAGGCGACGATGCTCTTTATAGTGCAATCAGACCTGTAAAAAGAAAGACAGAAGAACAGCGCTCGCTACAGGCTGATTACGTTTCCCGCTTTATGGAAAGGTTGCATTTAAAGCATCCTCAAGCTCTAATCATTTGCATGGGCGATATGAACGACTTTGAATTTGCACCTTCAATGAAAGTACTTAAGGGCGGACTTATGGTAAACACTGTAGAACTTCTACCTGAGAACGAGCGACACACCTATGTTTACAATGGTAACTCCCAAGTTTTGGACGCTTTGCTAATAAACAGAGAATATGCAGAAGGTGTGAAAGTTGACATCCTAAATATCAACTCCGAGTTCACAAAATCGCAAGGAGCAATTAGTGATCATGATCCTATACTAGTCCAGATTCAAATGCGCTAGGGGTTTTGAAAATATAGCATGCAATTACTGCGTTGCTTAGCAAAATCCAGTCCTCAACGTATAAAAATACGCCTGCGGGTGGATTTTGCACGCGCCTTGTACTTACAAGCTCTATTTTCAAAAGGATTTTTTTGATGGGAGGGGGAAGTCTCCCCCTCGTTCCAAAAAATTACAGTGCTTAGGGCTTGTTCCAAGATTTGGCTTTGCTATTCGCTCAGCCAAATCCAATGCAAGTTCCGGCACTGCAATTGTTTTTCCGCTACCCCCTCTTTTGAAATTCTTAGGGGATTTTTTCATCGATTAAAATTTATAGTTTACTTTAAAAGTATTTATTCTTCCCATCAGCTTTTCTGACATGCTTTCATACGAAATATCTTTAACTTCACTGACAGCATTCTTTACAGATTCTGTAACTAAAATTTCCCAAGGGTCTGCGGTATCTTCGCCCAGCTTGCTTGCAAAGTTCACTTCTTCGCCAAATACATCGGTATCGCCAATTTTAAGCAACTTGCCGTAACCAATGCCAAGACAAAGTAAAACCTCGTCAGCTTCATTATCTTTCCTCTGATGCCGAGAAAAAAACTCTTCTATCTATAACCATAAACAACCTCCTATAAAAAGCCACAATCCTGTTACTTAGTTTAAAACCTGCCAAATAATGTTTGATTATCTAAAAGCTAGTTTCCGTATTCTTCAACATATTCTTCCTTGCTAATATTATGAAAGCAAGAGATTACTGTTTTATTAAGTAGTTTTTTTTCTTGTTGACGCTTAAATTTATATTTAAACTTACATTTTTCAATAACTCGCTTAGAATTATGATTATCTTCATCACAGGCACACCAAATCAAATTTAGTTTTTCTTCGGTAAATCCAAAATGAAGAACACATTTTACGGCTTCGGGCATTATTCCCATTCCCCAATACTTAGGACTTAGAACATAGCCAATTTCTTTTTGTAATGGATCAGTGTTAGTAGGATCGGACTGTCTCTTGTGCAAACCTATGCTACCAATCACCTTTTTCTCAGACTTTAATTCAATCGCCCAAACTTCATTGTGCTTTATAAAGTTCTCAATAATTTCTTTACTTTTCTCTTCATTTTCATGCGGAGGCCATCCGGCTCTTGGTCCTACGAGTTCACTTTGTGCATATTCAAACAAGTCTTTTGAATCAGACAAATCCCAAGAGCGAAGTATCAATCTTTCAGTTTCAAGTGTTTTCATGCTTTATGTTATAGCAGAAATTTTTAGATAGTGCAAGGATAAAATAATTAGTAATTTTCAATGTTTAATTTTTAATTATCTTGATTTGAAAGTTATTGCTTTATAGAAGAAGTTAAACTTTCCATAATCATCCTCAACACTCATAAAAAATGTGAAAAAATGTGAAAAATGTACTTATTGCTTTACATTCTTTCTAAAATTTTGGCCACTATGATTTTTACTATATATGTATAGGGTGAAGGTTAGAATGAAAAAAGAAAATTTAAAATACAAAGACACTGTATTTCGAAATCTATTTGGTAGTGATGAAAAGGCTGAGGAAAAATTTATTCAGTTGTATAATGCTTTGCATGATCGTGATTTAAATGAATCACATACAATCAAATCATTGGATATTGAACAAGTTTTATATATGAATTTTGCTAATGATATTGCTAGATTAGTTGATGATAAAATCATTATTCTTGCAGAACATCAATCTACCATAAACGAGAATATGCCTTTGCGTTGTTTACAATATGTAGGGCGTATTTATGAACAATTACAGGATTCAAAAGCCAGATTTTATAAACAATTGATGAAAATACCTACACCGGAATTTTATGTATTTTATAATGGCTTAGAAGATTATCCTGTATATAAAGAGTTGAGGTTATCTGATGCTTTTATGTTAAAAGAACAGGATATTCAGCTTGAATTATCTGTGAATGTTATAAATATTAATACAGAAAAAGAAAACGACTTATTAACAAAATGTCCTGTTTTATCTGAATATAGTCGCTTTGTTGATAAAATGAGAAATCACCTTGCAAAAGATAACGAATCGGGTTATAATGAAGCTATAAGGGCATGTATACAAAACAATATTTTAAAGGAATATCTAAATAGAAAAGCTAAGGAGGTGAATAATATGTTAATAGGCGAATATGATTATGATCTGGATGTAGCTGCACAGCGAGAAGAAGCCGCCAAAGAGGCAACACGGAAAGCCGAGGCTAGGACTCAAGCCGAAATAAAAAAAATAAATGCTAACATAGTAAATAATATGAAAAACGCAAAATACGAGTTTAGTGAAATAAGTAAAATAACTGGATTATCCATTGAAGAAATTGAATCTATGTAAGCATAAATAAGTGCTTGGACTAATTCATAGTTCATAATTCTGAATTATTCAATTTCCCCAAAAAAATTACTGAAAACGCTTGACAAAACTTGGAAAATTTTGTAGTATACATCCACTTGCTGGTGTGAAGGGTAGGAACTAAGTCAGCTCAAACAGTACTTGACACTTTTTGAGTTTTGTTATATCATCACACTGCTCACTGTTATGCGAGAGTGGTGGAATTGGCAGACACGCTAGACTTAGGATCTAGTG
>PDWI01003388.1_pt1 | contig 22524 bp, 26 predicted proteins | sample 1430891 | NCBI WGS metagenome assembly PDWI01 (sample SAMN01162508, study PRJNA174530) | Oral metagenome, whole genome shotgun sequencing project. | biome: Marine environment; feature: Marine mammal; material: Swab sample of the gingival sulcus; isolation source: swab sample of gingival sulcus... | reverse complement strand
AAAAACTAGAGTGCCTTGCTCCGATGGAGTATCGCAGCTTAGCACTCAGTTCATAAATCTTTAATTAATTGACTGTCTACTTGACAAGATGCAGTTCAGTTTTCTACTCCTTGTTTACTATATTTATTGTTTCATTGAATCAGGAACAATGACTACATTTAAACTGTTTTTATTGATATAGCTTCTTTTAAAAGCTGTTATCATTGCGATAGGATAGAATACGATATCAAGTGGTGAGTGAATATCTTTTAGCAGTTCAAATAGGTAATTTCCATAATCAAAGCTTGTAACAAGTTCAACAAAAGAAATATGGGCATATTCGGCTATAAATAGAAAAGCAAGTATGATATTGCCAATTAGTACACTGATAAGAGCTATGATCGCTGCGATAACACCCATACCCATTTTAGTTGAGCGCCCACCCATTACAAAACCCTGTGATATTAAAAAGCCAATTAGGATTGCAATAATACCTAGATTATAACCAGTTGCTTTTGATATAAGTGCCCAAATTGCAGCGCCTACAATACCAAAAATAAAACCAAGGATTATTGACAGAGGATAGTTTGCTTTATTATCTATAGTATTGATTAGATTATCATATTCCGCCTCATTCATTTGAATTGGACCATTATCATTACTTATTGCGTTTTCGTACTCTGTGGTTTGTTCCGTTTGAGCTCCTTCCATTTTATTTATTTTTAGGTGATCTTCGTGCTTTGCCACGTCATTTATTTCAGAAGGCTTCGCATAGCTCGTTACGATTTGCCCATGCTCTATACGCTTAACTAACTTGGAACATTTTTCTTCTATGGTGTCTCGTAAGCTTCTAAAACTATCTAGGTTATTATCCTCAGGATTTGTCACATCCCAGTGTTCTCTATGGTCATATTCGATATCCCCTGTCATAGTGGGACTACTGCCCATGGTAATTAGAATATCAATTTTTTTAGGAAGTTCCAAAAGACTATTGGTTTTTTGAGTTGAAACATCTATATTCGCTTCGTTCATTACTGCAATAGTATTCGGTTCAATGCCGTTTTCATCAGTAGTTCCAACTGAATAAACCATGTAGTTATCATCGCTTAGTTCTTTTAAAAATCCTTTTGCCATTTGACCGTGGATAGCGTTATTTTCGCAAACAAAGGCTATCGTAACTCTGTTATTACTTTCTTTTGACATATTAATTCTCCTGTTCTTTTGTGTTATATTAAATCAATCACTTTGAAAGCGATTTTTTAAACAATTAATCCTCTTTTTTAATTAGTACATTTAATTCTTCACCTAACATCAGTATGAAAGCAAAAAGGAACATCATAATTAAGAGCATAATAATTGATGACATAGAGCCATAAATAGCTGAGTACTTGGTGAAGTTTGTAATAAAATAACCGAATGTATATACCGTTAGTATCAGCAAAATACTCGAAAAAAATGAACCAGGTAATATCTCTACAATTTCTCTTTTTGTATCCGGGAGCATATAGTACAGAGTAGAAAGTGAAACCGTAAGTATTAAAAAGTTAATAATAGTTTTTATCCATGTATTCATATCAAACGAAGTTACATATATTGATAAAATAATCATTGCAAGTATTATTAAAAGGGATATCAGTGATAAAAACTTTTTATAGAAAAAATTTCTTTTTTCCGTTACGTTGTTGACAATGTTTAACGCCCTCATAAGTGCATCCATCGCCTTTAAACTCGTCAATAGTATTGTTATGATAAGCGGCGAAAACGCAAGTGAAGAAAACTTATTGGAATATTGAAAATAGTCCTTTAGAAGTATTATCACTTCTTTGGGTAGTCTGTCAAAACCGTCAATAAGATTATTTGCATATTCGTATCCAAAATTTGTAAGTATCATAATTATGATTATAATAAATGGGAAAAAGGATAAAAGTAAGAAATAGGCACACTGTGCTGAGTATGAACTCAAATCGTGTGATGTTATGTTTAATTTTAATTTTTGCATCATTTCTTTCATACGCCATCTCCCAAAAAGAATTATAACACGTTATAGTATTTTATGCTATTATATAAATATATAAGAGAGGGAAACATGTATGATTTTATTATAGTAGGTGCAGGACCATCTGGTTCTACATTTGCAAGGGTAATTGATAAACGATATAAGGTTTTGATAATAGAAAAAAGGAATATGGAGGATAGTACAGATTTTAAGCATGCGAAGTGCTGTGGTGGACTTTTAGCACCGGAGGCACAAAAAGAACTTGCTTCTCAAAAGCTATCACTTCCAAAACATGTACTCGTAAACGATCAGCCATTTACAGTCAAGACAATAGATTTTGATAGTGGATATACAAGATACTATCAAAAACAATACATAAACACTAATAGAGAACTCTTTGATAGATGGTTATTTTCACTTATCGGTGATAACGTGGATAAGAAAACAAATGCTATTTTTAAGGGATATGAAAAAATCAGTGGTGGTTATAAAGTAAATGTTTTATGTAATGGTGAAAAACAAACATTTATGACAAAGTATATTGTTGATGCAAGTGGAGCAACTTCTGGGATTATAAGAAAAAATTTTACGGGTAAAGAACTACCTAGAACATATAAGTCCATTCAGAAGTGGTATGATTACTCAGGAGATAAATCGCATTATATAGCACTTTTTGATAAATATTCAACCGACTATTATGGATGGGCAATCCCTAAAGATGATAAGATAGTTGTGGGAATCGCAACGCAGTATAATGATTCCAATGATAGATTTGAGATGATGATAAGAAAACTTGAAACAAAGGGATATCAGTTTGCAGAAGCAACGAGAAAAGAAGGTGCGCTTATCTTTCGACCAAGGCTAAGAAATAATATACATCTTTTCAAGGGCAATATATTATTTATTGGAGAGAGTGCTGGTCTTATTAGCCCAAGTTCTGCTGAAGGCATTAGTTATGCTCTTAGCAGTGGTGAAAAACTTGCTAAATCTATAAATGAAGACATTTACCTATTTAAGGACAACTATAAAAAATATATGAATTCGTATATTTCAGCCCTTAGATTTAGAAATCTAAAATCAAGCATAATGTATTCTGGATTATTAAGAAAACAAATATTTAAATCTGGCGCGCTGAGCATGGAAGTGAAAGATGAAGATTATCGTATCACCAAGTAAGACGATGGATATAAAGCAGGCATCTAGGATCTATCACTTACAAGCAAAAGACAAAGAGTTTCGAAAAAAAGCAACCACGGTAACTGATATGCTATTACAGGAACTACAGAGCTTTGATAGAGAATATATCGCTAAGAAGATGACGTTAAAAGGGGAGTTGCTAGAGAAAACGATGCAAGATATAAAAGACTATGATAGTAACCCTTTTGGGAATGCATTGTTATCATTTACCGGCACCGTATTTCATGAGTTGGATATAAAAAGCTATCGTGAAGAACACTTTAATTATGCTCATGAAAACATCAGGATACTATCTGCGTTTTATGGTTCATTATGCGCTATGGAAAACATAAAGAGCTACCGACTTGATATGAATATGAATATATTTAGTAAGAGTTTGTATAAAATATGGGGCGATTTATTAAATGAATACTATGAAGATGAAACGATACTTAACTTAGCATCAAATGAATACGCTAAAACCATGAAATGTAAGATGATCGACGTTGATTTTTTAGTTAACACGAAACGAGTTGCTTATCACTCAAAAGTGGCTAGAGGTCAGATGTTAGATTTTATCATAAAGAATATGATAGTTGATATAAAGCCACTTAAAAGCGTTTCTTTTAATGGTTATAAATATAGTAAAGAATTATCAAGTGAAAGAAAGTTGGTGTATACAAAATGATTTTAAATTTAATTGTAATACCGATTATAATAATACTTATTCTTTTTCGTTTTGATGCCTTCAACCAAAGACATCATATTGTGGAGTATGTTATAAAGAGTGACAAGGTAAAGGATGATGTCAATATCGTTCTTATAACCGATCACCATGGATGTTACTATGGAGATGAACAAGAAGATATCGTAGATGATGTAAGAGAGTTAAACCCAGATTTAGTACTTTATTCTGGAGATATATTTGATGATGAAATTCCCTATGATAATACCATAAAGCTTTTATCGAAGATAGGAAAAGAGTATCCATCGTTTTATGCAGCTGGAAATCATGAGGTAAGAACGGAGGAGTTGGATAAAATAAAAGCGATTGCTAGAGAACATGGTCTAGTGGTTTTAGAAGGAACCAATGATAGGATAACGATAAAATCTAACCGTATTCTCTTAGGTGGTGTAGATGATCCAGAATTAGAAGTAGATCAGTTTGACCTACTTGAAAGACCAAATGATACAGAGTTTAGTATACTCGTTTCTCATAGACCGGAATTAATAGAGGAGTATAACCATTTAGCTTATGATCTTGTCGTGTCTGGTCACGCGCATGGTGGTCAGTGGATAGTACCAAAACTTATTAATGGTCTTTATGCTCCAAACCAAGGGATATTTCCAAAATACGCAGGAGGAAGGTATCAACTAGATCATACCACGCTTATTGTAAGTAGAGGTCTAGCAAGGGAATCAACTAAAGTGATACCTCGAGTATTTAATAGACCGGAATTGGTACATATAAAGCTCACAAATTAAAGTGAGTTTTTTTGTTTCGATTTTTTTGTATTAAACAACGATATGTTGTTTATAAGTATTGAAGCTATAGTAAGTATCCATAGTACTTTTGAGATTGTTGGAGTTACCTCTATATTTCGTATTTGTTTTTGGCATAGCAATCTAGTCTATTCTTTTATTAAATAATTTCAACTTCAATTCATAATAAATTACATCTAAAATGAATACTAAAATGAGAAAAGCTATAAAGTTCAATATTATTGCTATTATTGGATTATCATTGCTTATCATATTAAAAACAGGCTCTGAATCTGTAGTGTAGGAAAATGCAATATCTATTATAGTAAGACCTATGGCAGAGAGTAAAGAATCTCTCATATAAATCGCTAATCTATATTTTAAATCTTTATCTTTATTATAAATATTGCTCTTTCTATCTGTAATAATACTTAAATTTAGTTCTTTGTTTTTAAAGTTGAATATTGCAAATATAATGCAAGGTATTATAATATTTGCCAATGCAAATAAGAGTGTGTTCATATCATAGTTATTTAACAAGTAGTAATACGATTCTATTATATATACTATTATCATGATTAGAAATGTTATTATGCAAGCTATATTTCTAACGGAATCTATTAATTCATCTCTACTAAATAATAGCGATGTAATACTATATTTATCTTTTTTGAACTTTATGTTGTTAATAATTATCAAACTTAAGGTGTATATTAGTATCAATAATATAAATCTGTAAATGCTTATTTTTAAAATAGGGCTTTTGATAAGCAGTTTATATATTATTTCTATACTGTTTAAAACCATCATACTTATTACAGTAATAGTCATTGACGTACCTACGAGTGAGCGTTGTCTTTCATCCAATGTATACATGATAACCTCCTTAGTCTTCAGTAAATGTAAAGATGCTTTCAATGCTTGTCTCAAAAACTTTAGCAATATCATATGCTAATTTTAAAGATGGGTTGTATTCCCCGCGTTCTAAATGTCCTATTGTTTCTCTTCTAACATTAACCATTTCGGCTAACTCAGACTGACTTAATCCTTTTAATAACCTATATTCTCTTAGTTTTACTTTTAACATTAGTTTTCTCCATGTTATAAATATGTATCTTTATGTTATAAATATATAACATAAAATAATCTGTGTCAAGCGATTAATTGATCCCATTGTTAGAAATTATATATAACTATTTAGATTTTTTTCGAAATAGTTATTGACATTACACCAGCTGTTTTATATAATCTATTTAGAAAAGTTTCTAAATAGATAGGGGTGATTGTCATAGGGTTCAATAAAGTGTTTAAAGCTATTTCAAATCCTGTAAGGCTTGAAATATTAGATTTATTAAAAAAGGGTGATAGGAGTGCAAGTGAAATAGCAAGTGAATTTCATTTAAGTGCTGCAACAATTTCGCATCACTTGAGTGTTTTGAAGGAGCACAACTTGATATATGATAGACGGTATAAAAACTATATATATTATGGTATTAATACATCGGTGGTAGAGGATATGATGGCATACCTTGCAAGGTTTATTGATGGAGGTAGCAATGAATAGAATGAAAAAGATTTTTATGATACTAACAGTGGTATATTTAGTTCCTATTATATTTGGTGTTTTAATGTATAGCAAACTTCCAGATATGATGCCAATACATTGGGATATTAATGGAGAAATAGATAATTATATTTCAAAACACATATTTGTTTTTGTGTTTCCAATCGTTGGATATCTTTTTAATGTATTTCTTGTATATATAACAGAAAAGAATATAAATATAAAAGATAAAAAATCAATGAGCAAAGTGATAAACCTACTTTACCTTATATTACCCTTTATTGTTCTAGGAGCCATGAGCTTCACTTACTCCGCTGCACTTGGCTATAATATTAATATCGAAAAGGTAGTATTGATACCAATTGGTATAATATTTATTCTTATCGGCAATTATTTACCAAAGACCAGAGTAAATGGTGTTATTGGCGTTCGGATTCCAACAACACTAAAAAGCGAAGAAAATTGGAAAATAACACATAGACTTGCTGGCAGACTCTATATCATTGCTGGATTACTAATAATATTGTATTCCATTTTTCTTGATAATGTATATAAAGTGATAGCGTTGTTAGTTACCGTGGTTATTGTTTCTGTTATTCCTATAATCTATTCAATAGTTAAGAGAGGTGTGTAATGAAAAAAATAATCGTGATGCTTCTTGTTATAAGTTTCGTTTTCGTATCGTGTTCAGGGAAAGAAGTTGAAAAAAAAGAAGAAAAAAAAGAAGAGTTTAAAGAAGAAGCAAAGGAAGAACCAAAAGAAAAAAAAGAAGAACTCACTTGGGATGAAGATTACACTGTTAAAAAAGAAGGTGGTGTAATAAGCGCCTCACTTATGATGCCAAAAGCAGATAAAGTCCCTGTTGTTTTAATAATAGGAGGGTCAGGTCCTATCCCAAAAAACGGATTCGCAAATGAATATATAATGATGGCTGATTTACTGAAAAAAGAAGGTATCGCCACAATAAGTTATGACAAGATAGGTGTAGGAAAATCATTAGTTGAAAATCTCAAGGAATCTGATGTTACAATTGATACTTTTGTAAAAGATGCTACATTACTAGTTGATAAAATAAAAGATGATTCTAGATTTTCAAAAGTTTACATTGCTGGTCACTCGCAAGGCTCTTTAATAGCTGCTTTAGTTGCTAAAGAGAAAGACATCGATGGGATAATAAGTATTGCAGGTGTTGGTAGAGGTCTTGGTGAGGTCTTGATGGAACAGTTAAAGAGAAATCCCAATAATACAGAAAAGATTTTAGCGGAAGGTCAAGCGATTATAGATGAGTTAGCCAAGGGGAAAAAAGTAGAAAAAATACCTAGTTATTATGGCGCTTTATTTAGAGATGATGTCCAAAATTTAATGATAAGCTGGATAAAGTTGGATCCCTCTAAAGAATATGCTAGTCTTGATATCCCTGTTTTGATCATTCAGGGAGCCAAGGATATACAAGTTAGTGTAGAAGATGCTAAGATACTAGATAATGTATCGAAAAACTCAACGTTGGTTATTTTGGATAATATGAGTCATGTGTTAAAGGATACGGATGACGAAAATGATATGACCGTGTATAAAGATAAAAAAATACCAATTAATACTAAGATAATAAAAGAGATTGTAAAATTTGTTAAATAGGCAGATTTTATGATTAAAAAACTTATAATAACTGAGAAAAAACAGCTATTAATGTAATCGTAAGTATTAACATAAATTCTGCTTTGGTATTCTTTTCCTTTAGTAAGAAGCCTGAAAAAATGACACCATATAATGAAGTAATATTTAAAAAGATCCAAGATATGGAAGAATTACTACTTGAGGTAGCAATGACAAAAGCAAATTGTGCAATTACCGTTAAAATTGCTCTAACAAAAAACAGTTTATCAAAAAATAATTCCTTATATCCGTCAAATGTTATTTTTTTCATAAATGGTATTAGATAAATAGTAGATATTATAAACCGTATTATCAAAGTAGATATCGTAAAGAGAATTAAGGAATGGAAACTATTTTTATAGTGATTAACCAAAAGAGGTGCGCATGCAGCTTGTATCACGAGTAAAGGTACGATAATAATCATTCCATTAATTATTTTTTTTATATTATTATTATTTTTTAACCAGAAAATGATTAATACAGTTGTGATAAAAGAAATGAAGTAATTTTTTATACTAAAGTATCCAGTGGTTGTGAATATAGCAATTGGGATTAGTAGATCTGATGTTTTAGCTGTTATTGCCGCTTCAAAAATGGTTAATTTTTTAAATAATGTAGAGTATGAGAGTGCAACGAGTTGAACTAAGATGCTATAAATAATTATATTTATATTTATATTGGATAGTAAAGAGAACACTTCATAAAAATTTAGGTAAAAAAAAGCTACTATTATAAAAAAAATGGTATATAGATTGTTTAAGAAATTAACTTTTAATATCGATTTCTTTCTATATCCTATTTGATATCGATCAATTACGCTTATTAGTCCTCTAGACATAGCAGATATTGTTGAAATTATGATTAAATAATAGTAGTTGTTCAATGATTTTCCTTTCTTTCTTATTGATTAACACTGCACTATTTAGATAGTATCAGATAGCAGTGTTATTATCAATCATTTGCAAATTATATTCAAATTTTTTTGTTAACAATTTTCAAACAAAATCTTGACATCAACTTTTTCATGTGTTATTGTATTAGTGTATTAATACAGTGGTAAATGGTAAGGAGGTTAAATGTCTTATAAATTTGATTACAACAAACCCATATACTTACAGCTTATAGAAGTCTTTATGATAAAAATATACACAAAACAGTGGAAAATTGATGATAAAATTCCCAGTGTAAGAGATTTAGCAAATGAATATGGTGTGAATCCAAATACAATACAAAAGGCATTATCTATTTTAGAAGAACAAGGGCTTTTAAGATCTGAGAGGACAGTAGGTAGGTTTGTTTGTAACAACAAAGAAAAATTTAATGAAATGAGAGAAGAATATATTTCTGAGATTTCTAACAGTTATATAACAGAAGTTAGAAAAATAGTGGATGATTTTGATGAAGTCATTGAAATTTTAAAACGGAATTGGGGGAAATAGTATGTTAAAAATTGAGTCGCTAAAAAAGAGCTATGGTTCTAAATTGGTTCTTGATGATATAAATTTGGAACTAAAATCGAATAGTATTGTAGGATTACTAGGTCCTAATGGCTCTGGTAAAACAACGTTGATAAAGATCATTGCTGGTCTAATTCAAGACTATAGTGGGAAAATATATGTTGATGATAAGTTGATAGACTATACCACGAAAAGCAAGATATCGTATTTACCAGAACAACAGATGCTAAATGAATGGTGGACAATAGAAACAGCGCTTGCATTCTATAAAGATTTTTTTGATAACTTTGATGAGAACAAATTTGAAGATATGATTTCTCTATTTAAGTTAGATAAAAAAATGAAAGTAAAAAATTTATCAAAAGGGATGAAAGAGAAAGTAAATTTAGCACTTGCTTTATCGAAGCAAGCCGATATTTACCTTTTAGATGAACCATTAGGCGGTGTTGACCCAGCTGCAAGGAGTGTCATCCTTGAGAATATCATTCAAAATTATAATAAGAATTCACTGCTAATACTATCTACTCATCTTATTACTGATATTGAACCGGTTCTCGATAGAGCGGTGTTCCTTAAAGATAATAAAGTATTGCTTAACCAGGATACGGATACGCTGCGTAGTGAGCAGTCTATGAGTGTTGATGAATTCTTTAGAAAGACTTATAGAGAGGTGTAATATGTTTTTTAAAGTGTTAAAATGGGATTTAAAAAGTCAAAGAAAAATATTTGTTTTATTTTTTCTATATATTGTTAGTATCATTAATGTGGCCATTGCTGATGTGCTAAATGTTGGTTGGTTGCTAGGAATATTTATGGCGTTGCACTTTATACTATCGGCTTTAGTAGTATCCATTCCTATCATATTGCTTGCAATTAATTACTATAATGATTTTTATGGGAAAAACTCTTATACTATGCATCAGTTAGCAGTGAAGACCTCAACGATATTTAAAGCAAAGATACTTTCTGGAATTATTTATACACTCCTTTCTGTCGTATTATTTGGTTTTGGTTTGCTTACTGTAAACAGTATATTTAATGGTTTTGGTTCAACGCAGGAAATCTTGAGCGTGATAGGAGAAGCATTTAGAGCTTTTGCTTTGCTTCCAACGTATATTGAGAATGTGAATTCGTTCGCTTTTTGGTTATTTATTATCGTATCTGTAGCTATAGCTCTCTTTTTTGCTCAAATTTTTTATGCTTTTGTGATTACCTTTGCAAAGGGAGGATTATTAAGACGATTTGGAAAAGTTGGTATGGTTATCTCTCTAATCGTTTCTTATGTTGGTGTTTTAATGTTAATGATGGTATCGTCTAAATATTTACCATTTAGCATTGTGATAGAAAAAACTTCATATATGTTGTACAAGGTTTCCTTTTTTGCAGATAGTTTTGCAAATGTTGTTGCGCGTTTGGGTGAAGAAAGGGTTATTGAGTTTCCGATAACTATATTTTTAATCTATATTATTTTTAGTACATTAGGGTATATATATGTATCATATGCACTGAACAATCAGAAGAGTGTAGAGTAATTTAGGAGGTAACATGATTATTACAACGACAAATAAGGTTGATGGTAGAGAAGTAGCTGAATACAAAGGCATTGTATTTGGTGAAGTTATATCAGGTGTTAATTTTATAAAAGATTTCACGGCTGGTATTCGAGACATATTTGGTGGAAGAAGTAAGAACTATGAAGATGAGCTTCAAAGAGCAAGAGAAGAAGCGCTTAAAGAGATGCAAGAGAGAGCGAGAGCGCTAGGAGCTGATGCGGTTATAGGAGTTGATGTTGATTATGAGGTACTAGGAGCTAATGGTAGCATGCTTATGGTTACCTCATCAGGTACAGCAGTTACTTTACGATAAAACAGGTTCACAGCCTGTTTTTATTCTAAAGATGGTTAGATAGGAGTATAAAATGGTTTTAAGTTTAGGATTTTTCTCTATTATTTTAATTGTGCTATTAATTGCAGTAGCCGTTATACTATTTAGTAAAAAATAACCATAGATAGAATGAGGAGGCATTTATGAAAATTAGTTTTGTGCTGATTATGATTATTTTAGCAGCAATTTTAGTTATAGGTTTAGCTGTTATACTCTCTAGCAAAAAGTAACGGAGGCAGAGATGAAAAAGATTATAATGTATTCCAGTAATACGTGAGTTCATTGTAGGAATGCGAAGAACTATTTGCAAAGCGAAGGGATACCATTTGAACTAAGAGATGTTGGTTCAAGTAGTCTTTATAGAGAAGAATTCTTGAAGACGGGGGCACAGGGCGTTCCTACATTTGTCATCGGTGATGATGTAATAATAGGGTTTAACAAAGATGAAATTCTTAGGAAAATTGATTTCTTTATAGACAAGTGTTATAGTTGTAAAAAGAAAATGATGCTACCTAAGAACAAAGGGAAAATAAAAGCCACCTGTCCAAGTTGTGGCGAAAAGACAATATTTAATACAGATAAATAGGTGCATTTGTACCTATTTTTTTTAAAGGGGTTAGAATGATAGATTTAAGAAATGTTTTAGAAGAAGTCAAACGTATAGCTTATGAAGTTGGAGCGTATCAAAGGGAAATGATTGATAGCGCACTTACAATCGATTTAAAAAGCAGTGATATAGATTTTGTTACAGAAGTTGATAAGACGTCAGAAAAAATGATACTAGATAGGGTCTTAGAACTCGTTAAGGGTTCTGGTTTTCTTGCGGAAGAGTCGGGACTTTGCACAAATGATTCGGACTATATATGGGTAATCGATCCACTTGATGGGACGACAAATTACATAAATGAGTTTCCCATGTATACAGTGGCAATCGGTCTTAAATATAGGGGAGAAGCCGTTCTTGGTGTTGTCTATGCTCCAGAGCTTAATTATATGTTTAGTGCGATAAAAGGAGAGGGCGCGTATGTAAACGATAAGCAAATAGTTGTCAGTAAAAAAGATAAATTAAATGGTTCGCTTCTCGCTAGTGGATTTCCATATTCTAAGAAGGTTGATGATCGATTTATCAAATACTTTACAAGTACCATTACTAAGTTAAGCGGCTTTCGAAGAAGTGGCAGCGCTGCCTTTGATTTGTGTCTTGTAGCCAAAGGGGTATTTGACGTATATTTTGAAGTTAGTATATCGGAATGGGACTACTTAGCTGCTAGTGTTATTGTCAAAGAGGCTGGTGGTACAGTAATCAACTATAAAAACTATGAAGAAGGAAAAGATTTTATTATTGCTGGAAATGAAAAAATTACTTCTGAATTAATTGATGTATTTGAAACCCTGTAATTATGATATAATAAAAAACGAATGGAGGATGTATGGCGACGTGGGGAGTCCATCTTAGAATTGCTGAACAGCTTTTTTCTCATTTTCATTTTTTGGATAAAACATATTTTATCATTGGGAATATAGGGCCTGATTGTGGCAGGGTAAATGAGAGCCATAGTGCTTTTGATCCACCAAAAGAGATTACCCATTGGTATGACTCGAATAGAACAATAGATTATGAAACGTTTTACATAGCGTATATAGATGGCAAGACATTGGATAACAAAACAAAGTCTTATCTTATGGGCTACTATGCCCATTTAATAACAGATTATCTGTATATGTCTTTTTATAAGAGTAAGTTAAGTAGTGATGATATAGATCGTTTAAATATGGATAAGAGGTTTATCTATAAACTAAAAGAAGAATGGTATGATGTTGATCATAAGTACTTTAGGGACAATCCTAAAAATGTTTTTACCGATGTTTTTTGTAAAGTCGACAAATTTGATGAAGTGCTTGATTATTTTCCGGAAGGCGCAACCATAGAACAGATTCATAATATAAAGGATTACTATACTCATCCTGATCGAAATAAAAGTGGTGATGTAGATAGAGGTTATACGTATTACACAAGTGATGATGCCAATGAGTTTATTGAACTAGCGGTAAGAAAAGTTATAGAATGTATTGAGGAGAAAATATGAAACCTATTGTTATTGGAATAGCCGGAGGGACTGGTTCTGGTAAGAGTACAATCGTGGATAGAATCAAAAAAGAGGTTGGTGATAATGTTGCCATACTGTGTCACGATTATTACTATAAATCGAATGACCATTTATCGTATGAGCAAAGATGTCAATGCAACTATGACCATCCGGATTCGCTTGAAACAGAGATGCTCATTGAGCACGTAAGAATGCTTAAAGAAAACAAAGCGGTGGATATTCCTGTATATGATTTTGTTAATTTTACCAGAAGCGAAAAAACGCTTAGAATAGAACCTAAAAAAGTAATCATAGTAGAGGGAATTCTTATCTTTGAAAACAAAGCGCTCGTTGATGAACTGGATATAAAAGTATTTGTTGACACGGATGCGGATGTCAGGATTATTAGAAGGATACTTCGAGACGTGAAAGAAAGAGGGAGAAGCCTTGATTCTGTCATTAACAGGTATTTAACAACAGTGAAAGTAATGCATGAAGAATTTGTGGAACCCAGCAAGAGAAAGGCAGACATCATTATACCAGAAGGAGGTTATAACTTGGTCGCATTATCTATGTTAATAAACAAGATACAGACACTGGTTAAATTAGATGAGTAAAAATAACATTTTAGAAGGTAAAATTTTTTCTGCATTATTTAAGCTTTCTATGCCTATAATGGCAACATCGTTAATGCAAACTTTATACAGTATAATGGATATGTTTTGGGTTGGTAAGCTAGGAAGTAAAGCAGTTGCAAGTGTAGGAACTGGAGGTTTTTTTATCTGGTTAGCATTTGCTTTTATTTTGCTTGTTTCCATGGGGGCTCAAGTTGGTGTTGCTCAGGCTGTAGGTAGAGGGGATAAAGCGTCCATTAAAGAGTATTCCAAAACGTCAATGCAGTTGTCCTTTATATTTGGGATTATGTATTCTATTGTTTTAGTTGTTTTTCATAAACAGTTGATATCATTTTTTGGATTGAAGGATAAAGAGCTTATTACAATGACATATGAGTACTTAGTGACCTATGGATATGGCGCCTTTATTATCTTTTTGATAAGTGTCTATAAGTCTATTTGGAGTGGGTATGGCAACAGTAAGTTACCATTTATCTCCCTTGGCATTGGTATACTAGCAAATTTAGTGTTAGATCCATTGTTTATTCTTTCCTTTAACATGGGTGTGAAAGGAGCGGCACTGGCGACGGTAATTGCTCAAGCTATAGCGCTTATGATTTTTATACTTACCATGCCAATGAGTAAAGAACTTTTTTCGGGCATACATATTTTTAATGGGTTCAATAGAGAAGTTGCTAGAGATATCATCAATGTTGGTATGCCGTCCGGTCTGCAGAGTTTTATGTTTACATCGATTGCTATTGTTATGACTAGAATAATCGCATTTTGGGGACCAGTAGCAATTGCTGTTCAAAGGCTAGGGGCGCAACTTGAGAGCATCACGTGGATGAGCGCGGATGGAATTGGTCTTGCTACCAATACCTTTGTTGCTCAAAACTATGGTGCTAAAAAGGAAGATAGAATTAAGAAAAGTTACTTTATAGCACTGGCTTTTGCATCGTCAATAGGACTTTTTGCAGGGTTTGCCCTTCTCTTTTTTGGAAGAGAAATTTTTAGCGTCTTTATAAAAGAAAAAGAAGCGATTGAAATTGGTGCAAGCTATGCGAAAATAATAGGAATATCAGAAGTCTTTATGAGTATTGAGGCAATAAGTGGCGGGGCATTTAGTGGGTTTAAGTTAACGAAGTACCCGTCAACTGTCAGCATTGTATTTAACTTACTTCGGATACCAGGCGCTTTGATACTATCATCTTTTGCCGTGCTTGGTCTCAGTGGCGTTTGGTGGAGTATTAGTTTATCCAGTATCTTTAAAGGAACGGTTTTAACGGTTTTATTTATTCGATATATGAAAAAAATGAAGCTATTAGGTAGGTCTTAAATGATCTAATCTAATAGCTTTGTCTTTTTTAGTGATAGGTATAAGAGGGTTGCGATTATAACGGCGATAACGGCGTTTACTAATGTGGCAACCGAAGAATATGCTGCGATTACTTTTGATACAGGTCTTGGTATCCCAAGTATATAATTTGATATCAAAAATTTTATTATTGGGGCAAATATCACGTTGAATAGTATTCCCAGTGAACTCGCAGTAATTACTTTAATTTTTAAATTTTTTATGTTTAATTTTTGAAACGCAATGCCGGCTATGAATGCAATAAAGAACTTAAGTACGATGGTCGATGGCGCACTACTTACCCAACCGTTTAGCAGATCAAATAGGCCCATTCCAACCGATGCGCTTATACCACCCATTACAGGACCAAGCGCAAGAGCACCTAGAAGACAGAACACGTTACCAAGATGAATCATTGTTCTTGAAGCGCCAGCTATTGGTATTGTTATATGTATCATGGTTCCAACATAGGCAAGAGCTGCAAAAAGCGCCATTTTTGATAAATCTTTTACACTTGTTTTCATTGTTACCTCTTATAAATATTTACTGATTGGTATCCCATTATATACTTCTATATCTGATTTTGCAACCTTTAAGATATCGGTTATTTTTTTTGCTGCATATTTTGATGATTCTACTAAATCTCTTGTTGTTAAGTAGCTTGAGATCATAAGACCGACAAACAAATCTCCAGTTCCTGGATAATTGCCATTTATCGCATCATAGGTTATCATTTCTTCAATATCTTTTTCACGGTCATATACGTATATCTTTTTATTATCGATGGAAGTAATAATAATGGAACGATAGAGTTTCTTTAGTTTTTTTGTTACCTCAACATCCTTGTTTTGAAACATATCTGTTAGAAATCTGGCTTCTGTTACATTTGGCACAATGATGTCGCTCACGCTACAAAGCTCTTTTATATATTCCAGATTTTCTTCACCCAGTGATTGATACATTTTTCCGTTATCTGCCATGGTAGGATCAACAAGCACTTTTGCCTTATGTTGTTGTTTAATAAAGTTCATTATTGCACTGGCTTGTTCTTTGTTATATACAAAGCCTACTATTATAAAATCAAATTCTATTTCACTATTATATATGTCTAAGCATTGTGTTAAATACTTGCTCGTATCCTCAATGGCAACCTTTGGTTTATTAAATGTTGATGATATAAGGCATGTTGGTACGCTAAAAACATTAGCACCAACTTTTTCAAGGCATGGTTTTATGGAATTGATAGCAACTTGTCCGTGTGAACAAATGTCGTTTAACACTAATATTTTCATAGGTACCTCCCTCACTATTTTGCACTATTATTGATGATTTTTCAAGTACCATTTATTATGTTATAATACTTTTAATACTTGAGCATAGGAGTTTATAATGAACGAAAAATTAGAGCTTGTTGAAAGACTATCCAATGCACTTGGTGCACCGGGATATGAATATGAAGTAATAGAAGCCATTTATGATGATGTTAAGGATTTTGGTGAAGTTGAAATTGATGCTATTAATAACCTTATCGTTAGAAGAAAGGTCAATGATGGTATAACGTTTCTCTTTGATGCGCACCTAGATGAAGTGGCATTTATGGTAAAGAGTATTTATTGCAATGGAACGATTGAAATCATTCCCATTGCTTCTTGGATTGCCACCAATGTCCCTGCCCATCGATGGAAAGTAAGAACGGCGTCAGGTGAGTATATCAGTGCAGTTACAGCAAGCAAACCGCCTCACTTTATGAGTGAAGAAGATAGAAAAAGAGGAGTATCACTTGAATCAATCGTGCTTGATGTTGGGTCCTCTTCAAAGGAAGAGACAATAAATGATTTTGGCATTGTAATTGGGGAGCCAGTTGTACCCGATGTAACATTTGAATATGACAAACGACATGATCTTATGCATGGGAAAGCGTTTGACTGTAGAGTTGGATGTGCCAGTCTTGTTATGGCTACAAAAGAGATTATGAAGAGAAAGCTTGATGTGAATGTTAACTGTGTGCTCTCAGCACAGGAAGAAATTGGGGGCAGAGGTGCTCAAGTGGCAGCGCAAACGGTAGATGCTGATTTTGCGATTGTTTTTGAAGGGACGCCAGCGGATGATACGTTTAGCAGCAATCCTCAAACGGCAATTGGACAAGGACCTATGCTTCGCCATATTGATATGGGTATGATTAGTCATCCGGGTCTGCAACATTTTGCGCTTCAGACGGCGAAAAAATATGGTATCAAAGTTCAAGATGCGGTTCGTAGTGGTGGTGGCACGAATGGAAGGCTATATCATACAAATAAGAAAGCAATGCCTACCATAGTTGTAGCAGTTCCTGTTAGATATATACATACACATCATGGTATTGCTAAACTGGAAGATATTGATGCTGCTGTTGAACTTGTATTAAAAATAATTGAAGATTTTGATAAAGAAGCAGTGCTTCATTATGGATTTAAAAGGAAGTTGAAATAGAGCAGCTTCCTTTTTCGTTGAAATTATAAGAAAAAAGGGCTATAATTATAGCTAGGAAAGAGGGCTTATGAATCAAATAAATTTAGATAGAGACAAAGCGGTTGAACTATTACATAAATACGTAAAGACGGAGCATATCATTCCACATTCGTATGCTGTGGAAGCGGTTATGAGAAAACTGGCTGAGAGAGTTGCTCCTGAAAGAATTGATGAATGGGGCATAGCAGGCCTACTTCACGACTTAGATGAGGATTTGGTGCCTTGGAGGGAAGATATGTCTACACACGGTCCTAAAACCGTAGAGCTTTTAAGAGAGATATCCTTTGGTACAGAAGATATGTATAATGCGATACTAGCTCATAATCCTGCTAATGGGTCAACTAGGAAAACAGATTTTGAATGGGCGTTATATGCGGCGGATCCCATTACCGGTTTTATCCGAGCGATTGCTATGGTATATCCTGATAAAAAGATAAAGAGTGTAAAGGTCAAATCGATTACAAAACGGATGAAAGAAACCAGGTTTGCTGCGGGAGCATCTAGAGTCGCGATGAATTCGATTACAAAGATTGGCATAGATTTTCCAGATTTTGCAAAACTAGCACTGGAAGCCATGCAGGAAATCGATGATATTTTGGGGTTATAAATGATAATAAAAAATAATAAAATACATTTAGCAAATATACCAACACCAATCGAAAAACTATCTTATCAACACAATATATATGTGAAAAGAGATGATATGACTGGTGTTGAAATATCTGGAAATAAAGTAAGAAAACTAGAGTATCTAGTTTTTGATGCTGTAGATAAGAAATCAGACATACTTATAACTTGTGGGGGGATTCAATCCAATCATGCGAGAGCGACAGCGGTTGCCGCAGTAAAAATGGGCATGAAAGCCCATTTATTTCTTGCGTGCGATGACGATGTTGTCATTGAAGGCAATGTATTGATAGATGAACTATACGGAGCAACGATTACCACGGTAACTCATGAAGAGTTTGAGCGGGTAAATGAACGAATGGAAGAGGCCAAGCGGCAATACGAAAAAGAAGGAAAAACGGCGTATGTCATACCACTAGGTGCTTCAAATACAATAGGTAACCTTGGATATATAGAGGCGTTTGATGAAATACTGGATTACGAAAAGGAAAACAGTATTACGTTTAATACAATTGTTTGTACCGTGGGCTCTGGTGGAACGTACGCGGGCCTTTGGCTTGGTAATTATCTCAGCAAGTCTCATAAAAATATAGTAGGGATAAATGTATCTCAAGATGCTGCCTACTTTAAAAATGTTATATCTAAGATAGCAACGGATACACTGCGATATTTGAAAAATGAAAAGGTAGTGGAGCCTAAGGAAGTAACGATAATAGATGGCTTTGTTGGTAAAGGATATGCATTATCTACCAAAGAAGAGTTGGATTTTATAAAAAACACCGTAATGAAAACAGGAATAGTCTTTGACCCAGTATACACAGGAAAGGCATTTAGAGGTTTGGTGTGCACTTTAGATAATCATCCAGAATTGATTAGAAAAAGGGAGGATGATAACATACTTTTTATACATACAGGTGGTCTTTTTGCAATATTTGCAAGAACAGCTGACTTAATTGGCTAACAATTTAATTAATTGTTAATTTTATGGTATAATATTTAGTTGTAATTGTTGATAAATACTATTTCAATGAAAGAAGGAATGAGATGAAGAACAAAAGAGCAATTTTTTCAATAGTACTTTCTATCGTTTTATTAGTAAATACGGTATATCCGTATTCTTTTGCTGTGTCAAATATTAAAGAAAAAACGAAAGTTGAAGACTCGTTTTCTAATACTAAAAATACAAAGTCAGATGGGTCAGAAGTGGACACTAAAAAGCAGAAAAAATCTGATGATTTCAAAAAGGAAAATAATATCAAAACGAAAGATAATTCTAATAAAAAGAATGAAAATCACACCGTTAAGGATAAGAAAACAGAAGAAATTGCTGCTTCAAAAGATATAGAAAATTCAACAACAAAAGAAAGTAAACATATCGACAAAAAAGAAGAGGTTGGTGAATTAAAACAATCTACTAAGCCTCAAACAGACAGTGGAAAAACAGATCATAAAAATGTTGCAACGAAAAAGGAAAAAAAGAAAAACGTTAAGATAACATTTGATTCTACGGGCGGAAGTGTAGTAAACAACATAGAAATACCATTTAATTCTAGCCTTAAAATAGGTGATTATCCTGTTCCAGAAAAAAAAGGATTTCTTTTTGATGGGTGGATGGCCAATGGCAAGTTTGTCAATGAGCAAAAAAAATATACAGAGGATATAGAACTAAAAGCGAGTTGGGAAAAGGTTGTTCAGGATAAGGGCATAGATAATATTGAAAACCCAAGCGATGAAGAAGTGATCGTCAGGAAGGTTGATATTCCAAAGGCAAGAAGCATTAAAGTTCCTATGCTGTATAGTAATAATAATACAAGAGAGCTCAATAATCCGCCAATAATTGGCGTTGATCATCCGGAAAATCCTGGAGATATTGTTTTGTTTAAGGAAGCAAAACCAGTGCCTGGAGAGGTGAATACTTGGGAAATAAAAGTAAGAGTTGAAGCGAAGAACGAAAAGAAAACATCTGATGTTGTTTTAGTGATGGATACTTCTGGTAGTATGTCGGGCGAGCGAATTGCAAAAGCAAAAGAGGCCGCAAATTCATTTGTAGATACACTCCTTACAGGAGAATCTGCTGATACTAGCAGAATTGCTTTGGTGTCCTTTGATAGTCTTGCTGATGTTGAAGAACCGCTTACTAATGATAAGTCAGCATTAAAAAATAAAATTAATTCACTTCAAGCAGGGGGTGGTACCTTTACTCAAGATGGTATTAGAAAAGCAATCGAACTACTCGAAGCTAGTGGTGCGGACAATAAAAATATTGTTGTATTATCAGATGGTGTTCCTACATTTAGTTATAGAATAAATCGCCCTAGAGATTATTTATCTCGTCAACAAATTGATGGTTATGCATCGCATGGAAGATATTATAGACATTGGGTTGATGGAAAGAGATTAGCAACTGATATCGTTACGGATGAAGTTTTTACGAATACTAGGGTCGGTAATGGACTAGCGATGTTCCATAGATATCTTAATGACTGGGGAATTGACAATGATCGGTATTATAACCATGGAAATGGCGCCATATCGGAAGCCGGTTTCGGTAAAAATAAAGGGTATTCAATATGGTCTGTTGGTTTACAAACAAACAATACTGGAAGTAACGTACTTAAGGCCATTGCATCAGAAGGTGCAGATGGTAATTCACAGTTTTATGAAAGTGGCACCGATCAACTGGAAGACATTTTTAATAATATAGCGGGAAAAATAAAAACTACTATTAAAGGTGCTTCTGTCAATGATCCAATGGGTGGTGGTTTTGAAGTGCCTTTGGGAGAAGTTCAAAACATTAGCACAACAAAAGGAACAGCGAATTATAATCCAGATACTAAAAAAATAGATTGGGAAATTGGTGATGTTGATGACTCTTTGCCGGCACCAAATGATGATATCAAATATGCAGAGTTAACATATCGGGTTAAAATAAATGACGATATTTTAGATGAAATCCCTGATGCTACCGGAAAATATGAAACCAACGGAACGACTCAACTCAAATATACAGATTCTAATGGAGATATCAAAACCAAAACGTTTAATATTCCAAAAGTAGATCCCTTAATTATTACCGTTGAGAAGGAATTGCTTGATAGTAATGGAAAAGTGATATCAGATGACAACAGGGTTTTTGATATTAAAATCACCAGTAAGAAAGGGTATGACAAAACGTATCGCCTTAAATCAGGTGATAAAAAAATATTAACGGATATACAACTCACTGATACTTATACGGTAGATGAAGTATCAATATCGGATGGCAGTGCGTTAACGGATTATGATACTAGTTATGATATAGCGGGAGTTGACACAAACACATTTGATATAGCTGAGCAAGATGATCTTGATAGAACAATTAAAGTAACAAACAAAGAAAAAAAATTAGGCAAATTAACGGTTAGGAAGATATTTAAAAACACTTATAAGTCTAGAGGGGCAAAAGCAGCGCCATCATTTGGTTTTCAGGTTACTGGACCAAATGGTTTTAAAGAAACTTTTTCATTAAAGGCTGGTGAAGAGAAGACGTTTGAAAATCTAGTATATGGTGACTACAATGTTACGGAAACCAATACCCAAAGTTTTGTGCCTACCTATAGCCCGGGTCAAACGGTAAATATTAGTGTTACAGAAAAAGAGAAAACGGTAACCGTGATAAACAGTCCAGCTAACAATGACTACTATGTAGATTTAAATGCTAAGAAGCAATGGGCTAATGGGCCAACAGCAGATCACACTGAAGTTACTTTAGAAGTGTATAGAAATGAAATTAAAATGGCTCCTCAACCAGACGTTCAGATAACGCCTGGAACAGGAGAATCTTTTGAATATGTATGGAAGGACTTACTAAAATACGATTCCGATGGTAATGAGTATGAATACACAGTAAAAGAAGCTAATGTATCACCAGCAGGAGAAATTTTAGTAAATGGAAATACGTATCAAGTTACGAAGCAAGGCAATACAATAACGAACACTTATGTTATACTTAAAACAAAGGTCACAGCTGAGAAAGAGTGGATTGGTTTACCAAAAGGTGAGACGGCACCAACAGTAAAGTTACAGCTTTATAAGAACGGTGTAGCAGAAGGAGACGCAGTGGAGATTGCGTCACCAGAGACAAAGCATACATGGGAAGAC
>PDWI01003463.1_pt1 | contig 22530 bp, 27 predicted proteins | sample 1430891 | NCBI WGS metagenome assembly PDWI01 (sample SAMN01162508, study PRJNA174530) | Oral metagenome, whole genome shotgun sequencing project. | biome: Marine environment; feature: Marine mammal; material: Swab sample of the gingival sulcus; isolation source: swab sample of gingival sulcus... | reverse complement strand
TTTGCCCATCTGAGTGAATTTATGTGGTTTGTTTTTGATATTTTACAAAATTACATATTTTCACTCTATTTTAATAATAATCTATGCAACAAAGTCATTACAAATTACTATTTTCTACGTTCTCTTCCTCTTTTTGAATATTATTGTGAAATATGTTGATACATAAATTGAATATCTTACCTACCAATATTCCGGTGTCTTCTTGCCAGTCTTTTCCTACAAGATGAACATTGCCAAAACCTGTTCGTTCTACTGAACCTCCCATTATTTGCTGCCCTGTATAATCATCATCTGTTTCAATACCTCTTATGACGGAAAATTGAATTAAACTTGTTTTATCGTTTATGAGTTCATAATTTAAGATAACAGTATTGTTATCTATCACAGCTGATGCTGTTTCTTTAATTGATTGTGTTTTAACTTTAATTGTTTTCATTGTTATACTATTTTAATATGTACCTATAATTATTCCTTTTTTTACTATAAAACCATTGTGATACCCTGACCATCCGGCAGTGTCATCAACGAATATTGAATCAGGAGTTATTTTTACCGATTTTTCTGATGAGACTGTTTCACGTTTTACACAAAGCTCTGCTTTTTCAATTGTTACACTTTTCCACTCTGTCAAACTATTTTCGTGTGTTGAAATTTGATTTGCTGAAATGACAACAAAACAACTACTCATATTATTCCAGTATTCAATCTGTCCTGTATTGGGATTATAATAACTTCCTCCTGTGCTTACAGTGTTTGCGGAAGTAAGTTTGCCTCCTACTATTTCAAATGCTCCAATATATCCGATTTGTGCAAAAATTTTTCCGTCGTTGGTAACACGGTAAGGTGCTATATTGCGACCATTAAAATGAGTGCCTGCGTAAAACCTTACAGCATTACTACCACCTACACCTGTAATTCCTGCATTAGCACCTTGCGAGTTTCCGACCTGCAAGGTTCCTGTTGCAATTGTATTTCCATTTATCTTTGTATCACTCAAAAAATCAGTTTTTTGAGAAAGTCTGTTTGCTGTATTTACAGCGTTGTTTGCTTCCGCTTTTGCAATTTCAATTTGCTGTTGTATATCTTCATAAGCAGGTTTCCAGTCCGTAGCCTTATGCCCTTTTTCATACATGCACTTAGCAATTACAAAGTCCAAATTTTTATTGTCTATTGTTCTCGCTTGAATATGTAATTGTGCACCTCCTCCGCTTCCTACAATTCCCTCAAATTTTATTCTTGCACTTTGTCCAGAATTAAGAATATGAAATTTTCGACCAAGATTTGAATGGAATTTAATTTTACTTGTAGTTGAAAGATTTTTAGCATAAAATGATACTGATATTGTTTGTCCTTGTGCAGGTACTCCTAAATTAAAAAGACAAGAAACAACAGATGTTCCTCCTGTAACAGTATGTCTTACAGCCTTATTTGTGCCCCAATCAGGCATGTTGTAATTTTCCTGATAAGTTACAGACGCACCGCCATACGCTCCAAGTTTTACAATTTCAGAATTACGACACATATTTCTGCCACCAATCTCTAAATTGTCTGTTAAACTTTGTGCAATGCTCCTTGTTTGCTCCAGTGCAGGAGAAGAACTGCTAAAAGTTACATCTGCTTTTATTTGCATTCTCCCGTTTTCTAATTTAAGATAACTTGCACCGTCTTCTGTTTCTACAACAAAATTAATTGCCCGAAATAAATTGCCTTCCGGCGATATGCGAGTTACTAATTTGCCTGCTGTTGTATAATTCTCTATACCCTTAAATTGCTCTATTTTAGGCATTCCGACACTGCTGATTAAAATAGCATTTTGCCTTTGTATTTTATATCTATTACCTAACTGTACGATTTCATCGTCTTTGGAGGGGATTCCGTTTCCGTCTTTATCTGCTTTGCTTAAATCTATATAGTCTGTACCTGTGCTTATTACTAATCTCCAATATCGCTTTTGTCCCTCGCCCGAAAATTTTTGACAAATCGCTTGGTCACCAACTTCCTAATCGTTGTTGATATTTCCGTTATCGTTATTAAAGTAGCAACGATAAGCATTTGTCAATTCTTCAACCTTAGTGCAGCGCATGTTAGCCGGAGACAATAAAAGCTGACCGCCAATACTTTTAATTTCTTGTATAGTCAAGCGAAACACATCCATGTTTTTGCGCACAACTAAATTATCAAGTTCCAAATTCCAATTGCCAAGCTCGTTTTTATTTAACATAAAGCCTTCACCTAAAAAACCACTGTTAAAAACCTCACTCTGAAACTTGGAAAAAATAGTTACATCTGCTGATATTCCATCTTTAAACTGTATATGTGAATTAGCAGTATCCGGTGCATTTTTGTACAAAAACAAATCTTTCAATCTCTCATTGTTTTTCAATGCTTCGTCATAAGCCTGACTTCGAGCATCAGATTTCATTGAGGCAAGAGTTTGTGAAAAACTCCTCAATTCAACTCTATTTGCCAATTCAACAAAAGGAGCTTTTGAGTTATTCAAATACTCCTTGACTGATATTATACGAAGCAATACAGGCTCCGGCATAAAATCAGTATCTGACAATGAAACTAATTGCCCAATGCGAATTTTATTTTTTATACTGTCTCTGTTTTTAGACGCAAAAACATCATCAAGCGTACCTGTAACAATCTTTTGTTCCTGTTCTCCCTCCCACAATGCTTTTGCAGCTTCACTTAACATTTTGTTACTTGCACTAACAAGATAGGAGTTGGGCAATTGTACCTTAAAAATTGCATATTTGTCGCCAATGGCAGGCAGGTCGGGTGATTTTGGATAAATTAAACCATATTCTTCTTTTGGTACTAATTCAAAACGTTTAGTGTCATGCCTGTAATTAACCTTAAACTCAATTCCCGCCAACACTCCGGTTTGAAAGACAAGTTGCATTTTTTGTCCGGGTATTAAATATTCAGTGTAATCTAAATCAGCGGGAATTGTATTATCCTCAATATCATAAAAATGTTTCTCAATATCCACCGTAAATACATTAGACACGGTACCAACCCTGTTGGGATAGATATGTGTTAAGTTTAAAGAACTTTCTATTCTTGCACCTGTTAAATTTTTACGCTCTATATAAATTCCTTCGCTGTCTGTTACATAAGTAACTCCCATATAACTTATTTCCGTAGATTTGGGCAGTAATAAAGTGGGATTACCATACTTTTCACTATCAATATTCCTTTCTGTACCAATGATATACAAACGATTTACGGGACGACTCTTATCAGTACCTTTTTGTCTAACACCCGGCTTTAATCCGTTGTTTCTACCATAAGCAAGTGGTAAAGCCGTTGAGTTTAATCTTTCTACTTTTCGCAGATGTATCGTCTTGTTTTCAATCTCGAACTCAGTATTAAAAGTACCGGCAATTTTAACGAGAGCATCAATACAACTCTCATCATCAAACAATAATGTTTGTTCATCAGCATCTATAATATTGCCAAGTAACCAACCTCCATCAGCAAGATTTAAGTTATCAACAAGAAGTTTTACAAATCCGAAAGGCTTCATGGTAAGTGGAAATTTTAACTTAAATTTCTTATCTGTACCTGCAAAAAACTTATATTTAACACCGGATAAATCTGCATTGTGAGCTTCCAACTTTAAAGTATATTTCCAACTTCTGCTATGGAGTTTAGTAAAGTTATTCACAGTTCGCAATATGTATTTTTCGTTTTCAAAAATAACATAAGAGCCGACCTCCATAACTAAATATTCTTCTAATTCAAAATAAAGATAGAGGGTGTTTTCTCAAATAATTTCTTTAATGCGATAACTTTTGTCATCAACATTTATCTCTTTAAGTAAAGTCTTGTCGGCATTGAATATCTGTATCATAATGTTATAAGTTCTAAGTTGAAAGTTACAAATGCACCCTTTCTAAAAGTTTTCTTCTTTTTAAAATTACTCATTTTGTCGTAAAAACAGGGGATTTTTCCTGTTTCAATACTAATCTCTATAACTTTGGGTTTTGTCAGCTGTATAAACAAAGCAGCATAATTATATTCAAACTCTTCGTACGTATCAGTAATCATAGTACATTCAAGTACAAGTTTACGACTTTTCAATTTAGGTGTAAAATTAGTATCTGCCACCAGACCTGTTTTATATTTACTATTCCACACAATACCCCGTTTAGGCGATGACGGCTGTAAAAGTGTGTTATATGCTTGCCTTATAATTATTCCGAATTTAGAAAAATCATAATCATTTAATTTCACATGAGCGAGATTGTCTCTAATTAAATTTGGCACCTGATTATAAGCGATAAAATATTGTAAAGGGTCATCCATCGAATAAGTTACTTCTATTTTCGCAGTTTTTTTACCTGCTTTAAGCAAACCTCCTTTTTGTCTATATCCTGAGAACCCCAATGTCCGTAACTCAAATGTTCTGTTAAATGCTTCTACCTCTAATGTACGATAACCCGGTTGATTATGCAGCAATTCAAAATCTTTTAAACGTTGTTTAAATTTCGTTGCATTTTCAGCTGTTAAGATGTATTTTATTTTCACTTTTTTTGCTTCAAACAAAACTTGGGACAAATCGCAGTCTAAACCATCATGTTCAAACCAATCATTTTAAGGCGGCTTTTTGCGTGTGGGAAATGATAGCAAATCAAGGTCTCCGCTTGCTTCCAAAAACACGCCTAAGACAGCAATATCAGTGTTATCAATTAATACTCTCATTACATTTTCATTTTCACACCTTGTTCTTTAAGTTCTCTAACATCGTCGGCAAGCTCCCTTAGTAGTTTATTGTATTCAGTGTTTTCCGCAATAACGTCGAGTTTTGCAAGCATGGCGGTTTGAATATTTACGCTTTGTTGTTCTAAATTGATTTCTAAGTTGCTTATATCTTTAATTTCGTAAGCAAAACGACTTAGAGCATGCAACCTGCCCAAGACATCATCTATGCTATCTTGCGATGCTTGTGCAATTCCTTTACTCGCTGAACTTCTTTGTCCTTCTTTATTTTGCCACACATCAAAACCTAAATCCTTAGTTTCTTTTTGCCAAATCTCTGCAAAAAACTTCATGTTTTCAATCTCATCTTCCATATTTTTTGCAAAGTTGCCCACAGCATTACGCATTTCAACGCCCATCTTTTTTAAAGATGCCTCTCTGTCTTTTGCCGTAAATCCTTTTTTGTTAGAAGTTTTGTAAACATCACTGTTTTTTACAATGTTTTTCAATTGCTTTTGAAATTCCTTAAATTTAGATGAAACAAATAATTCGTACATTATTTGTTTTCCCAATTTTCCCATAACATTGCCAACGTTTTGTGCAAAATTTTCAAAAGCATTCTCACCGTTCTTTAAAGCATTAGTTACACTGTCAAGAATACCTTTGCCAAGTTCACCGAATGTATTTCGCAGATAATCATTAAATAACTTTTCCGTATCTTGTGCTTGGTCATAAAGATTAATGATTTCCTGTAATGCTTCTTTGCTGCCTTTTGCAAATTGTTGTTCTTTAAGTAATGCTTCAGCTCGTTGTTTATTAAACTCTCCGTTTGCTTTTATAAGGTCAGGATATTGGGAAATAATACTTTCAAAAACATCTTTGCCCTTGCCCCAACCGAACAAACCTGTTTTTTTATGACCTGTTTTTATTTTTATTTTATCTAATTCAGATAAAAACTCCGCACTGAAACCTGTAAAAAAATTGTAACCGATATGTATTTTCTCTCTAATTTGTTTTGAAGTTGATTAAAACTTTCATTGTAAAGAGCCAAGTAACCGACAGCTTTTGCTATTTCATCGGTGCCGAAAATACTCTCTTTGTCTTTCATTAACTTTTTTTGTTCAAACAACAATTTGTTGTATTCTCTTTGTTGAGAAATTTCCGTTTCCTTTATTTTATTAATTGCCTCACGGTGTTTCTTTTCTGTCTCAGCTATTTTTCCCGTTATGCTGCTTATAAAACCCAATGCAGCTCCTACTGCTGCACCTGTCGCACCAAATGCCGCACCCGTCTGTGCTCCCGACATGGTGCTTTCTGCAATTTCCGATATGTCATTTAAACCATTTGCTATATCTCCAAGCACGTGAGAATTAGCGATTTCTGCAATATTGTGCAATGATGATGTAAACAGCTTGGTTAATCGTATTGCTGTTTGCAACTTATTGCCGACAGCACCAAGACTTTGCTCAAATTCATTAAGACCAACATCTTTTTTGAACAAGGTTTTAAAATGTTCTTTTAAATTTTTGGTCTTTAATCTCAAATCGGCAATTAAATCACGAATTGATTTTAAAGATGTGGGATTGGAAGACAAGGATTTATAAACATTTTTATCAATGCCGTATTCTTGTCCCTGTTCGGTGCTGTATTTTCCTTGTTCCAAAAAAGACAATAGACCCCCAGCTTTATTTTTAATTTGGTTTAATTCGTCTATTGATTTTTCCGACAAATCGCTGAAAATTTCCGCAATTGTTGATTTTACATTGCCTGCTGATTTTTCCAAACTAAACAACTCTTCTGCTTCTGTCTTGTTTAGTTTTGATATATTATCGTCATATTCTCCTTTTGAATTTTTTGCTTCTAATTTAGCTCTGTCTTTTGAGCCTCATTAACCTTTGCTGCAACTTTTGCTCGTGCAATTTGTGATTTAATAAAATTTCCGGTACCATTATAAATAAATGCCTCAGCCTCTGCAACTCCTCTAATTGCAATCCCAAGTTTATTAAATGCTTTTTGATTATCAATCACATATCGTTTTTTCTTAGCCATCGAATCTCCCAATGCGTCCCATTCTTTTCGCATTTTTTTATATCTCGCAATAACTTTTGCGGAAGATTTGGTAACCGTATCTGTAAATTCTTTTGCTACTTTTGCTGTCTTTTGCTTTTTGCTTATGTATTTATCCAAGAGATAAAGTACAGCAGTAATGGCAACAGACAAACCTAATGACAGAGTTCCCATTAACAGGCGTGCTTGTATATTGGTTATACCTAACGCTCCGGCAACCTTAATGTTCGCTTTTGCCCATAACTCTTTTGCTTTGCTTACGGTTGCCGTTCTGAATGCAGAAGTTTCTTTTAAAGTATTGGATATTTGTTGTAAGCCTATTGTTAAACTTATCGCTGCTTGCAGACGTTTTTGGATTTTTTCCATGTCTTTACTGTTTGTATTAAACAGTCCCATCATACCTGCAGACGCAGCAAAAGCACCTGCAATTCCTTGTAATCCCGACAAAACTCCATCTAAATGCATTGAGTGTGCACTTAGTTGTTTTTGTGTCTCCGAAAGTTCACGATAAGCTGTTCCGAGCAAGCCCAATCGTTCTTCCAACATTTTGTATTCTTTTGAATTATCGCGTCCCTGCAATTTAAGTGCTGCCATTTCATCTCGCACTTTATTTATTTCCGTGCCGAGATTTTTTGTTTTTAAAGCATATACCTCCTGTTGCTTTTCAAGCATTCCCAATGCTTCTTCTTCCAATTTTATTTCGGTTATCAGACCTCGAACCATTTTTGATAACCTTGCTTTTTCTTTTGAAATTTCCGGGTCGTGTGTACCTACATTAACTTTTTTAAAATCTTTTTCCAATCCTACAAGTTCTGTACGTAAATCGGCAAGTACTTTTTTTTGTATTGCAATACTTTCTTTAAGTTCATCTTGTGCAATTTTTGCTTCATTGTCCAAAGTCCTAATTGAACTGACAGCTTTTTTGCTTTCTTCCGAGACATTTTGTCTCATTCTTAAATCTATTGTTATTGGTTTCATAATTTTTGTATTTATTCTATGCCTCTTAATCTCCTCAACTCTTCTAAACTTTCAACAACAGGGACAGGGCGTTGTCCTCTTACATATCTTGGCGAATCAGCTGCATATAACTGAAAATTAAGCCAACTGTCGCCCCACAAAACTTTATGTTTTGTTAAGTTTCTGTCTTTGGCAATTTGCCCAATCACTCCCCAAGGGCTATGAAGACCTGCCGTGTAGCCTTTTAACTCCCCTGATTTTGACCCAAGTTCGGATTCATCATTTGTTTCATCAGATAAATGTACCACTTGGTAATAATCATAAAATCCTTGCTGTAATTTAAACCGTAAATAACAATAAACATTTCTTTTAATGACTTTGCATCTACTTGCCACAAAAGATATTTACTTAGAATTTTTTTAAATACCTTAATTTTCCAGTATCTGTTCAATGCTGATATTGATAAACATTCAACAATAGGTTTTATGTTTTTCGATAATTCCTTGTCGTTTTCGTCTGCTACAATTTTCTCTAAATCATGTTTCAAAATAACTTCTGAAAACATTAGAATTGTACCGGCTTTATGTGATTTGAATGTTATGCCTATTTTCAGCCATCTAAAAAAGAAAGGGACAGGCAATAAAAATCGCACCCCCTTTCCTAATAAGTGTTGTGTGGTATCAAGCCTTTTATCTTCCATTGTCACCAAATTATATCGCAATCCCAAGTTTCAGACGCTTTCTTACACCTGAAATTAAAAGGGAACTTGCTTGTTCCTCCATATCCGACGGCAAGATTTGTTTGCACATAACCTTTTGCGTTGGGAATGATAATTTCTTTGCCGGTCTTAAAATTAAATCGAAGTGCCTTGTTTAGCATTAGCTTGCTTGAACTATGATGAAATCTGTCGTTTACCTTTTGTCCGCCAACAAGTTTCACAAGGTCGTCGTAATTCAACCTTATAAAAGAACCCTTTACTCTTAATCCTCCACCCGATACTTCGTATTCCTCCGCTGTATCGTTTTCATGTGAAAAAATTTCTTCTTCTTGCGGTTCTTCTTCCGATATTTCTATAACATCATCTCTCAATGTTAGTGGCAAATCTTCCCATGTAACACTATCCAATTGTCCTTCTTCCGTGATGGGGTCTGCCATCTGCATCCCTGTAATTTTTGCTTTTACAAATATATTTTCAGCCATTTTAAATTTGTTTTTTTTATGGATTTACAATATTTTTCTTTTTAAACTGTGTTGCAAGTTTGAAATTACAGTCTCGTCTTTCCGATAACAACATATTATTATCATAGGTAAATCGTTACTTCCGACACTGTAACAAGTGATGTCTTTTTGTAATGTAAATAACTTAGATGTCGGTAAGCTATGAAATACATCACATGCCTTTACGCAATAGGGCTTCTGAGGTGATTTTCGTTGTTTAAAAAACAATGTTTTCACCAAATTGCCTGTATCAAGTAAATCAGGTGCAACACTGTCTTTATTTTCAATAATCTCCAAATACCATTCTTGTTTATCACTTTCACAAGATGTCATCATGAATGGCATTAAAACAATTACCGTAAATAGTATAGTTTTTAAAAATGTTTTCATTTCTATATATTAAATTAATGGTTAATAGATAGCACACAGTGCTTTTTAACTGCTTATACCTTATACTGTTTTGACTGAAAATTTAAAAAGTGTTTGCCAATTAAGTAGAGCAAGTGTTCTAAAGATTACAACTTTTGTTTTCCAGTTCATTTATTCTGCATTGAGCCTTACTTAAATCTTCCTTTAATAAAGCTAAATCATGTTTTAGCTGGAGATTCTCTTTTACTAATTTGTCTATTTTTTCCGCATTTTCAACTAATCTGGTCTGATATTCATCTACCATGTTTTTCCAAGCTGTCGCTGTTTCTCGCCACTCCGCAGCAACCAGCTTGTAATTTTCTATTTCGGTTCGAGTATTACCTACAATTAAGCTGTCTGTTTCAGCTCTAAATTTTCTGCGCTCATACCATCTTGCTGCTATCCAAGTAATCACACCCGACAAAGCAGGGAATAAAACATTCACAAATAGTTCTTTATTTTCCATTTTTTTTAGTTATGTATCGGGGACAAAAAAAGCTCTTGCCCCCTGTAAAATAAATATAATGAATTATGAAACAGCAAATTGTATATTATCGACCGTCATACAAAACAATGTCCTCACCGAAAACAATATTTGTATCTACTTTAAGCAACATTTTGAAAAAATACAGTTCGCCCGCATTTGTAAGCCTGTCAATTTTCACAACCTCTGTATCGTTTACGTAACCGCAAGCTCCCCAAAAGTTAGAATCTACTCCGGAAGTTGCATAAGCGGCAACAATTACGTCTTTCGGGAAATCTGCAAGCGGAACAATTTTAAATCCTTTAAAACGTTCTGTATTCATCGTTGTATAGTCCATTCCTTTGTGAGGCTGTTCAGTGAGAACATAGTCGTATACTTCCGCGTCTTCAACACTCATAAACGGTTTTGTGTTTTTCTTAAAAAGCTAACCTTTCAAAGGTTTTGGTATCATTTTTACTACGGATTTCAACTTATCGATAATGTTAGAATGGGTAATCGGTTCAGGGTTCGACACTTTCAACACATCTGTATCCGCCTTAATCCGGGTTAAAATACCATCAAAATATTGTCCTTCATTTGAACCTTTCTCTCCATTAATAAATTCATTGCCCAATTCAAACGAAACACTTTTTGCAAGTTCTGCCAATAGTTTGTTTTGAACTTCCGGATTAAGTTCCGTAAATACTAATGTACCTCCGGGCTGAAAAGGTTTCCAAATTTCTTCAAAGCTGCGAGGATTAAAAGTAGTGAATACCATTATGTCTTGGGGTTCCAAAACTTTTTCATCAATTTCAAAGTTTCCTTTGGCATCGCTTTGTGTTGGCATTTCTTTGCGTTTTTGCAATACTTTTCCGCCTTTTAGGCGCGGAATTGAGAATTTATATAACACATTCGGTTGTAGATGAATGTGTCCGCCATCTACCAACTCATTGTTGGTTGTGGCTCTTACAAGGAGAGCATCTAAAACCTCTCCCGAGTACTGAGAATTAACTGATAACGGCATAGTTTAATATTTTTTGTTTTTAGTTTCAATTTCTTTTTGTCTTTCTTCCCAAACACTATCTGAGATTTTGTTATTAACATTTCTAATGCGTTCAACAATACTTTCTTGTTTGGGAATTGCAGCTAATACCTGCTTTCCGGCTTCGTGGTCTCGTTCAAATAATTTCATAATGGCATCCTTACCTTCTGCATTTAATCTTCCGTCTTTAACAGCTGAATCAATCAGACTGTTTGCCTCTGCTGTTTTTTTATCTTTCTCAACTTTTTCCAAAACAGATACTTTGTCTTGTAATGTTTTGTTTACCTTTGTTAAATCGTTGTTTTTTATGACGAACTCTTTTATTGCTGCATTCACGGTTTCAAAACTTACATTATCATTTAAGCCTGCACTTACGGCTAACATCTTTAATTGTTTCACATCGCTTTCAGGTGTTAATGTTTGATGATTTTCGGGAAAAACAAACTGATTGTTTGCAGCTGCATTTATCATTGCTTGTGCTTCTTTGTCTATGTTTATTTTTTTACGAACATTCGTTATAAATCCGGCTTCTTTTGCTTCCGTAGCAGTCATCCAATTGTCGCCTGCATTCCATTTTTTTGTAAAATCCTTAACATCTTTTGCTTTGGATTTGAATTGTTGAAAATACTCTTTATCTATATCTTGAATGAGTTTAAGATAATTTCCGATTTCCACATAAGTTCCCGATACGCTTCCTCTTGGTCTGTGTACCATGAATTTGCCATTAACAGGCATTACAAAAGTTTTACAATGAGTTGCAATGTAGCTTGCTGCTGATGCCACCAACGCGCCACCCTCTCCCGTGATATTGTCTTGAAAATTGCTTGTCAAAACATTCATTATTTCCTCTGCATCAAAACAAGAACCTCCCGGAGAGTTAATGTATAAATGCGCAGAAGTACAACCCTCTGCAACTACCTTATCAATTAGCCTGCGAAATTCTTCAATGTTAAAACCGTAACCAATATGTCCTATAATGCGAACCAGTACTGTTTTGTCTTGTTTTTCAGCCGAAATATTAAATGGTATTAAATTTTGTTTTTCCATAAAGAACAATCTTAATTGTTGTTAAAAATGAGATTACAAACCTAAATGCAAGCATTGCAAAAGCCAAAAAAACTTACAAGGGTTGTAAGTTTTTTTACAACCCTTGTAAGTTTTCTTCCAATTTCAAGCCTAAAATTACACTTTCGTACAAAAATAAAAGATATGGCAAAATTAAATTTACAACAAAAAAGAGAATGGGCATTATTGCTTTATACAAAAGAAAATTATGAACAAAAGGAAATAGCAAGCAAGGTTGGTGTAAGTGAGGTAACAATCAGCAAATGGAAGAAAAAATACCACTGGGAAGAACTCAAGGTTTCAATAACAATAACAAAAGAAGAACAGTTAAAAAACCTGTATAGACAAATTGCAGAACTAAATAAAGCAATTGCAAGTAGAGAAGAAGGTAAACGTTTTGCCACATCGTCAGAAGCTGACAGTATTTCAAAATTAGCAAATGCCATTGATAAAATGGAAACTGATGTTGGTCTGTCAGATATTATAAGCACATTTAAAAGTTTCCTTTCATGGTTGAAACAATTTGATTTGGAAAAAGCTCAAGAGCTGGTTACTCTTTTTGATGCGTTTATTAAAACAAAAATCAATAAATAAATGGCAAAACGACGACTTAAAATAGACGAACGCCACGCATTGTTGGAGTGGGAAAATGAACGTAAAAGCATATTAAGTGCCACAACTATTGACACAACAGAGACGGAAATAAATAAACAAAAGCGAATTAAGCGTCTTGAAAAAAATAATGAAGCATGGTTTAAGTATTATTTCCCTGAATACTATAAATGTGAACCTGCACCATTCCATAAGAGAGCAACAAAAAGATTAATGCAAAACAATCGCTGTTATTATGTACGTGCGTGGAGTAGAGAGTTGGCAAAAACAGCTCGCTCAATGATGGAAGTTATTAAACTTTCTCTTACAGGCGTTATTCACAATGTATTATTAATATCAAATTCTAAGGATAATGCCGATAGGTTATTAATGCCCATTATGCTGAATTTAGAAAATAATGCACGAATAATAAACGATTACGGAGAGCAAAAGAAAATAGGCAGTTGGGAAATAGGTGAATTTATAACTAACAATTATGTTTCTTTTAGAGCCATAGGAGCGGGACAATCTCCACGTGGTACTCGCAATAAATCAGCACGCCCCGACTTCATATTAATAGATGATATTGATACTGATGAAGAAACCAGAAACCCGGAGCGAATAAAAACAAAATGGCAATGGATAGAGGAAGCTCTTGTTCCAACTATGTCGGTCTCGGGAAACTACCGTATAGTGTTTAACGGTAATATAATTGCCAAAGATTGTTGCATAACACGCGCAATAGAAAAAGCAAAAAACATAAAATCAGGTTTTGTCGATATTATAAACATAAGAGACAAAAACGGCAAAAGTAGTTGGAAGAAAAACAGTGAAGAAGATATAGATGAATTTCTATCCTTGATAAGCACGGCAGCAGCTCAAAAAGAGTTTTTCAACACCCCTTTAAGCGAGGGAGATGTATTTAAGGAAATGCACTGGGGCAAAGTGCCTCAACTTCGTACATTTCCGTTTCTTATTGCCTATGGCGACCCTGCACCGTCTGACAGTGAAAGCAAGAAACGAAGTTATAAGGCAGTGTGGCTAATAGGCTATAAATCAGGCAAATTTTATATAATTTGGGGCTATTTAGACCAGACCGGCAATAATGAATTTGTAGACTGGTATTATGGAGTAAGAGACTACGTAAATAACAAAACACAAGTTTATAATTACATTGAAAATAATAAACTTCAAAATCCTTTTTATAAACAAGTTTTCATTCCTTTGTTTCAAGAAAAAGCAGAGGAAAAAGGAGCAATAGGCATTATCCCCGATGAACGGGTAAAACCTCATAAATTTACAAGAATAGAAGGAAACCTTGAGCCCAAAAACCGTTTAGGACAACTAATCTTAAACGAAAAAGAGAAAGAAAACCCGCATTTTAAACGACTTGTAGAACAATTTCTTTTAGTAAATCCTCAAATGAAATCGCCCGCCGACGGTCCCGATTGCATCGAAGGAGGTGTATGGATAGCAAATCAAAAAGCACACACTCTTACAAAAGATAGCTACAGTACAGGAACCTTTAAACGAAATAAAAAAAGATACTAAAAATGGCATTTATTACAAAAAAAGAACTAAGCACACATCTATATACGGAAAATATAGATACTATTAGCAGAGAAAATGACACACTAATAACTGCTGCAATAGATGGTGCTATAATTGAAGCAAAGGGCTATCTCTCAGCTTATGATATAGATACAATATTTACTGCTGAGGGAAATTACAGAAACGCATTACTGTTAATTTTCTTAAAAGATATTGCCGTTTGGCACTTTCTTGTGTTATCAAATGCCGGAACGGAATTGGATTTAAGAGAAAAACGCTACAATCGTGCTATAAAATGGCTTAAAGATGTGCAAAAAGGAAATATAACACCTAATTTGCCTGCAGTAGTTGAGATTGATGGAGACAAAGCTACCGATACAATACTTGCAGGAAGTAATCCTAAAAGGAATCAACATTTTTAATACTTAATAAAAATGACAAAGAAAAAAAGCAATAGGCGAGACAAACAGTTTATAAATCAAATTACAATAAAAGCTCCACGTAGAGAAAGCTCAGATATTGGAACATGGAGACAAGCCCTTAAATCTGCCGATAATGAAAGATTATCAAAACTGTATGAATTATACGAGGATTTGCTAATAGATGGAGTTCTTTCAGATGCTACTGACAGAAGAATTGATGCTATTACATTAAGCAATCTAACTTTTCACGACAAAAACGGAAAAGAAGTAGATGCTATCACAAAACTTATAGATACACCTGCTTTCGAGTTGTTATTAAAAACAATAATGAAAACCAAAATGTATGGACGTTCCGGCATGGAATTTAATTTTACAAACGGATTTGATGTAGAAGAAATACCCAACACTCATATCAATTTAACGAAAAAACAAATTCTATTAAAACCAACAGACCTCGAAGGCATTCCTTATGAGAATTTGCAAAACATTCTAATATTAGGAAGAAAAGGCGATTTCGGTTTATTCTTAAAAACCGCACCTATGGTCATTTATAACAGAGGCGGTTTTGGCGATTATGCCCAATGGTTGGAATTATTCGGAATGCCTCAACGAATTGGCAAATACAATGCCTATGACACGGAAAGCCGAAAACTTTTGGAACAAGCAATGGAACAAGCCGGTTCTGCCCCTTGGCTGGTTGTGCCAAAGGAAACCGAAGTTGAAACTTCTGATAGTTCAAGTGGAGGTAATGGAGGTATTTCATTTAATGATTTTCGTAAAGCGTGTAACGAAGAGATGCTTATCGCAATGCAGGGGCAAACATTAACAACAATCGCAGGCGATAAAGGGGCAAGAAGTCTTGGAGAAGTACATCAAAATATCTCAAAGCAAAAGCAACTTAGCGATATGCGATATGTACAGCGAGTGCTAAATTATCAAATCTTGCCAATATTGGATTTAAGGGGGTTTCCCGTTGCCGGAGGCAAGTTCTTGTTTCCCAAACAAGCAGAACCATTAAAAGTCAGCGAAATAGTACAATTAAGCAATATTATAGATATTCCACAATCATGGCTATATGATAAATACGGTATTCCCATACCAAAAAAAGATGAAAAATTAGCAAAAGCCAATAAAACAGAACACAACATTAAAGAAGAAAAGGAAACGAAAAAAGAGGAATCCAAGCAAAAGAAAATTAAAAACAAAGCAAAAGAAGCTGATAATTCTGTAAAGAATATAAAAGACAGCGAAAAATCATATTTTAAAAAGCTATACGATTTTTTCGTAAAAGCCCCGATTCTATTCGGGGCGGCTGGAAATCACCTCACATTGAGCAATAGCTTAAATGACAATATTATAGGCAAAATTGACGGTAAGGGCAAATTCGATTTAGAGTTATTTAATTTCTTCAAGAAAGACTTTTTAAAAGCATTAAAAATTAAAGATAAAACAGAAGAAATTAGCAACCTGAACATCGAATACGGATATGAGTTTGATGCTTTTAAAACAGCACAAGAGTTAAATATTTTCCACTTTTCAGCAGCAAAAACTTTGGCGGAAATTATGGAATTAAATCGTATTTACAGAAAAAGCGGTAATTTTACGGAGTTTTATAAAAAGGCAAATGAAGTAGTAGAAACATTTAATAAGCGTTGGCAAACAACAGAATTTGAAACGGCAACTCTAATTTCTGAGGCAGCAGCAACATATCAGCGATTAATCAAAAAAGCAAAGTTGTTTCCATACTGGGAATATAAAACCGCAGGCGATGACAAAGTGCGCCCGGAACACCAAAAATTAAACGGCATAATACTACCTGCAAACGACCCGTTGTGGAAAAAGATTTTTCCGCCAAACGGTTGGAAATGTAGATGCTATATTGTTCCTCGTATGGCTCACGAGGTTAAAGATATTGATTTCAAAGAAATGCGTCAGTGTGTTGCAGATTATTTCACAACAAAAGAATGGAAAAAAAATGAAGCACAAGGTTTTGGTGTAAACAGGGAAATATCATCAGAAGTTTTTACAGCAAACCAAATGTATATTAAGAAGTTTCAAAACATGGCTCAAAAACTTCTAAAAGATATAAATTATAAAACATTCAGGCTGGGAAGTTATGAACAAAATCGCAAAAAGGCTGCAACGAAATTAAACCAATATACAGTTTCTGCAACAGAGTTTTTCAGTAAAATGGAAACTGAAAATAACAAAGTCTTTTTTAGAGATTATAATAACAGATTGATTTTATTTGACGAGGAAAAATACTTAAAAGGGCACAATTTAAAGAAATATGCCGAAAGAACCAAATATATGGAGGCAGCAAAAGAAACTCTTGAAAAACCCGACGAAGTGTGGATTGGAGCTGAAAAAGGATTAAAAGATTATTACTTTATTAAATATTACAAAAATGTTACAATAGTGGTTGTCGCCGAGTTGAAATCGGGAAAAATTTACAGAATTAAAACATGGTTTCCCGTTAAAGAAAACAAAACGGCAATAAAATATCGCACAGGCTTATTAATAGAAATACAGCCATAGCAATATAGCTGTATTTCGGAACTTGAAAGCAATACGCTGATATAATCAGCCGTCCGTGTCCCTCCGTTCCGGGTTAATGGCACTTTCTTATCCGTATTGCTAACTGCGTGCAAATATAAAAAAAATTATGGATTTTAAAGAATTAGAAAAATATTTAGACAACTTAGCCGATGAAGTTATAGAAGACGTGGCGGAGATTGTTGCGGAAGCTGCCGTTGAGTATTTTAAAGAGAGTTTTTCAAAAAAAGCATTTGACGGCGAGGCTTGGGTTAAACCGAAAAAATCAAAAAATACAGGTTCACTTCTTATCGAAAGCGGGGCATTGTTAAATAGCATTCAACCTGCTTTAATAAGCAAAGAACTTGTTATTATTCAAGCAGGTAATGACAAAGTTGATTATGCAAAAGCTCACAATGGAGGCTGTAATGAGATTGTAAATGTGCCGGCTCATACACGGAAAAGCTCCAATGTAAAAGAGCACACTCGTAAAGGAAAAACAATTAAAGCACACACCAGAAAAGGCGGAGATGTAGCAGCACATTCAATGCGCATGCATATACCCAAGCGACAATTTTTAGGTGAAGCAAACGAATTGGCTAATGCTATTTATAAACAATTGCAACTGTATTTAAACAGCATTGAAAAATAATTTAAACAAAGCTGTTCGATGAGTAATACCAACTATTAAAATTAGTATATTATATCACATTAACAAATTGCAAAAAGATGAAGACGATTTATAATGCCATATTAAAAAGAATAGAAGAAAAAGTACCTGAGATAAAGTGGGTGGATTTGGATTGCGGACAATTGGAGACAAAAGAGCGACCTCCGGTAGTTTTTCCTTGCTGTCTTATAAGTATTGAAATTTCAGACGCAGAAAGCATTACCGACACCATACAGAATTGCAAGGCAAAAATTAGGTATCAGGCTTGCTTTTGACCATGTTGGAAGAACTGCGCTGAACACAACCGTAGCTGAAAGAAATAAAAGTTTGCAAATATATGATACGATTGCGGATGTATATAAAGCATTGCAGGGGTTTGGAACCGACAAGTTTGATTGTATGGACAGAACCTCACAAAACAAAGAAAAAAGCCGACACGGGTATTTTCAATACCGTATAGACTTTAAGACAGAATTTGAAGATTTAACAGCCGAGAAATGAATTATTATTTTTGGTAGTATCTCATAAAGTGTGTAAGTTCTGATTTCATCGTTGAACTAGTTCAACGATGAAATCAGAACTTACACACTTTATGAGATACTACCTTATTTTTTAAGACCAATTGTAGTTGCGTAGCGCACTCAAAAAACCGAGTTATGTCCCTCCAACTTTTTTAGTGCCTATTTTTTGCATTTTCATGCTGCGCAAGAATTTGCCTTTATTTTGCTCCCTACCCCCTTTGTTTCTGAGCATAAAAAAGCCCCTTAGGGCTTGTAAAACAGGTGTTTTTAGCTATTTTTGCAGTATGATATAACTTATACCTATATAATGCCTTCTTTTGTCCTTAATAATTAAACCAAAATTAAACCAGATTAAACCTAACAGGACAATCTGTTTTTTTTGCAAATTTGGCTTTTTTTGTTTGTAACTTGCTGCTTTTGTGTCTCTTATCTTAAAATATTAATTCGGGCTTTTTGGGTACAGTTTGTTTGTCCCCTTATATTAGCATTCGGTTTTAAGTAATTTACTTTACTTGGATTATCTTTATTGGGCTTATTTTCATTGGGTTTATCCTCAACTTTTTCACAAGCAAAAAGTATAGCCATTAGAGATAAAACAAACACTAAATTTACTAATTTTCTCATAATAATTAAAGTTTAGATTTGCATTCAATTCCCCAAGTAGCAAGGTTAAAAAAATTGTTTAAATTATAGACATAAAAAAAGCGTGGGAACTGTAACTTCTTATCTGTATCGGAGGTTCTGGTATACCCATGAGAACAAATAAGAACAGCCCACGCAATAAAGCGTGAGCATTCATCTTACTTCTCGTTCTCATTTGAAATTTACCAGATTTCCGATACAAGAAAATAAGCTAAACGCTTTTATTTTAATATTTTAAAGTTGATATTTTTGCTTATAAATTTATATTTTAGTTAATTTTATATTTTCTCAGAAACAAAAAGTTCGAGTAAAAATTTTCTATAACCTATATTTAGTCCCTTGCAGTAGCTCACTAATTACGCGAGAGCTACTCTGTACTTATAGTATGCCAAATCTATACAGACTTCACAGATTTTCAAAACCTGTGAGGTCTAAATTTTCAACGAGTTTATAAACTACAATGCACTTATTAATACGGTAATTCTATTATTTACAACCTCAACAACTCCCGCCGAAAGTTCATAATAAAGCGTTTTATTATCCTTGTCGATTATTTTTATCTTTCCTTTTTCCAAATTGGAAATAATGGGAGCGTGATTTTTCAATACTTCAAAAAAACCTTTGGTTCCGGGAAATTTTGCAAGTTTAACCTCGCCTTCGTATATTTTCTTTTGCGGAGACAGTATTTCAATATTCATTTATTTTGCTTATTTTAAAAGAATTAAGAATATTTTTCAACAATCCTTAATCACTAATTATTAACTAAGTAACCCCATATAACCAAACATACACCTTTAAAATCCGCATTTGATTAATTTTCGGAAAAAAGCATCATCAGGCGTAATCTGTTAAAAAGCACTGTGTGCTTACTGCGCTTCCGCAAGTAATTTTTCGCCTTTTTCAATAGCCTCTTCAATAGTGCCCACTAAGTTGAAAGCCGCTTCGGGATATTTATCAACCTCGCCGTCCATTATCATATTAAACCCCTTAATGGTATCCTTGATATCAACCAATTTACCCTTTAATCCCGTAAATTGCTCGGCAACAAAGAAAGGTTGCGACAAGAAACGCTGAACTCTTCTTGCTCTGTGTACAATCAATTTATCCTCTTCGCTAAGTTCCTCCATACCAAGTATCGCAATTATGTCTTGAAGAGCTTTATACTGTTGCAATGTTTCCTTAACCCTTTGCGCGGTTCTGTAATGCTCTTCGCCAACTATCTCGGGCGATAAAATGCGAGAGGTAGAATCAAGAGGATCAACAGCAGGATAAATACCGAGTGCCGCAATTTTTCTGTTCAAAACGGTAGTTGCATCTAAGTGTGCAAAAGTTGTTGCAGGTGCAGGGTCGGTCAAGTCGTCGGCAGGTACGTAAACAGCTTGTACAGAAGTAATTGAGCCGTGCTTTGTTGATGTTATTCGTTCCTGCATCTCGCCCATTTCGGTAGATAGCGTCGGTTGATAACCTACTGCCGACGGCATTCTTCCCAATAGTGCCGAAACCTCTGATCCTGCTTGTGTAAAACGGAAAATATTGTCCACAAAGAATAATATATCGTTTCCTTTGCCTGATTTTTTGTTGTCGCCGTCTCTGAAATACTCGGCAACTGCCAATCCTGCCAATGCAACTCGTGCTCTTGCTCCGGGCGGCTCGTTCATCTGACCGAATACCATTGCAATTTTGGAATCTTGAAGTGCTTCATCATCGACTTTTGATAAATCCCAACCGCCTTCTTCCATGTTTTTGGCAAATTCTTCGCCGTAGCTCATAACTCCCGACTCTAACATCTCACGTAAAAGGTCGTTTCCTTCGCGAGTTCTTTCGCCTACTCCCGAAAATACCGACAAACCCGAATATGCTTTGGCAATATTGTTTATCAACTCCATGATAATAACGGTCTTACCAACTCCTGCACCTCCGAATAATCCTATCTTTCCTCCTTTCAGGTAAGGTTCTATAAGGTCGATAACTTTTATGCCCGTAAACAAAACCTCTTGCTCAGTTGATAATTCCCCGAACTTCGGCGGATGCTTGTGTATGGGATAGCCTCCTTCTTTCGACAATGCACCTATTCCGTCTATTGTTTCGCCCACAACGTTCATCAATCTTCCTTTTATCTTTTTACCGATGGGCATTGTTATGGGCTGACCGGTTGCTTCCACCGACATACCTCTGTGCAAACCATCAGTTGAATCCATTGCTATCGTTCTAACTGTGTGCTCGCCTATATGTTGCTCAACTTCAAGCGTTAAATAAGAACCATCGTCCTTTTTCATTCTAAGAGCATCGTAAATTTCGGGTAATTTTCCTCCTGTTTTCTCAAAACTTACATCAACTACGGGACCTATTACTTGTAAAACTTCACCTAAATTTTTTGACATGATATATATTATTCTCAGTTTAATATTTTGTTTAAAGCTACAAATGTAATAGTTTTTGCTTTATTTTCTAATTTTTTTCACGTTTTTTTCTGTTTTTTTATTACAGTAAGATATTAAAACTATTTCAATCTACTGTTAATCAACTCCTTAAAATTAATTATCGTTTTTTTTTTAGTCTTTACAGCATTAGGAATTTTATTTTCAACACGCCATAAATCAAAAATCATAATTTCTTATGACAAAGAACAGTGTTCTTTTTTATACATTTGCAGCATTCAAAGTTAGCGGAATTTATATGAATTTATCTTGTTAAATGCTTAAAATAAGTAATTTACACCAAATAAAATGTAATGCAAACCAAAAAAAAAGACACAAAAAAGACAATATTGGAGGTTGCTCGAAAATCCTTTTTAGACAAAGGTTACAGAAAAACCTCTATGCGAATTATTGCCAAAGAGGCAAATGTAACGCTTAGTAATATTTACAATTATTTTAAAAACAAAGATGAGATATTGGAGGTTATATTGCAGCCTGTTTTGAGAGATATGGAACAAATGTTAGCACGTCATAACGACCCTAATTACGCAACTACTCAATGGTTTGAGGTAAAGGACATTAGTGAAATTGAAGATTTCAAAGAATATGTAAAATTTATTATTACTTATCGAGAAGAATTTAATTTATTGTTTTATAAATGTTCAGGTTCAAAATATGAGAATATTAAAGAGTTTTTTATAGATAAATACACAGAGTCTTCCAGGGCTTATTTGCAATTAATGAAAGATAGATATCCTGAAATATTACAGTTTTTAAAAGAATATATGACATTCAGCACGGGCGGCTGGAAACGGTTGATGAATTTGTAATGTAGAGACGCCCAATTTGGGCGTCTCATAATAATGGGAAATACAAAAAATGCCCGATGTAGAGACGCCCAAATTGGGCGTCTCTACGGTGAAAAATACAAAAATGGATAAATTTAAAAATAAATATCGCATACAATCCAACAGATTACAAAATTGGGATTATTCTCAACATGCGGCGTATTTCGTTACGATTTGTACACAGAATAGGATACATTATTTCGGAGAGATAATCGATGAAAAAATAATTTTATCGGAATGCGGAAAAATTGCACATCATTTTTGGCACGAAATACCTAATCATTTTACATCTGTTATGTTGGACGAATTTGTTGTAATGCCAAATCATATTCATGGTATCATAATTATCAATGATGATGTGGCAATGCCCAATGTGGCGATGCCCAATGTAGAGACGCCCAAT
>PDWI01003387.1_pt1 | contig 22530 bp, 21 predicted proteins | sample 1430891 | NCBI WGS metagenome assembly PDWI01 (sample SAMN01162508, study PRJNA174530) | Oral metagenome, whole genome shotgun sequencing project. | biome: Marine environment; feature: Marine mammal; material: Swab sample of the gingival sulcus; isolation source: swab sample of gingival sulcus... | reverse complement strand
CCATTAATGTTCTCATAAGGCAAATTATTGGAACAAAAAGGAAGTTTTAGATAAAAAAAATTCCTTTTCAAATTAATGAAAAGGAATTTATAAACTTTAAGTTAAATCACTTAAAGAATAACAGTTTGTACATCTGTTTCAATGTATAAAGTTACGTTATCAACACTTACGTACATATCGTAATCAGCTTTATCACTAGCCTTTTGAAGATTCCACTGTCCTGCTTCATCTAACTTAACAGTATCATCATTGTTACCTTTTATGAATAATACATTATCACTATCAGTCATTTGAAGAACATCTTTTGCTGATAATGTAATAGTCTGGGCTTTATCATCTGCTAAATCAAACACTTCAAAGTTATGAATTTTACTTGGATCTAAATTAATGCTTCCTGACATTGATTTAAATGTTAATACATCATCGCCATCACCATTAGTACCTTTAAATTCACTTTCTACTTTATAGTCAAAATCAGGCTCACCTTTATCTGTTGTATCTTGTTTATCTGTATTAGTATTTTCGTGATTATCTGATTCTGTAGCTTTTTTAACAGGAGTACTATTGTTTTGTTTATTAACATCGTGCGTAATACCTGCAAGAGTACCGATAGCTGCTACAGCACCTAAACTTGTAAATACCCAAGGGATAAGATCTAAGTTTTTATCAACAAGAGGAAGATCTTGAGCTTTTTCAGTTAGTGTATGCTCGTTGATTTCTTCAATACAAGATGATTTTAAGTAATAAGAAGATTCTGGAGATTGGTCGTAAAAGTGATATTTACCATCGAAAGATTTTCCGATAAGGTGTTCACCTTTAGCATTGAAATAATCATCAATAATTAGGCTAAATTTTTCTTGATTTTCATCAAAAGAAACTAATAGATTATCGCCAACTCTAGCGGTAAAAACATTTTCTGGTGCAATCCCTGTGTTTGCATCAATTAATTCATAGTTTACAAAATCTAAAGCTTTAACGTGAACGCTTTGTTTTGCATCAAATTCTTTAGCCAACAGTTCTTTTTGACTGTTGTGTATCTTTAATACTAACTGTTTGGACATAGTGCAAGTTCTCCATTGTGTTATGATAGTTCAACAAAAATAAATATGTAATTTATCAACCTACTATAATTGTACATAAAAAATAATTATTAAGCAATATAAATTAATAAAATTAATACAAGAAATGTTATTAATTTGTGTAAAAAAATAGGCAAGATAAACTCTTGCCTACAGTAAAGAATCAGATAAATATTTTAGAAAGTTTCTTTAATAGTACGAGAGATTACATCGTCTTGTTGTTCTTTTGTTAATCTATTAAATAATACCGCATAACCTGATACACGAATGGTTAATTGTGGATATTTTTCAGGGTGTTGCTGTGCATCTAAAAGCATTTCACGAGTTAATACATTAACATTTAAGTGTTGTCCTTGAGGTTCTGCAACATTTACTTCACGATATTTTTCAATTTTAGAAAATAATACATCTTTATCAAAAATCATATCATCTTCAAAAGCTTTTGAACAAATGATTCGTGCTTCATCACCATCAACTAAAAAAATTGTTCCTTTTAGTTCATTCTCATCTAAAATTTGATAACCTTTTAACATAGTTAGTTCCTTTTTTAATTATAAATTCTTGCATTAATATGGTTAATATTAATATAACTTTTTTAGTTTATGCTCAATTAGCTATATTATCAATCATTTTTACAAAATGTTTCATCTTGTAACATTATTTTAAAATTGAAATTTTAGATGAAAAAAGGTATATTAACAGCGTTTATTATTATCTAAAATTACTATGCTTGATATTGTTTTATTTGAACCTGAAATACCTCAAAATACTGGAAACATTATTCGTCTTTGTGCTAATTGTGGCTATAATCTTCATCTTATTCACCCGTTAGGCTTTGGTTGGGAGGATAAAAAGTTACGTCGTAGCGGTCTTGATTATAAAGAATTTGTTGATATTAAACATTATGATAATTTTGATGATTTTATGGAAAAAGCAAAACCTAATCGTCTTATTGCCCTAACGACTAAAGGAGTTAAAAATCATAGTGAAATTAGTTTTCAAAAAGGTGATTTTTTAATTTTTGGTCCAGAATCTCGTGGTATTCCTAATGAAATTTTAGCAACTTTTGATGATGATTTAAAAATTCGCTTACCAATGTGTAAAGGCTCTCGTAGTATGAATTTATCAAATGCGGTAGCAGTTACGGTATATGAGTCGTGGCGTCAGCTTGGTTTTGAAAATTGTGTTCCAAAAGAGAATATTTAATGAAACAATATGATGCTATTGTTATAGGGGCGGGAGCAAGCGGTCTTTTTTGTGCAGGACTTTTAGGGCAAAAAGGAAAAAATGTTCTTGTCATTGATATGGGTAAAAAAATTGGACGTAAAATTTTGATTTCTGGTGGTGGAAATTGTAACTTTACCAATTATGATGTATCAAGTGAGAACTATATTTGTAGCAATAAACATTTTGTGAAATCTGCTTTAAATCAATACACGAATTATGATTTTTTAGCTAAAGTGAGCGAATATCAGATTGATTATTATGAAAAAGAGTTAGGTCAGCTTTTCTGCACAAATGGTGCAAAAGAGATTGTTTCTATGCTTAAACAAGAATGTAAAAAATCAAATAAGGTGACTTTTTTATTAAGAAATCAAGTGCAAAAAGTAAGAAAAGAAGAAGATAGCTTTTTTATTAGTACATCAAGCGGTGAATTTTCTAGTAATATTTGCATAGTAGCAACAGGTGGACTTTCAATGGCGGGGCTTGGCGTATCACCGATTGGTTATCAAATAGCAAAAGATTTTGGTATTTCTGCAACGCCTTTAAGAGCCTCACTTGTTCCTTTTACTTATTTACAAAAAGATGAAGATTATAAATCGCTTGCAGGAATATCCTTAACAGCAGAGATTTCTTGTAATAATAAAAGTTTTATCAATGCTCTTTTGTTTACTCATCGTGGAATTTCAGGTCCTGCGATCTTACAAATTTCAAATTATTATCGTGATAATCAAAGTCTTTATATTGATTTTTTACCATCTGCAAATATTGAAGAAATTATTATCGCTTTAAAAAAAAAATCACCTAAAATGAGTTTAAAAAATGCCTTGATAACTCATCTTCCAAAGAAACTTATTGAGTTGTGGTTGGATAAAAAACTCTTTGTGAATAAGAATATAGCTGATATTAGTAATAAAGATACACAAAATCTTATTAAGTTAGTTCATAGATTTGAGTTTAAACCAAATGGCGTTGAAGGTTATAAAAATGCAGAAGTTACTCTAGGTGGTGTTGATACTAATTTTATCTCGTCAAAAACTATGATGGCAAAAACAGTTGAAAATTTATATTTTATTGGAGAGGTGCTTGATGTAACAGGGCATTTAGGAGGTTATAATTTTCAGTGGGCTTGGTCATCAGCTTTTGCGTGTGCAAATAGTATTAATTAATGTTAATAACATTAAAAGGAAATCCCAAACTCGTGTTTGGGATTTTTTTATATTTAGAATAAACTTGCGATAGGGAATAGTGATGCTAATATTACACAAGCGGTAATAATTTTAATATTTTTAACATTATCATTTAACAACAGACGAGCAAGTAGTGCTAGTATGATAAATTGTATTACAAAATAACTTATAACAAGCACAAGATTCATAGGTACAAATAATAGTACTAAAGCAGACCATAGATAATTTACAATCATTACTACAATAGCTATTTTAATAAGGTATCTTAAAAAATTATCTAATCTTGACTTTGCAATGGTTAAGAAGTAAATAGCAAGTAAAATACCTAATAAAATTTGAGCTGGATTGTTGGCTCTTAAAAAATTAAATACGGAAGGAATTTCAATCCAATAAACAACCAAATATAAAAGAGAGACTGATGCAGCAATGGCATAGCCTAAATAGATAGTAGCCTTTGCCAAAATTTTATCTTCTGGAAAACGATAAAAACAAAATGATAACAGTATTGTTGCAACATAAGCAACGTTTAAAGGGTTATGTTTAGGAGTAAAAAATTTAAAATAAAAGTAGTTAATAATGCAAAATATAATTAAAAAAACAGCACAAGAGAGCAGTCTATTTTTTTGTCCTTTACAGATTGCACCTTTTAAAAGTACAGTCAAAAGAATAACACTTGTTGTTACTATTGCCAAGAAATATGGGGAAATAAAAATTATATTAGGGATACTAAAGAATTGATTTAGTACAAGTGTTAAAAAAGAAAGTAAAAGCACTGGAAAAATAGCAAAAACTTTCCTTTGGTTAAGTGTTAGTGATAAATTTTGCATAATAATAATTTTCAAATAGATAATTACTCATATTATCGCAAAATAAAAAAAAAGTGGCAATAATATTTTACAAATATTTTAGCCACTAATTTTAATCATTTGATTATTGTAACAAATAGCCCATTCTTGTGCTTAAATATTTAAAATATTTAGTGTCATTCGGAGCTAGTGTTGGAATAATTGACTCTTGAGGAAATTTAAAAGTCATAGCATTCACAGGATTATTTTTAAAATGTAATTCATAATGCAAGTGTGGACCTGTTGAACGACCAGAATTACCAGATTTAGCTATCAGTTCACCTTTTTTTACTTTTTGTCCTTTTTTTACAAGGACTTTAGAAAGGTGCATATAAACAGTTTTTAAATTGGCACGATGTTTTAGGGTAATGTAACGACCAGCACCACGAGCTTGATAAGAAACATTTGTAACGATACCATCAGCAGGAGCAATAACAGAGGTTCCTCTTAAAACACCAAAATCAGTACCTTTATGTGGTCTTGTTCTTCTAGAAAAAGGTCCTTTTCTATGTAAGTTGAAATGAGAGGTAATAATAGGTTTTTTTAAAAGAGGATAACGTAAAAAAAGAGTTGAATTTAATATTTCTCCATTTTTTCCATAATAGCCATCTTTAAAATAAATAGCATAATAGTCTTTAGTATTATGAGTTATTTTAAGAGCTTTAATTTTGCTATAAACAATTCGGTTTTGCTCTGTGTTTTTTTGATACACTAATATTCTTATAGGATCGCCATCTTTTAATCGTGATAAAAACTTATCCCATTTTAACGATCGAGTAAAATCAAGAGCATATTCAACAGAAAAACCTTGTTCAATAAGTGTTTCTTGTAAGGAAGAATAAAATTGAGTTTCAATAATAACCTCTTCCCAAACTTTATTGTTTTTAAGAATTGTTGTAGCACTTTGGTTTTGTTGTGGAAATAAACCATAGTTACAACTAGTTAAAAATAAAGAAACAACAATACAGAATAAATATTTTTTCATTATAATCTTTTATTATTTAAGAGTTTTAACAACTTGAGAGCTTACACGTTTAAAGCGATTTTTCTCACTGCCACTAAGTTTTGAGAAAATATCAGCCCCTGGAAGACGTACAGTCATAGGGTTATGAGGTATATTATTTATATGAAACTCATAGTGTAAGTGAGGCCCTGTTGAGCGTCCTGAATTTCCTGACTTTGCAATAATATCACCACGTTTAACACGTTGTCCTTGTTTAACTAAAATTTTTGATAAGTGCATATAAATAGTTTTATATTTACTATCGTGTTTTAAACGAATGTATCGTCCAGCACCACCAGCTTGATAAGAAGTGGTTAAGATAATACCATCGGCAGGTGCTAAAATATTAGTTCCCGTTTTTAGTGCAAAATCAACTCCTTTATGAGATCTTATTTTACCTGTTATAGGATGACGGCGATGAGGATTAAAGCCTGATGTAATACGAGTTTTGCCATAGAAAGGATAACGTAAAAACTCTACTTCACCTAAAAGACCGCCATCTTTACTATAATAGTTGCCATTTTTTGCTTGAATAGCGTAATAATCTTGTTTTTTATGTGTTATTTTGAGTGCTTTGATAACACCATCACCAATTCTTTTTTCTATTTTTCCATCTTTAACAAATTCTTGATCAACTAGAATTTTCACTTGATCACCATAATGAAGTTTTTTTAGGAATTTATTCCATTTTAAATTAGCAACAAATTTTTTTACGTAATTATGAGAAAATCCTTGCTCAATAAGGGTAGATTGCAGAGAACCTTTTATTGTCGAATCTAAAACAATCTCTTTCCAAACTCCTTTTTTCTTATGAACTTCACGTTTAAAACCTGTCTTATCTTTAACGTAAATACGTTCTTCTTTTTCGCTGATGAACCAGTGAAGTTTTAATACATCATTATTATAATTTACATCAAAATCAAGAGATTGACCTTTTTTTAAATCTTGAAGATCAGGATCTATATCAATAAGTGATTGAGCATCTTCACTTTTTAGGCCAAGAACATAAGCAACGCCACCTTTTTTACCAACAAGAGCACTATCTTTTTTTATATCAAAAGGTCTATGGATTACTTCAAGTTTTTTTTCAAACTCATCATCAAATGTTTCATTAATATCATCTGATGTACCATCAATTTCGAGAGCTTCAGCTAATTGTTCAGAGGTAAAAGAACGCTCATCGGTTATAATTTGATATCCTATAAATGCAATAATAAGAAGTATTATGGTAAGTAATATCTTCCATTTGGATTTTTTATTAGTTCTTTTATTACTTGAAAAATTTAAGCTGCCCACAAGATTATTTTATCTATTGTAAAAACATTTTTAATTCTATTAAAATTAACGATTAAATTCAATATTTTTTACGCATTAATTGTATTTAATAAAAAATAATTTGCAAATTAACAATAAAAGCGTTATTTTATTGAAAATTATCTTTTTTGTGAGTAACAATGAAAAGTGAGATAGAACCGTTAATTAGTTTAAAATCGGTATTTTTAACACTCAATAATATTAGTATTTTGAATGATATAAATATAACTATTATGCCTAATACTATAACAACACTTATCGGCCCTAATGGTGGTGGTAAATCTTCAATTTTAAAAGTTTTATTAAAACTAATACCAGCAACAAGCGGTCAGATTTATCATAAAAAAAACTTATCTATAGGTTATGTGCCACAAAAATTATTTATTGATCCAACCTTACCGATTAATGTTATTGATTTTCTAAAATTAAAGCCAAAAGTTTCTCATCAAGCTATTATTGATACTTTAACCATATTTGAAATTGAACATCTAAAATATCAAATGCTTTCATCATTGTCTGGTGGACAAATGCAACGAGTATTATTAACCAGAGCATTGCTTAATAAACCTGATGTATTAGTGCTTGATGAACCAATGCAAGGAGTTGATATAAATGGTCAAGCACGACTTTATCAACTATTAAATGATATTAGAAATAAAAATAATTGTGCGATTGTAATGGTTTCTCACGATCTTAATTTAGTAATGGCTCATACCGATGAAGTCTTTTGTGTTAATAAACACGTTTGTTGCAGTGGCGTGCCAGCACAGGTTCGTTTAGATCCTGCATTTGAAGAATTTTTTGGAAGTGCTATTGCTCAATCGCTTACTTTTTATCAACATAATCACAACCATAAACATCATATAAGCGGTGATCTTTGTGATAAAAATTGCAAAAGTTCGCACTAGGGAGATAAAAGATGTTATTTGAAATTTTTGTCATTATTTTACCCGCTTGGCTTGCTGGTGTTTTATTAAGTTTTATTACCGCCCCTCTTGGTGGATTTGTATTATGGAGAAAAATGGCATATTTTGGTGATACTTTATCACACAGTGCATTACTTGGTGTTTCATTAGGATTTTTCTTTATGATCGATCCTTACGTTTCTGTGTTGGCAACAACCTTATTATTAGCCGTATTATTATCACTGCTTGAAAGACAAAAAAGTTTTTCACTTGATACCTTACTTGGAATTGCAGCTCACACCAGTTTATCTTTAGGTATTATTACTATTTTCTTACTTGGTAATGTTAGAGTTGATTTAATGGGATATTTATTTGGTGATTTATTAGCGGTTAATTATCAAGATGTATTTTTAATTGCTCTTGGGGCATTAGTAGTTGTAGCCTTGATGATTGCTTTTTTCAAACCATTATTGATGATAACCATAAGCAGTGATTTAGCTCAAATTGAAGGAATTAAGGTTGAACGTTATCGCTTATTACTTATGATGATGATGGCACTAACCATTGCGTTGGCAATGAAATTTGTTGGTGCGTTAATTATAACATCTTTACTCATTATTCCCTCAGCAACAGCAAGACGCTTTGCTCGTTCACCAAAACAGATGATATTTTTTGCATTTATATTTGGTGTGTTAGCGGTAAGTTGTGGATTGGTTTTTTCAGGTTTATATGATACGCCAGCAGGCCCTTCGGTGGTATTAAGTGCAGGTGTTATTTTTGTGATCTCATTGTTAAAAAAATCACGTTGCTAGTATTTTTTATGATAGAATAGCCTTATTTACTAAAACTAAATAGGGCTATTTTAAATTTTTATGTGTCAATTACTTGCAATGAATGCTAACACTCCTGCTGATATAACTTTTTCTTTTGAAGGATTTAGAAAACGTGCGGGAATTACCGATAAACATTCTGACGGATTCGGAATTGCTTTTTTTGAAGGAAAAGGTGTTCGTGTTTTTCGTGATGATAAAGCAGCTGCGTTTTCACCAATTGCAGATTTAATTAAAAATTATAAGATAAAATCACCAAATGTTATTGCTCATATTCGTCAAGCAACAGAAGGTGAAGTAAGCATTGTAAATACTCATCCTTTTATTCGAGAAATTTGGGGTGAAACTTTTGTTTTTGCCCATAATGGAACCGTAAAAAATATTTCAAAAGCAACTCATAATTTTTATCAAAGCGTTGGAGAAACGGATTCAGAAGAAGTTTTTTGCTACATTTTAAATGTGTTAAAAGAGAGATTTAAAGAAAAGCCTAGCGATCAGGATTTATTTGATGCTATCGTTGAGATTACTTCAAAATTGGCAGAAAATGGCGTGCTTAATTTTATATTATCAAATGGAAATTGGATGGTTGCTCGTTGTGCCACAAAATTGCATTATGTCATTCGTCGTTACCCTTTTTGTAAAGCTAAAAGAGATGATGGTGAAATTATTGATTTTAGTAAATATAACGATAAAACGGATAAATATGTCATCATTACTACCGTTCCTTTAACAGAAAATGAACCTTGGATACAAATGAAAAATGGTGGCTATGCCTTTTTTAAAGATGGCGAGAAACTTCAAGAAATTGTAGGTGATTTGCCAGAGGTATATCATATTTAATAAGGGTAATAATGAAATTTTTAACACCACAATGGCAGATTGATAATATTAAGGTATTTTCAACATTAAGAATGGGGGGATTTTCTTCAAAACCTTATGATAGTTTTAATTTAGGTTTGCATTGTGGTGATGATGTTCAAAAAGTTATTCAAAATAGAAATCTTTTGAAAGAGCAGTTAGAGCTTCCTGATGATCCTTTATATCTTAATCAAGTTCATTCTAATAAAGTAATTAGTTTGCCATTATCCGAAGATGAAAGTATTGATGCTGATGGTGTTTATACTAATCAAAAAGGGCAGACTTGCCTTATTATGACGGCTGATTGTTTGCCCGTTATTTTAGCAAGCCAAAATGGTGATGAAGTTTGTGCGTTACATTGTGGTTGGCGATCGCTAGCAGGTGGTATTATTGAACAAGGGCTGTCTAAATTTAATTGTGATAATAGTTATATTTATGCGTATTTAGCCCCTTGCATTAGTGAAAAATCATTTGAAGTTGGTGAAGATGTTTATCAAAGTTTTTTAACCTATAATCAAAGATTTAAAATTGCATTTAAAAATAAAGGATCAAATAAATATTTATGTGATCTTCGTTTAATTGCCGAAATGATTTTAGAGCAAAATGGTGTAAAAAATATAGATAAAACAACCGCTTGTACCTATGTAGAACAAGAGCGATTTTTTTCTTATCGCCGTGAAACAACCACAGGTAGAATGGCAACCTTAGTGTGGATTGAAAAGTAACTGAAACATCTTGTATATTTTTTACATTTCACCTTGTAATCTTTGTAGTAACCTATCCATAGCACGATAGCCTAATGCTTCAGCAAGATGTATTTTAGTTATTTGTTCACTTTCACTTAAATCGGCAATAGTGCGAGCAACTTTTAATATTCGATGATAGGCTCTTACGCTTAATCCTAATTGAGTAAGTGCATTTTCTAAAAAAGCACTATCTTGGTCACTTAAAGAACAATAACGCTCAATTTCCTTACTATTAAGAAAAGCATTTACCTTTCCTGCTCGTTTAATAGCAATTTCTCTTGCTTTTAATACTTTTTCTTTGACAACTTCAGTTGTTTCACCTCTATTATGATTATTATTTTGTAAAGATCCTTTGGGTAATAAAGGAACTTCAATAGATAAATCAAATCTGTCTAAAAAAGGTCCTGATAAACGGTTTAAATATCTCATAAGCTGTTGTGGTGATGTTCTATTATGACTTCCTTGATAATGTCCTGTTGGGCTTGGATTCATAGCTGCTATAAGTTGAAATCTTGCAGGGAAATCAACTTTTGCCATAGCTCTTGAAATAATAATTTCACCTGATTCTAAAGGCTGTCTTAAAGCATCAAGAACTTTTCTTTCAAATTCAGGTAGCTCATCTAAAAATAAAACGCCATTGTGAGCAAGAGAAATATCACCAGGTTTAGGAATGCTACCACCACCAACGAGAGCAACCATTGAAGCACTATGATGAGGAGCTCTAAAAGGTCTTGTTTTCCAATTTTTGATATTAAGTTCATTATTAACAAGAGAGCTTACCGCAGCCGTTTCAATAGCTTCTTCATCACTCATTTGTGGCAGGAGATCAGCTAAACGAGAAGCAAGCATTGTTTTTCCTGTACCAGGAGGACCTAAAAATAACAAATTATGTTGCCCAGTAGCAGCTATCATCAAAGCTCTTTTAGCGTGCTCTTGACCAATAATATCGGTAAGATCTCTGTTGTTGCAAAAAGTTGGTGTAATCTGATCGCTTATAAGATCTTTTGCATTAGGTAAATTATCACGATTATTTAAAAAATTCACCACTTGAAGCAAGGTTTCTCCACAAAGTGTTTTAGTTGTGGAAACCAAAGAAACTTCATTGGCATTTTCACTGGCAATAATAAGATTTCTTTGATCTTTTTTAGCCGCTAAAGTTGCTGGAATTGCTCCGTGCACTCCTCTTAATGCTCCTGTTAAAGCAAGTTCGCCTAAAAATTCAAATTTTTTTAATTTGTCACTATCAATTTGCCCAGATGCTGCTAAAATTCCTATGGCAATAGGCAAGTCAAATCGTCCCCCTTCTTTAGGGAGATCAGCAGGGGCAAGATTTACTGTTATTCTTTTAGCTGGATAGTTAAAATTAGCGTTGAGTAAAGCACTTCGCACACGATCACGTGATTCTTTAACCGTTGTTTCAGGAAGTCCAACCAGGGTAAGACCTGGATTACCATTACTCATATGAACTTCAATAGTTACTAAAGGAGCTTGAATTCCTATTGATGCACGACTATATACAATAGCTAATGACATATTTATTACATTATGAAAAAATTGTATTTATTGTAATCTATTTTATAAAACAAAAAATAATGAAACTTTAATAATGCGATCACTGTCGTAAAATAAAGGGAAATATGGTTCGTATTTATAGATTATGAGGTTAAACTATAAATATTTTAAAATATGTACTATAATAACTGATTAACATAATAAGGAAAGCGGTTAAAAATATATGAAAAAAGACAAGAAAGAAAATATTGAAGATATAGAAGATGTTGAATTTTTAGAAGATGATGAAGCAATAGAGCTTGATGAAATTGTAGAATTTGAAGATGGTATAGATGAACAATATAAAGCAAGCAATGATGTTATAGCGTATCAAAATAGCACAGAAGTTATGGGATCTGTTGCTAATTTAGATAACTATTTAGCAATGGTAAATCAGTATCCTATTTTAACAGCAGATCAAGAAAAAGAATTAGCAGAAAGATTATATTATGATGAAGATGTTGAAGCAGCAAAAGCATTGATTGTTTCTCATCTGCGATTTGTGGTGCATATTGCTAAAGGATATATGGGCTATGGATTACCTTTAGCAGATTTAATTGCGGAAGGAAATATCGGTTTAATGAAAGCGGTTAAGCGTTTTAATCCTGAAGTTGGCGTACGATTAGTATCTTTTGCGGTGCATTGGGTAAAAGCTGAAATTCACGAATATGTGCTTAAAAATTGGCGAATTGTTAAAGTTGCAACCACAAAAGCTCAAAGAAAATTATTTTTTAATCTTCGTAAAAATAAAAAAGAGCTTAACTGGTTTAATGAAGAAGAAGCAGAGAAAGTGGCAAAAGATCTTGGCGTTAGCGTTAAAGATGTAAAAGAAATGGAATCTCGAATGGTTGGTCAAGATTTAGGTTTTGATTTAAGCTGTGATGATGACAGTGATGATGCTTTCGTTCCTTCAATGTATTTAGAAGATAATGGTTCAAATTTTGCAGATGATATTGAAGATGAAGAAGAACAAGGTGAAGCAACAGCCAAACTTGCCTATGCCTTAACAACTTTAGATGAACGTTCTCAAGATATTATCAAAACTCGTTGGTTAGATGAAAGAAAAGCAACGCTTACTGATTTAGCAGAAAAATATGGTGTAAGTGCAGAGCGAGTTCGACAAATTGAAACTGCAGCACTTAAAAAGATTAAAAAAGCGGTAGAAAAATTTGAGAGTTAAACAAAAATAATTCTTTGATTAGAGATAAAAATGAAAGTTTTTTATATTGTACTTGGTTTTATTTCTCTAGTATTTGGTATTGTTGGTATATTTTTACCAATTTTACCAACAACTCCTTTTTTGCTACTAACACTGTTTTGTTTTACTAAAGGCTCTGATCGTTTAAGAGCTTGGTTTATTACGACAGATATCTACAAAAATTATGTTCAAGAATTTGAAGAAACGTGGACATTAAGTTTAAAAGCAAAAATAAAAATATTAGCTATATCAACAACTTCCTTACTTATAGCGTTTTATTTTACTCCTTTGTGGATTGGTCGAGCCATTATTATTCTTGCTTTTATTGTTAAGTATTATTTCTTTTTCTTTGTCATTAAAACAAAAAATAGCTATGATGATAGATAAACGACTTATTGAAACAGTCAAAGAAAGTAAAAAATGGATCGCTTTTTGTGTGTTTTATCAATGGCTTGGTTTAATCGCCAATATTACAAGTACAACGGTGATTGGTTATGCTATTTTTCTTGGGTATCATAAAGAGATAACATTAAGCGGTGCGATCTTTATTATTTTTTGCTTACTATTTTCACTCATTATAAGAATTGTAGCAACAAAAAAAGCAGTAACTTCATCTTATTTAGCAAGTAAAGATGTTAAACATCATTTAAGAACGTTAATATTAAAAAAATTACAAGCAATGCCATTATCGCAGCTTAATGAGCAATCAACCGCTCAAATTATGAATATTGCTTCAGATGGAGTAGAGCAGCTTGAAATATATTTTGGGCGTTATTTACCTCAGCTGTTTTATAGTTTATTAGCACCGCTTACGTTATTTATTTTTCTTGCATTTTTTAATCTAATTTCAGCACTTATTTTACTTATTTGTTTACCACTTATTCCTTTTTCTATTATTGTTGTTAATAAAATAGCTAAAAGATTACTTCATAAATATTGGGGAATTTATTTAGGTTTAGGAAGTAGCTTTTTAGATAATCTACAAGGTTTGGTAACTTTAAAGGTTTATCAAGATGATGAGTTTAAAGCTTACAAAATGAATCAAGAAGCAGAGCATTTTCGCCGTATTACAATGAAAGTTCTCACAATGCAGCTTAATTCTATTTCCATAATGGATTTACTTGCTTATGGCGGTGCATCAGTTGGTATTATTAGTGCTTTATTGGCATTTCAAGCTGGTAATTTAAGTTTAATAGGCGTTATTTTGTTTATTTTATTATCAGCTGAATTTTTTATTCCATTAAGACTGCTAGGCTCTTTCTTTCACGTTGCAATGCAAGGTAAAACAGCAAGTGATAATATTTTTGCACTACTAGATCAACCTATTAGTGATAATGTTCAAAATAAAGAGTTAAATCTTGAAACAGTAAAAATTGAGATTAAAGATCTTAATTTTGGTTATAAGGATTCCAAAAAATTATTACAAAATATCAATATTGCAATATTGCCTCAAAAACTAACCGCTATTGTAGGTAAAAGTGGCAGTGGTAAATCAACAATAGTTTCGTTACTAATGGGATTTTATGATAGTTATCAAGGATATATTATTTGTAATGGTAATGATATTAAAAATATTTCACGAGAATCGTTATATGCAAATATTTCTTTGGTAAGTCATCAATCATATTTTTTTAAAGGCACTCTTTTAGAAAATATGAAAATAGCTAACCCTAAGGTAACGGATGAGGAAATTATCAAAGCATTAGAGCAAGTAAATTTACTTGATTTTGTATTAGCCAACAACGGACTTGATATGAAAATTTTAAGTCAAGCAAGTAATTTATCAGGCGGTCAAATTCAACGTTTAGCTCTTGCAAGAGCCTTAATTCGTAATTCAGCTTGCTATATTTTTGATGAAGCAACAAGCAATATTGATATTGAAAGTGAACAAATAATTATTAAGGTTATTCATCAATTAAAACAAACCAAAACTGTTATTATGATCTCTCATCGCCTAGCTAACATCATAGAAAGTGATAATATTTATGTATTAGATGAAGGAAAGTTATGTCAAAGCGGTAAACATAATGAACTTATTTGCAAAGAGGGTATTTATAAAGAAATTTATAACCAGCAACAAAAACTAGAACAAATAGCACAAGGAGGCAAAAAATATGAATAATAGCCTTACGATAATGTTTCGTTTGTTAAAGCTGGTAAAACCATTAGTGCATATTATGATTGCAACTATTATAATGGGTGTTTGTGGTTATCTATCTGCTATTTTTATTACAACGCTAGGAGCATTAGCTCTTATTTCATTACTAGGTTTTGAAACCTTTATTAGTTTTAAAAGCATAATAATATTTTTGGTTATATTTGCTCTTTTAAGAGCTATATTTCGTTATTTAGAGCATTTATCTGGTCATTTTATAGCTTTTAAATTACTTGCTTTGTTAAGAGATAAGGTTTTTAATTCATTACGAAAAATTGCTTTTGAAAAATTAAATAACAAAGATTCAGGTCAGCTTTTATCTATTATTACCACTGATATTGAATTATTAGAAGTCTTTTATGCTCATACCATAGCACCTGTTGCCATTGCTTTTATCACGTCTGTTATTTTAGTTATTATGTTTTTGTGGCTATCTCCTTATTTTGCCTTAATAGCATTATTGGGCTATGTTACTATTGGTATAATTTTACCGATTATTACCACTGGTCAAGGACGAGCAATAGGACGAGAGTATCGAGATGTAGTTTCTCAAATGAACGATCACTTTTTTGACAGCATAAAAGGAGCAAAAGAGTTGAGGATGTTTATAGCAGAAAAATCTCGACTTGATGATATGATTGCAAAAAGTCACACCATTGATACCGCTTTTTCTCAAATCAAAAAACACGAAGCACAAGTTAGAATGTATAGTGAAATGGCTATCGCTATTTTTAATGCTATTATAGTTATTGTTGGGTTAGTATTATGTTCACAATCATTGATAACCATTTCATCTCTTGTTATTGGTGTTGTATTGATGTTATCAAGCTATGGTAGTGTATTAGCACTAGCCAATCTTTCAAGTAATTTAGTACAAGTTTTAGCAAGTGGTGATCGAGTGTTAGCATTGCTTGAAGAACAAAGTAAAATTAAAGAAGTAACAAATGGTTATAAATTTAATGATATTTCTCATATAACCGTTAATGATCTTAGTTTTGGTTATAATGATGAACTTATTTTGAAAAATATGAGTTTTGAGGCTTACAAAGGTGAAATTATTGGTATTTATGGAAAAAGTGGTTGTGGTAAAAGTACTTTTCTCAAATTATTGATGAGATTTTATGATCCTAATAATGGAACGATTAACTTTAATAATCATAATTTGCAAGAAATCAATACTCAAAGTTTAAGAAATAATATTGCCTTTATTGCACAGCAAACCTATCTTTTTAATGAAACCATTTATGAAAATATTGTTATGGCAAATCGTAAGGCTGATTATGAAGCGGTTATAAAAGCAGCAAAAAAAGCATCAATAGATGATTTCATAAAAAAACTAGCTAATGGATATGATACAAAAATTCAAGAACTTGGTAGTAATGTTTCTGATGGAGAAAAACAAAGAATAGGACTTGCAAGAGCTTTTTTACATAATGCACCAATTATTTTACTTGATGAACCAACTAGCAATCTTGATAGCTTAAACGAGGCTATTATTTTAGATTCACTATTAAAAGCAAAAAAAGATAAAATCATCATCATTGTAAGCCACAGAAAATCAACTATGGCTATTTGTGACAAAGTTATTGATTTAAGCTCTAATCGAGTAAGCTAAAATTTTTATTTTAATTCATTGGCTAGATATTTAAGTAGTTCTTTTTTACTATCTTCAATATCAATTAAAATGTTCCAAATGCCATCTTCACTAAGCATTGCATAATCTCGGTCAAAACTATCTTCATTTTCTCTATCACGCATATAATCATCAGCATAGTAGCGATCTAAATCATTGTGATTTTTTACAATTTGTTGTAATTGAGCTTTAATAGTTTGTAACTGTTCTACATCTTTTTCACATTGGAAAAATAATTCTTCTATTTTTTGTAATCTTTGTTGTTCTTCATTTTTCATAATCATATCCATTCTAAAAAAGTTTCATTTTGTGGAATTTCAAATTCATCAGGGTAGTTTGCTGCAACTAAATATAAGCCATCGGCAGGAGCTGTTGGAGCTGCTAGTGAGCGATTTTTTTGTTCCAGTAAATATTTAATCCACTCTTCTGATTGCTCACCTATACCAACTTTAATCAAAGAGCCAACAATATTTCTTACCATATGGTGTAGAAAAGCATTAGCACAAATTTCAATTTTCACTAAATGTCCTTTACGAGTTACTTTTACAAAGTGAACATTACGAAAAGGTGTATTTGACTGACATTGAGCAGCTCTAAAAGATGAAAAATCTTGCTCACCTAAAAGATATTGAGCCGCTTGGTGCATTTTTTTCTCATCAAGCGGTGTTTTTATGTGAGTAAATGCACCATTTAAAATAGCACTTGGAATTTTTTGGTTGTTAATAATGTAAATATAACGTCTTGAAATAGCACTAAAACGGGCGTGAAAATCATCGTTTACTTCTTTTGCCCAAGTAACTTTAATATTTTTAGGCATTCGTGCATTTGTTCCAAATATCCACGCTTTTAAAGGACGAATAGCTTTTGTTTCAAAATGTACAACTTGACCTGTTGCGTGAACACCAGAGTCGGTACGACCTGCACAAAATACTTCAATTTGCTCACAAGCAACTGATGAAAGTGCTTTTTCAAGCTCTTCTTGTACAGATATTACACTTTGTTGTTTTTGCCAACCAAAATAATCGCTTCCACAATATTCAATTCCTAATGCAATTTTCATTTATATTCCTTTTTTTATAGCATTTTACAATAAAAATGGTAAAATAATCAAAAAATTATGGAGTTTTATTATGTCGCAGAAAATTATTCTTGCAACCTTAAATCAAGGAAAAATCGATGAAATGCAAAAGATTTTAGGTGATTTTGGTTTTGAAGTTCACTCTCAAAAAGATTTTAACATTCCAGCAGTTGAAGAAGATTGTTTGACCTTTGTTGAAAACGCTATTAAAAAAGCAAGAAATGTATCAAAAATATCAGGATTGCCAGCAATTGCTGATGATAGTGGGCTTGTAGTTGAGGCTTTAAATGGAAAACCTGGTCTTTTAAGTTCAAGATTTGCAGGTGAAAATGCAACGGATGCTGATAATAGAGCAAAACTTCTTGAAGAAATGAAAGATGTGCCAAAAGAAGATAGAGGTGCTTATTTTATTTGTGTGCTAGTTTTTGTTAAATCATATGATGATCCTGCTCCAATTATTGCAACAGGACGCTGTTATGGTGAAATTTTAACCGAAGAAATTGGAGAAAATGGTTTTGGATATGATAAACTATTTTTCTATCCACCAGTTGATCAAAGTTTTGCTCAAGTTTCACCACACATTAAAAAACAAGTTTCTCATAGAGGTCTTGCTTTGCAAACTTTGAAAAAAAGACTAAGCTTGCAAGATGAGCAAATTCATTTTGAGTAACAATTAAAATTAGAGAGAGATTTATTATGAAAAATATAGTAAAACTAGTTGTATTAGGTACAATGGTATTAGTGTTAGGGGCTTGCGGAACTCGTACGTTAAGTAAAGCACAGTGTGAAAAAGCAGATTGGTACACAATAGGATACAATGATGGTTCAGTAGGAAAAGAAACTCAGTACATTATGGAGCATCAAAAATCTTGTGGTGATGTAGGAATAATTCCTGATTTTAAAACTTGGAAACAAGGATGGGAAAAAGGAGCTTTAGATTTTTGTACTGAAAATAATGTTTATAATCGAGCTATTTTAGGCTATGAGTTTAAAGAGTTTTGTGAAATTATTAGTAAAAAAGATTTACGAGCTATTCACGAACAAGGTGCTAAAATTTATCAATTGAAAAAAGAAATTTATGCAGATAGAAAACAATTAAATATTTTTCAAAGTGAGCTTAAAGCACTAGAACGAGGTGAGATGTTGAACTTTAAAACAGAGTCAGCAGCAAGAAGATATATGCTTCAATTACATCGTAAAGTACTTTATTTAGAGCATAGAATTGAACGTAATGAAGATAAACTTCAACCCAAATATGATAAGAAAAATCAAACTCTTGATTTTAATCAAGAACAAATAGGCGATTATTACAAAAAAGATTTTGAGCCTTATTTAAAGTAAATTAAGTTAATCTAAAAAGCACCATTTATCAGAGTTTTAATTGATTTTTGGTGCTTTTTTTAGAGTTTATTATTTCATTTTTTTCAATTTTCTTACTCAAAATTTATTATAAAAAACTTCTTATTTTATAATTTCATTAAATCAAAATAATAGATCTGCTACTTGAAAAATAACAAATAGTAACCACGTTATTAGTATAAATTTAATGAAAGGAGTTTAATATGAACTTTGAAAAAATGACAGAAAATTTTCAAAAAGCATTACAAAATGCACAATCAAAAGCGGTGGTAAGTGAGCATAATTATATTGATGGTGTTCATTTATTGTCAGCGTTGTTAGAACAAAAAGATGGTTCGGTGGTAGCATTATTTAATTTTTTACAGGTTGATAATGCAAAATTAGAGCAAAAAGTTACCGCTTTGCTTAACAAAATGTCAAAAGTAAGTGGCTCACAAGTACAAATGAGTAGTTATTTATTACGACTTTTACAATCTTGCGAAAAAATTAGTCACAAAATGGGCGATAGTTTTATTTCATCTGAAACCTTTATTCTTGCTGCTATTAGTGAGCAAGGTGATTTAGCAAATTTATTGAAAGAACTTAATCTTAACAAAAATGTTATTGAGCAGGCGATTATGAAAATTCGTGGCGGTGAAAAAGTTGATAGCCAAAATGCAGAGCAAAACCGAGGGGCTTTGGATAAATTCTGTATTGATTTAACGACACGAGCAAGATCGGGCAAAGTCGATCCTGTGATTGGACGAGATAGTGAAATCCGTCGTGTGATCCAAGTGTTGCAACGCCGAACTAAAAATAATCCTGTGTTAATTGGTGAACCTGGGGTTGGTAAAACTGCTATCGTTGAAGGGCTTGCACTTCGCATTGTAAACGATGAAGTGCCTGAGGGATTGCGTGGTAAAAAAGTGCTTTCACTTGATATGGGAGCTTTGATTGCAGGGGCAAAATATCAGGGTGAATTTGAAGAGCGTTTGAAAAATGTTTTAAAAGAGATTGAAAAACAAAATGGACAAGTGATTTTGTTCATTGATGAATTGCACATTATGGTTGGAGCTGGTAAAAATAGCGGTGCAATGGACGCAAGCAATCTTTTAAAACCATCTCTTGCTCGTGGTGAATTGCATTGTTTGGGAGCGACAACCCTTGATGAATATCGTCAATATGTTGAAAAAGATGCAGCCCTTGAACGACGCTTTCAAAAAGTATTAGTTGATGAGCCAACCGTTGAAGACACCATTGCGATTTTGCGTGGTTTAAAAGAGCGTTATGAAATTCATCACAAGGTGCAAATTACCGATCTTGCAATTGTTGCGGCTGCAACTTTATCTCATCGTTATATTAGTGATCGTCAATTGCCTGATAAAGCTATTGATTTAATTGATGAAGCGGCATCATCATTGCGTATTGAAATTGACTCAAAACCTGATGAACTTGATGAATTGTATCGTCAAATTATTCAGTTAAAAATGGAAAAACAACATTTGAGCAAAGAGCAAGATCCATCTTCTCTTGCAAACCTTGCAAAATTGAATGAAAAACTAACCGCTTGCGAGAAAGAATATGCAAGTTTAGAAGAAATTTGGAAAGCGGAAAAAGCAGCAGTACTTGGCACACAAGATTTAAAACAATCGCTAGAAGATGCAAAAATTGAACTTGAACAAGCTCGACGAGAAAATAATTTTGAGAAAATGTCAGAATTGCAATATGGCAAAATTCCAGAGCTTGAAAAGAAAATTAAAGCGGTTGAAAATAACAAAGAAAATGCAGATAAACATCAGCTTTTAAAAACCAAAGTTACTGATGAAGAAATTGCTGAAGTACTTTCAAAATCAACAGGAATCCCCGTTGCAAAAATGATGGAAAGTGAAAAAGCAAAACTTTTAGAAATGGAAGATTATTTACATAAGAAAGTTATTGGGCAAGAGCAAGCGATTGAGGCTGTTTCAAATGCGACACGCCGTAGCCATGCAGGGCTTAGCGATCCGAATAAGCCACTTGGATCATTCTTATTTTTAGGTCCAACGGGTGTTGGTAAAACTGAGCTTTGTAAAACTTTGGCAGAATTTTTGTTTGATGATCCTAATGCTATTGTGCGTATTGATATGTCTGAATTTATGGAAAAACATAATGTTTCACGCTTAATTGGAGCACCACCTGGTTATGTTGGCTATGAAGAAGGCGGATATTTAACAGAGGCTGTGCGTCGCAAACCTTATTCGGTGGTGTTGCTTGATGAGGTTGAAAAAGCTCACGCTGATGTGTTTAATATTTTATTGCAAGTACTTGATGATGGACGATTAACCGATGGGCAAGGTCGTTTGGTTGATTTTAGAAATACGATGATTGTAATGACATCAAATTTAGGATCGGATTTGATTGAACAAAGTAGTGATTATGAGCAAAATAAAGAGCGAGTAATGATGGCTGTTGGCAATCATTTCCGTCCTGAATTTATCAACCGTATTGATGAATGTGTGGTGTTTCATCATTTGACTTTTGAAAATATTAAAAATATTGCAAAAATTGCAACAAGCTCAATGATTAAACGTTTAAGTGAGCGTAATATTCAATTAACTATTAGTGATGGTGCGTTAGATTTTATTGCAAATAAAGGCTTTAATCCTGAATTTGGTGCAAGACCTTTAAAACGAGCGATAGTGCAATATTTTGAAAATCCATTATCAGAAAAAATCTTAAAAGGCGAGTTGATGCCGAATGTTGATTATATTTTAGAAGTTGAAAATGATGCTCTTAAAATTGTAAATCAATAATTAAGATAAAAAATACAAGCGGATAGAAATATCCGCTTTTTTGTTTTTTATATTTCAATGAGTAATTATAATTTAATCTGAGTTTACTTTTATTAGCAATTTAAACTAATAAAATGTTAAACTAACCATCAAATAATCATCAAAATTTAGGACATTTTATGCAAAATTCATCAACTCCATCATTTAATTATGAAAGTTTAAAATTATTTTATATTGGTAAAGAAAAACGAGAAGATGGCGTTCAAGTTCCCTTAGTATATAAAAACAAACATTTACGCACCCACGCGGCTATTTTAGGTATGACGGGTAGTGGTAAAACAGGGCTTGGGATTTCTTTGCTTGAAGAGGCGGCTATTGATAATATTCCATCTATCATCATCGATCCCAAAGGGGATATGGGGAATTTGTTATTAACATTTCCTGATTTAAACGCTGAAGATTTTAAACCTTGGATTGAAGAGCAAGATGCAATTAATAACGGATTAACTGTTGATGAATTGGCACAGAAAACAGCAAATCAGTGGAAAAAAGGTATTGAGGGTGATTTTCAAAGCCAAGAGCGAATTGCGAAATTAAAAGAAAGTGCTAATTTTACGATTTATACACCTGGAAGCAGTGCAGGTGTGCAAATCTCAATTTTATCTACTTTTAAAGCACCAAGCGTTGAAGTGTTAGAAGATAGTGAACTTTTAGCATCATTAGTCAATTCAAATGTTTCTTCTATTTTGTCTTTGGTTGATATTAAAAATGATCTTAATTCAAAAGAGGCGATTTTAATTTCATCAATTTTTATG
>PDWI01003386.1_pt1 | contig 22534 bp, 17 predicted proteins | sample 1430891 | NCBI WGS metagenome assembly PDWI01 (sample SAMN01162508, study PRJNA174530) | Oral metagenome, whole genome shotgun sequencing project. | biome: Marine environment; feature: Marine mammal; material: Swab sample of the gingival sulcus; isolation source: swab sample of gingival sulcus... | reverse complement strand
AAAGTATATGGAAGCTTTTGTATTTTTCCTGTATCTTTTAGATATAAATAATGACTACCTGAAAGAGACAAGAATATATCACTTGAAGAAGCTATACTTTGTGCGTGTATTTCACTTTTAGGAACTTTAGGAAAATTTTTAATTTTCGTTTTTGTCTTTTTTTGTACATCTATCATACTCATTTCCAAAATATCCCCCTGTTCTGTAAATATAATTTTTTTATCTTTTTGTACTTGAAATACGGCATAATAACGGTTTTGTTCTCTGAGTCTTTGAATTCGATTTTTAGGACTTTCCTGTATGTTTTCATCTTCAAGTAGCTGTAAATTTGCCTTTTTTGTCATTTTTATATAGAGCTCTTCTGTCTTCCGTGCTCGTACTTTCATCGGGATAATCTGCGTTTCATAATTGGCTTTTAAGAAAGAAATATTGTATTCAAATGGAGAAACATCACGAATAAAACACTCCTTTTCAGGACAATTATACTCCCATTTTTGAGCTGTAGATTTGGAAAAAAACTCTACTTTATACCCTGCTACATTTGCCTGTATGACTACAGTTGCAGTATAATACACAAAGAAATACAGATAGGTAAGTACGAGAAATCATATTGCTCCTATGAGGATTCAAAGGGCATAAAGTTTTCGAGACATAGAAAGCTATAAAAAAGTAATTTTTCTTCTAGTATATCATACTATTAAAATTTGCAATGATGAAAATCTCTGATATGCTCCATACAATACTTTCTAGCGCGTCAACTATGCTTCTTTCTGGAACAAATATTGCAACAAAAATATACGATGACCTCCAAACAAAAATAAAGAATCATCATGCTACTCCTACCCTATGAGCTGTTCTTGTATGAGACAATCCTGCGAGTTTGCGATATATTCGTCAAAAAAAGAAGTTTGCAGAAAAAATTGGGATGAATTTTAAGGTATTTCAACAAGAGTCGAATATATCTGAAAATGAGCTTCTTGCGTTAATTCAGACTCTTAATGCAGACACTACAATCTCGTGATATATTGTACAACTCCCTCTCCCAAAACATATACCCACAGCTACTATCATTGCAGCTATCGATCCTCGTAAAGATGTCGATGGTTTTCATCCGGCCAATCAGGGGAAACTCATGATTTGAGATGAATCTGGTTTTACTCCCTGTACTCCAGCTGGGATAATGAAAATATTTATACATTATGATATCCCTCTGAGTGGGAAAAATGTATGTATTCTTGGAAGAAGTAACATCGTAGGAAAACCTCTGGCAGTACTATGTATCAACGCAGGAGCGACCGTAACATCTTGTAATTCACATACTCCAGATATTTCTCAATACACACAATCTGCTGATATTGTTATTTGCGCTACAGGACAAGCACATATGCTGCAAGCAGATATGATTTCTCCTACTTGTATCGTGATAGATGTTGGGTTTTCTGTCATAGATGGAAAAATACTATGAGATGCTGATACTACTCCTATCCACGAACAAGGAAACAGTATTACTCCCGTCCCTGGATGAGTAGGCCCTATGACCGTAGCTATGCTTCTTTCTAATACCTTTAAAGCTTATGAACAACAAAGATAAAATTCGACTGATTATCTCATGTATATCTGTTATACTTTCATTTTTTTGTGGGTATCTGTATGCGTATCGGCAGTATAGTATAGAAACAGAAAACTCTGCAAATACTCCCCAATATATTGATATAAAAACGACAAAAAAATCTATTAAAATCCAAAACGCTCCCCAAAATATATTCTTCAGGGTAAATGGTTCCCTCATGCAAAGTGGGAGTATAGATTTGAAATAAGAGTTTCTCAAAGCTTATTTTATAAAAAACTTCTAAAAAATTTTGACAGCCTGTTTATTTTTTATACAATACCCAAGCTTTTAGAGTACAAGATGCGGGTGTAGCTCAATTGGCTAGAGCATCTGCCTTCCAAGCAGAGGGTTGTGAGTTCGAGTCTCATCACCCGCTCCATTTAAAAGCAATGAAAAGTAGAAAGTGAAAAGCCAAAAGTTCCAAAAAGCTTCGCTTTTTACAAAAAGATCTACTTTTTTTCTTTTGTTTGTTCGCTTTTTTCTCTGGAAAATCTGCGATTCTCGGGGACTGGCGCAATTGGCTAGCGCACACGGTTTGGGACCGTGGGGTTGTGAGTTCGAGTCTCGCGTCCCCGACCATTGTTTACAAGCACATAATGGTTTTTGCGCTCAGCGCACACGGTTTGAGACGATGAGGCTCTCGAGTTCTTGTCTCGCGTCCCCGACCATTTAAGTTTCTCTTGCGATGAGTAGAAACTACGAATCGGAAGGAAAGTTACATCCGGAGGATGCAAACTATAGTTCATTTAGGGCGTATAGCTCAGTTGGTTAGAGCGCACGACTGATAATCGTGAGGTCGGTAGTTCAAATCTACCTATGCCCACCATAAAACAACAAAAAACACTTACAAATTTGTAAGTGTTTTTTATATTTCACAAATAGATAGGCTCAACTATACAGAGTTTTATGTATACAATATCTTCAAAAATGCAAAAAACTCTCATCCGCAGATCCCCTAGTCTTTATTGAATATCAATTATCACACATAATTTATTTCATCACCATCACTATGTGGAATTAATATAGATTTTAAATCTTCAGATACTACTTCCCTCACTTGTCATATTTCACTTTCTAGATCTATAGTTCTATTTACAAGTTTTTCTTCAGCTACAAGAGCTTTTACTCTTTGTAGTACTTTTTCATAAGGTTTTGTACTATCAGTATCTCATATTTTTCTAAAACTATGATTTACTCCCGTATATTGAACTCTATTCTTCTCTTCACTACTTACAGCATTATATAATTCATCATATGTTTCAGGAGAGAAAGTTTCATCTCTTAAAGCTTGATGCATAGTATATCTTCCTGAAAAATATGAAATCACATCTCTCAATTCATCAGCATCTGGAAGTGTAGAAAGAATAAGTACATCTGCTTTTTCAAGTCTTAATCCTGTTCAGACTGTTGAGATTGCTTTTACTTGAGGAAACTCTTTTGCAAGATAAAAAGCAAATATCCCTCATAGAGAATTACCATTGAGGGTAATTTCTAATTCGTCAGGTGCTACTCATACTAATTCTTGTGCATTGTCTATAGTATGTCTGAGAGCCTCTCTTGCATCTGTAAGCTCATCCTGAAATGTTTTGCCTTCAAAACTTGCTTTCTTTCTTTCGTAGTTATCAGTAATAGCCTCATCAATTTGAGATTTTCGAGAGCTTCAATATATAACAGCACTTATTCCATTTCCTTGCAGATTCTCAGCAAAAGTATCATACTTACCATTTGTACCACTTTTATTTCAGAATGTTCCGTGAATATTAACAACTACCTTTTTACTTCCCATAACAGGGTATACACAGTAATCTATTTGTTTATCTCAAAAGCTCCCCTCTAAAGAAAAGGATTGTTTTGAAAGTTTTACTCACTCATTTACTTCGTTTTTCATAATGTTTCTCTTACTTGTGATTTAATTCATTCATCTTCTCATAATTGGGAAGAGTTATATGCTCAATGATTTACAATAATTCCTTTATATACTCATTTTTCAGGAGCTATTCCATCTGTTTTCCTATTTCGTACATAACTTACAAGATAATACTTCCTATTACACTCAAAGTATCAAGCTGTTTCTACTATCTGTCTTCCTTTTTTCAAAGCTTTTGATTTAAAAGCATTTTCTAATTCTATACTCATATTTCATTCTATATCTCTGTCTCGTGCATTTTGAGAATTATATTCTACCAATATATATCCTGAATATATTGAATCAACGATACTTCTCTCATTATCAAAAACAGTCATATCTATTCACTCATGTAATTGCCTTACTATTCTTGTGAAAAGTGCTGAAGGTACTGTATTATTTGGAACTCACTCTATCTCAATGCCTTGAGTATTAAAGTAAAATCACTTCTTTTCAGGAGATGTTTTATATTTATTAGTCATGTTTTTCTGGGGTTATAATTCTATTATATCGTAATTCTGAAATTCAAAAGTCAATAAAGAATATTTTTTCCATCTTGTCTTATTAAAAAGTTTCCATAAAAAAAAGCAGGTTTGAACACCTACTTTTTCCCTTATTTATCAAGTTTTTTCAGTATGAGAGAAAGGTAAAATGTCAATGGTGGGTCATGTTACACGGTAAAGCTTTTTACTAGGGATTCAGTCCTTCACAAGAATTTTATCATTTAATTGTTGCAGTCTTTCTCATATTGCTCTTCACTTTAATTCTGGATATTTTTCCATAACATCATTCCCCGTAAGGAATTTTTTAAATGGAATAATGTGCTTAAAATGTGTATAAATAGAAAGTATCTCGTCAAATACATCTCATTTCTGAGGTCTTCTCCCTTTATTATCAGCCTCTCAAACGAGAAGTAAATCATCAAAGTATTCGTGCATCATAAGTTTTCGAGCTTTAAGAGTCCTCATGTTTGCAATCTTAAATACTCTCAGGTGTTCTTGGATAATAAAGTATATCTTCTTTTCAAAGTCATTGGAAAATTTAAGTCTCTCTACCAAATCAGTTTTAAACATCTCTGCTCATACATTTTCATGATTATAGTAATGTGACTCACCATCATCTCACATCGTATATGTAGGAGCTTTTCAGATATCATGAAGCAATATTGCCCAAAGAAGCATAAGCTTCCTCTCTCATAAGATATTTTCTCTCTTGATAATCATATTCATTTCCTCTACACACATCTTTGTATGAACCCACACATCTCATTCTAGATGATATTTATTCCCAGGAAATTTATCTAGACAGTCAAGTTCCGGAATAATAACTTCTAAAAATCAAATTCTTTTCAAATCTTCAAGAGCTTCCACATTGCTTGAATCAAGGAGTATCTTATCTAGTTCTTGTCTTATACGTTCCATAGGAATATTTGTAAGAATCCCTATAGTATCTTTCATAATATCCCAGTATTTTTCATCGGCAGCTGTAAAGTTATATCTATTTTTAAAACGTATAAATCTCAAAGTCCTAAGAACATCTTCCGTTATTCTATCCTCTATATTTCACACAAAACGAATAATTCAATTTTTTATATCTTCAATTCCTCAAGTTGGATCTATAAGTTCTTGTGTCTCAGGATTATAATATATTGCATTACAAGTAAAGTCCCGTCTTTGAGCATCTTCTTCAAGCGAACTAGTGAACTCAACCTCAGCTGGTTTTCTATAATTTATACTTCCAATGTCCTTACGAAAAGTAGTAAGTTCAAAAGCTTCTCATCCTTCTAACACAATACATGTCCCGTATTTTTTCCCTACTTCTCAAACAATTTTTAAAACATTTTTCATCTCATCTGGAGTGGCATCTGTGACTATATCCACATCTCACTCATTATCATGCCCTAAAATCTTCTCACGACAAAAACCTCCAACTATGTAAAGTTTTTTATCAATTTGTTTCAGTTTATTTTGTATTGCTATTATATTTTTCATGAGTCTATATATTTTCTAAAAATTTTATCCAGTAGCTCTGTTGGAATATGTTTTACTTCATACTGCAAAGTTTTCCCTTCAATAATCTTTATTCGTTCTTCTAAAAAATCATTTAAAATCTGAATCTTATCTTCTACTGCAAGTTCATCTCAAGATTTTTTTCGAAGCAATAATGTATCAATCTTTTCTCGAAGTTCTAAAGAAATATATTCACAATCTTCATAAAGCCTCTGAAACTCCATTGGAGGAGCTATATTATATTTTTCTATCCAAAGACATGCTAAAACAGGTCTCAAAACATAAAAATACTTATTCACTCTCACTTGATCTCTTTTCAGATATTCCCTGAAATTTCATTTTGCCATGTGAAGATAGTGGAATATATAATTCTTTGAAGAAAAATACTCTTTTTCTATCGCTCGCATATCTTTTCTAAAGTCACTATTTTCTCTATACATAATTGGAGATTTAATCCACTCTGAAAAAGTTGGATTTCATTTTTGAAAGAGTTGCAAAGCCTTCCTGATATCCCAACCATTGATATCAACTTCATCAACTATCGGATACTCAATAACATCTCGTTTATTTTCAATAGAAAGATAGTGATTTCTTGTATGTTTGTAAATAAATCTCACATCAAAATCACTATCTGTTGATTCAAATCACCAAGCCCGTGAACCTGACTCAATAGCAAAAAGCACTTCTATACTATGTTCTTTTTCAGCCTTTTGTAATCGTTTTTGAATTTCCTCAAATATATTTTGGGGTATTGGGTTCATCATTTATTTCTTCCAATTATTGATATGTTTTATTCACCTTATCTAATGCATCTTTATGTTTTTCAAAAGTCTACGTCGCAACGGATAAAACTTCTTGTTTTGTAAAAAACATATATAGATGTGATTACTATTCTAAACTCATCTTTTTGTTACATGGTTTTTGTTTTGATTTCGTTGGTTGTTTTTTAAACGAGTGAGAACAAAATCATTTTGAGTATGCTACATATTTATCATCTGGTTTCAACATTGCTTCATCAGGATGATTCATATTTCAAAGGAACATAGATATCTCCTGAAAGGCAGTGAATGCGTCTTTTATTTGAGAAAACTTATAATCTTTGAGTATAGGATGAGTTACCATATGATTCAACCAATACACATGAGTATAATACGATTGTTCTATTATCTCAAAATCATATGCTCCTACTATAAAATACGCAATTGATTTCTCAGCAAATATATCTTTAAACTCTGTATAATCTTTCTTCATTCATCGAGTATCATAATAATTACTGATATTATTCAGAAAATCGTATACAGCACCTAGCTCAAGACTGACTTGTTTTCCTTTATACACAAATGCATCTTCTCACGATCTTTTTGTAAAAGAAGTTCAATAGTGATATGATTTATGTTTCACTTCAACTCGCTCACATCAGATATTAATAAATGATTGTACAAAATCATCATATGTATATACAAATATTTCTTGTACCGCTGTATTTTTTCGTATACATTTCTCGATATGGATTCTATAAAGAGGATAAAACTCTCAACAAAATCCTATCACAAGAGGAAATATAACAATGCAGTATTTGGTCTCTTTATTGGCTAGCTCAACAATATCTCATTCAAATATTTGATTTTTTTTACTTTCTTTTTGTTCTCTTTTAAAATACAGCTTCTCGTCAATTCAATACACAAGACCTGCATCATAATAATCTTTAAATTTTGAAACTATTTTCATAGTATATTTAGTATTAGGGTAATAAATCCCACTAGCACTAAATAGTACTGATAATAAAGTGTTTTAAATCTTTTATTGCCAGTGGTCTATATATCAGTACTATGTTCTACTGATATAAGACTGAGAGCAAGAGTTAGGATAGCTTTTTTCATAGCTGTTTTACATTATCATCTAAAAATATAAGTTCATTATAGTGAAAAACACGAATTATAAAGAAGAAATCTTCTTCTTCACCTATTTTTCACAAACTCATTTGATGTAATATCTCAAAAATAAAAGCTATGGTCTGTGTTTTTTACTTTTTTGATAGTTTTCTTTGAAAGAAACTCCGTATCGAAAAAACGAAAGAAGACTCCTAAAAAACATATTTCCAGAGTGAATTCCTATCAACGAAAAAAAGCAGGTTTGAACACCTACTTTTTCCCTTATCTATCAGACTTTCTCTATATGAGAGAAAGGTAAAATGTCAATGGTGGGTCATCCGAGGCTCGAACTCAGGACCTTCTCCTTAAAAGGGAGCTGCTCTACCAACTGAGCTAATGACCCATTGCTTTAAAAGCTTGCGTATTGTATAAAAAAAATACAAAAGAGCAAATTTTTTATATTACTTTTTTCACTCCTTCTTTTCTTTCGTATGAAAGAGGGGCTACCCGACAAGTAGAGTGGATTATGTTATTTTTTTTCGAGGATGAATCACTCCATCTGTATATTCGATAATATAACGAATATACTCCCCATCTGAAAGTATACTCTGCGTATTTTCTGGAATGGGAAGTTTCGCGCGAACCCTTTGTCCATGGGCAAGACGACGATATATATCTTCATCTTGCAGTTCATATATTCTCCCTTGAAAGAGAGCAGAAACATCAAGGCGTTTATTTTCTGATAGCTGTGAAAGTTCTACGGCACTCTCTAGCGTCAGATGTCACACAGAGCTTCGCTCCAGAGCAGAAAGATAGCCACCTGTTCATAAGTAATTTCCAAGGTCATGCGCAATAGAACGAATATATGTCCCCGCACTGACCGTAAACTCTACTATCAGCTCTGGATAGCTATAAGAAATAATGTTTGAACTCAATATAGTAGCACTTCTCTCCTGTAAAACAAGATCTTCTCCCGCAAGCATGCGGTCAAGAGCTCGTTTTCCGCGTATTTTTATAGCAGAATATTTGGGAGGAATTTGCTTAATCTCTCATAAAAAATATTTTTTGAGACACGACTCTATATCTGTTTTTTGGAGTGTGTCACGAAAATATTCCTGCTTTTCTTGCGAAATATACTCTATATCTGTGTCACTATCATAGGAAGGAGAAGTTCCATTGAGCTGTATCGTGGCTCTATAGCTTTTAGTATCCTTTTCTATAAGTGAAATCAGTTTAGTATAGTTTCACACAGCCACCAACAGACAACCGGTCGCAAGAGGATCCAGCGTACCAGTATGCCCTATTTTTTTCACTCATAGTATTCTTCGCATATCACGCAGCACATCAAAACTCGTTTGACCACTTGGCTTATGTATAAGAAAAAATGCATCCATAATCTTTTAGTATTGTACCTCTGCGTGAGAGCGAAAAAACTTAGGTGTGGTTTTTATTTGAAGTTCTGGATGAAAAAATGAAAAACTCCGGAAATGAAAATACCCTAAATCCATAAATACTTTTCCTATGAGCTCATCTGGAGAAATATAAGGTGTTCGAACACTACAACTCTGAAAACATGTTCGGCTATCGGTCGAATGATTTCTATTGTCTCCCATGACAAAATACCGATTTTCAGGGACTTTATATATTTTTTCTCCATTTTCTCCTCGAACGGTGGTATGACCAAGATTTTCATCATTCAAGTATAGCGATTCATCTAAGAGGGTAAATGTTGTCGCATCTTTTTTTTGAACAGACACTTTTCCATCTGCAATTTTAACAGTTTCTCACGGAAGTCCAATCACTCGTTTGATAAAATATTTCCTCTCCTTACTCACTCAAGGAGCAAATACCACAACATCTCCTCGTTCTACTTCTTGGAGTTTTCAAATAAAAGGAAGATTTCTATACGATAGTCTATCTACAATAATAAACTCTCTATTATAGTATGTATCAGCCATAGACTGTCCATTAATCTGAAAAGGCATCACAAAAAATGTACGTATAACAACAACAATCACGACAATAATGATAATATCTTTGAGAAAGTCGAATGCTTCTCCTGTAAAGTCTTTCAAGTGAATTATAATAAAAAATATTTCCCCTATTATAAAGGGCTTTTTTCTTTTGCAAATAAAAAATAGCTTGCAAATCATGCAAGCTATTTTTTTATTTTGTATCATCTGATTGTAACCAATCAGGAATTTTCATTCCATCATCCCAAAGTTCCTCGGATGAATTTTTATTCTTTGCGTCTTTTGGAGTTTGTGTATTTTTTTTCGAAGGTGTATTTACGCTCTTTTTATTTGTTTGTTTCTTCGGTTTTCTTGGAGTTTGAGACGCATTTTCCTGGGTATTGTTTTGCTTTTTGACTCAGAGAGAATCACTTTCTTGTGATGATGTATCTTTCGGAGATTTTGTTTTGCTTTTTTTAGTTTCTGCCGTTTGAGTATCTTTTGCTTCTCCATTATTTTTCGTATCTGGTTTTGGAGTAGCATCAAAACTTCCCTTTAACCAATCTGGAACACTCACATCCTCAGAAAGATTTGTTTTTTCTTTTGCTGCTGCAGTTTTTGCTGGTACAGAAGCATCTTTTTTCTCTGAAGGCACTAGAGCTTCTTTCTGTATATTTGATGATTTTTCAGATGATGGAGACTGTTGTTTCTGCGTCTTTTTTGGAGTATTTTTTACTTCTCCACTCTCTTTTTTCTCCTGTTTTGGAGTATCATCAAAGCTTCCTTTCAACCAATCTGGAATATTAGATTCATCTGTTAGTTTTGTTTCTGCTTGGATATCAAAATCTTTTGCTGCTACTTCAGGCTGTACTTCGGATGTTAATTTTGAGTCTACTTCCGGTTTTTCCTGTGGTTTTGTTGTATCTTTTTTCTGTCATTGAACAGACGAAGACGCGGAGGGAGTTGTAGGAGATATAGGTTTTTTCGATTTTTTTACATCTTGTTGAGGCTTCGATGTTTGTAGAGTGGTGTCGTCTGAATTAAAATTTTGCTTCAACCAATCTGGGACTTCTTCTGCGGGTTTTGCATCCTGTTGTTTCACACTTTCCTGATCGGGCGAAGTGCTGAGCGCATCACTACTACTCTGTACGCTTGAGAATATATCAGAAGTATCTTTTTGTGCTTCTGAGGGTACTGCTGTATCTGCAGTTACTTCTGACTCTGATTGAGAAAGAATATCCACCAAATCATCTCATGATGAGGAAGATGTAGCCTCATCACTTCCCGTCTTTTTTGAAATGAACTCAGTAAATGTTTTTCACGATTGTTTCGCTGTCAAGAGGTAGTACACATAAAAGAGACCAACCAGCAGCATAAATACAAATACCAGTCCAAGCAATATCTTCAGTATCATCAGCAATATTCCTCCGATTCCAGTACTTGCATTCTTTTCCTCTTCTTGCTGACTTTCTTCTACTACCTGATGTTTTTCTTCCTCTGGAATCTGATTCACATCTCACCCATATACGAGAGAAGTTAAAATAGCCTTAAAATCTATTTTTTGCTGCGTTTTCATTTTCTCTGTATCTACACCTGCAATAACTTCAAGAATTTCTTTTCCAAGAGCCTTGTTGTATACAATATCATCAGAAGCCTTAATATCTGCGAGTTTCGCAAGTATACTTTCATAACATGTTGCTCCCTCGACCTCACACTCAATATCTTTTGGAACAAGATTGACAAGTGCTTGATAGGTGATTTGTTTGGCACTCTGATCAGATTGTCCTTCTACCAAGAGAGATTCTAAAAGAGAAATAAATTCATCCTCATTTTTGAGCTGTAATTCAAGAACATAATTTTCAAAATCAAGAATTGTTCGTGTTTTTTCTGTCGTATCATTCCAATTTTCTTGAAGTTTTTGAATATAACTGAGTGATGTCAGTCGTTGTTGTTGTGGAAGTTTTGAAAGAATATCTTTAAGTTTCTCAATCTTTTGTTTTTCAGACTCGCTCACTCCTTCAAAAATAATCATATCTGGATCAATTTCTGTCTCCTGAATATATTTTTTTTCTATCGTAATATCTTGAGAACCAAGGATATTTCCCTCTATATCTTTAGTATAGAGTCTGATTTTTTGTATGGCATATGGACTCAGTGGCACTTCGATAGCGTCTCCTGATATATAACTTGATGTTCCTTTATTGTCTGCATCATCATCCATTCCTCCATTGAGATCACTATCATTTTCTAAATCATAATCTATCACATAGGCATGCGTATTTGTACTTTCTCCAAGGTATACAAATACTTTTTCAGAAGCTGTCTCGAGAGTAATTTTCCCATCACTAGTATGTGGATATGTAAACACTGCAAGATTTTTCCCTCGTGATTTCAGAATATTTCGAACATTTTTTGTAACCTTTTTAGAAACTTCTTTTACCTTTGTTCCTTCTGTAATTTTGAGTGTTACTTCATGAGAAACAGCTCCATCACTATATGTATGTTCAAAATATGTTCCTGTCTTTTTTGTCCCATCTCCTAAACTCCATTCACGAGCATCAATTGTTCCAAGTGAACTATCAAAAAAGATAAACTTATTTCCAATAGAAATATATCAAAAATCTGGAACGAGTTTATTTCCAACATTTATCGTGATATTTTTTGTCGAACTAATACCTCGATACTTCACTTTTACTTTTGCGTAAAATTCTCAAGATTTTTTATACTTATATGTCGTCGTATTACTACTGGTTTGTGTATCGTAAAAACCATCTCCATCAAAATCCCAACTATATTCAGCTTCTTTCCCTATATTTTGCCCAAGAATATTTTGCGCATTTGCCGTAAAGACAATCTCTTCTCCAATAACCGTAGAAGTATCATTGACCGAAAGCTCGATAATAGGCGTGTTGATATTATCTCCCGTAATAGTCGTGAAATATTTCGCTCCAGTTGCCTGCTCTGATGTGATTTTTGCCTCATTATTATCTTTTAAAATCGCAACAAAATAATAGTTTCCTGTGATTTTTGGTATCACAAAAGTGGTAGAAGCACTCGCAGTAGAACGGAAATCTTGAGGCTCAGTATCAATATCAGTATAATAATACCATAAATATGACTGAACGACTCCGTCTGGATCTGTCGCTCCTTGGGCTGTTACATCAATAATTAGAGGATCCTCTTCAGGATTAGTCACATTGACATCAAGAGCCGAGAGTTGTGGAGTAAGGTTTTGCACCTGCATCATTATCTGCTGGCTACTTGTTTTTCCATTATCTTCACTTTGAACGGTAAGTTTTACTGGAAAACATCCAATCTCATCAAAGCTATGTGTCATCGTTGTAGCCGTTGAAAACTTCGAAACTCCCACCTTCCATGAATATTTGAGTCCACTTGTTTTCCCGTTAATATTGATAGACTCATCCGCGTTAAAGGTCACATTTCAAACTCTATCTACGAGATAGGCTCATTTTCCATGACACGCGTTTGGATCAAATACGGGTCTTTCAACTCCTCCAAGTGATACATCAATATGTGCAAGTGGCTTATCAGAATCACTGACATATACCATTCGTTTATAACTATTGCTTTTATTGTTTTTATCTGTGACTTTCAGCGTGACTTCAAATGCCCCACTCGTATCATAGGTATGTGTTATTTTATCGAGAGAACCTCCTCGCTTTTTCCCATCACCAAAATCCCATTCATAGACAACAGCTTCAGGAGAATCAGAAGTAAACTTGATAAATGATTCTCTTTGAATCACTCGAGGAAATGCATACATTTCAACAGAGAGAATTGAGTCAATCTCTATCGTCCCTTGTTTCACGGTCATAATACCATCTGGATCTGTGACTTCAAGTGTGATACTTTGCGTCCCTTCACTTTCAAAGGTATAATATCCCGTTGATCCTCTCGCCTTTGCCTCTTCTAGGTTGACTCTATTTCCATTAATAATCCATTGGTATGCCAGTTTTCCATCATCTGAAAAATCAGGGTCAAAACTTCGAGTGGCATCAAAATAGACTCTATTTGGTTTATTTGGATATGGTTTAGTCAACTCAAACTCTGCAATAGGTGCTTGACTGGTAACATACACAATACGAGTATCTTGGTCTACTTCTCCATTCGCTCGTCGCGTTTTCAATTGAACATTGTATTTTCCCTTGCTCTTAAAACTATAGGTCAGTACTTTATCTGTTTTTTTATAAATAATTTTATCATTTTCTATATCGATAATTTCCCAATTATAGCTCAAATCTCTATAGACTCCCGATGATTTTGCAGAAAATGTAAAATTATCTCCAATATATCCATCTTGTCTATTCACCTCTATTTTTGCAATCGGATCTCTGACATAGATCATAAATTCTGTTTCTACTATTTTTCCTTCATTGGTATGCAATCTCAGTCGTACAGGATAATCTCCCTCTCTTCCATATCGTATTCGTTCAATTTTTGGTCATCCTCTATAGCTTCGTGTAATTCCGTTTCAAAAATTCCATTGTGTCTTTTCAAAACGAGTTCCACTGGTTGGAGTAGAACTGGTCGCATCAAAGATAAGACCATAACTTGCTGCTTCTGGTGTTACCTTTACTTCAGAACCGTGTACGACATTATAACTATTGACTTTGAGTATCACGGATGCTATTTTTTCGTTTACTCCCACAATAATCTTTTCTCTTAAAGGAAGGACATCTATATTTCCCTCGCTGTTTCTATGTGATGAAGTTGCATCAAGAAATACAGAAAAGTTCCCTTTTGATCGAAAGGTATAATTAATAATTGGTCCTCGACCTATCACTACTTTTTTCCCATCTTTATCTACCCACCATGTAATATTTCCTGGTTTAATCTGTGTCCCAGAGGGATCATTCACCTCTGCTCTCAGTGTTGCTGAAAGAGGAGCATTTCCATTTTGTGGGCTTGCTGTAATTTTCCCGGTAATACTTTGTATTTCTACTTGTTCAATGTATTTTGCCAAAGAATCTACTATTTCCACATAGTAAGTATTATTTGATGGAACTTTGACTCATTTTTCAATATCGATCAGTAAATCATTGAGAATATTCTTATTTCCCAAATTATCAGGTAAATATTTATACCCTTTCACGCTCAGTACGGCTATCTTTCTCAGAATATCAACACTCATCTCCTGCTCCACCTCAAAATATTTTTTCAAGTGAAAAAATTGTTCGGTCATCTTATACCTATATTCATTATAAGTTCTCAGATCAATACTCCTGAGTGTTGTATAGATTGGAGCTGATGAAGATGTATTTGCAGCAAATACACTACTCATCCCTGCAGACAAGGAACACAACAACAGTATTCCCAAGAAAAATTTATATATATATCGTTTCATAAGCATAAGCCTTTAAAAGTACATTCCCCTATAGCCTAACACAAAAAATATACTCACGCAAAACCCAATAAGAAGAAAGTAGTGAGTATGGCTTGACTATTTAATAATTTATATTATTTAAAATAGATAGATAGAGATAAATAAATGTTGAAACTCTTTATAAATCTATATACTATAGGTATTATATTTTCACAAGATTTTCTATGAAATTTACGATTGAAACATGAAAAGATAACCCAATACTCCGAACGGTGTGTGACCCTATTAAGCCATCTGAATGGAAGCAGTATGTGAAACTCGGTCAAGAAATGGTAAAGTATATCAAAAATCCAAAACATGCCTGAGTTGGGCTTGCAGCTCCTCAAATTGGAGTTACAAAGCGTATTCTTGTTGCAAGTTTGATGCAAAGTTGGGATGATGAGGCTTTTCCTACGGTAATGATGATTAATCCTGAAATTCTCGAGGCATCACCAGAAATCAACGATACCATCGAAGAAGGTTGCCTCTCTCTCCCAAAGACCAAAAAAGGCTTTGTCGCACGACACGAGTCCATCAAGCTCAAATATTTTGACGAAAAAAGAAAGCAGCACACGCTCAGACTCTCCGGACTTGCCAGTGTGATTGTCCAACACGAGATAGACCATATCAACGGAGTACTGTATATTGATAAGTTAGTGAAGTAATATGAAAAACATCCTCATCCTCTGACTTGGAGCTTTTGGCTTTGCTGTCGCAAAACATTTGGGAGAAAATAATCCTGAACAGATATTTTATGCCAGTGAAGTAAACGCTGAGATTTTTGATACCATTCAAAACTCGCGACAACACCCGTATTTTTTCAAGGGAGTACAACTTCCAGAAAATATACAACTTATTACCGATACGCACGACTTTCTGTCTAAAGTAGATATTATTATCTCTATTATTCCCTGCCAATTTGTGGCAAAAGCCTTTGAAGGGATGAAGTCACAACTCAAATCTTGAGTCACCATTCTCAATCTCTCTAAATGAATCGATAATACAAGCCTCCAAACGGTAAGTGAAAAACTCTCTGAAGTGTTATCAGAAATAGAATATAGCTATGCCTATCTTGCTGGAGGAATGATTGCCGAAGAACTTGTACATAGTAAAATGCTAGGAGCAGATATAGTGAGTGAAAACTCAGAAGCCTGAAACACACTAAAGACACTTTTTGCCTCTCCTTCTCTCGACATCAATCTTAAAATAGGAAAACCAAAAAATACAGAACTCTACGCAGCACTCAAAAATATCGTCGCACTTATCCTCGGATATTACGAAGGAACAGGAGTCGGAGCAAGTACACTTGGCTACTATTTTTCAAAGCTCCTGTGAGAAATAAAAAGAGTGATCGCGCTCTTAGAGTGAAATGCAAACATAGATTTCACCGACTATGCGCTTTCAGGTGACCTGATTGCCACTTGTTTTGGTGGAAGTCGCAATAGACTTCTGTGAAATATGCTCGGAGAGGGAAAAAATATTTCCGAAGCTCTAGCAGAGCTCAAAGCCCAAAACAAAATAGCCGAAGGCTATGAAACCCTCAAGTGAGTATACCAGCTTACTCAAGGAAAAGCTGGATTTGACGAAATAAACCAGTTTGGGGGAAAATATTTATAATCAAACCCTTTATTCTATGTACCATCTACGAAAGTGAACCCAAAAAGATATTGCATTTATACTTGAAGTAATAGATATAACTTTTAAGCAACATATTATTACAACATACTGAAAATATGATCGAAAAAAAGATGAATCTCTTTGGAAGCAAAAAATTCAAGATGAAAATCATAACATTATTACATATAATGATACAGATGTATGATTTTTACATGTAAAAGAGGAAAAAAGAAATATTCATATTGATTTACTTTTTATACATCCAAAATATCAAAATAAAGGGATTTGAAAAAGTATTATCGAGGACTTGATTCAAAAATCTATACAAGAAGAAAAATCCCTTTCTGTTGCAAGTCTAAAAAGCAACACCCAAGCAATACATTTTTATCTCAAAATGGGATTTTTTATCATAAATGAAACCGAAAAAAGAGTGCATTTTATGTATCATCGACAATAAATAATTTTCTTCACAAACTTTTAACACTAAAACTTACTTTACATTGATTGTACCGTAAGTTTTTTTATACTTAAAAATATACTTCATATCAATACTTTATGTTCATCGTCATTGACTGACTTGACGGCTCTGGAAAAGGCACACAAACACAGCGTGTTGTGTGAGTTTTGCAAGAGCTGGGGAAAAAAGTACTGCTCCTAGACTACCCTCGCTACGGAGAAAAATCGTGCTATTTTGTCGAACAATACCTCAATGGAGCGTATGGAAAAGATGTTTCTGCAAAACTTTCGAGTCTCTTTTTTGCGCTTGATCGATTTGATGATAGTGCTACGCGCAAGCAAAACTTTACTGACTATGACTATGTGATTTCCAATCGTTATGTGAGTGCCAATATGATACATCAAGCAGGAAAAATACAAGACCCCGAAGAACGCACAGCCTTTCTTGATTGGCTTGCCGAACTGGAATACGGCATCTGTGGTATTCCAAAACCAGACAAGGTACTCTTTCTAGATGTTCCTCCTGAGGTGAGTCAGCGTTTAGTGGAAAAAAAAGAAAAACGAGACTATATTGCGGGAGAAGAAAACAAAGATATCCATGAAGCTGATGAAAATCACTTGAAGGACGCCTACAAAGCGGCACTCCAAGTACTTGGACATTTCCCCGAATGGGAAAAAATTGATTGCTGTGAAAATGGAGATATACTCCCTATGGAGACAATTACCCAAAAAATACTTACTAAAATATTATAATTATGAATCAAATTATTGCTGATAAAATGAAACGAGAGATAATGGTTGTAGCAAACTCAGCTCTATTTACAGATATAAAGCGAGAAAGTAAAGTATACACTACCAAAGAATCTGATTTTGAATGAAAAATACTCAATAACTTTGAGTATATGGTAAGAGGAATTGCAGAAAAAAATACAGACTACAAACAACCTATTACCTACGCAATAGTTCTCAATGAAAAAAATGAAATCTTTGTATATAAACGAGGAGATAAAAACTCTGCAGCAGGGGAAGGACGACTCCATGAAAAAATATCTATCGGTGTTGGTGGGCACCTAGAAAGAGAAGATGAACATGTAGAAAATCCTCTTCGAGATTGTCTTGCAAGAGAACTGGAGGAAGAAATAAATTTAAAAGAAGAGAATATTACAGAAATATTCCCTATTTGATATATTAACGATGATAGAAACGAAGTTGGTGAAGTGCACATAGGAGTATCATATGTAGTAAAAACAAAAAATTTTAACCCAAAAATGGAAGATGGAGAATTGGCTCAATGAGATTTTAGCAGTTATGCTGACCTACAAGCTATGATTGCAAGTGGTGATTATAATGTAGAAACATGGACTGAGCTCCTCGCTCCTGAAATAAAAAAATATATTTAATATTTGTTAACACACTTTCTCTCATGCAACAATACCTCCAGCTTCTCCGAGATATACAAGAAAAATGAGTCCATAAAGATGACCGAACCGGAACAGGTGTCACTAGTTATTTTGGGATGCAGGCTCGCTATGATTTACAAGATGGTTTTCCTTTAGTGACCACAAAAAAAACTTTTTTAAGAATCATTATTATCGAGCTTATTTGGCTTATAAGAGGAGAAACAAATATTAAGTATTTGGTAGATAGAAACTGTCACATCTGGGATGAGTGGCCTTTTCAAAATTATGTAGAAAAAAATAATCTCACGGAAAAATTTCCAAAATATTCTGATGTGTGGGCGCAAGAAAAGAAAGCTTTTATACAAAAAATCAAAGAACTTCCTGCAGATGATCCATTTGTGGTAAAGTGGGGAGATTTAGGACCAGTATATGGACACCAATGGAGAAATTTTAACGGATGACATACTCATGCATATAAAACAGGGAATAAAAATCCTAAAGACAGAGGTGTAGATCAATTAAAAAATGTCGTAGAAACCATTAAAAATAATCCGACTGATAGAAGAATGATTGTTTCTGCTTGGAATCCGACGCAAAAAGATGATATGCTCCTGCCCCCATGTCATGCATTTTTTCAATTTAATGTCGATACGACAAATAATATTCTCAATCTTCAACTCTATCAACGGTCAGCCGATATATTTCTGGGAGTACCGTTTAATATTGCTTCTTACTCTGCACTTCTTATGATGATGGCTGAGATTACGGGACTCAAAACAGGAAGCTTTGTACATACGCTTGGAGATGCACATATCTATGATAATCATGTAGATCAAGTGAAAGAACAACTCTCACGAGAACCTCTTCCTTTACCAGAGTTAAAAATTAAGAAAAAACTCACTTGCCTTGAAGATATAGAAGCACTTGAGTGGGAGGATTTTGAACTTATAGACTACCAATCACACGGAGTTATTAAAGCGCCTGTAGCTGTTTAATATTTGATACCTATGAAAATAATTGCCGTACTTGCTATGACGGAAGACCTCCTTGTTGGAGATTCTTGATGACTTCCCTGGCATATTCCTGAAGACCTAAAGCATTTTCAAGAAATTACCAAGCATCAAATAGTCATTATGGGAAAAAAGACTTTTGATTCTCTTCCAGAACAGTTCCGTCCTCTTCCAAATCGAAGGAATATCATCCTTTCACGAACATGCCAAAATAATATCGAATCATACCAAAGTATTGAAAACTGTATCACATCACTAAAAAGAGAAGGCATACAAACATGTTATGTCATTGGTTGAGCTTATATATATAATCAATTTTTTCAAAAAGGGCTCATTGATATAGTAGAATGCACGCTTATCGCATGAGAGTATAGTGGAGATATATATGTAGATGAATGGAGAGATAATTTTCTCCTCACATCTTGTACTCCTTTTTCTCAGTGAAGCTTTTGTGTATTTGAAAAGCGTAGCTCGTAAAAAAGCTTCCCTTTCCCTTGCCTTTTCTCCCTTTCTTATTATGCTCTCGTATAAACTCTAACCTCTAAACTGATACTCTATGAAAGTTTCATATAAAGTCCTGAAAAAATACATTCCCCATATTGAAAGTCCTGAAAAAGTAGCGCAAGACCTGATTATGCATACTGCAGAAGTCGAAAGTATTCAGGATCAAAAAAAAGATTTTGAAAACATCGTATACGGGCGTATTAGCTCTGTAGATTCGCACCCAAATGCTGATTCGCTCAAAGTATGTATGGTAGATGTTGGTGAGTCAGAAGATATTCAGATTGTATGTGGAGGATCAAATCTTGAGGCAGGACAAGGTGTGGCTGTGGCAAAGATTGGTGCCTCTGTGCTCTGGCATGGACAGGGAGAACCAGTCGTGATGAAAAAAACAGCGATTCGAGGCGTAGAGAGTTATGGAATGATCTGTGCTAGTGAAGAAATCAAGCTCGCTGATGAATTTCCTGCAACAAGTGAAACTGAGATACTTGATCTCTCACATATACAGGCTACTCCAGGAGTAAACCTCGCAGAAGTACTTGGAAAAGATGATTGTATTCTGGAGATTGATAATAAAGCGATTAACCACCGACCTGACCTCTTTTCTCATATCTGAATCGCGCGAGAAATTGAAGCCATTCATGGAAACAAACTCGCCTATGACCTCACGCAGAGAGATTTCTCTCATCTTCATGATTTAGATATTCAAAACGATATTCCCCAAACAGTGAAACGGTATCTGGGAGTACAAGTATCAGGTGTGCAAAACATCGCTTCCCCTGAATATGTCCTTGATGTACTCAGATCACATGATATTGAGTCAAAAGGACTCCTAATTGACATCACTAACTACTCTCTCTACCTCTACGGACAACCAACACACTGTTTTGATGCAGATAAACTCACAGGAAACATTCATATTCGCTACGCAACACAGGGAGAAACATTTACTGCACTCAATGATAAAGAATATACCCTTACTCCGCAGGATATTGTTATTGCAGATGATGCGGGAGTTATTGCGCTTGGAGGAATTATTGGAGGAAAAGACTCAGCCGTTTCAGATAGCACTACCAATATTATTATTGAGTCAGCCTGCTTTGATCAGGCTATTGTTCGCAAAACGGGGAAAAGACTTGGACTGAGAACCGATGCTCTCAATATTTTTGAAAAAGAACTTGTCCCTGAGCTCTCGCATATTGGTGCATCTCTGATTATCACAGAACTCGAAAAGCACTTTAAAGCACTCAAGGAAGAAAAAATGAGTGATATCATCCATGAACACCGAGAACAAACTCGTATCCCCTATATGCCCAAATATATAAGAAATCTTATAGGAAAAGACTATGAAGAAACGACTGTTCTCGATATTCTCCACAGAATTGGAGTTGAAAAAGACGGTGAAATGCTCATCATCCCAAGATGGAGAAAAGATCTCAATAATATCGCTGATATAGCAGAAGAAATTGCTCGTCTTGACGGCTATGACGAAGTACAAATGACCGTTCCCCGTATTAATCTGGGAGCCGTTTCACAAACTCCCCTATACACATCAAAAAGACGCATACGAAACTTCCTCGTATCAAAAGGATTTTTTGATATGTATACCTATTCATTTGTGGATGAAACACTGATGCATAAAGTACTTTGAAATACTGAAAATCTCGTTCCACTCAAAAATGCCCTCACCGAAGAAATGACTCATATGAGAGGAAGTCTCATACCACATCTTCTTGAGGCTCTCAGTGAGAATAAGCGAGATTTTTGAGGTATGAAACTCTTTGAGTGTGAAAAAGTATTTACCAGAAAAAATGATGACATACAGGAAAACTATGAACTCACTATCCTCTTTCAAGAAAATACAGACAATGGATTTTATCCTGCAAGAGCCCTCCTCGATGAACTAGCTACAAACCTTGGACTGACAAAATACGACTGTAACATGCCGAAGACACATCCAAGCTTTGCCCATGCAGGAAGAGTTGCGGATATTGTTGTGAGAGGAAAACCAGCTGGAACCCTTGGTGAGATTCACCCAAAAGTGCTCAAAAACTTTGGGCTCAAAGGAAGAGTCGGATATATTTCCCTCAATCTCTCCCAGGTAGCTCCAGCCCTCTATGGAAATATCGTAGCAAAAGAGATTTCTCACTTTCAAGAAAATAACTTTGATATCAACTTTGTGTTGGATAAAACTACTCCTGGAAAAAATATTATCAGAGCTATCGAAAAAAGTAGTCCACACATCACCAAAGTAGAACTCTTTGATATCTATGAAAACGAGGAAAAACTCCCAGGACAACGCTCTCTGAGCTTCAAGGTTTTCTTCCAATCCCTCACTGAAACACTCGATGATACGGTAAAAAACCAGATTATCGAAGAGGTTGTGAAAAATGTGGAAAAAGTTGGTGGAAAACTGAGATAAAAAAGCCCTTATTTTCTTTTGACTAAAACTCCTTTTTCTATATAATCCCGTGGCTTAGTACTGGATTTTGCAGAAATCTGGTAGCCCCAAAACATATTTTTTATTTATAAATACTGAAAAATGCCTATTATTGCATCAGCGAAAAAACAGCTCAGACAAAATAAGAAGAGAAACGCAAGAAATACTCATTTCAAAAAACTCTATACAGAGTCACGAGTTGCATTTGAAAAAGCTATCAAAGCTGGTGATGTCAAAGCTGCAAAAGCGATATACATCAATCAGACTGATAAAGATGGAACCACTACAAAATCAGGACTTCAATCTATTATTGATAAATTGGTAAAAAAGAATATCATTCATGCAAATAATGCTTCAAGAAGAAAGTCAAAATTTGTAAA
>PDWI01004821.1_pt1 | contig 22537 bp, 18 predicted proteins | sample 1430891 | NCBI WGS metagenome assembly PDWI01 (sample SAMN01162508, study PRJNA174530) | Oral metagenome, whole genome shotgun sequencing project. | biome: Marine environment; feature: Marine mammal; material: Swab sample of the gingival sulcus; isolation source: swab sample of gingival sulcus... | reverse complement strand
GCGGCGTTTTCACCGGGGCGGAATACCTTAAGTCCTCCGTCTTTTTGGGGAAAGGCCTTTACCCCTTCAAAGCAACCCATGCCGTACTGGCTGGTATAGTTGACAAGAGGCAGTCCTGCAATGTGGTTACGCCGGTTTTGAAGGGCTGTTTGCTCCTGTTCCCTCAAGGCCGCTTCTTCCCCGGGGCTCAAATGCTCCTGTTCAATGAAGCTGCCGCTCCAGCCCTTGTCATATTTACCCAGATAAATCCAGGGATGGATGGAAAGTGTAAAAGCCATTTTTGAAAACTCCTTTCATATTCTATAGAAATAAAAAAATAATTTCATTATTATTTATAACAGAATTCCCTGGTAAGGAGAATCCCCAGTGGTAGATCATGTAATCATTATGGCTGGAGGCGCCGGAAAAAGGCTCTGGCCTGCTTCAAACAAAAAACGTCCCAAACAGTTTATGGCGGTAGACGGGAAAGAATCCCTTTTTTCAGGGACCATACACAGAGCTGCGGCCCTGGGTGTCCCGGGAAAAATCCTGGTGGTAACCCATCAGGATCATGTGGAGGCTGCCTTAAAGGCCTGCAGCTCATACGATCCGAAAATCAGGCAAAAAATTGTGATTCTGGCAGAACCGGAGGCCCGTAACACCGGGCCGGCCCTGGCCTATGCTGCGGCCTGGCTGGGAGAGTACGGAGGCAGGGACAGCTCTGTTCTGGTTATGGCCTCGGATCACCTTATCCAGAATGTACAGGCCTTTACAGAAGATGTGAAAAAGGCCGACCTTCTGGCACAGAAGGGGGATATTGTGGTGTTTGGCATTCCTCCGGCCTTTCCTGCCACTGGCTACGGCTACATAGAAACAGGGGAGCCCAGAGGGCCGGGGCGGCAGGTTCTCTCCTTTAAGGAAAAACCGGAGGCCAAACAGGCCAAAGACTTCCTGAAAGCGGGGAATTTCCTTTGGAATTCGGGAATGTTTGCCTATGGTCTTCCCTGCTTTTGGAAAGAATTGGGAAAAGCGGCACCGGAACTTCAAAAACCCTTTGCATCGGCTTATACGTCTCCCCCGGCCCTTGATAAAGAGGGGATTTGCCTTGTTCTGCCAGACAAAGGCCTTAAAGCCCTTTACTCCAGCCTCCCCCGGCAGTCCATTGACTATGCCCTTATGGAAAAGAGCCCCCAAATTGCCATGATCCCCTCCAGCTTTGACTGGAATGATGTGGGCAGCTGGGATGTGATTGCCGGTTTAAATCCTCCGGCAGGGGTGCAAACGGCCTCCTATGAAGGAACAGGGAATTTTGTTTATTCAGATATTCCCACGGCCCTGTGCGGCGTAAGTGATTTGATTGTGGTTATCAAAAATGGCAGGGCTCTAGTTTGCCGCAAGGGCTCGTCCCAGCTGGTCAGGGAAGCAGCGGAGGATTTTTCCAAAATACCTTCCTGATTGATGATAAACCAAAGTGAATACTTTATTCATTGCCATTGCTTTTTGTTATTCAGGGCTTAAAGATTCGGAAAAACAACCTGGAACCCAGGCCCGTCGTATTTTTCATTAAGCCCTACTTAAACAAATCCTCAATATTATCCACCTTTAGGACCAGCCCCCCGGAATCCCTGGTATTTCTGGCCTTCAAAGGAAGGTATTCCCTGTTATACTCCCTGGCCAGACGAAAAATGTCATCAGATTGGAACTCTCCGGGCACAAGCACTTCCAGATTGTAAGAAGGATCGGAAAGCCCCTGGTACATAATATTCACAGGATCAGTAATGGTCATGGCAAAATGGGGGCTGTAAGACAGCATCAAAAGAAGAAGCATGCCAATAATGGAAAAGAAAATAATCAGATTATTGACACTTTCCCGGGCATAAAGGGATTTAAGACTGTAAAAAAGAATTATGTCCCCGGCCTTGACGGTGCCATAATCCCCGGGGCCAAACCAATAACGATAATGGGCATTATCATAACGGCTGTAAAGGCTCCCCCTGGGCCCCTGAATAATCAGAACCGATTCATCATCCTTAAATTCGCCGGAAATCCGGCCAGGCTCACCTCCATCCCAAAAGAACTGGGCTATCCGGGCGCTGTCCTCCTGCTTTTTCATATACTCCTCCTCTCCGTTTAAAACAGGGAAAAAAGAACTTAAAAAAGAAACAAGAGTCATGGTCAGAACAAAGGAAGAAATCGCTGTAGTTACAATACGGGTCATGTGCCGCTGGGCCATGCGGGAATTGACAAACTTAATTTTTTTGAAAACCTTTAAAAGCCTCAAAAGCCTTAAAACCCGGGCGATTCTTACGGTTTTGACCACTTTAAGAACATTCAAAAAGCCTCCGGCACCCATAAAAACCCCGCCTTGAAGAACAGACAGAAGGGCTGGACCGGAGCTGAAAAACAAAAGAGGAAAAGCTGCCAGAAAATCAATCCATCCCTGCTCCCTGTAAATATAGTGGATGCCCCGGCCCTTGCCTAAAGCGGCGAAATACCGGATAAGGAACTCCAGACTGAAAAAAAGATCAAAAACAAAGCCTGAAACAATGAGCATGCGTCTGGCTGGCCAGGACCAGCTCATAACAACAGACAAATCATCCAAAAAGGTCTGGATTAAAACCAGAAAGATAACAAATAATACACAGTTCTCAATAAAATCTCTGGGCTTCATGGGGCATTACCATCCATTTTCTGCGGATATGTTATAAAGCTCTGTCAGCATATCAAAATCATATCCATAATATTTATAATTGCGTCTGGCTATGTTAAACCAACTCTGATCCGAAGCAGCCGCACCTCTGTCTATCTTCATCCCCTGTTTCAACTGACTGCACCGGGAAGCAAATACAGAAACGAGCCGGGAAGTGGCTTCCAGTTTGGAATAATCCTGAAAGGCCATGCCGCTATGCACCCCCCCCTGTATAATTTCCTCCGGCATGCCCGGCATTAAGCGGTGAAGCTGCCCTGTAATTTTTTCAGCATAACTTTTGGTCAAGCCCTGCCCTGCTTCTCCGCCGCTGTTAAGCAGGGAAGCCAGAGGACGGATAAACATGGTGGTTTTCAAAAGGTTGTAAATTTCTTCCCGGGGCATCCTTAAACGCTGAACCTTGGTAATTTCAAAATGAACATACTTTTGGCGCTCAAAAGCAGAAAAAAGATAACGCTTTAACAGGCCGGATCTAAGGGCTGTGAGGGTGCCTGCAAAACTGCGGCGGCCGGCTGGCACCTTAAGAAGTTTACTGATCATTTCATAAAGCTGCCTTTTGGCACTGTCCTGAAGGGGAGGAAGCTTTAAAAAGGTAACGTAAGAATAGTTGGTACGTTCAAAAATCTCTGACTGGATTTGAGGAAGAATTTCCTTATTGGTCATTTCATAAAGGGTTCCGGTCATCAGCTTGCTGATATCAGACCAGGACCAGCCCTCAAAATATGCAGGAGAAGAAAGGGTGGGATTCAGTTTATCTGCATTGATACTAAAAAACTGGAGGAGCTGGTCTTCCCTCTGCAAAGCGGTAAAGCCCTGAAGACTGGGGTTCTGCATGAGTCTGCTGATAAATTGAAGAGCCGTTGCTTTTTCATTTTCCATGATATGTCAGTCCAATTGGGTTTTGCCTCATTATCGGCCTGCAGGGGCTTTTTCTTGATGCCTCCATGAACTACTATGTACAAATAAAATGAAAGTCTGTTCCCTCCGCCCTTCTACCCTGGTTCTCTTTCTTCTCCTCCTGACCGGGGGAGGACTGTTTTCTCAGGAAAAAGAGGACAAGGCAGACAGAAAGCAGATTTTTGACCTGGATTTAAAGGATGTGGATACGGATATTTTTTGGCAAGGTTACTGGCGCTACAAGCTCCAGTGGGGAAACGGTTTGGAAAAAGGCCTGAAAGGCTTTGTATTCCCCAAACCCTATCCCGGCCTGGCCCATGGTTTTCAGTTTATCCAGGAACCGGACTTTTTCCTGTCCATTCTTTTTTTTAATCACTATTTTCTGGAGTTCTCCTTTACAGACAAATCAGAGCAAAATACCTATGCCATGGGTTATATAGGAGATGAAAGCACAACGGTCAAGGAGCTTCGCATCGGAAATGCAGGGATAGGAATGAAAGAATACTGGGGCATTGAGTCTTCCAGCCCCCGGTTTAATACCCCCGGTTTTAAAGGAACCTTTAAGACGCCCCATTCTGAACATGAAGCAATGATCCGTTATGATCCCACAGAACAGGAAAGCAAAATTTTCATGGGGGAATACGAAATTACAGAAGAATCCATAGGACTGCCCCATTACAGGACAGGGCAGGATTTCATCCTTCCCGATACAGGAATTTCCAATGTGCAAATTTATCTGGAAGATACACAGGGGGAAATCCAGGGAAGCGACGGCCGCCGTTACACCTCCCGAAACATTGACTGCCATACCGACCTGTCCCTGGGGTTTATTGGTCTTGAAAAAGCCCCGGAGGGAAGGGTTTTGGTCTTTTACCGCTGCAAGGGTAAGGAGGTGGGGGACCAAGCCCTGGGCCCGGGTTTTATCATCCCCCCGGATCAGGCCGGCAGGCCGGATCCATCACAGCCCCTGCTGGACTTTGCCTGGAACAGGAATAATCCCTACGCCCCCAAAAAAGACGGCACTTTCCGTACCTTTGAAGAAAGCACAGCCGTAACCATTGAGGGGTACAAGGCCCTGTTGGTGCACAATCCCGGGGAATTCAGTCCCTTCCAAATGTACAATACCTATGATTTTTATCAAAATCTGCCCCGGGAAAGGTGGCGGACCACCATAGGCCTTGACAATGAAAGCCCGGAAGATGAGTCCTTTCTTTTTCTTACCCATGTAAGCGACCTGTCCCGGCCCTACCTGGAGGTAAAAGTAAAAGGAACAGAAGACCGAAGTCCCCGGAACAGGCTTCCCTTCGCAAGGGTACATCCCGGGATTTACGGCCCGGGAAGGGAAAAAGACCAGGAAAAAACAGCCCGAAAAATCCGTATTGGGGTAAAACAAAACAATTCAGGATACTTTTTAGGGAACAATTTGGTAAAAGGTTCGGTTCAGGTCTTTGTAAATGGTGAAGAAGATCTTTCCGTCAAAGTGGACTACTCCAGGGGGAGCCTCCAGTTCAGCCGCTATATCTTTCCGGAAGACAGAATAAAAGTTCTCTACAGAACAGAGAACGCGGGTTTGGGGGGCGGCGACCTCCTCATGGCCCAGGGGAACCGCCTGCATCTGGGCAAAAACTGGCGTCTGGAACTGGGAGAATCCCTGCGCTGGAGCCTGCCGGAGAACAAGATAACCACAAGGGCAGGAGAGCATCCGGGACACATTGACCTGGCAGGTGCCCTTTTTTACGACAGGGACAACCTTAAGGCCATGGCCGGGGCAATTCTGAATATCAGTACCCCCGATACCTCCGGGAATTTAAGGCTTTTCGGGATGGAAGAGGGAGGTGCCGGCTTTTCCATAAGCCAGGAGCAGCTGCTTCCGGGAGAAAGGACTCTTACCCCCCCGCCTCAGCCACCTGTTCCCAATCTGAATCCCGGTTCCCGAAAAGATCTTCTGTACAGGAATTTTGTTTACACAAACACCTTTGGCCAAAGCACCCTGCATACCTACCAGTGGAAAGATGCCCTGGTCAAAGCAGATAAAGAGGGCCCCAGCCTTGCCAGAGCCAGGGAAGAAGATCCCTTTGAATCCCGGGTTATGGTTATGGACTGCCGTTTACAGGATGGAGAATGGTCTGCCGGAGATTATGTTCCCGAGAAGCATGGTCTTGTTGACCTTTCTGAATACGAGGCCCTGACCTTCTGGCTCCGACAAGACAATTTAAACACAGACTACCTCAAAGTCTACCTGATTCTGGGCGAAAATGGGGAATCCCGGGAACTTTACAAAGGAGACATAAAGGAAAAAGGAAACCCGGCCTTTGTTATTGAAAAAGATATAAGTTCCCATCTTCCCACTTCTTCTGGACAGTGGAGAAAAATCACCCTGCCCCTGACAAGCGGGGAAAGAAAGAGGCTCAGCCGGTTCCGGTCCTTCCGTTTTATACTCCAATCCAGGGGCGGCTCCACGGAGGGACGGCTTTTGGCCGCAGGATTCAGAATGGAAGGCCCTCCTTTCCATATTACAGTGAAGGATGCTTCCGGTGCCATCAAAAACCGGGATGATGTCATAGCCCGGGAAGGGGCGGACTCCGGCCTGTCCAGACAATTTTCCCGGGATATGGGGATTTTTCATCCCCGGGGAGGAAGCCAAAAGGCCTTAAAAATGGAATGGGGCTCTGCCTGTGGAGGAAGTCCTTTAAGCAGGGGAGACAGGATTCAAGCCTCAGGCTGGTTCAATCCTCTTTCATCCGGAGATTACGGCGAGTTCAGCCTCTATATCAAAAATACAGACACGGAAGGTGAAGGACGCTTTGATATAACAAACAGCAAAGGCCGGGGAATACACCTTCAATACAAACCAGGTTCCACAAGATGGGAAAAGCTGACAATAAACCTCCGCAATGGTAAAGCCTGGTTCACAGGAGCTTCTCCTGGTTCCAGAGTTACATCCCTGCTGGTGGATAAAGACACAGACACCTTTTCCCGTTTTCACATGGAGCGAAAGCTGGCAGAAAACAACCTGTCCGGTGCTTTGTTCCTGGATGAAATACACTTTTCCCGGCCCAATTATACCACAGCCTCCCTTTTTGAAAGCTCTGTGGATTACAAAAAACCGGGGGTTATCCAAAGATTTCCCCAAGGTTTCCCCCTTCTGGCCAATATTGAAACCTCAGGCACCCTGAAATATGGACGCAAAGAAAGCCCTACCCTCTTTGCAGAGGAAGGCCAAAGGCTTGAATCCAGGCTTTCCGCCGCCGGGGACCTCCTGGGGCTACGCCTTGAGGGAGATTTTGAAATGGTTAAAACAGAGGGCTTACAGAACCTCAGGGGAGGCCATTACATCAAAGTCCCTGCCGCCTTTCCCGGCATCTGGCTTTCAGACCGCTATTCCCGCAGCTTCCATGCCAAAAGGAAGGACGTTATGGCCAGAGAAAATATTCTTCACACAGCGCCTCTGCCCGGTTTATCCCTTGAAATAAGCAGTACCGCCCAGGGAAGCAAACAGAATTTGCTGCAAAGCTGGAAGGGTTTGGTCAATTTGACCCCCCGGGGGCCTGTTACAGGCTGGACAGATGTCCGGCTTTTTCAAAAGACAGGCTGGCAATCCGCTTCGGACAGCTATTTTCAAGACTGGGCCCGGGATTTCCAATACCTCCTTCCCCAAAAAGGACTCATAAAAAGCCGGGAGGGCCTGTTCTCCACAGGAGCGCAGGGACGCTGGGGGGGCTTCAACAGCCGGTGGCAGGCCCATCTGGAATACACCGCCGGGCAGCAGCTGGTCTGGGAGCAGGAAAACCGCTGGATTTCCGACCTGTCCTTTCCCATGGAACTGCCGGGTTCTGCCCTGACCTGGACCCTGAACCCCGGCTACAAACGCAGCCTGAGCCAGAAGCATCAGCCCCGGAAGCACCAGGGCTTTTCCGAAGATACAAAAACCCTGTTTACAGGTATGGCAAGCCAATTTCCCCTAACCCATTTTATCCCCCTTTATGATGTCTTTGATCCAAGGGGCCTGGATGGATTTACCCAAACCCTGAACTGGACAGGGGATGCTTCCTACACACCGGAAATCTACTGCCGCCTGGACCGCCCTTCAGGCTCCCGGCTCAAAGACCTGTTTCTTCCTGCAGGGCTGAACAGCTCAGCCTCACGAAGTTATTACAAAAAAAAGAACAGCCTTTACACCCGGGAAGAATGGAATTTAAGCCTTCACCAAAGGGCCATAAACCTTTTTGGAAGCCAGGGAAGCCACCCCTTCCTTGATTTTTACACAAGCGATGAAATAGCCAGCTCCTTCCAGATTACCATGAAAGGAAGAAACCGAAACATACCGGAACCCCAATCCCTGGTTTATCAGAACTACCTTTTTCTTGCGGAAGGAGAAAGGTGGCAGTGCATTCTGGATAACAGCTTTACACGAAACTGGAAAAAGGATTATAACAAGGATGATTTTCAGCTTATTTTCCGGTGGTCTGGAGAGGAAATGTCCTCTATCCCCATCCCTTTCCGCAAAAAGCACATTCCCGGAACAGCCCGGATGCACCATGAGGAAAAGCTGACTTTTTCCGGATATTTTGAGCCTGACAAAAAAGAAAATAACGCCTTTGACGGGGTTCTGCGTCATGAATCCAAAATGGTAATTCAGAATTTCGGCTCCCTGAAAGGCTGGATGGCCATGGGCATGGGGAAAAAACAAAAGCTCTTCCGGGGAGGGCTGGAACTGGGTATGGAGCTGAAAATTACCTTTTGAAAAGGAAAATAAAGGAGACAGTACCATGGCTGAAAAGGTGCGGGTTTTAGAGGAATCTGTGGCCAGAAAAATCGCTGCCGGAGAGGTGATTGACCGCCCCCATTCCATTGTCCGGGAACTCATGGATAATGCGGTGGATGCGGGAGCTGCCAGAATAGAGCTGAGTCTGGAGGGAGGGGGAATAGACTGCATCCGCCTTACAGACAATGGCCGGGGCATGAGTTTTGAAGACCTGAAACTCTGCTGCCTTCCCCATGCTACCAGCAAAATTCAGCAAGAAGATGATTTAATGCGTCTTACCTCCCTGGGCTTCCGGGGAGAAGCCCTGTCCAGCATCGCCGCCAGCAGCCGTTTGGAAATCATATCCACCAAAGGGGGAGAAAGCTACAAACTGTCCATCCCAGACGGCCGGCTGACAGAGCCCCTTCCCTGGCGGGGCAGGGAGGGCACCATTGTGGAAACCCGGGATCTGTTTTATTCCATCCCCGCCCGGAGAAAATTTTTAAAACGCCCGGCTTCGGAAGGGACCCTCTGCCGCAGGACTTTTCTGGAAAAGGCCCTCCCCTTCCCTGACATTCATTTTCAACTTTCCAGCGAAGGAAAGCTGCACACCCTGCTCCCTCCGGCCAGCCTGAAAGAACGGGTTTGTACTGCCTGGGGCTCCCCCTGCCCCCCAGCCCTTATGGAAGAACGGAAGGTCGAAATTGAAGGGGCCTCCATCACCATTATTGCAGGCCGCCCTGAATTAAACCGGAATGACCGCCGTTACCTCCAAATCTACGCCAACAAAAGGCGAATTGACGAGTATGCCTTTATCCAGGCCATGCAATACGGCTATGACGAAATTCTCCCCGGGGGAGTATTTCCAGTCTGTTTTGCCTTTCTGGATGTGGATCCCCAATTAGTGGACTTTAATATCCATCCTGCCAAAAGGGAGGCCCGTTTCCGCAATAACCCGGAACTCCACCATGCCCTGGTTCTACTCATAAAGAATTTCCTCAAGGAGTTTCAGCCGGTTTTCCCGGGAAAGGATGTCAAGAAAGAAGCAGCCACCGGAAAAGCCCACCAGGGCTATCTGGAAGGAATGAATCAAGGCACAAGCTCCGGGAACAAAAAAGAAAGCCCCCCCGGGGAGCATGCCTTCCCCAGAGCTCTGTCCAGAACCTCCTATCCCGCCACCCCGGCGGCCCAGCTTCAACGTTTTGGAGATTTGGTCAGGGAAACGCCGCCCCTACGAAGGGAACTCTCCCCTGCCCCCTGCACAAAGGAAGCACAGCCTGTCCCCGGTGGCAGAGAGCCTCAGGAATCTCCAGAAGAAGAAATCCGGTACATGGGACAGATTATGGGGGTATTTTTACTGGCAGAAAAGGGGGATTCCCTCTTTATTGTAGACCAGCACGCCGCCCACGAAAGGCTCCTCTTTAACCGCTACCGCTCAGAAGAGCCGGTGCGCCAGGACCTCCTTATTCCCTATTCTTTTGAAGCTACCAAAGAAGAAATTCTGTTTATGGAAGCCCAGAGACCTGTCTTTGAAGGACTGGGAATCAACTTTGCCCCCAGCCCCCGGGGCCTTGTGGAAATTACAGCCCTGCCTCTGGCAGCCCTCTCCCTTGAAAAAGAAATAGAAGCCTTCCTCAAATGCCGTAAAGGAAGCCCTGCAGAACTTCAAAAAGACCTGTACGCCACCATGAGCTGCCGCAATGCCATTAAGGAGGGGGATCCCATCGATCCGGAGGCTGCTTTGGAACTCCTCAAAGGAGCACTGAGCCTGGACAATCCCCGCTGTCCCCACGGGCGGCTTTTATGGTTCCGCCTTTCCCGGGAAGAACTCTACGGCCTTGTGGGGCGTCTGGTATAAATACCCGGCCCCTGTTCCCCTCCTACCGGGAGCCCCTGAAGTCTTACCGAAGGGAATACCGGACTTGATCAGGATGTCCCCGATAGCAAGGCCTTTAAAGCCTCCTTGCCGGGGTAAGAGGGATGCTCCTGGAGCAAAGCCTCCACAACAGCAGAGGCTTCTTCTTTTTTCCCCAGAGTAAAAAGGACATGGGCCAGCTTGTCCCGGGCTTCCCAATTGGAAGGATTGAGCTTCACCGCCTTTCTCAGGGCTTTTTCCGCCTTTTCATTCTGTTGGTTGTTCAGATAAGCCAGGGCCAGATTATAAGAGATGTCCCCATCCCGGGGAGCCAGACTCAGAGCCTTTTCATAGCAGGATACGGCCTCTCCGTAATCTTTCAAATGCAGGTTTACATTCCCTAAATTATTAAAAACCACCGCCGAAGCCGGCTCCAGAAGGGCCGCCTCCTTCAAAAAGGAAACAGCCTGATCAAAATCCCCCTTCTGATCCAGCAAAACCCCCAGGTTGATTCTGGGCTTAACGTAGGCCGGATCGACGGCAATGGCCTTTTTATAATAAGCGGCAGCCTGATCTGCCATCCCCAGCTTTTCCGAAATTTCTCCCATGGTATAGATGGAACGGCTGTTTCCAGGATCCAGGGCAATGGCCTGGCCTGCGGCTTTCAAGGCAGCATCAAGCTCCCCTTCTGCCAGTTTAATCAGGGCTATGTTCTGAAAAACAGCTCCATTTTCAGGTTCCAGTGCAGCGGCTCTGCCATAGGCCCCGGCAGCTTCGGCATAATCCCCATGGTCATAACAGGCCGCCCCCAAGCTGCGCAGATACTTACTTTCAGAAGGCTTAAGCTCCACAGCCTTTCTAAAATAAGAAATGGCCCCGGAAAGAAGCCCTTTGACCTGGCTCAGTTTTCCCGCTTCCCAAAAAGAAGCTGCATGATCAGGGCGAAGCTCCATGCTTCGTTTCATGGCCTCCAGAGCAGGGCCTTCCTGCCCAAGTTTAATATGGGTCAGGCCCAGGGCAAAAGCATTTCCCGGCAAGGCAGGATCCAGGGTTTCCACTTTCTGAAAAGAAGACAGGGCGGCGCTGTAACGGCCTGCCCGGTACTGGGTTTTTCCCATTTTATGAAAGATGTCAGCATCCCGGCTGTTCAGCGCAGCAGCCCTGACGTAATAATCCAGGGCTTTTTGAAGAGCCCTGTTCCGGACAGAAATATCTCCCAGGAATTCCAGATTTTCCCCATTGTCCGGCTCCCTTTGCACCGCCTTTTCCAGAAAGGATTCTCCCCGGCGGCGGGCATCTGCAGAGCCGGGATCGGCCAGGTAGGCAGCCCGCCCGGCCAGGGTGTAGCCCCGGGCATCCCCCTCATCCAGAGCCAGAAGCTCCTGCCCTTTGACTGCCGCCTCTCCCCAACGCTTGTTTTTAAGAGCCAAAAGCCCCTGCTCATACAGGGCCTTTCCCTTTTTTTCCCGCTCTTCCCGGGCCCGCCTCCGGGCCGCCGATTCCGCATTTTTCCGGGCCTGGTTGACCTGGGATTTCAGTTCAGAAGCCCTGGGAGAAGAAGGATCCAGTAAAAGAGCCTTTCTGGCCAGCTCCATGGCCCGGTTAAAGTCCCCCTGTGCCAGAGCAGATTCTCCTTCCTGAACCAGGGATTCGACCTGTCTGGCCAGTTTCAGGGCCTGTTTTTTTTCTTCCGCCCTTCTGGCCTCCTCAGCCTCTTTCTGCTTGCGCCGCTCCTCTTCCCGGGCCAGTTGCCGGGGGCTTAATCCGCCGGGGCCTTGATTCTGAAGGGAACTGCCCAGCTGATCCAGACTCTCCCGTAGTTCCCGGTTCTGCTCTTCCAGCTTATCCAGTTCAGCCTGCCGGAGGGCTTGTTCAGATTCTTTCTTGGCCTGAATAATACGGTTACGAAGCTCTGAAACACCCCGGTCCTCTCCTGTTTCAATCAAAAGCTGATCCAGAAGATCCAAAGCCCTTTGATATTCCCCCTGCTCCATGTAATCCCTGGCCAGATTCATGATATTGGCCCGTTTATTTCCCCCGGACCGGGAAGAAGGATCATCAGAAGACCCCAGCAAAAGGAACGCCCCTCCAACCATCAAAAGAAGGAGCAAGACGGCTCCTCCCATTATAAAAATCCTTCTGTTATCCCTCATTCCCACTCCCTGTAAAAGGACCTAATCATCCAGGTCAGACTCTTCAAAACGCTCTTCAACCTGTTCGCTTCCTGCCTTAAAATTTTCCGTATCATCTGCAGTTTGCTGCAGGTTATTCAGGATTTCATCCAAAAGGGCCTTTTGTCTGGCCTCTTCTTCCAAACGCTGCCGTTCTTCTTGTTCCCGCCGGCGGGCTTCTTCCGCCAGCCGTTCCTCTTCCTTCCGTTTTTTATCCATAAATTCCTTAAGAAGGGTAACCATCCTTTCAATTTGAGCCCTCTGCCCGGCCTCCGGTTGTTCAAAAAGATAACCCTGGTACAGTTTCACCGCCTCTTCATAATTTTGCTGATTCACGTGAACATTGGCCAAATTCAAAAGGGCCAGGGGCCGTAAAGCCCCCCCGTCCTCCAGAATTTCCTTATAAAGGGGCATGGCATCCCCATAACGATGCTGATTCACATAGAGGTTTGCCAAATTAAAGGTAAGCTCCCAACAGTGAGGCCCTTTTATCCGGCGGCCCTGGCTGTACCAGGAACCGGCGTCTTCATACCGGCCCCGGTTTTGAGCCAGAATGCCAAGATACAGGAAGGCCCCGTCATGGGAGGGATTCCGGGTCAACGCCTCATGAAAATAAATGGAAGCCTCATCCCCCTGCCCTTCCCTAAAAGCCTTAAGCCCTTTGGCATAGGAATCCACCCCTTCCCGGGCCTCCCCAAAGGGAACAAAAACCAGAAAAAGAAAAAACAAAAAAAAGCAGGGGCTGATAAGGGCCCCCGGACTCTTCTGTTTGACAGTTTTCCCAAAAGGGATTAGAGTAGAATATAATTGGGCAGGACTTTTAACAGCCAGCCCCCCTTCCCAAGGGGCCAGCGCATTTTTTTTCGGAGAATCCATGAATATTATCATCATCCTAGTTATAGTTTTCGGCATTGGGCTGTCAGTATTTACCTTTTTTGTCTTAAGAACCGTCATGGCCCCCAAAAAAGTAGCCAGTTTAGCCGATCTGGTCAAGCAAAACAAGAACCCCCAGGCCATAAGGATGGCCAAGGCCATTCTGGGAAAGGATCCCCGGAATGTGGAAGCCCACTACCTTTTGGCCCTGGCCCTGGAACAAGACGGCAAAGCAGAACTGGCCTTTATGGAAATGAAAACGGTCAGTTCCTTTAACGATTTTAAGGGCTACTGCAAAGAAAGTGAATTCCGGCCCCGGTTTGCCCGCCTTTTTGACCAGTTTAACTTTCCGGAAGAGGCTTTGAAGGAATACCTGCTTCTTATAAAAATGGACCCCTATAATGCAGAATACTACCACAGGGCTGGCAGCCTCTTTGAAAAGCGCAATAAAAATACTCAGGCCGCCCAATATTACAAAAAAGCCATAGATTTGGATCCCCGGAACCCGGAAGCCCATTTTGCCCTGGGAACCCTCCTTTATAAAGGGAAGCGGGTTAATGATGCCAAAATCATCCTGTCCAAAGCTCTGAAACTGCACCCGGACAATTACAAGGCTCATTTTTACCTGGGGCGGATGCATAAGGAGGCCAAAAATTATACCAGCGCCATCCAATCCTTTGAACAGGCCCAAAAAGACAGCGAACTCAAAATAAAGGCCTTGGTGGAGCGGGGCATCTGCTTTATCGCCATACATAAAATTGACAAGGCAGAGACGGAACTACAGAGGGCCATTGCCCTTTCCGAAAAAACCAAAGCCGGAGAAACCATCTTCTTTGCCCGCTACTATCTGGCCATATGCCATGAAAAAGAGCGGCATATTGACAAGGCCATTGAACAGTGGGAAGCCATTTACAGGGAAAGACCCGCTTTTAAGGATGTGGCTGAAAAACTGAGCCAGTTCCAGGATTTGAGGGAGGATGACAGAATGAAGGACTACCTTACCTCAAACAACCAGCATTTTGGGGAAATTTGCCAAAAGGTGGCCACCCTTATGAATCTTGTCGTATCTGATCAGAACATAATTCCCGATGGATGTCAGATTATTGCCACGGAAAAGACCTCAGGACAGTGGAGAAATACAAAAAAACAGTCTCTTCTTCTCCGCTTTTACAGGATAACGGAAAACATAGACAGTCATAGGGTGCGAATCTTTTATGAAGAGGTGCAAAAGCTCAAGGCCGCCCGGGGAATCATGGTTACCAGCTCCCAGTTTACACGGGATGCCAAGGCCTTTACCGAGTCCAGACCCATGGAGCTGGTCGAAAAGAAAAAGCTCCAGGAACTTTTGCACAAAGCTGATTCATAAAAAGGGGAAGACCTTGAAAATATTGATTGTGGCAGATCACAAAGACCCGCTGGTCTATTCTCCCAATGTGAAAAAACGTTTTGGTGATGTGGCCCTGGTACTGGGGGCTGGAGACCTGCCTCTGGAATACTACGGTTTTATTGTAAGCAGCTTGAACAAGCCCCTGTACTTTGTCTTTGGCAACCACAACCTCAAACGTTACAAGATTTTCAAATACAGGGAATCCACCCCCTGTTATCCGGAACCCCCTGCCTTTATGGCTCCTGTCAGTCTATATGAAAACAGCTTTGGTTCCACCTATATTGGAGACAAAGTTCTGTTTCTGAAAAAACAGAACCTGATCATTGCAGGTCTGGGTGGAAGCTACCGCTACAACAAAGGACTGAATCAGTACACAGAACTCCAAATGTTCCTTAAAATTCTTCGCTTGATTCCCGGACTTCTCTGGAATAAAATCCGGCACGGCCGCTATGTGGACATACTCCTGACCCACGCCCCTCCCCGGGGGATTCATGACCGGGAAGATGCCTGCCACAGGGGATTTAAAAGTTTTTTATGGTTTATGGACCGCTTCAGCCCCCGGTACCTGCTCCACGGCCATGTGCATCTTTACTCCCTGAACGACAAAAGACAAAGCCTTTACAAAAAAACCATTATCATAAATACCTATGATCACTTTTTACTGAATTACGAGGAAAATCATGGATAATACCACAGCAGCGTCCCAGGCCAGCAGCGATTTTAACAAGGCTAAAAATAAAGCCCTGTTCACCTCCATTCTTCATATTTTGAACCCGGAAGCCCGGAAACTCTTATCCTTTGATGATGTAAAGTCCCTGATAAAAACCAAATCCGAAAGTTACAGGGGCATGCAGACCGTCAAAATCAAAGACATTGCAGGCAGCGAGGGACGTTATAATGACTTTAACAAGGCCTTCCTTCCCAAAAAGGAACATTTAAGGAAACGCTGGGAAAGGGTGGACAAGGCCTACATGAACGATGTAATCCTGCCCCCGATTCTGCTTTACAAAATTGGAAGCATGTATTTTGTCCGGGATGGAAACCACAGGGTTTCAGTGGCCCGGCTTCAAGGGGTTCATGCCATTGATGCAGAAGTTATAGAGCTGACAACAGAAATTGATGTGAAGGCGGATATGACCCTGGCAGACCTGAAAAAAGCCATGTCGGACTACGAGCGGGGCCTGATTCTTGAAATGGATCTGGACGGCATTGTGGAGGAAGGGGACATTCATTTTACAGCCCCCGGCCGGTACAGGGAAATGCTTCAGGACATCCTGGGACACAAGTATTTCATTAATATGGACAAAGAAGAGGAAATCCCCCTGCGGGAAGCGGCCCGCTCCTGGTATGAAACCCTCTATAAACCGGTAATAAAAATCATTACCGAAGCCAATCTGGGCCCCCGCTTCCCGGGAAGAACCCCTGCGGATATGTATATATGGATTGTAAAGCAGTGGCATTACCTGAAAGAAAAATACGGCCCGGAATATCCCCTGGAAGCGGCCGCGGCAAAGTATTCCGAAGATTACGGTTTCAGTTTTTTCAAAAATCCTGTCAAATGGCTAAGGCAGAAGCTGGGAAATCCGGCCTCATGAGCACAGGGCCTATTCCCCTCCGGCATCCTGAGGGGTCTGTACCGGGAAGCCCTGTCCCGTATCCTGCATCCGGTCTCCAGAGTTCTGGCCGGCAGCCTGCAAGGCACCCTCCTGAGGATGGATATAAAAAGGGCCGCTTTTCATACCATAGCCCCCCTGTTCATCCTGCCAGTAAATCATGAACCACCAAGCCTGTTTTTTCTGACCTGAATCAAGAAAATCCGAAAGGGGGAAGCGCCCACCCCGGGTATAAACTTCCTTAATCATGCTTCCCTCCTTATTGTAAAACCACAGAACCACCGGCTCCTTCTCTGCGCTGTCCAGGTCAAGGTGATCTTCTACCACAAGGGCTTTGGGAAAAATAAGAGCTTCCCCTTCCAGTACCGGAGAATCAAGGCGGAAGATTTTTTCACTTTTCTGCCCGCTCCGATCCCTGACCACAAAGCGGTATTTTCCTCCCGGAAGAGCTCCCCCCCGGGTCAGCCCTCCCGAGCCCAGCCAGGTTTCCCCCCCGGTAGTGCGGAAAACCCAGGTCTCCGGAGTCAAAGTCCAAAACCAGCCCTGATCATCCTTGTAGATGGTCAGAGAATCAATATCCTCTAAACCGTCCTCATCCTCAAGCTGGGCGTAAAAATTCAACTCCTGAATAATCCGGCCCTCATGGCTGTCCCGGGTGAACACAGGCATCCATTCCAAATTCTGAATCAAAGGGGGAGAACCGGAACAGGCTCCCAAAACCAGAGACAGGGGAAAAAACAAAAGCGCCCCATACAAAACACCAAAACTATATGTCCTGTTCATGCCTTAACCTCACCTTCCTTCATCCTTCCCGGAAAACCGGCACACCCGCCGCACCTGCCCTTCCCTCTCAAGGCGTCCCTCTTTTTCCAAAACCTCCAGAAGAAGGAGCAGACGGTTCCGGCTTAAGGACAAAAGCCCCTTTATATCCGGCAGGCTGAAATTCCTGTCCCGGGGCAGAAGCCTGAAAAGCTCTTCGCCTTGAGCCAAAAGGGCCTGTTTTTCAATGGCAAAACCGGAATAAACATAAATGAGCCCCCGGCGCCTTAGGGCCTCAAGGCTCTTCTGCGGAAGCCGCCATTCCTTCAAGGGCAGGCCCGCCGCCCCGGCAGCCCCCAGTTCTTCCAGAGCTTTGCGGCTCATGGGCGACAGACAGGGCACAGCTTCTCCGGCGGCATTGAAAAGAAATCCCTCGGCCCTGAAGATTCGCCCTTCTGCCTTCAATGCAGCCACAATATCCCGGCATAAATCTCCGGGAAGGCCGCTTAACCGGGGAAGCTCCTTTTCCGCCAGCCCCTGTTCTGCCCGGCTTCTACGTTCCACAAGGGACAGGAACTTTTCGTAGATCCGGGACATAATCCGCCAAGAGCCGCAGGCAACGGCTCCTTCAAAAGAAAGATTTTTTAGCCGGGAAGGTAGGCGTACTGCCCCCCGCACCCGGAGGTTCATGGAAAAAACCCCCTCTTCTCCCGGAAAATTCCGGATTTTCTTCATCCTGCCGGCCATTTTCCCTGTCCTCCTGAAGGACAAAAACTGTAAAGCTGCCCTGGAATCTGAAGAAAAGGCTCTTTGGCCATGAAAATACAGTATCCATTTTTTTCCCGGATTTCCCCTGCCACCCCCTTGATACCCGGGGTATCCCGAAGGGTTATTTCCAGGAAAGAACCGCGAAAACCGCCCCTTTTCCGCCATAAAAACAAGGCTTTCCGACCTTTGCCGGGAACCAGGGAACAGGGTATGAGTAAATCCCCGGCCTTAATCCTTTCCCGGGGCAGACCCTTAATATTCAAATCAAAAAGGGAGCCTCCCGGAAGGGGAGAAACCGCCCGGAGAATCAAATTTTCCCCGCCGGGAAAATGAAAAAAGCCCTCCTCCCCTTCAGGAAGCACACCCTGCCTCCAGGCTGTGAGGCTCAGCCCCTTTCCTGCCCCCCGGCCTTCCCCTTCCACCATGTAATATGCAATTTCCGACACCAAGAACTCCCAAACAATAATTGGCAAAAACCATCTCCAGAGCCGGGGCAGGCCCCAAGGCCCTTTACGGCCAGTCCGGAATCAAGTACAATAAGCCTGTACCATAATACCACAAAAAATCAGAGAATAAAACCAAGGAATGTACTATGCCTCCCTCTTCCCCTGACATAAACTGGATTGCCTTTGCCGGGAATCCGGGGCTAAAATACAAAAAGACACGTCATAACGCCGGCTGGCTCTGTCTGGAGGCTCTGGAAGAGGATTTTGTCCTCCTGTGGAGCCGCAAATTCAAGGCCGTCCTGGGAGAACTTTGTCTGGAAGGCCGGCGTATCCGCCTGGTAAAGCCGGAAACCTTTATGAACAAAATCGGAGAGTCCCTGGCTAAAGTCATGGCCTTTTATCACCTGAACCCCCAAAACCTCCTGGTCATCCATGACGAGCTGGAACTGCCCTTTGGTACGGTACAGCTGCGCCAGGGAGGAGGACTTGGAGGGCATAATGGGCTAAGATCCATAAAACAGCACCTGGGCAGCTCCGACTTTTACCGCCTGCGCTTCGGCATATCCAGACCTCCGGCAGGGGATGTCTCCTCCTGGGTGTTATCCTCCTTCTCCCGGGAAGAAAAAAATCATTTAAAACTGCTGACCCGGCAAAGCAGCCGCCTCACACAGGCCCTTCTCAAAGGCCAGGCCAATAATCTTATGAACAAAAAAATGAATATTCTTGAAAACAAACAGGAATTTTCTTTATAACTACAGTCCCGTTACTGGATTTTATGAATAAAATCCTTCAAACTTCCAGAACCCAAAGAAAAGAAGGAGAACATCATGTCAGGGGCCTTTATCTACAACGACTACGAACATTTTTGCCGCCAGGCCGGTGAGCATATTTTGTCCATCCTCAACAGCGCTCTGGTACGCAAACCCCGTTTTTCCCTGGTTCTGGCAGGAGGCAGCAGTCCCAAGGGCATTTACACCTACCTTGCCAAACACAAGGAGCGGATAAACTGGGGTAAAGCCGACCTTTTTATTGGAGATGAACGCTGTGTACCGGAAGATCATGTTCACAGCAACTACCGCATGATCCTGGAAAATTTTCTATCTCCCCTGAACTGCGAAGAAACCCGGGTTTTCCGCAGCAACACCGCCCTGCCTCCCCAGGAAGGGGCCAAGCAATACCACGAAGAGATTAAAAATTACCATAACCGGGAAGGGGCCTTTGACCTTGTGCTTCTGGGCATGGGGGCAGACGGCCATACCGCCTCCCTGTTTCCAGGATATCCGGAAACAGAAGAAAAAAAACGCCTGGTACGGGCTACGGACAAGGAAGGCCCCCTGCCCCCCTACCACAGACGCATTACCATGACCCCTCCTGCCCTGAACAAAAGCCGCCACATCTTTTTTCTTCTGAAAGGAGGACAAGAAAAAAAAGAGATTATGGACCGCATCCTCCTGGCAGAAAAAGAAAAGGACGCCTTCCCCATTGAAAAAATCCATCCCCTTTCGGGAAAAGCCTACTGGTACTACTGCCGATGACAGAGGAAAGGCGCTTCCGCATTATCCAAAGGGCCTCCTGGCAGGGGATTTTCGGAAACAGCTTTCTTGGCATCCTGAAAATTACCGCCGGACTTTTCAGCGGCTCCATTGCTGTAGTGGCAGACGGCATGGATTCCATAACAGATATTGCCGCATCCCTGGTTACCCTTGTAACCGCAAAGATTGTGAAGGAACCACCGGATAAAGAACATCCCTGGGGACATGGCCGGGCAGAGACCATTGCCACACGGGTTCTGTCCTTTATCATCCTCTTTTCAGGAACCCAGCTTTTTATTGGCACCATAACCAAACTCCTGGAAAACCAACCCCAGCCTCTTCCGGGGAAAACCGCTCTTTGGGTAACCCTTATGTCCATAGGAGGGAAGATTCTTCTGGCCCTTACAAAACACAAAGCCGGGCTCAAAGCCCAAAGCCCCATGCTGCTGGCAGACGCAAGGAACATGGGAAACGATGTCCTGCTCTCCCTGACTGTTCTGGCCGGCCTTTTGGGAAGCTGGTACCTCCACAGTCCCCTTGTGGATGAAATTACCGGTCTGGTTCTTGGCCTGTGGATCATCAAGGGAGGCCTGACTATCTTTATGGAAAGCAGTGCCGAAATGATGGATAGCCTGAAAGACCCTTCAGTGTACAAGGAAGTTTTTCAAGCTGTACAGGAGGTTCCGGGTGTGCAAAATCCCCACAGGACCAGAATCCGCAAAATCAATACCCTTTACGACATTGAGCTGGACATAGAGGCGGAAGGTACCATAAGCCTTGCCGAAGCCCACCAGCTAGCCCGGAAAACGGAAAGAAAAATCCGGGAGCGTCTACCCAATATCTTTGACATCATGATCCATGTAGAACCTGTGGGCAATCAGGAAGAAGAGGAACAATTCGGTTTAAATCCCCGGGATCTGGAAGGGGAAGAAACAGCCCCGGTCAGCCCGGGAAAAGAGCCTGCCCCAAAAGAGAGGCTCCAAAGCACCCGGGGAAAACTTAGCCCGCAGGGTGAATCATCTTATCCAGAAAGGCTTTAATCCGGGGATGGTCAGGATTCAGAAAAATCTTTTCAGGGGGCCCATCCTCCAGAATCCTTCCCTCGTCCATAAAAATCACCCGGTCTGAAAGCTCCCGGGCAAAGCCCATCTCATGGGTTACCACAATCATGGTCATGTGCCGGAGAGCCAGGTCCTTAATTACCCCCAGGACATCCCCGATCAATTCAGGATCCAGGGCGGAAGTCGGCTCATCAAAGAGGAGAATATCCGGATCCATCGCCAGAGCCCGGGCAATGGCCACCCGCTGCTTCTGCCCCCCGGACAAAGTACAGGGATACTGATCTTTCTGTTCAAAAAGCCCCACCTGAGTTAACAATTCCTCTCCCCGGCCCCGGGCCTCTCCGGGACTCTTTTTCAAAACAGTTACAGGGGCTTCCATCACATTTTCCAAGGCTGTCTTGTGAGGAAAAAGATTAAAATTCTGAAAAACCATTCCCAGAGGCAGACAGTACTGCCGGGCCTTTCCCTCAGGGACAGGATGCCCCTTCTTAAAGGCGGTTTCCCGGCCCTCAACCAGAATACTGCCCCCATCGGCCCGTTCCAGATGAATCAAAGTGCGCAAAAACGTACTCTTTCCGGAACCGGAAGGGCCAATGATGGAAAGGATCTCTCCTTTGGCTACATCCAGAGAAAGGGACTTTAACACCTGAACATCCCCAAAAGACTTGTTCAGATTCCGCACCCGGATCATGGGCAGTTCCGCGGAAGGTTCATTCATAGACTGCATAATGCTTCTCCAGTCTCTTGAAAATTAAAACCACCCCATAATTCATAATCAGATAAATCAGCCCCGCAACAACAAAGGGACTCAAGGTAAAATCCCGGGCTACAATCTCCTTGGAATTCCTCAGAATATCCCCAATACCCAGAACCACCACCAAAGCCGTATCCTTTACCAGGGTAATAGCTTCATTACTCACAGGAGGAAGAACCCGCTTCACCATCTGGGGCAGAATAATGCGGATCATGGTCTGGCGGTAGGACATGCCCAGCACCCGGGCTGCCTCATACTGCCCCCGGTCAATGGACTGAATCCCCCCCCGGAAGATCTCTATGAAGTAGGCCGCATAGTTCAGCACAAAGGTCAGAGCCGCCGCAGAAAAACGCTCCAGCCGCAAAGCCGGAAAGAAAACGGGCAAACCGTAATACACAAAGAAAATCTGCAAAAGCAGGGGGGTTCCCCTGGCCACGGAGGTATAAAACTCCAGAATTCCCCGCAGAACCGGGAAACGGGAGGCTTTTGCCAACGCCCCCAGAAAACCCAGGGGCAAAGAAAACAGCAGGGTTATAAAAAATAATTTGAATGTAACAGAACAGCCCCGCAGAATATACAGGGCCGATTCCCAAATATAATCCATAAGGAATTCAATCCATCAGGGATTTAAAAACACATCTTCACCAAACCATTTCCGGGAAACAGCCCCGGCAGTGCCGTCCTCTACCATATCCGCCAGAGCCCCGTTCACAGCCTCGGTAAAAGCCATATCCCCCTTTCTAAAGCCTATGCCGTACTCCTCGGAGCCAAAATCCTCACTGGCTACAGCATAGACACCGGGCTTTTTACCAATGTAGTAACGTCCCAGAATTTCATCCACCACAATGGCATCAATCCGGCCGGCTTTCAAATCCATCAGGGACTGAACATAGTCCTGATACTTTACAATCTCATCAATGGAGGCTGCGGTTTCCTTATCCGCAGACAGGGCGCTGTCTCCGCTGCTGCCCATCTGAACCCCCACTTTTTT
>PDWI01003896.1_pt1 | contig 22540 bp, 18 predicted proteins | sample 1430891 | NCBI WGS metagenome assembly PDWI01 (sample SAMN01162508, study PRJNA174530) | Oral metagenome, whole genome shotgun sequencing project. | biome: Marine environment; feature: Marine mammal; material: Swab sample of the gingival sulcus; isolation source: swab sample of gingival sulcus... | reverse complement strand
AGATATGTTCACAGGCTCTGCACTCTCTCAACAAAATTATGACAATATTCTCATCGGATGGAATACACGTCCATCACTACAAAACAATGTAACACTTGATTCTCCCTCTACATACTGTATAAGTGCAACAGCACGAAACAATATCATCACAACATACGGATGGACTATCAATGATGGCGGTGAAAATTGTTTACAAGTTTCAACACTAGCAGTCTCATCAATAAACAATGGATCAGCAGTAGGTAATGGTACAATCTCTAGTATTGGTAGTGATAACCCAGAACGCTTCATCCAATGGGGAACAACAAGCGGTACATACACACATAACTGTTCAGCAGGCACTGGCGGAGTAGGAAACTACTCGTGTAATATGACAAACCTCACACCAGACACAACATACTATACACGTGCATATGCAACAAACTCTACAGAAACAAAATACGGAGCAGAAGAAAGCTTTCATACAACAGGAGCTGATGATTTCATGATCACAGTAAAGACAGACAACACCGGCACATCTTCCAATACACAATTCACGATCCCAACAACTGGTGGAGGATACAATTACAATGTGGATTGCAATAACGATGGAACATTTGAAGCAACAGCACAAACAGGAGATTACACATGTAACTATGCATCAGCGGGCACATATACAATCCGTATCGCAGATAACATAGGAGACAACACAGGATTTCATCATATCTATTTCAACGACACTGGCGACAAAGAAAAACTGTTATCAATTGATCAGTGGGGCAGTAGTATATGGTCTTCAATGTATCGTGCATTTTATGGTTGCAGTAATATGACAGGAAATTTCACAGATATACCAAATCTTTCCAATGTCACAAGTATGCGGGCTATGTTCTATGCCGCTTCTTCATTCAATCAAGACATCAGCTCATGGAATACTTCCAATGTTACAAATATGGCTGAGATGTTTTATGATGCAACTGCTTTCAATCAAGACATCAGCTCATGGAACACCTCTAGTGTCACAAACATGTATGGCATGTTCTATAACGCATCCGCCTTCAACCAAGACATCAGCTTATGGGACACCTCTAGTGTCACAAGTATGTCATGGATGTTCTCTGGTGCATCCGCCTTCAACCAAGACATCAGCTCATGGAACACCTCTAGTGTCACAAATATGTCATATATGTTCTATAGGGCATCCGTCTTCAACCAAGACATCAGCTCATGGAACACCTCTAGTGTCACAAATATGTCAGGTATGTTTTATGAGGCACCTGCATTTAATCAAAACATCGGCTCATGGAACACTGGCAATGTTACAGATATGGCTTTGATGTTTTATGATGCATCCGCATTTAACCAAAATATTGGTTCTTGGAACACGTCCAATGTCACAACTATGCGAAACATGTTTACTGGAGCAGCTGCTTTTAATCAAAATCTCAACTCATGGGACACCTCTAATGTTACAGATATGGGCTGGATGTTTACTGGAGCAACCGTTTTCAATGGAGACATTAGCTCATGGAATACAAGTAGTGTCACAGATATGTCCGGTATGTTTCAAAATGCACCTTCCTTCAACCAAAATATCAGCTCATGGAATACCTCTAATATTACAGATATGGGATTCATGTTTAATCATGCATAATATTCTCATCGGATGGAATACACGTCCATCACTACAAAACAATGTAACACTTGACTCTCCATCTACATACTGTGCAGGTGCAACAGCACGAAACAATATCATCACAACATACGGATGGACTATCAATGATGGTGGTGAAAGCTGTGTACAGGTGTCAACACAAGCAGTCTCATCAATCAGTAGTGATTCAGCAATCGGTAACGGTACAGTCTCTAGTATCGGTGACAGTAACCCAGAACGCTTCATCGAATGGGGTACAAGTAGTGGAAACTACACACATGAATGTAGTGCAGGAATAGGAGGCACAGGACCATATACATGTACGATGTCTCTGGATCAGAAATGGTATTTACAACACTTTCTGAAACAGCACAATCAGATCAAACACAAATCAAAGCAAGAGGAATCACAAAATGGATTGGGAATATACGGTTTAAGAATTAGGACTGAAGGAATAGGGTGTTTGCATAGTACAATTTTCAAAAAAATTAGCACTCTCTGTCAGAGATTGCTAATTTTAGATTTACATGATATAGTAAAGACTGGAAATTTTTATGAAAATTCTGTTTATAGGGTGTTGAAAAAAATTATATATACGAAAGATTATGGCAAAAGATTATTATAATATTCTTGGTGTTTCACGTGACGCATCAAAAGATGAGATCAAAAAAGCATATCGCAAGTTGGCGCATAAATATCATCCAGATAAAGATGGTGGAGATGAATCAAAATTCAAAGAAGTAAATGAAGCATATCAGGTATTATCAAATGATCAAAAAAAATCACAATATGATCAATTTGGACAAACATTTGATGGTGCAGGTGGTGGATCAGGTGGTGCTGGATTTGGTGGATTTGATTTTTCTCAGTTTCAGCAAGGTGCTGGTGGTCAGGGATTTGAATTTAATTTTGGTGGAGATGGTATGGGGGATATATTTTCTGAGATGTTTGGTGGTGGACGACGCAGTGCGCGTGGACGAGATATCCAAATTGATGTAGAGATTGAATTTGATGAAGTGATAAAAGGTGTGATAAAAGATGTGTCTGTGTATAAATCAGTGTATTGTAGCACATGTAGTGGTACAGGAGGTGAGCCGGGCACAAAAGAATCACAATGCGCAAAATGTAATGGAAGCGGTCATGTGCAAAAGACAATGCAAACAATTTTAGGCACAGTTGCACAAAATGTTGTTTGTGATGCATGTTATGGGAAAGGAAAAATATTTGATAAAAAATGTTCCACATGTAAAGGTGACGGACAATATAATGAGCAAGTGACAGAGTCAGTGGATATTCCGGCAGGGATTAATGATGGTCAATCAATTGCGATGACCGGAAAGGGGGAGGTCGGTAAAGATGGTGCGCCTGCAGGAGATTTGATTATTACAGTGCATGTTGTGCCAGATAGTAGATTTGCGCGTGATGGATATAATATTACAACAAAGAAAATAATTTCATTTTCACAAGCAGCGCTTGGGGATAAAGTGGATATAGAAACGGTTGATGGAAATGTAAAGATGAAAATACCCGCAGGAACACAATCTGGAGAAATTTATCGTATTCGTGGTAAAGGTGTGCCGAAACTGCGTGGTATCGGACGAGGTGATCATCTTGTAGAAGTGATCGTAGAAGTGCCTACAAAACTATCACGCAAAGAAAAAAAGCTTATAGAACAATTACGCGATTTGTAAAAAATGATAAAAACTGTCAAAAAAACATTGACAGTTTTTATTCTTTGTTATAGTATTAAAAGTCTGTTTTTTAACAATAAAAATCATAAAAAAGGGAGATTATGAAATCTGAAAGGCTTTTAAATGATGTCCATAAATTTAGCAGTCCGTATGGTGAATATTATGCAATTATTCCACAGGTTCCAGATCATTTTATATTTGACAGTTTTTTTGTTGAAGCGTGTAAAGGGAATGGTATAAAGGTGAGTATGTATGATCACACACTTCTTTTTGAATCAGCACATCCACAGATTCCTTGGGATGCGTTTCAAGCGAAGTGGAAGATGTTGATAATAAAAAACATATTAGAAACACTGTTTTAATTTAACAAAGTTTTTAATTAAAATATTTCACATAGCAATAGTATATAATGTACTATTGCTATTTTTTTATTGACAATTTTTAAAAGATCATGTAATATACATACCTATGGTATAGGTATAATATTTTTATATAATTTCATGAAAGAAGAAAAGAAAAAAATTGTTATCGCACTTAAAAAGGCGCGTTCAAATATAGATCGCATTTTAGAAAAAATGGAGTCTACAGAGAAAGAGCAAGAATGTTTTGATGTGATTCAACAAAATTTAGCAGTAATTGGTCTCTTGAAATCAGTAAATATTATTATGTTAAAAACACATCTTAATCATCATATTGATGACATGTCAGAATCATCACGTGCAAAAAAACGAAAAATGTGTAAATTACGTGATGAAGTAATAAATGTTGTGAAGATTGCACAAGATAAATAATTTTTTTGAGTTTATGAAAAAAGGAATAATTATTTTTTGTTGTATTGTATTGGCTGGAACTGTTTTTGGTTTTTTGCAAAAAGAAAAGAATAACGGTGAAAAATTTGTACAGAAAGTCACTGTGTTTCAAGTAAATGAAGCCTCTCATAGTGTAGAGCATAAATTTGGCGCAATTGTCAAAAATACAGATGAAGCGATATTGTCAGCACAAGTTGGTGGTAATATTGAATTTTTGTCAGTTCACGAAGGTGATGCAGTGAAAAAGGGACAGGTAGTTGCAGTGGTACATGCTGGCGAATATGTAGCACAGTATCAGCAAGCACAAATAATGGTACAGAGTGCAGAGCAAAAAGAAAAGCGTGCACGTCGCAAATGGGATGATTATAAACCAGAAGAGCGTGCACAAATCAAACTCGATGTATCTCGTGCAAAGGCGATGCGTGATGAAGTGTCAGCACATCTTGCAAAAACACGTATTGTTGCGCCGTTTGATGGTTTTATATCAACAAAATTTGTACAGACAGGATCAACTGTTACGCCAGGTCTGTCGGTTTTGCGTGTGATTGGTGATATGTCTAAAACTGAAATTGTGTTTGATGTAGTAGAAGATGTTGCACAACATCTTTCTATTAATGACATAGTTACTGTTGTGCAGAAAGAAAAACAAAGTAATGCAAAAATATATGCTATTGATAAAGTAGCAAATGAAAAGACACGTAAAGTACAAATTCATGCAAAATTAAATGAAGAAAGTATTTTTCATATAGGAGATTTTGTAAATGTGTTTGTACGAATTGCAACTGATCATCAAAAAGGTTCTATTCTTCCTGTAGATGCTGTTGTACATTTTTATGATGATGATATTGTTTTTATGGTTGATGAGAAAAATATCGTACATATTGTACCAGTAAATGTGTTATATATTGATGGTGACCGTGCAGTTGTAGAGGGTGTTTCTATTGATGATAAGATTATTGTGAGCGGAGCACATTCTCTTTCCGATGGAGATTTTGTTGAAATTGTAAATGAAAAATAATTATATGGATCAGAAAAACAGCGGACAAAAATTTTTCAAAAACATTGCAGGTGTATTTATTAAAAATAAAGAACTTGGAGTTTTGATGATCTTGTTTATTGTGTTTTTTGGTGTGGTGGGATTTATATTGATGCCAAAACAATATAATCCAAAAATTATTGCACCAGCATTTCGTATCACAACATATTTTCCATATGCAACAACAGAAGAGGTGTATGAATTAATTTCGCGTCCGATGGAAGAAAAGATTAGTGAGCTGGATGATGTTGATGAAATTTATTCAGAATCACGTGATGGCATGAGTAGTGTGCTGGTAACATTTAATGTTGGATCAAATAAAGAGGATGCAAAAATTGATCTTGTGCAACGATTTCGATCAAATATGAATGAAAAACCAATTGGTGCAAAAGATCCACTTATAGAAGAGGTGGATGTTGATAATGTGCCGATTGTAACTGTGGCAATCACATCACATCATTTTTCCAAAGAAGCTTTGCGTTCATTTGCATTTGATCTTGCAGATAGAATGAAGCATATACCAGGAACAGCAAAAACAATGATTCGTGGTGGTGGACGTTCGGATATTGTGATATTTGCAGATACAAAAAAGTTGAAGGAGCTTGATATATCTATTAACGATATTTACACAGCTATTCAAAAAAATAATGCGCATACCATTTCGACAACAACTGACAGTAGTCCGTATAGGATTCCAGTACGTGTTTTTGGCAATATTGAAGATGTGCAAGATGTGAAGAAAATAGTGATTGCACATAGAGGTGATAGTGTTGTGCGATTGGAAGATGTTGCTCGTGTTGAAGTGGGTGAGATGCATACTGCACATTATGTAGAGTATGATGAAAAGAACGACGCACAAGATGCTGTTTATATCGGTATTGCAAAAAAGAGTGATGCAAATGCAACGACTGTAGCACATGATATTCATAATGAATTGGAAGCACTCCAAAAACAAGGATTTATTTCTTCTGATATTTCTGTACAGATTGTTCGTGATGACGGTGCAGTTGCGCATGAATCAATTAGTGGATTGACGAAAAGTCTTGCAACATCTATTGTAATTGTTGTTTTAATTCTTCTCTTTTTTCTTAATACAAGAAGTGCGATTGTGGTAGCAATTGCAATACCACTTTCATTACTTGGTGTATTTGGTGTTGGTTTTATTTTTGGAGAAACAATTAATCGTATTACACTTTTTGCGCTGATTTTATCGCTTGGACTTTTGGTAGACAATGCAACCGTTGTTGTAGAAAATATGTATCGTCATCTCAAAAATCGTCAAAAAGAAAAAAAAGATGAAGTGATTACTGATGCGGTTGCAGAAGTAGGTAGTGGTTTAGTGATGAGTACAATTACAACTGTTTTAGCATTTATTCCAATGGCATTTGTAACGGGGATGATGGGTCCGTATATGCGACCAATTCCACTTTTTGTGCCTGCTGCAATTATTGTATCACTTTTTATAGCGCTTACAATTAGTCCATTTATTAGTAATTTTGTTTTACGTACGGAAAATCAAAATCGTAGTATTTTATCTCGATTGCAAAATAGTACACGGCAGATTTTTTCACGTATTGAAAAAAAGTATGTAAATTTCTTGCAATCGTTATTCACATATAAGAAAAAAAGGATTGCACTTTTAATAAGTATTGTTGTTTTGCTTTTTATTTCTGTAAGTTTGCCACTTCTAACTGCAGTGAAATTTCGTATGTTACCAAAAGCTGATCGCAATCAATTTTATGTATATATTGACGCAAATGATAATACACACATAGATAAAACAAAACAAATTACTGATGATATGGTGCAAATGATTGCAAATCAAAATGAAGTAGTGAGTATTCAAAGTACTGTAGGTATTGCGCCAATTGTGGATTTCAATGGTCTCTTCAAAGGGAGTGATGCACGTATGACAGAAAATGTAGCAACACTAAAAGTGAACCTCATTGATAAAGAAGAAAGAAAAAAAACGTCAGAAGATGTTGCGATACAAACACGAAAAATGTTGCAAGATATTGCTGTGAGAGAAGACGTAAATGTAAAGATTATTGAAGATCCACCAGGTCCACCTGTTTTGGCGACATATCATATAAAAGTGCAAGGAGAAGATCAGAGAAAATATGAAAACCTTGTACATATTGCAAGAGATCTTGAGCGCGTGTCACATAATATTAATGGAATTGTAGATATTGATACAACACAAAATGAACATACTTTTGAAAAAGGATATCGTATTAAAAAAGAAGATGCGATGCGATTTGGTATAAGTGTAGATCAAATATTTTCTACAATGCACACAGTATCAAATGGTACACATATTGCGCTATATCATGATGTTAATAACAATGATAAAAAATTCTCTGAACAACATTACATATTTTTGATAAGTGAAAAAAGTAATCATGATAATGTTGAAGATTGGAATCATGTGTATGTGCGTTCTCATGACGGTGAGTTGATTTCGATTTCTACGTTTTTGGAAGAATATAGCAGACCAACAAATCATGTGATACGTGCAGACACGCAATACCCAACAGTGTATGTGAGTGGTGAAATGGAGGGACGAAGTGTTGTATATGCTTCAATTGATATGTTGAAATATTTGGTTCAAGAATATCGTTTGCCGAGTGGAAAAGGACAAATAGAATCATGGAATTTGTTTGGTGTAAAATATGTTGATGAAGATGGTACACGGTATTTTGTAAAGGTTGGTGGGGAATGGCAATTAACACTTGAAGTATTTCGAGATTTCGGTATTGCTTTTGCAGTGGCAATATTTTTGATTTATTTTGTACTTGTTGCGCAATTTCGATCTCTTCGTATTCCACTCTACATTATGGCGACAATTCCATTTTCATTGATTGGCGTACTTCCTGCATTTTTTATGTTGTATGTTGTAAAGGATACATATTTTAATGCAACAAGCATGATTGGTGTAATAGCGCTCTCAGGCATTGTAGTAAATAATGCAATTATTTATCTTGAATATGTATTACAAAAGAAAAGTGAGGGAATGAATACTGATAATGCTCTCATAACTGCAGGGAAAACGCGTCTTTTACCAATTGTGTTAACATCTTTGACAACAATTCTAGGGTCTTTGACGATTATTTCTGATCCTGTATGGGAGGGTCTTGCATGGGCGATTATCACAGGACTTTCGCTTTCTGCATTTTTGACGTTGATTGTTTTACCAGTGTTGTACAGAATGTGTGAAAAACGATAAAATAATTTTATAGATAATTTTTTAAAAAAAGATATGACAAAAGAAGAAAAGAAAAAACACTATCGACTTTGTGTAGGGTATTGGCATATACCACGAGCAGTATATTTTATAGGAGGGATGTTTGTTTTTAGCTCTGTGATTTTAGCACTTTTTATCGATGAACGATGGCTGTATTTTACATTGTTTGTAGGATTTATGCTTATGTCATTTGCGATTACAGGTTATTGTCCAATTGCGCTTTTGCTTGATAAATGTGGTGTGCGTAGAGAGTAATATACTAAAGTACATCAAAAATTTGTATAATTTTCTTTTCGAGCAATGTGATATAATGTAATTGTATTAAAACAAATTATGAAACAAAAACAATCAACAATTACATTTTGTGGAGGAGCTGGTTCTGTCACAGGTGCAAATTTTTTATTTGATACAGGTGGAAAAAAATTTTTAATTGATTGCGGATTAACACAAGAAGGCGGTGGTCCTTATAGAAATGGTGTGGATTTTTTATATGATCCCAAAAGCATTGATGCGCTCATTATTACGCATGCACATGCAGATCATATTGGAAAGATTCCAAAGCTTGTAAAGGAGGGGTTTGTTGGTGCAATTTATTCGACGCCGGCAACACGTGATCTTTCATCTGTGATGTTTGATGATGCACTTCGTATTCTCACAGAAGAAGCTGATGATCTCGGTGTGGAACCACTTTATGAGCGTGGAGATATTACACATACGATGAATTTGTGGCGTGGCATTGATTATCATCAACCATTTCTTTTGGGCGATGGTGTGATTGCGGAATTTCTCGATGCAGGACATATTCTTGGAAGTGCGATGATACAGTGTGATCGTGATAGGCGTCGAATTATATTCACAGGGGATCTTGGTAATTCGCCAGAGTTGATTTTGCCGGATACAGAGAAAATTCATAATGCAAACTATCTACTTATGGAGAGTGTATATGGAGATAGGAATCATGAAAATGTGCGCGGTCGTACAGAAAAGCTTGCTGAAGCAATACGAGATAATTATAAGCGAAAAGGCACATTGCTTATTCCAACATTTGCACTGCAGCGAGCACAGATATTGCTCTATGAGATTAATAAGCTTGTAGAAAATGGACTAGTGCCAGAAATGCCAGTTTATTTTGATGCACCACTTGCACAGCGTGTGACAGATATCTTTCGTCGATATCGTGTGCTATATAATAATCGTGTAAAAGAGGAGATTGCGGCTGGTGATGATATCTTTGACTTTCCAAAGTTTGTGAGCGTGAAAAATATTTCACAATCACAAGCAATTAATAAAGTAAAAGGTCCAAAGATTATCATTGCAAGTTCTGGAATGTCTAATGGTGGAAGAATTCGATTGCATGAGAAATCTTTGCTTGAAAAGAAAAATAATACAATTCTTTTTATTGGTTATCAGGCATTCGGTACTCTTGGAAGAGAAATTCAAGAAAAGAAAAAAAAGAAAGTATATATCGATGGACGATGGGTGCGAGTGAAAGCACAAATTATATCAATTCGCGGATATTCAGGACACAAAGACAGTGATCATCTTATTGAGTTTGCAGGATTTTCTGCAGATACACTAGAAAAGATTTTTGTGACAATGGGTGAGCCGTCTTCTTCACAATTTCTCGCACGAAAGATAGTAGAAAAATATAATATTGAAACAATTGTTCCGCGTAAGGATGATGTAGAGAAAATTCTATTTTAAAGAAAAACAAAATAAATCTCATATAAGCAAGAGGGTTTTTTAAGGTGATTTAATTTTTTTTGTTTTTCGTTTAGAGCTTTTATCAATTTCTTTAGAATGGTATTGTATAGTGTGCATATTAATTTATTGACAATATTTATGAGGATACGTAAAATACTATCTATGTTAAAATCATTATTTATGAATTTTGAAAATATTTCAGCAAGTGCTTGTAAAAAAATTATTGAAGAGGAAGGTGATAATGTAATGCTGGTTGATGTACGATCTTCTGCTGAATATGCACAGGGCATGATTGACGGGTCAATAAATATTCCACTCGATGAAATTACTGGTCGATCAAATGAGCTGTCAAAAGAAAAAAAGATTATTTTGTACTGTGCGAGTGGGAATCGATCTGGGATGGCATGCAGATTATTGCAAGCACAAGGTTTTACAGAGCTTATAAATATGAGGGGTGGCATATTTGCATGGAAACGAGAAGGTTTTGATGTGAAGTAATTTTTTATTTTGATGATGTTGATATGAAGAAGAATCTGAAAAAAACGCGAATTGTTGCAACAATTGGTCCTGCATCAGAAAATCCAGTTGTATTGAAAAAGTTAATCGATGCTGGACTGAATGTTGCACGTATGAATTTTTCGCATGGAGATCATGTAGAACATAGTGAGAGGCTTGAAAAAATTAGAAAAGCGATGAGCAAAGCAAAAAAAGAAATCGCAATCCTTCAAGATCTTGGTGGGGTAAAAATTCGTATTGGCGATTTTGTTGATGGAAGTATTGATTTGAAAAAAGGACAAAAATTTATTATCACATCAAAAAAATGTGCAGGAAACAATAAAAAAGTTTCAATTAATTACAAAAAACTTCCTAAGGAAGTTGAAGTGGGGCAAAGTATTCTCATTGATGACGGTACGAAAGAATTGTGTGTTACAAAAACAACTGATACAGAAATAGAGACAAAAGTAGTTACGGGTGGAATGATTCAATCGCGAAGAGGTGTAAATGTGCCTGGTGCACGATTGAGTTGTAGTGCACTTACTGCAAAAGATAAAAAGGATATCATTGAATTTGGTGTTAAAAATAATGTGGATTTTATTGCACTTTCTTTTGTGCGGAGTGCAAAAGATGTTTTGCAGTTACGGAGAATTTTAGATAAATATAAATCTGATGCAAATATCATTGCAAAGATTGAAACGCCTGAGGCGATTGAAAATATTGATGGGATTATTTCTGTTGCTGATGGTATTATGGTGGCGCGTGGAGATTTGGCGGTGGAGATGCCAGCGTGTGATGTGCCACATTTGCAAAAGATGATTGTAAAAAAGTGTAATATTGTTGGCAAGCCAGTTATCGTGGCAACGCAGATGCTTGAGTCAATGATTACAGCGCCAGTGCCAACGCGTGCAGAAGTGACTGATGTAGCAAATGCAATTCTTGATGGAGCTGATGCCGTGATGCTTTCTGCTGAAAGTGCTATGGGAAAATATCCTTTAGCAGCTGTAAGAACAATGGCAAGTATTGCAAAAAGAACAGAAAAAGAAATTTCTGTGAAAATGATCACAGATATACAAAAGTATGCATCACGTACAGTAAATGCAGTGTCGAGAAGTGCGATTTATATCGCGGAAGATATCGGTGCCGTGGCAATTGTTGCTTTGACGGAATCGGGTTTCAGTGCACGAAAGATTTCACGGTATAAACCGCGTCAAGATATTATTGCACTTACACCACGAAAAAAGACGCATCAAAATTTACAGTTATCATATGGATGTTTTTCTCATGTAATCGATAGATTTCATTCAGTAGTTGAAACAGTTGCATTTGTGAAAAAGTTTGTAAAGAAAAATGGTTATGCAAAAAAGGGAGAACGTGTAGTAATTGTTGCTGGTGTACCATTCGAACATGCTGGTACGACAAATATGGTGATTGTGGAAGAAGTGTGATTTATTTGTTTTTCTTGATGAAAATAATGTTAAAGAGTATGCTACACTCTTTATTTTTTGCGTTGGACATGCTAGGGTATATGTACAAAATTTAAGGTTATTATCATGAAAGAATCAATCAAAAAAAGTATAAAAAAAGCGATTGAGCAATTACAATCTAAACAAGTATGGGGCGATTTTGTAATTCCGGAAGTGATTGTTGAACGACCGAAAGATTTGTCGCATGGTGATTGGATGACAAATATTGCTTTTGTGCTTGCAAAAGAGTTGAAAAAAGCGCCTCTAGATATTGCAGAAGAACTTGCTGGTGCAATTGAAAAAGATAAAAATGTTGAGAGTGTTGATGTTGTACAACCAGGGTATGTCAATTTTATTTTAGTGGGAGATGTTGTAAATCAAGAATTAAAAAAGATTGTCACAGATGGTGATGTATATGGAAAAAATAATAATTTAGATGGAAAAAAGATTATGGTTGAATATACACAACCAAATCCTTTTAAACCATTTCATATCGGACATCTCATGTCCAATACAATTGGAGAATCAGTATCACGTATTGTGGAATTTTCTGGTGCAAGTGTTATACGTGCAAATTATCAGGGAGATGTGGGACCGCATGTTGCAAAGGCGATATGGGGATTGAAGAAATTGGGATATGAGCCAACAGACATTAATAAAATTGGTGAAGCATATGCATACGGACATGCAGCAAGTGAAAATGATGAAAAAGTACAATCAGAAATTCAAGAAATCAACAAAATTATTTATCAAAGAAGTGATGAATCTCTCATGAAAATATATGAAGAGGGACGTGAAAAGACACTCGAGAGATTTGAGGAAATCTATGCGATTCTTGGAACATCATTTGATCAATATTTTTTTGAAAGTGAGACATGGCAAAGAGGAGAGGATGTAGTTCGTGCACATATCGGAGATGTATTTGAAAAAAGTGATGGCGCTGTGATATTTCCGGGAGAGAAATATGGATTGCATACACGTGTGTTTATTACTGCGCAAGGATTACCAACATATGAGGCAAAGGAAATTGGATTAGCGCTACTTAAAAAAGAAAAAAATTCAGCAGATATATATATTATCACAACTGCAGTAGAGCAGGAGGAATATTTTAAAGTTGTAAAAAAAGCAATTGAATTAATTGATCCTTCATTTGAAGGAAAAATTACGCATGTTGCACATGGTATGATGCAACTGACATCTGGGAAAATGTCTTCGCGTAAAGGAAATGTGGTCACAGGGGAGTTACTCATTGAGAATGCACAAAATGTGGCACGAAAAAAAATGAGTGATCGTGTAAAAGGTGTTAAAAATAGTGAAAATATAATCAACACAATTGCTGTTGCTGGAATTAAATTTAGTATATTGAAACAGCGGTCTGGAAAGAATATTATATTTAATCCAGAAACAGCATTGTCATTTGATGGTGATAGTGGTCCATATATACAATACACATATGCGAGATGTCAGTCCATCATACAAAAGGCAATAAAAAATAATATAGAAATGAAATTTTCTAGCGAAGATAGAGATGGATATGAAATGCAAAAGATTCTTGCACAGTTTGGTGAGGTTGTTCTTAGGGCAAGTGAAGAACTTGCGCCACATCATATTTCAAATTATCTATTGGATGTAGCACATGCGTATAATGTGTATTATACAAACAACGTGATTATCGATGTAAAAGATCAAAAACGATCACAATATCGTATAGCACTTACAGTAGCGACAGCGCAGATTATTAAAAATGGTATGAATCTTTTGGGTATTGATGTACCAGAGAAAATGTAATTTGTAGAAGATAAATTTTTGGTAATAGGAAATAAAGAAAAATATTTTTTACTGTTTTAAGCGATTTAATAATTTATTAAAGTAAAATTATCATGCGCATAGGAATTGATGCTCGTTCAATATTAAATCCCAAAAAAGGCGATGCAATTGGTGTGGGACATTATACATATCAATTAATTCGGCATCTTCTTGATATGGATACGAAAAACGAATACATTCTTTTTTTTGATGCACGTGTACGACAAAAAGATGTGCGAAAATTTTCTCGGGATAATGTAAAAATTGTTTTTTATCCATTTTCTGATTATAAAAAATATTTGTTAGGAGCATATAATGAGATTTTGACATCAGCTGTTTTAGCGAGGGAAAAATTAGATGTATTACATGTGACATCAACAGAAGTTCGCGTGCCAATGTCATATCATGGAAAGCTTGTCGTGACGTTGCATGATCTTGGAATTTATGATATGCCAGAATGTTATAAAAAAGCATCACGCATACGAATTGATATTGTGAAGCGACTTATGATTAAAAAGGCACATCATGTGATTGCTGTTTCTAAATCAATCCAAAAAGATTCTAAAAAATTATCTTCTAATATCATGAATCGATCAACTGTCATCTATTCTGGATTAGATAAACGTTTCTTTGCAGAAAAATCTGTAAATAAAAAAAATATTCCAAAGAAATTTGGTATCACAAAAAAGTACATGTTATTTCTCGGAACAATTGAACCGATAAAAAATGTTACGAGATTACTTTATGCATTTTCCTTGTTTAAAGAATCTCGTATTAAAAAAAGTGCAAAAGAAAAATTTGATTATCAATTACTAATCGCTGGAAAACCAGGATGGCTTTCACAAGATATAAAGAATCTTGTGAAAGACCTTCATCTCACAAAAGATGTGCGGTTTACAGGATATGTAATTGGTGATGAGCTCGTACCTCTTTTTCATAATGCAAAATTCTTTGTTCTTCCATCACTTTATGAAGGATTTGGCACGACAATTTTAGAAGCATTTGCTACAGGAACACCTGTAATTGTTAGTGATGTGGGGTCTATACCAGAGATTGCAAAAGGTGCAGCATATCTTATCAATCCAATTGATACAAAAGAACTTGCAAAAGTGATGAATCGATTTGCGAACGATAAAGAATTGCGAGAAGTATATCGTATGCGAGGTATTGAACGCGCAAAAGAATTTGATTGGAAAAAAACTGCAAAAGAAACAATGAAAATCTATAAAAACCTTGCAAAATAAATTGACAATATTTTTTGTATATAGAAAAAAATGCTGGAGAATGCTGTACATTCAGTGAGTATTGTATTTTTTTGGTAAAAACTGAAAATATCAATTAATGTATGTAACTGATTACAAGTTTTAAAAAAGCAATCAGCCCTTTGCGTTGATTGCTTTTAAAATTGTTTTACATTGTTGCCCGGGCAGGATTCGAACCTGCGCGTCACGGGACCAAAACCCGATGCCTTACCGCTTGGCTACCGGGCAGTAGCGTGTCGGTTTCTTATTTATTTTTGCACGTATTGCCAATGATACAGTATTTTGCATTTTTTTTCAAGTGTTTGTACAGTTGAAAAAAACACTTACACAGCAGTGCCACCCATGATTTGTGTTGCGTAGGAGAGAAGTTCTGATGATGAGGTTTTTTTGGTGTTTTTGATTGTGACGTGTAGTGACATTTTTTTCTGAAAATATTTTTGCATGATATTTTCTATCAATGCGCGATTTGTGCCTTGGAGAATTTTTTCTTTGTAGAATGCAGTGTTGGTAGAAATGGTGAGTGTATTGTTGGCACATTCCTCTATAGTGCACATTGAAAGAGTTGTGCCAATTGATTTGTGTTCTTTTTCTAGTTCTTGTGTAACTTTTTTCCACATGTTAGTAATGTTTTTTGTTATAGGGGATTTTTCTGTGTTTTTAGTTGGTTCTTCATTTTCCTTCTTTACTTCTTCTTCTGATTTTGTGGATGTATTTTGTGAAGTGAGTTCCTTATTCTTTTTTGACACATTTACTTCGTTTTTTGGCTTTATGTCACATATATTTAGTACAGCAATTTCTAATGGTAGTTGTGGGATTGTAGAATTCTTTGTTTTTTGGAGTGCTGTAGTGAACTCTTCAATCATATAGATAATTTTTTCAGTGGAAAGTGTGTGTGCGATTTCTCGTAATTTTTCAATTTCTTTTTTAGGTGCTGTGATGAGTTTTTGTATGTCTGTATTAGTTGTATTGTAGACAGAAAGAAATAGTGTAGTACGCAGTTTCTCAATTAATGACGCAATACATGCTTCGAGGTTGTGACCATTTTGCACAAGAGAGTGTATAAGAGATAGTGCTTGTGAAATATTGTTTTGAGAAAGTGCGGATATTATATCAATCATTTCGTGTCCTGTTGTGTTTCCGAGGGTGCGAGATACATCTTCTTCGGTGATGTTTTTACTATCATTTGTAAAAACTTGCGCAAGCAAACTTTCTGCATCACGCATACCGCCATTTGCTGCTACAGCGATTAATTCAAGCGCTTCTGGAGAAATTTTTATTTCCTCACTGTCAGCAATTTTTTGAAGTTTTTGCATGATGTCTTCTGTAGAAAATCGTGAAAAATCAAACCGCTGGCAACGTGAGAGAATTGTTTCAGGAACTTTATGTATTTCAGTTGTTGCAAGGATGAAGATGACATGTTCTGGAGGTTCTTCAAGTGTTTTGAGTAGTGCATTAAAGGCACTAGTGGAAAGCATGTGCACTTCATCAATGATGTAAACTTTGAAAATGGTTTCTGAAGGTGTGATATTTACAGTTTCTCGTAGTGTTCGGATGCCTTCGACACTTGTGCTGGATGCAGCGTCAATTTCGATGATGTCCATGGATTCGCCTTTTTTTAATTTTTGTGCTACATCATCATTGACAGGGGTAAAACCTTTTCTTTTTTTAGTATTTACTGTTGTTGCAAAAAGGCGAGCAACACTTGTCTTTCCTGTACCACGAGGACCTGTAAAAATATATGCATGTGCAATGCGATTGCGGGCGATTGCATTTTGCAAAGTTTTGATAATGTGATCTTGTCCGAGAACATCTGAGAAATTTTGTGGACGATATTTGCGATAAAGTGTTTTTGACATAAAAAATTAGAATATTAGATATTTAGATAAATAAATTTCTAGACAATCAAAAAAAATGCTAGTCATCATGTCACGTATTTAGTATACTAACATACTAATTTATTTTTTGAATACAAATAATTTATATCCAAAGAAATTCCATATAAGAGAAGCGATTGTTGCAATAGCTGCAGCGATATTTGCAAGTTGTTCTGGTGTAACAGATATAGAGCTTTTGAATAAAAAAATGATCAATGAAGCGAGTCCAACATTGATTAGGAATCCGCTTAGGCTGATTGTAATAAATTTTGTAACCTCTTTAGCATTTGCTTTGCTTGTTGCACTAAATGTCCAGTATTTATTCCAGAAATATGCACCAAGTGCAGAAATGATAAAAGAAATACCTTTAAATAAAGAAAATCCTATTCCATCTGTGATGCTTGTTATTGCAATAAGGAGATTTAAAACGCCCCAATCTAGGAATGTATTAAATGCGCCAACAGCACCAAACTTGGCAAATTGAAAAACGATAGGAATGCGTTTTCCAATGAACCACGCAATACTTAATGCAATATTTGAGAATATTGTAAAAAATACTATGAGGCTAACAATAAATGTTGGTGTAAGAGTGATGAAAGGGAGGTGAAGATTGGAAAGAATTGGAATAGCAAAAAGCGCAAAAAAGACACCAATAAAAGATACTAAATAAAAATCTGTACGGCTAATGTGTAGCTGCTTTTGGTTTTTTTGCGTCATGAAAAGTTGTTATTATTATTCAGATTGTTTCATTTCCTCACGAATCTCTTTTTCGATATCGTCAATGTCAGGAATCCATTCGTCTATGATGTCGCTACCTGCATCCACGCCAGAATCGGAATTTCCTGTGAGAATTTCAGTTGCTGTTTTTGGAGTATCCTCTGTAGACTCTGGAGTAGCTTGTTGCAAGGACTCAATTGCCGGTGCTGCTGTAGGATCAGCGTTTTGCTGGAGTACTGCTTCGATAGATGCCCATTGTGCATTTTCGTCTTGTGATGTGACAATCGCTACTTCGTCACCAGGCTCAACATCAAAATATGTAATTGATGCGAGAAGCACCTTAAATGGTTTGCCGTCAACTGCTACAAAGTAATTTCCACTTGCATCTTGACCAACGATACCGATCTTGTTTTGTCGAGGTACTGGTCCAATTTGTTTGTAAATAAAAGAACCGTCTGGTACAATTGTCAATTTCAAAAAATCACCCTCAACAAGCTTTGATTTTGATGCATAATTGGCAGGAACTGGATATTGTTTGCCATCTGTACCAATCATGATTTGACCATCAAAAGTTCCTTGGATAATATTACCATCTTCATCGTCAACTTTTTTCTTACGTCCAACCTTTTTTTTGCCTTCAATCTGAAGAAGCATTGCTTTTGCACCTTGAATAGTCTGCTCAGCACTTGTGATCATGTCACGCAATGATTGGATTTTTTGTGCTTTCTCCTCATCGGAGAGATTTTTGATATCATCACTCATACTTTTGTTTACATTTGTTTTTATTTTATACATATATTATATAGCAGGTTGTATAAAGTGACAAATGTTTCTCAATTTTTATTACGTTAATGCAAGACATTTATTTGGCAGTCTTTCTTTTTTAGCGTAAATAGTGTATATTGTCAAGGGTTTTAGTGATATTTTTTATGAATAAATTTTTTATTAGAACATTTGGGTGTCAACAAAATGTAGCGGATTCTGAGCGGATTATCGGATATTATGAGGGTCGCGGTTTTGAACGTGTATATGATGAGGGTGAAGCAGATCTCATTGTGATTAATACATGTTTGATTAGAGATATGGCGGAGGAGCGTGTGTATGGATATATTCGTAATTTGCAAAAGGCTAACAAAAAGAAAAAGCGGGAGCAAAAGATTATCCTTACAGGGTGTATTGTCGGTGCTGCAGCGCGTGAACCGAGTGGAAAGATGAAAAAGAAGCTGCAAAAGCGTATTCCTGATGTAGAGCTTTTGCCTATAGAAGAGGTAGGATTTGAAATTGAGCCACAGAGACAGGATAAAAAACATGCATGGGTCGTGATTTCAAATGGGTGTAATAATTTTTGTGCATTTTGTATCGTGCCATTTGCACGTGGCAAAGAGATTTCTCGACCATTTGAAGATATTGTAAATGAGGTGAAGGATTTGGTAAAAAAGGGGTATACGTCTATTACTCTTTTGGGGCAAAATGTAAATTCATATGGTGCAGATCTTGTGTTAAATAAAAAAGAAAAGGATGCGGGAAAATATGAATTGCCAAATGGTTTATGTGTTACACCGATTATGGTAAGTCATTTGGGGAGGAGGCGTATCCCAACATTATTTCCTTATTTACTTGATACAGTGGCAAAGATAGATGGTGTGAAAACAGTGACATTCACCAGTTCAAATCCATGGGATTTTTCTGATGAATTGATAGATGTAATTGCAAAAAATGAAAACATTGATCGATTACTACATCTTCCAGTACAGTCAGGGAGTGATCACGTAATTAAAAGTATGAATCGGTGGTATACGGCAAAAGAGTTTTTGACACTTATTGAGACAATTAAGCAAAAAGTACCTCATGTACAGTTTGCTACTGATATTATTGTAGGATTTCCAGGCGAAACAGAAAAAGATTTTCAAAAGACTGTAGAATTATCAAAAAAGGTAGGATTTGTCAAAGCGTTTATCGGATGTTATTCGGAGCGACCCGGAACACTTGCTTCTGAGAAAATGCCAGATATAATTTCATGGGATGAGAAGAAACGGCGATGGCATATTCTTAATGAACTTATCAATAAACCGAATCTTGGTGTAAGTAAGACAAAGGATTGGATTGTGACAAGAGAAAAACAAAGTAAAAAATGATTATTTTTTAGGTCTTTTTTATTTTCTCTGAGGGATGTGATACAATTTCGATGAAAACAGTTTTATAATTTTTTATGAAAGAATGTATATTAAAGCCATTTTCAGATGATGTTGTGTTTTTTGATGCGGAATTCACTGGACATGATATTGTCAATGATCAATTAATGTCAATTGGCATGGTATCACTTGATGGTAATCGAGAAATATATTTTGAATTGCAATATGATGAAAATCAGGTCAGTGAATGGGTACGAGAAAATGTTGTACCGCACCTAACTGAAGAAAAGATATCTCGAGAAGATGCGTGTGAGCGGATTAATATGTTTTGTGGAAACTCTGAACCACATTTAGTGGCAACAGTTAATCATTATGATATGGCATTTTGGCACAAACTTTTCACTGGAAAGAAAGAGCCTATTCATTCGATTCCAATTGATTTTGCATCTATGCTTTTTGCAGTAGGACTTACACCAGCACGAGAAGTCAGAGGTAAAAAAAAGAATTTTTATGCACAATTTGGTATTGATTTAGATGCATACCAGATTCATAACGCACTTGATGACGCAAAGCTTATGCGAGATTTATATATAAAATTGTCTGAATTGTCTGAATGATAATAATGCGCTACACTAAAAAAAGTTCATTTTGCGATTTTTTGCAAATTAGTTTTATGCACTTGTGATATAATTAACTTTTAACTATGTAATTATGACAGAACGAGATCAAATATATAAATGTTCCATATGTGGAAATATTGTAGAGGTGAAACATGCTGGAGCTGGAGAGTTAGCGTGTTGCGGTAAATCAATGATTGTGCTAAATGCAAATACGGAAGATGCTGCAATAGAAAAGCATGTACCGCAAATTGAATCCACAGAAGATGGAATTGTTGTGCGAGTAGGTAAAGTGGATCATCCAATGGATAATGATCATTATATTGAATGGATTACGCTCGTGGCTGGAAACGAAGTGAAAACAGTATATCTCACACCAAATGAAGAGCCAGTTGCAACATTTGCAGTAACAGCAGAAGAAATAACTGTATATGCGTATTGCAATCTGCATGGTCTATGGAAATCCAATATGTAATTTTGTAATTGAATCATAAAACATCAAAAACCACTATTACAAGTGGTTTTTTTTGACGCAATAATTTATATGGTATAATACAATTATAAATTAAAATAGATAACAAAATATGATAAAAGATATTTTGATGTGTAAAACATTGTGTCGAGGTATTTTTATCCTTACGGGATGTTTTTTGTGGATAGGCACACCAGAACATACACATGCAGCGTGTACGACAACCGGTGCAGATTTCAATGCAGCATATAATCATTATGGTGGATATTTTAATTCATCAAATTATCCAAATGTTCGTGCTTTTGCTGCCATGAAATCTGACGGATCCATCGCCGCATGGGGTGACAGTAATTACGGTGGCACTGGTGAACCAACAGACACTGGTTACACACAAATTTACACAAATCGTTATGCTTTTGCCGCAATGAAATCTGATGGGTCCATCACTGCATGGGGTGACAGCACTTATGGTGGATCCGGTGAACCAACAGATACTGGTTACATACAGATTTATTCAAATTATGGTGCATTTGCTGCTCTCAAACCAGACGGCTCCATCGCTGCATGGGGCAGTAGTAGTCATGGCGGCTCCGGCGCACCAACAGACACTGGTTACACACACATTTATTCAAATCGTAGGGCTTTTGCCGCCCTCAAACCAGACGGATCCATCACCGCATGGGGTGACAATGCTCGTGGTGGCACTGGTGAACCAACAGATACTGGTTACACACAAATTTACTCAACTCAATATGCTTTTGCCGCTCTCAAACCTGACGGTTCCATCGCCGCATGGGGTGACAGCACTTACGGTGGATCCGGTGAACCAACAGACACTGGTTACATACAGATTTATTCAAATTATGGTGCCTTTGCCGCCATCAAACCTGACGGTTCCATCACTGCATGGGGTAACAGTAGCTATGGAAGTACTGGTGAACCAGTAGATTCTGGTTATACACAAATTTATTCAACTGAAAGCGCATTCGCCGCCATGAAATCTGACGGTTCCATCACTGCATGGGGTAGTAGTTTTGGTGGCACTGGTGAACCAAATGATACTGGTTACATACAAATTTACACAAACCGTGGTGCATTTGCTGCTCTCAAACCAGACGGCTCTATCACCACATGGGGTGATGGCGGACACGGTGGCACTGGTGAACCAAATGATACTGGTTACACACAGATTTATTCAAGTGTTTTTGCTTTCGCTGCCCTCAAACCAGACGGTTCCATCGCCGCATGGGGTGACAGCACTTACGGTGGATCCGGCGCCCCAACAGATGCTGGTTACACACAGATTTATTCAACTGCAGGTGCTTTCGCCGCTCTCGAACCAGACGGAACCATCACTGCATGGGGCAGTAGCGCCAATGGTGGCACAGGCGCCCCAACAGACACCGGCTACACAATCCCCTATGGCACAACATGTACCAGAAATACAGCTGGAGAAAACCTCACAGTAGATATCACATCTGTCCTCACAATGGACTGCTACGACACAGCAGACAATGACGGTACAGTACAACTTGGCACAGTAACAGCAGGAACACCAGTAACAGGACAATCCATATGTACA
>PDWI01003385.1_pt1 | contig 22548 bp, 19 predicted proteins | sample 1430891 | NCBI WGS metagenome assembly PDWI01 (sample SAMN01162508, study PRJNA174530) | Oral metagenome, whole genome shotgun sequencing project. | biome: Marine environment; feature: Marine mammal; material: Swab sample of the gingival sulcus; isolation source: swab sample of gingival sulcus... | reverse complement strand
AATAATATCTCCACCGACAAATGTAATAATTGCAGGATAAAACAAATCAAATTTTAATAAATAAATAAGCTTATTTTATATTTTTAAAAATTGCTTTCCTTCTATCCAACCAACTTCTTTATTCAACAATTTGACTTGATACCACTGTTTTATACTGTCTATCAATTTGACTTTTTCTCCTTCATTCAAATTGTAAAGCAATTCGCTCCTCTCGTCCGGACCACTCAAAACTCTAACATTTTTTGAAATAATAACATTTGAATTATCTTCAATTCTGCTTTTGCCGAAGTAAGATGCTAATACCGACAATAGCAACAACACGACCAAAGGATACCCAACCTTACCGTACAATGTTGACAACTCAAAATTGCTAAAAAGTTTTGCCCAAATCAAAAACACCAAACCTATTGCCAATAATATTGAGATAGCAGCCCAAACATTACTACTAAAAATTCCGGTGAAACCTCTCCACCATCTCAAAAGAAAAAAATCGGGTAATTCTACTATTTCGGAATCCAAATCGCGTATTACGATATTCAGATTTTTATTAACTTCCTCGTTGTAGGGTGCGTATTTTAAGGCTTTTTCATAATATAATCTGGCGTTACCCAAATCATTTGCTTTGTAATAACAATTCCCTAAATTATAATACATCGATGAAGAGTGATAACCTTCATCAATCAATTTTTTGTAAACGGATATAGCGTCTTTATACCTCTCTTCTTTATAGGATTTTTCGGCTTTAGACAAATCAGCCTCTTGCCCTTTAACGATAAAAAAGGACAACAAAAACACTAACAGTAGATTAAGCTTTAGATAATACGTAACTCTCTGCATCTCTCAATTTTTTTACCGTGCCACAATCGAACCAATAATCGCCGGTATGATTGTATGACAAAAAGGAACTCTCGGAACACCCATCCAAAAGTAATTGAACCAACGACATTTTACCGATACCTGTCAAGTTCTTTACAATACTATTGTTCACAATACTTATACCACTAAACGCTAAATCTTGCTTGTGAATTGCCTTTGATTTTATTATTTCTTCTCCCGTTTTAGTATTTCTCCAACCTATCATTCTATTATCCGAAAAAATAAGATACCTTGAAGACTGTCTGTTCCTAACCGCCAAAGTAAAATCGGATTTTTGCTTATTATGAAATTCAAACATCTTTTTTACGTCAATATTTGAAATTATATCAACATTATAGAGCAGCGTACTCGAATCAGGATTGAGTAAATGTGAAACATTTGCCAAACCACCGGCAGTATCTAATAATTCTTTTTCGTGTGAGACATAAATATCTAATCCAAAATTGTTATTTTCTTCAAGATATTTGGCTATTTTGTCGGCAAAGTGATGTGTATTTATTATAAAACTTTTCACCCCTTGTTCTTTTAAAAACATCAAATTATACCCTAAAAGTGTAGTATCCCCAATAGGAGCAAGAGCCTTTGGTAAATTTTCGGTCAACGGCATAAGTCTTGTCCCCAATCCTGCCGAAAATATCATAGCCTTCATATCTTATTTTTTTACCTCAAATTTATAAATTGACAGAAACCTTTGAATAACCCAAAACATGAGGTAAGTTTGGTTTCTTTTAATACTTATTCAAAGGTTTCTGATACTGTTTTTAACGCAAACCGGAATATTAGGGTTTTGTTTTTTTATTGAAAATTAAAAAATAAAAATTCATAGAACAACAGAAAAGAAGTATTCAAAGGTTTCTTCAACTTGTTTTTCAGAACACCCTTATTCAAAAGTAGATTTCTTTTCGCGTTCTATTCAATTTATAAACAAGATAATTTTCAACAAATAGTTTTTATTTTGACTTTTTGAATTTATCTTTACACAAAATTAAACTTAAAGATTGTTTGAAAGCGGTGTAAACAAGGTGATATAGCAAGTGGCAAGGTAATTTTTTAAACAATTTAACAACATAAATTAAATTAGATATGCTACACAACCAACTTTTTGACCCTAAAAGCATTGCAGTGATAGGTGGGTCTAACAATACGTCTAAGCCGGGAGGCAAGATAGTTGAAAATTTGATTTCGGGTGGCTTTAAGAACCTACATATAGTTAATCCCAAAAGTGATGAGATACAAGGAATAAAATGTGCTAAAAATGTATCCGACTTACCTGATATTGACTTGGGAATACTCGCTATTCCTGCTCAATTTTGTTATTCGGTAGTTGAAGAGATGGCGGATAAAAAGGGAACTAAAGCCTTTATCATTATTTCGGCAGGATTCGGAGAATTGAACGAAGAGGGTAAGGAGATAGACAGGGCTCTTATTGCTTTGGCGAAGGAAAAAGATTTGAATATTTTCGGTCCTAATTGTATTGGTATCATTAACGAAAATTACAAAGGCGTTTTCACTACTCCTGTTCCCGATTACAATCCTAAAGGCGTTGACCTTTTGTCGAGTTCAGGGTCTACTGCCGTGTTTATAATGGAAGCGGGAATGAAAATGGGAATGCAATTTTCTAATATTTATTCTGTGGGTAATGCCGTTCAGATACAATTAGAGGATATACTGGAGCACATCGACAATAATTTTGTAAAAGGCAAAAACAGCGATGTTTTGATGATTTATTTGGAGCAACTAACCAATCCCAATAAGCTTTTAAAACATTGTAGAAACCTCATCAAAAAAGGATGTAGTATTGTCGCTATTAAAGCCGGTCTTACCGAAGCCGGAGGTCGAGCAGCGTCGTCTCATACCGGAGCTATGGCGACACCGGAAATTGTGATTAAAGCTCTTTTCAAAAAAGCGGGAATAATTATGTGTAATAGCAGGGAAGAAATGCTTTACGCAGCCGGAATACTGTATTATGGTAAACCGAGAAGTGAAAATACGGCAATTGTAACCCACGCCGGAGGTGCAGGTGTGATGTGTGCCGATGCCTTGGAAAGTGGAGGAATGAAAGTGCCTACAATCGACGAAGAAAAAGGAAAAGAACTTTTAGAACATCTATACACAGGTTCTTCAGTTGCCAACCCTATTGACTTTTTGGCAACAGGAACTGCGGAGCAATTAGGTACTATATTCGACTATTGCAATGACAGTTTTGATAATGTAGACCAGATAATTTCTATTTTTGGCAGTCCCGGGCTTTTTGATGTAATACCGGTTTATAAAGTTTTAGCAGAAAAGATAAAAACCAGTAAAAAGCCTATTTATCCGGTTCTTCCATCTCCTGTTAACACGGAAGAAGCAATACATTATTTCGTCAAAAATCAAAACATCTTCTTCCCCGACGAGGTGGTATTAGCTAATAATATAGCTAAAGTTTATCATCAAACAGCCAATGCCATAGACTACGATGAATATAATGAAATACCTAAGTCTAAGGAAATTGATGAGATTATAGACAAAAATAACGGCAAATACCTATCTCCCGAAGATGTAACAAAATTGCTTGCGCAAATGAATATAGAGCAAGTAAAAGAGTATGTCGTTAGCAGTAAAAGCAAATTAGACAGCACTCTGAACGACATAAGTTATCCGGTTGTGATGAAAGTAATCGGTCCTGTGCATAAAACAGATGTAGGAGGCGTGGTTTTGAATATAAAAAATGATGAAGATGCTCGAAGTACATTCGACAAAATAATGAAAATCAAAGACGCTAAGGCTGTTTTGATACAACCAATGATAAAAGGATTAGAAATTTATGTCGGAGCAAAAAGAGAAGATGAGATCGGACATATCATAATGACAGGTATGGGTGGTATTTATTTGGAAACACTCAAAGATATAAATTACTCTATGTTACCAATCGGACATAAAGAGGCAAAATTAATGTTGAAAAACTTAAAAGCATATAAAATACTAAAAGGCTATAGAGGCAAAAAAGGAGTGGATTTGGATAAATATGCTGAAATTTTGGTCAATCTGTCTGCTTTCTTGAAGAAATATCCACAAATTAGCGAAATGGATGTCAATCCGCTTATAGCAACAGATAAAGATATTGTAGCTGTGGATTGCAGGATTAAAATTGATTACTAGAAAAGCTGTAATACTTTTTAGAAACCTTTGAATAAGTATTAAAGTAACCCAAACTATGGACGATTTTGGGTTATTCAAAGGTTTCTTTTAGTGATTTATTGCTTTTGCTAGTGATAGAATTTTACTTGACTGTTATATTTTTGGTAAAAGTTGAAATAAAAAACGTATTACCCCATTGTAAAAAGGGATGATAGGGATAAAAAAAATAGTGTTATGAAGGAAAATAACTACAAAAAAACAAATAAGTCAGAATGGTTAAAGGTTATTGAAAAGTCTTTAAAAAGGGGTACTATGGACGATTTCGTATGGAATCTCGGTAGTGACATAAAAGGAGAACCCTTTGCCCATCAAGACGATATCAATGAATTCTTTCCACCAATTGCTTCAAGTAAAAAGGATAATGACTGGAGTATTGGTCTTGATTATAGTCTTGTAAATTCTGCTAAAATTAATGACTATTTGGTGAGCCATACCAAGTTTAGTTTAAAATCTGTAATCATTAACATTTCAAAAAGCAATGTTAATTTTGAAAAACTATTGAAGAACATTGATTTGGAATCAATGGAAATAATATTCAATACAGCTTACGGTGTTGACTTGATAATGTTTTTGGAAAACCTAAAAGACTGTCTTGAAAAGAATTACTACGATAGCAAAACATTGAATTTTACACTTCGGTTGCCTTTAAACAATCCGGGATTATTGCTTGAATTGAGTAAATATATACAAGTAAACTTCCCCAAATTAGATTTTTATATCAAAACAGATAGGACTTTGGCAGAAGAGCCTGTTCAATACGTTACCGATATTTTCAATGCTTTAAATAAATTTATAGAAAAATCGCAGGGTGACAGAAAAATAATCGAATGGCTACTGTCTAATCTTAAGTTTCAAATATTTGCTACCGATAAGTTTTTGCAAAATATCTCGACCTTAAGGGCATTCAAAATACTTTGGAACAACTACGTAAAAGCATTTAGATTTAAACAAATAGAACCAAAAATATTATTGGGCATAAATCACGATTTCCTAACGGAAGACGATGAAAATGATGACTTAATAATATATACCGTAGCTTCTATGTCGGGAGCTATCGCTGGGGTACATTCTATAAATATGGCTGTCAAAGAGGGTTCTACTGATGAGAAAAACCAGATGCGAAAACTACTCAACATCCAGAATATGATGAAACACGAAAGCAATATGAATGTGGTTTCTGACGCACTCGCAGGCAGTTATTCAATAGAAGATACTACCAATAAAATAGCTAGGGCTGTTTGGAAAAACTTGTAAGTTTAGCTTGAAGTAAAAAAAGAAAAATTGGGTTTTTATAGACCCAATTTTTCTTTTACCAAATTCAAAACGTTATCACTTTCTTGAGCGAAGATAACGGCTCCCGCTCCTGAATCAAATATAAAAGAATAATTATTTTCCTTACCTACTTGATTTATAGCCGTCTGAATTTTTTCTAGAATAGGTTTATAGAGTTCTTCTCTTTTTTGCAACAATTTTTGCTGCATCTCCATTTCGTATTCTCTAATCTTATTTTGTTCTTGTGTCAAAGAGTTTTCTCGCTCCTGCATCTGAATTTTTGACAATTTACCCGCTTCTACTTCTTGAACATAATTTTGATAATTGGTCTGGAATGTAGATGCCATTTGCTGACCTTTTTCCAAAAGTTGCTTTTGATACGCTTCCAACTTAGCGTCAGTACTTTTTACATCAGGGTGCAAAATCAATAATTCATTAGAATTTAAATACCCGAATTTTTGGGCATTAGAAAATGTAGTTACAGCTAGAACTACTACTAGAGTCAAAATATACTTGAACTTCATTTTTTTAATTTTTATTTAACGACTAAATAACTTCAATAAATTTACGAAATAATAACGTCTATTGTATGATTAGGTTCAACATTAACAAAAAATTATGTACCATCACCAATAATGGTGTTCACACAAAACCAAAGCCAACAATAGAAGATAAAGTAAGGTTATATCATTGGTATTATACCATTCCTACTCTTAAAGCAATATTGCTATGATTTTTTATCGCTTTCTTCTTTAACTTTCTCTTTTATCTCAACCTTAGGCTTTTCAAGCTCTCTTACCTCTGAATCTATTTCAGATTTAATATTGTTTTTGGCATTATTAAATTCTCTTATACCACTACCCAAACCTCTCATCAATTCCGGTATCTTCTTTCCTCCAAAAAGCAAAAGCACCAGCAAGGCTATAACAATAATCTCCTGCATCCCCGGACTTATAAACAACATAATAACTAATTTTAATTCTCTGCAAAATTAAGCTTATTTTAGATTATAGTCAAGTTTTAGTTAAATTCTTAAGTTGAATTATTCATTGTTTTTCATAATAAAAAGTCAAAAAAACAATAATCAAATTAATTTTATGACTTCGGTCTTCCTCCTTTCGTCTTCTTCCCTTCTCACTTTATACAAAAAATAGAATTGTTATTGTACCGCGATAAATATAACTTTGTTTAATTTTGCGGCATTAAATATTTTTTACAAATGATACAAAGAGCACAATCCATATTTTTACTAATTGCAGCTATCGCATTTGCATTACTTTTTCAATTCCCATTTGCCATTAGTGATATTGCTAATGAGGGCTTTTTAGCTGACAAAGATTTTGATGTTTTTGACCATATTGCTTTGATGATACTTTCAGGCTTAGCTGCTGTTTTAAGCTTGATTTCTATCTTTCTTTTCAAAAAGCGAAAGATGCAAATCAGAATGACGTACCTCGGTATGATTGTAGGCATATCGGTACTGATTACTGCCGGTGCCATATTTTATGAGCAAGCCATTATCGTTTTTGAACAAACAGCTATCCACCAAAGATTAGGTTTGTATCTACCTATCATCGGTCTTGTTATGGGAATATTCGCTATAAGATTTATCCGTAAAGATGAAAAAATAGTGAAATCGATGGATAGATTGAGATAAAATCATATATACTTCGTACAAAAACTCTTTCTATGGTATGGAGTCAATCCCATATTCTGTATCATCTCTCTGTGTTTTTTTGTCCCATATCCTTTGTTGTTTAGCCAATCGTATTGAGGATATTCGTCGTGAAGTTTTATCATATACTCATCTCGATACGTCTTTGCCAATATCGAAGCAGCCGCTATATTAAGGTACTTGTTATCCCCCTTAATTATGGTGTGATATTCAATATTGCCGTAAGGATTAAATTTATTTCCATCCACCAATATCCTATCGAAACCGACTTGCAATCCATCTAACGCCTTGTGCATTGCCTTGATAGAGGCTTGTAAAATATTAATTTCCTCAATTTCCTCTACGCCAATACTTGCCACTGACATGGCTATTGCATTTTCTTCAATATACAACCTAAGTTCATCCCTTTTCCTTGCAGACAACAATTTTGAATCTTTCAATTGGTCAGAGTTTAATTTCTTCGACCAAATTACAGCAGCAGCATAAACAGGTCCTGCCATAGAGCCTCTGCCAGCTTCATCGACACCAACCTCTATGCCTTTATCTAAAAAATATGGTAATAACATAAAAATATACGATAATTAATTTCAAAATACGCCCTATCATACCATGCGAACTATAAATTGTCGCATACAAATGGTATCAAAACTATTGGACACAAAAACCTTTAACGTTACCAAACAGCTTTAGTACATCTTCAACAGGATATTTATTATAATTATATGTGAACAACTTAACGTTATTTGTGGTTGAAAAAGTGAGAGGAGTAGGAAAAATTAATGATTAATGAATAAAAAAAAACATATATTAATCGCTTTGTTTTCTCTAATGTCTTTTTTGACATATGGGCAACTGGAAGGTATTAGAATTTGTATAGACCCCGGACACGGAGGACACGACCCGACAAATGACAGAAGAATTGAACTACCAAACGGAATCGTATACTGGGAATCGGAAGGTAATTTCACAACCTCAGTTCACTTAAAAGCCATGCTCGAATCCCTTGGGGCTTTGGTAAAAACAACAAGAACCGACAATACCGACGCTTCAGATATAAGCCTATCTTCAAGAGCAGAAATTGCCAATGCGTTTAATGCTGATTACTTCCATTCAAATCACACAAATGCAGGCTCTAACGGCAATAACTATTCTCTGGTTTTATACAATGGAGAAGACGATTCTCCAACTTGGAGCGATGCTAAAGAAATGGGAAAAATAATGGCACCATACCTACAAGACTTACTAAAAACAACGAGTAATACCTATAGAGGCGACCGATCATTCTTAGGATATAATTTGGGTGTATTGAAACATACCAATATGCCCGGAACCTTGTCAGAAGGTTCTTTTCACGATATAGAAGCCGAGGGGCTGAGATTGAAAAATAGCGAATATCTCAAAAATTATGCTTGGGCAATAGCAAAGTCCTTTTGCTCGTATTTTGATGTGGATGGAATACCCACGGGCAGAGTTGGCGGCATAGCTACGGATAGAGCGACCGGAAAGCCTTTGAACAATATAAACGTCAGAGACGAAAATGATGATAAAAATTATACCGGAGATGATTTCTACAATGGTTTCTATGCCTTGGGAGAACTTGAAGAGGGCGAACATATTTTGACCTTTTCGCGAAGCGGATATTTCGATTTGACAAAAAATATAACTATTATTAAAAATGAATATCTGGATTTAGATTTATCACTACCTCCCGATATAAACGGAGGTCCTTACGTTGATTTTTATATCACAGGATTACCGGCAGGCTCTCTCGAAGAACTGACTTTTAATGCTAGTGCGTCCTACGACAACGGAGAAATAGTGTCTTTTGATTGGAACTTTGGAGACGGTCAAACAAATACCGGAAAAATCGTAAAACACTTTTATCAACAAGATGGCATCTACGAGGTATCTTTATTCTTGACAGATAACGATAATAATACCAATCACATCTCGAAAACCATTGAGATAAAAAGCAAACCACCCGAGATACCCACTCTTTTATCTGTCGAACTACAGGAAAAAGGCACTAAGATAAAATGGGAGAACAACTCTGAACCCAATATACAAGGTTATAGGTTGTACTATCACAACCCTTATTTGGAACAGAGTAATTTACTAGCTGACACCAATGTACTAAAAGCTGACATTACCGAATACATCGATAGCACAACACAAAGCGACATAAATTACTACCGTATATCTGCGGTAAATAATTTGGGAATGGAAAGCCCTGTTTCGGATAATTACGGTGCGTTCTCTTATCCTTTTGATAGCAATGATAAACTTCTGATTGTCGATGGTTTTCACCGTATTGCCTCTTACTCGGAGCCTACTCACGATTTTGTCTGCAAAACTTACTTAAACGGTTTATTAAAGGCAGAAGGACACGTTGATGCCTCTTCTTGTATGAACAAAAGTGTTATTAATGGAGATATAAAATTATCCGACTACGATATAGTATTTTGGTTTTTGGGAGATGAATCGACTAAAGATGAAACTTTCGATACTACAGAGCAAAAACTCGTTGCCGATTACTTAAAAAAAGGAGGCAAATTATTTGTTACCGGCTCTGAAATAGCTTGGGATTTGGACAAAAAAGGAAGTAGTTCGGACAAAAGCTTTTTTAGTACATTTTTTAAGTCAAAATATATATCGGACGGTATTGAGGATAATAATCCTGCTAAGGGAATTAGCTTTGATTTTGAAAATATTGTCCTAGATTTTGGAGCAATTTATCCCGAAGATTATCCGGATGTTATTGTTGGAATTAGTGGTGCCAAACCTACCTTCAAATACCGAGACGGGAGTACTGCCGGCATAGCCTACAAGGGTACTTTTTATGGCGATAAATCTGGAGCTTTGGTATATTTGGGCTTCCCGCTTGAGACAGTGGCTGACCAAGAGCAATTAAAGGTATTCTTCCATAAATTATTGAAATTTTTCGACACAAAAGTCAGTATCGACGATAACGTTATTTCTAACGATATTCAAGTATATCCCACTATCGTCAAAAATAGTATAAATATCGTTTCTAAAACAGAACACAACATAAACGCCGGGGTAAAAATATTTGATTCAACAGGAAAACCCGTTAAATTAATAGACTTAGGTCTAAATAGACATGAAACGATAAAGATAACCGTTTCAAATCTAAAGCAGGGAATTTATATCCTGCAAATAACGAATGGTACTTGGCAAAAGATTACTAAGTTTATAAAATCATAATATAACCACCATGACCAAAATATATAAATACATCATCTTGGTTGCTATTTTTTTGTTATCCATCACCGCTGCCTGGTTTTTGGGTTACAAGGAGTCTTTTATGCAAAAAAGAGTAGAAGTATCCTCAGAAACCATATTGCAAGAAGTGCGAAATGTGGTAAAACTAGCCACTGTCGAAGGATATTTTTCAGAAGTCTTTGATTATAAAGAACACTTTGGATTCGACATTAGTCCCTTTAGGAAAAAAGCATTAATAAGAACAAAAGCAAAAGTATTGGTAGGCTTTGATATGAAGGATGTGAAAATAGATATATCGGAAGAAACAAAAGAAATTATCATATCCAATATTTCAAACCCCGATATCCTATCAATAGACCACGATTTAGACTACTATGATATTACTGAGGGGACTTTCAATTCTTTCACTACTGTCGACTACAATAAAATGAATAGACAGTCGAAAATGCTTATAGAACAAACCGCCCTAAAAAGTGACCTCTTCAAAAGGGCTAAAACCCAATTAAAACAACATTTTCAACTGCTAAACTCCTTGTTTTCCAATTACGGTTGGCAACTTAAAACAGAATATAAAGAAGAACTTATGCCTTTAAATTGAAGATAAAAAGCTGCACCTTTGACGAGTCTATAAATAAATTGTCGTTAATAATTGACATTAAAGATATAAATATTATTAAATTTGTGGCGATAATAAAACCCTTTTGATATAAGACCGACACGATTAAGATGGATATAAGTAGGAAGGGGGAAGCAAACTAATTGAAAATGGAGAATTGAAAATTGAAAATGACATGTGGGGCAGACGCGAAATAATTGAAAATGGTGTCTGTAAGAGGGTAATTATCCATTATCAACTTTCAATTATCAATTAAATAAGAATTAAAAAGGGCTAATAGCAAATAGCCAAAAACTAAAAAAATATACACAGATGAAATATTACGTTTTTACATTTTTACTATCAGTAACAGTAATTTTAAGTTCTTGCAAAAATAAGGAGGCAGAAAATAAGACATCTAACACTGAAAATGCAGCTTCACATTCAGAAAACACCAATCAAACTGTTGTATTCGGAAATAATATTATGGACAGCAAAGAATTTCGAGATTATTTTGACATATTTTTCAAACAATCAGATTCTAAAACCAATCAAACCTTAATACACGTTAACAAGTATATATCCGAGAATAACATTATTGTTTCAGAAGGTGCTTGCAAATTGCTAGAAAATGAAAAAATAAAGTCGGATAGTATCTCTTTCAACTATTTTGACAAAAGATGTAAGTTTCTAAAAGCTAGAAAAACACTGAGAAATAAATTCAATATCAGTGGCGATTCTATCAATAAATTGATGAAAAAAGCCATAGAAATAAAAAGAGAATCTTAGTAATACCGATAAAAAACGGCAACAAATTACATTAGTAAAATATGGGGGATAGTGTCTAGTATTCTTTAGTTTAGAGAAAAACTACCTATTTCGCGAACTTCGCTGTGGTAGTTGAGCTTAAAGTAGTCGTAAGACAGTTCATAATCTACGGGGATAGAATTAAATAAATTAATTAATTCGTCTTCAGAACCTACTTTTAATATAACCCAAACTATTCCTTCTTCTTGACTAACAGAAAGAGAAATCAACTTGTCTGAAATACTGACATGTTCTATAATAGCCTCTAATGCTATTCTGTATTGTTCTTCATCAAAAATATCAGGATTAAAATAATCCAACTCTACCATAAAATGATTCTCCATTTCACCATTTTAATTCAAAATAAAAACAAAACTCATCTTGATTGCACTTTATAAGAGGACACACTTTTTCGAATCCCCCCTCTTATTATTCAACCGTAAAATAAATATCGACAATAAGCTAGGTGGCGAAGGTACTAAAATTAACTTAAAAACATTACTCAAATAATAATATTTTAACATTTATTATAAGCATTACTATTCATCGTATGCTACATAGCTAAAAATAAATCTGGACTCTATTGGTTCAGTTATAATATACTTAAGTCTGACTTCTATATCGATATCATATCTTTCATTCAATAAGACTTCCCTTATATCTTGACCACTACTCAACAATTTTAATTCACCCTTTCTATTCAGAGGAACTTCATCCAAATAATATATTTCAAACTGATTATCTTCTTCTCCACTCTTATTAATCCATACAGATACTTTATCAATAATACCATAATTAGAATTATTGTAAAAAGAAACAAACTTTCCTTTTCCGGCATATAACTCGTCTATTGCGTTTATATCCATTTTATTCTCTTCTAAGACCTCAGAAAGTAAACTCTTTACATTTTTTATCTGAAAATGATGTACAAGTAAGGGACTTAATCCGGCGGGAATAGTAAAAGAAACCTCTTCGTCAATTCTGAATACCGGAGTTTTTGTTTTACAGGAAGAAAAGAAAACAAAAAAAGCCAAAAGAGAAATATATAACCTCATATTATTAAAAATATATAGAAAAGCTATTGAACGAATTGCGCCATTGTTATTGAAATAAATAATGGCGCAATCATATTTAAACACAAAAATATATTACTTTTTCAGTAAATCTCTTATTTCAGTAAGAAGTTGGTTGTCAGTAGGACCTGCTGGAGCTTTTGCTGCCTCTTCTTTTTTATTCCTCTCTTGTGATTTTGTATAAGCTCGAACTATCAAGAACAGTACAAATGCTATGATTATAAAATCAACAACATACTTTATAAACATTCCGTAGTTAATAGTAACTGCAGGATTAACAACCTCTCCATTTGCTCCCAAAGTAGCTGCTTTCAAAACATATTTAAGATTTGTAAAGTCAACGTTTCCTAGGAGTATACCAATTGGAGGCATCAAAATATCTTTTGTAAATGAAGATATTATTGCTCCAAAAGCTCCCGCAATAATTACTGCAACAGCCAAATCAAGCACATTGCCTTTCATGATAAAATTCTTAAAATCCTTTAACATAATAGTTAGTTTTTGTTTATTAAATAATAAAAAACATTCCTTATTTAGAATATCTAAAAATCAAAGGTAGGTAAAAAAAATATAAATTATATTATATTTAGTATTTTAACATTAAATTGATGTGAGAATTAATGTCTGATTTTACTTTTTGTTATTATTTTATATAACTTTGTTGCTTATATTTAATCTGAAAAATAAGACCTTATTAGGATATAAAAAATAAAAATATGTATTGCTACTATTATTCGACTAAGAATCTCAAATTATTAGCATTAATTGTGTTTTCATTATTTTCAATCAACTTTGTTTCCTCACAAGTTTTGATTACAGAAGAGTCATTTGATGACGAAGGATACGGTGATATTGTAGGAACAATGTCTAATGGAGAACCTTGGGAAGCCAACACTTTTAATAATTGTGATAATGATGACAATAACGATAATGGAAACGGATGGTTTTGGGGCGTAGATAATGGGGATTTTGTCTGTAATGATGTTGAAGGATTTGACTGTTGTAACTGTGGAGGGGGCTCTGGTTCGGGAAGTTGTGGTAATAGTAAAAACACCATAAATTTTGGACCAATTGATATATCCGGATATTCGGGCATTTTCATTGAGGTAGCTGCTGATCAAATAGGAGACTTAGAATGTGCTGATGGGTCAAACTTCAATGCTCCTTGTCCGGACACGCCAAATGATGGTTGTTTGGGGGGTAATGATCAAATAGTTTTTTCCTACAGTATTGATGGAGGAGCCTATGAAGTTTTTGAATATTATTGTGGAGATAATCAACTTTGTTATTCAAATGGTTTTGGATGTTTAAATAGTGGAAATAGTCTAATGATTAAAATTGAGATGGGAACTCAAGGAGAGGGAGAAAGTTATTTCATAGAGTATATTGGTGTAAATGGCTATGAAGAGCCTACGGCAAAAGCTGAAGCAAATCCTGCCGTGTTGTGCGAAGGACAAACTTTAAACTTGTCAGAAACGGGGGGAAAGGCAGTTTCTTGGTCTTGGTCAGGACCAAATGGTTTTAGCTCAAATAGTCAAAATCCACAAATAACCAATGTAACAATAGCAAACAGTGGTACATATACCGTTACTATTGTAGATGCCAATGGTTGTGAATCAGAAGCAAATGTAGATGTTATAATAGACCAAGGACCTACAGCCTCTTTAACGGGCAACTTAGAATTTTGTCCGCAAGATTGTCACACGATAAATATGAGTATTTCGGGGGGAAGTAATCCTTATATGGCTGAATTTACCCTATCTCTCAACGGCAATGATTATAATTTCACAATATCCGATTATGATGTGAGTAATCAACTTGAAATTTGCTATAACGGAACAGGCTCAGACCCAAATTATAATAGCGGAACTAATACATTAATCATTCCTGAATCATTCGTCGGTAATGGAACTTTAACGTTGACCTCCTTATCTTCAAACGGATGCAATGCTTCACAAATAAACCCTAATTTTATAAGTCTAACTTTTAAAGACAAAATACCAATTTCACCAATAACAGTAGATCCTATTTGCGATGAAGAGGGGGACGGAGAGGATATTAATCTTACTGATTTTGATAATGATATTACCGGTAGTGGAACTGTAATTTGGTGCGAAGATCCAAATTGCGATAATACAATTGCTAATCCTTCATCTTACTATATATCGGGTAATACAACTGTGTATGCTAAAATTTCAGAAGCCGGAAAATGTGATTCGGAATCAATTCCTGTCACCTTGGAATTGGTTATTCCGCCTTCTGCAGGAAGTGATAATACTGTGGATGTTTGCAATACCGAAGATTGCCTTGTTCTCATTGACCAATTGGGTGGTAGCCCAACAGCCGGAGGAACTTGGAATGATGATGACGGAGTGGGAGTATTTATAGGAAACGGTAATTGTGTTGATTTTACAAGTGTTAGTGCCGGTACTTACGAGTTTACATATACAATTCAAGATGAGGATGGTTTATGTCCTGAACAAACTTCTACACTTACGATAGATGTATCGGAGCCGGGTAATCCGGGACAAGATAATACGAAAACTATTTGTAATTCTACTTCTTGTCTTGACTTAGTCGATTTGCTAGGTGCACATGATGCCGGAGGAACTTGGAATGATGATGATTTTTCAGGAGTAAATTTAAGTACCCCAACTTGTGTTGATTTTACAAGTGTCAGTGCCGGGACTTATGACTTCACGTATACAATACAAGACCCTGCAGGACAGTGCCAAGACGTTAAAGCCACAATTACGATAGATGTATTGGTATCACCTTCTGCAGGAAGTGATAACACCATAGATATCTGCAATACCGAAGATTGCCTTGTTCTAATTGACCAATTAGGTGGTACTCCGACAGCAGGAGGAACTTGGAGTAATAATGGAACAGGAATGTCCATAGGAGATGGTAGTTGTGTAGATTTTACAGGAGTAGATGTTGGTACTTACGAGTTTACATATACAATTCAAGATGAGGATGGTTTATGTCCTGAACAAACTTCCATACTTACAATAGAAGTATCAAAGCCCGGCAATCCCGGACAAAACGGAGGGGCAACTTTTTGTGGATCTCCCCAAAATACAGTGGATTTAGAAAGCTATCTTGGTGCAAACTTCGATAATAACGGAACTTGGGTAAATAGTGACGGATTTGATATTAGCGATCCTAATGCAGTAGATATGTCATCAGCTACTGTAGGTACCTACGAATTTAGATATCAAATTCAAAATGCTCCTTGTGATATGGTCGAAGCCATTGTAACAATAGAAATAACATCAACTTTATTTGCAGGAGATGGTAATGAAGTAAATATATGCAATCTTGAAGATTGTGTTAATTTACCTGTATTAAACGGTAATCCCGATTCGGGAGGAACATGGAATGATGATGATAACTCTCAAGTTAACTTAGATAATCCCACATGTGTAGATTTTAAAGATGTTTCTGCTGGTACTTATCACTTTACTTATACCGTAACAGACCCGTTGGGACAATGTGACGATGCTTCATCAACACTTACTATCAACGTGTCAGAGCCACCTTATGCAGGACAAAATAACATAGACTCGATATGTAACACAACGTCTTGTTTTGACTTGGTAGCCTTAGCCGGAAACCCTGATGTTGGTGGAGATTGGAATGATGATAATGGAGTAGGCGTAGATTTAAGTGACCCTAATTGTGTGGATTTTACAAGTATTGCAGCTAATACATATCATTTTACCTACACAATACAAGACCCTTCGGGACAATGTCAAGATAACCAAGCGACAGTTACGATAGAGGTATTTGAACCGGCTTTCGCAGGTGTTGATAGTACAGTAACAATTTGTAATACGCAAAAATGTGTTAATCTATACGAACTAAACGGTAATCCCACAGAGGGAGGCTCTTGGAATGATGATAATGCAACAGGAGTAAATTTGTCTGACGGCAAATGCGTAGATTTTACGAATATTGATAAAGGCACTTACAAGTTTACTTATATAGTACAAGACGTATCGGGCAAATGCGATGCCCAACAATCCACATTAACCTTGAATATTGAAAGCACTCCTAATGCAGGAACCGACAATTCAAAAAATATTTGCATTGGCGATGCAAATCCGATAAATTTATCTGAACTGATAGGTAATCACGAACAAGGAGGAAATTGGAAACAGGAGAGCGGTACACCCATTGGTGCTTTTGATGCTACAAATCTTAATCTAAAAGACCAACCTGTGGGAAGTTATTCATTCCTATACACAGTCTCCAACGATTGTGGTATCGATTCAGCCTTTGTTAATATTGATATTTCAACAGCACCAAGTGCAGGAACTTATCACGATTATACTGTATGTGAGAACGAGATAGTGAATCTATTTGATTCATTATTCGACAATAATGTAGGTGGCTTATGGTATGATGAAGAAGATAACATAATCTCAGACCCTACAAATGTCACATTATCCGAAGTAAAAACATATACCTTCAAATATGTTATACCCGAAAATGGTACGTGCGATGCCGACTCTTCTTATGCAAAAATAACAACGATACAGTCACCATCTGCAGGACATGACACCACTCTGATTTTCTGTGAGGGAAGTACGGAAAAGATAGACCTAATATCACAGTTGCAGCCTGATGAAGGTGTTGATTATATTTTCAAAGATTTGAATGGCACAGGTGCGCTTAACAGTGCTTTGGGAGAGATAGATATTTCATTATTGAGCGAAAGTAATGTCTCCTATGTTTTCCAATTAATTGTGGGGGAAAATCATATGTGTGGAGCAGATACTTCCAACTTAAATATAGATATTGTAAAATCTAAAAATGCAGGTTCTGATTATTCATTGACGATATGCAACGACGAAAATGATGTTGATATAGAAAACCTTCTCGGTGCTCACGATTCGGGAGGTATATGGATTAATGTTGATAATGCCGATGTAGATTTGCAAAATCCTAAATCCGTGTCTTTTTATAATATTGCAGCAGGAATTTATAGATTTGAATACAAATTTGAAGCAACATCAAGTTGTCCGGAGGCTTCTGCAATTATTGAAATAGAAGTTAATCCCATAACGGATTTTACTTATAGTGACACTCTTTGTGCCGGACAAGAAATCACAATATCCGGAAATGTATACAGTTTGGAAAACCCTAAGGACACCATATATCTTACAAACGTGTACGGGTGTGATAGTATTCTTTATATCAGTATATCTGAAAAAATACCGGATTATAAGATCAAAGTTACAGATGAAAATTGCTTTGGAAACGGAGCATTGACTTTTGAAGAGCTATCAGGAGGTTCATTGCCGCTTAAGGTAAATATAGACGGAAATAATGATTATATGATTGATGAAATACCTGCGAGTATCAATGATTTATCCGCAGGAAATCACACTTATGATATAGTGGATGATGAGGGCTGTCTAATAGCTCAGAGTGAAACTTTTGAGATAAAAGAATTTGAAGGATATAATATTGACATTAATTATAATTCTTTTGAAGGATACCATCAGATAAATGTTGAAACCAATATGGATTATGAGACTGTTTCTTGGAGTCCTGCTGACGGATTATCTTGTACCGACTGTCTAAATCCGAAAGCAAGTCCTAAAAAAGCTCAGGTTTATGAGGTCACACTCACCGACAAAGAGGGCTGTACGGTGACCGGAACTGTAGCTTTATCGCCGATAATAGTCATAGAAATTGACGTTCCAAACATTTTTTCTCCTAATAATGACGGATACAATGAAGTCTTCTTTGCCGAAGGAAACTTAAATCTTGTGTATTCAATGCGCATTTACGACAGGTGGGGAGAAAATGTATTTTTCGCAGAAAACCTAAAATTAAATGATGCAACCAATGCTTGGGATGGAACTTTCAAAGGCGAAAAAGCAAGTGCAGGAGTCTATGTTTATGTCATTGAATACGAGATTGAGGACAATAAACCTCAAGTGATTTCCGGAGATGTACTTTTGTTAAGATAAATGACAATAGAATAGAGGCTGTCCAAAAAGTTCTGACAGCCTCTTCTTAAATAATTTATTCCATTAGTCCTTTTTTAGATGTATTGCGCCAACCTGCCTGACCTTCATACTTTGTATAGTATATTTTCAAATCAGCAAGACCTTCATACTTTGTGAAATATATTTTCTTTTTGGCTAAACCTTCATTTTTCATAAAGAACCATTTTCCTCTATTGCCGGTGGCTAAACTTTCGTTTTTCATTTTATAAACTTTCAAATCAGCAAGGCCTTCATACTTTGTAACATAAACCTTTACATCTGCTTGACTTTCGTACTTTGTAACATAAACCTTTTGAGCCTTCACTGAGTTGAAAGCCAATAACATTACTCCTAAAATTAATAATTTTTTCATAATTCTAATTTTTTAGATTTAATTTTAAATTAATACTAGTACATATACAATTTTTTCTTAATTATTAAACACTTGCAAAAATATACATTTTGAACAACAAAACAAATATTTTTATTTGTAGCTTAGGTTTTATACTTCATATTTTTATATATCTGTGTGGTAATTATAAATTATAATGCGAATTTGTACTGTAGTATTTGACATGTTTTCAGAACACCTTATATAAATTCCTATATAATAGCAAATTAAATAAAAAAAATACTGAATTTTCATCTCTTTAACTTGTTTTATAACAATTCACCAGAATGAAACTTGAGATATTAATTTATACTTGTTATACTATTTTTACAGTTTTCTTCGTAATTGAGAGGTGTAAACCAATAACGTAAATTAGTATGAAAAAGGTAATATTATCCGTACTCCTTGTTTTGGTAGGAACTCTAATTGGCTTGTCATGGAAATTTAACACCCATAAGGACGCTCCTAAATCGGAAAAAGAAATAGCTATAGATGACAATACAATTGATAAAAAATCGGTCGAAGGAAATACAACTGACAAAAAGCAAGAAATTGATAAACGAGAAAGCATCGCAGCCCATACCAATGTATTAAAAAGCTATGAGACTGCTGTCGTAGGACTATTCAAAGAGGCTTCTCCTTCGGTAGTATATATTACAACCTCAACATATCAAAGGGATTCTTGGACAAGAAATATTTACGAAATACCAAGCGGTTCAGGTTCCGGATTTATTTGGGATAATAACGGACATATTATTACCAACTATCACGTTATAAAAAATGCCCGTAAAATAGAGGTGACCCTCAGCGACCACTCGTCTTGGAATGCTGATTTAGTAGGTGTTTCTGCCGAAAAAGACATTGCAATTCTAAAAATAAATGCTCCTAAAAAACAACTTAATCCTATCGATATTGGCAATTCTTCGAATTTAACGGTAGGACAATTCGTAATGGCAATCGGTAATCCTTTTGGGTTGGATCATACGCTTACAACAGGAGTTATCAGTGCTTTGGGCAGGGAAATACAGTCTCAAGCAAAGATACCCATAAGAGATATAATTCAGATAGATGCAGCAATAAATCCGGGAAATTCAGGAGGGCCCCTCTTGGATTCTTCGGGAAAACTTATCGGTGTCAATACCGCTATTTACAGCCCGTCAGGAGCTTCTGCCGGTATAGGATTTGCCATTCCCGTTGATGTTGTAAAATGGGTGGTCACCGATATAATAAAGTACGGAGAAGTAAGAAGACCGATAATAGGCATAGAACTCTTACCAACAAGCTATGCAAGAGCATTTGGCGTTGAAGAAGGAGTGGTGACGTACTATGTATACCCCAATTCTCCTGCGGCACAAGCCGGATTGAAAAGCACAACCAGAAACAGATTAGGAGACATTATAGTATCTGTCAATGATAAAAAACTGAAAGATAATAACGACCTAATTCTGGAACTGGAAAAGTATAAAGCCGGAGACAAAATCAAAATATCGGTACTTCGTGATGACAAGAAAATTGATAAGGAATTAATTTTGAGTTCAAAATAATTGGAAACCTTTGAATAAGTATCAAAATAATCCAAACCATGGACGTTTTTTTGGATTATTCAAAGATTTCTATTAGTTCAAACAGCATTATTTTTTTTCGGATTCTTGGGCACGGGATCATAGCCTGAGCCTCCCCAAGGATTGCAACTCAATATTCTTTTGATAGCCATCCATGTGCCGACTATCGGTCCCCATTCGTTTATGGCATCAACGGAATAATGAGAGCAAGTGGGCGTATACCGACAATTACTCCCCAACAATGGAGATATAAACTTTTGATAAAACTTTATCGGAATTATCAGTAATAAATTGAAGAACTTGACGATGTAATTCATTATTTTTTCCACTTTATACTGCATCCTATGCTTGGATATTGCAATTCATTGACCTTACGACCTTCGAGTATAGCATCCAAAGCATCGATAATATCTTTTCCGGTAGCTTCTTTTCCCGAATTAGGTCTGTTCTCATCAAATCTACCCCTGTAAACCAATTTTAAATCTCCATCAAAAACGAAGAAATCGGGAGTGCAAGCCGCATCGTAATTCTTTGCCACAACTTGATTTTCATCGTAAAGATAAGGAAATGAAAATTGCCCCATCTTACCCATGATGTGCATAATATCGGGGTGGTCGAGAGGATAATTTTCCACATCGTTAGAGCTTATCGCCATAAAAGAGATGCCTTTCTTCTGATATTCGTTTGCAATATCTACAAACCTTTTCATAACGTGATGCACATAAGGGCAATGGTTACAAATAAACGCTATTACCGTCGCTTTATCCGATTTAATATCGTCTAATGAAATCAACGCCTTGTCCATTGTATCGTACAACTGAAAATAAGGAGCCACTGTACCCAAGGATAACATATTTGATTCTTTCGCTGCCATATTTTTTTTATTTTTGAAACAAATTAAAAGTATAATAAGTTTTCGATTCAATAAGCGTACAAAAATAAATAAGCCCATCTTCAAATTGAAAATGGGCTTATGTCATAACGATATAACTCTATTGCAAGCTAATATCTAGTCACACCAAAAATATCACATTATTTTTTGTTTGAGTTCAATATATTTTTCTTTCCTTCCGGCACACCCTTTGCCTCTTCCGGCTTGTTAATCATACCAACAACTTTAATAACGTGTCTGTTATTAGTTTTTTCATTAGTAAGAATTGTTACTCTTTTATTGATTTTACCAAGTCTATTAGTAGCGTATCTTATTTTCAATTCTTTAGTCTCACCGGGCATAACAGCTTCTCGGGGCCAAGTAGGAACTGTACAACCACAATTACCTCTCGCGCTTTTAATAAGCAAAGGCTCATTTCCTGTATTTGTAAAATTAACACTTCTAAATGGTTCTGAGTTTCTCTCAATAGTGCCATAATCAACTGTTTCTGATTCAAGAGTCATAACAGGGCCGTCTTGATTTACTTTTTCTTCTGTTTTGATTTTTTCAACAGTTTTAGCTTGTTCTTTAGCTTCTTGAGCAACCATTATATTTGCTGCCAACAAAAATGCGAATAATGATAATACTAATTTCTTCATCATAATTACTTTTCTTGATTAAAAATTCAATTTATAACTAATTGTGGTACTCGACCAAACAAGTACCGACATCCATATTTCTTCAACAAACATGATGCCATATTAACTACAAAGGTATGTGTATTATTGGTAATTATAATTAATTGCGGTGTTAATAATACGTTAATCATCTTTAACACAGCATATTTTGAAAGAAACCTTTGAATAAGTGTTAAAAGAACTCAAACTATGGACGACTTCTTCGTTATCAAAAATTTTAAGTCCTCACAACCACAAGGTTGCTGTGGGTTAAAATTTTCTCTAGCCTCAAATTCGCCTCATATTTTGGGTTATTCAAAG
>PDWI01003384.1_pt1 | contig 22551 bp, 13 predicted proteins | sample 1430891 | NCBI WGS metagenome assembly PDWI01 (sample SAMN01162508, study PRJNA174530) | Oral metagenome, whole genome shotgun sequencing project. | biome: Marine environment; feature: Marine mammal; material: Swab sample of the gingival sulcus; isolation source: swab sample of gingival sulcus... | reverse complement strand
TCTCATACATGACAAAATGAAAATCGAGTCCCAATTCCTCGTGTTTATAAACAGACTTTTCAGAAGAAGGAACTATTTGGTCATCCGCAAGATTAACATCAAACGGCATCACAAAATCGCCAAGCTCAACCCTCTCTTCACCACTGGAATTTCCTTCTTGCTCTTCATTAGCAGCGTTTTCAGATACTTCACTAGTAAGAGCTGTTGTCTCAACACCTGTTGTCTCTGACTCCGCGTCGTTATTCTCAGTCGTACTTTCCGTAGACACAGTGTTATCACCGGGACTATACTCCTCAGAAGACATTGCAATTACAGGTGTGGTAATCTCAATCTCAACAGCAGAAGGAGTGGTCTTAGGCTCTCTGTCCGAACCACAACCACCAAGTGCCATTACCCCAAGCACCAACACGCCCATCAACACTATTTTTCTTATTCTTTTCAATTTCATTTTTCTCACATTATTATGGGGAATTCTAAAACCTTAAAAAACTTCATTTTCTATCTGATACTAATCTCGTTTTAAATCTTCTAACACCCTAATTTTTATAATCTAAATGTTTCACATGTTTTAGGCTAGAAAGGTTAGAATATCTTACTTGAGATTAGTATAAAATCACTCTTGCAATATTTTTGTTTCACATAGCATATCCACTAAAAGGTATTTTAAGTTTTTAAAAATCCCCTTATACTAACTAAAAGTCCTCCGTACGAACATAGGTTAAATCGTCCTGCCCTATAATCTTAAACGTTTTCCCAACATCATAGGACTCAATATATAAAGTTGGCTCACTTCCGCCTTCTTCATACACACCAAACGCTGGCAATGTATTCAGCAAAACCATCTCCCCCTGAATTAAAAGTTCTCCGTTCAAGTTATAGGAATAAAACTTTCCAGCGTCCATCATAATATAACCGTCCTCTGCATAATCTGGGTTTTCCTCCGATTTTGCCGTAAACGTACCCGACATAATATCAGTAAGATAAAAACGCTCCTCTTCCGATACAACTTCGGGATAACGAACCACCTCTACAAAGCCGCTTTCTTCAATGTCAAAGTCATAGTAATTCATACTTCCAACGCCACTAACGGCAAGCTCTGGCGGCATCCATTCTGAACACTGCAAACGAATGGCAGGATCCTCTGCAACAATTTGCAAACTTCCTTCTTCCTCTAAATTAGCACGAATAATAAACATACGATCAATCACTTCATCATCAAGTTCATAATCGTTATACCGCATCCCCATTGTTGCAAAAGAGTACATATCGTCATCTTCAAAAATAAAGGGATCCATCATATCAACAAGCGCCCCACTGAACATTTCATTGGTATTTCCCAAATATACAATATTCCCTTTCCCATCACCTATTAGTGTACTCGCATTTAGCGCCCATAATGAAGTCTGATTCTGATATAAAATCTCATACCCATCCATGATTGGTTTCTCAAATTCCGCCTTAAAAATAAAGTAAAAATCCTTTGTTTTTGGGGATTGCAAGGTCATATCCAACATCACATTGGCATCTTGCACCGCAATCTCACTGAGCATGGTATCCCCATCGTAAATCCTAATACCAGAAAATGCACCATCTTCGCCATCTGATGTTTTGCACACATAAATAGGCTGTGTTATCGTAAGTCCTGTAAATTCTTCAGACTCGTTAAGCACACCCTCCGTGTCAATCTGATCATCCGAAAGGTCAATCAATTTGGCACCCACGTCCTCAAAAGCAACCACATCCGACACTTCCTGCTCTGTCGTTTCTTTTGTTGTTGATTCGATAACCGATTTCGTCTCCTGCTTACTTTCCTGTGTGGTTTTCTCCGACGACTCCTCCGTGTTTTCTTCACTGCTATCTGTTTTGTCATTCGCAACTACTGTCGTAGGACGCTCTACGTCGTCGATCGGTTTTTCTGCCACCTCTTTCGCGCAGGAACTAAGCGCCATTGATGCGCACAAAAAAACTCCTAGCGCCAATCGTGACACATATTTCATACACTCTTTTTTCATACTATTTTCCTCTCTTACCGTTCATTACCTGTATTTCTAACAAACACAAAAGCGCTGATACCTATAGGGAATCTCCAAACACGATTAGCATGCGTTTGACGCACGCTACTTTATTTCTCTCACCTCAGTAAGGATATCATTTACTGCATTTCCAGCCTTATCTCGAACTTCATAACGCTGTCTAATAAGTTGACCTTCTTCTACTTCATCACGATCTGCCGACGCAATCACTATTTTAATTTTACTTCCTTTCGCACTAATATCATCAATTTCAATACCAGGAACTTCAAAACTCAACGAACTAACCGTCTTTGGATCAATATCTTCCGTGAAATTCAAAACAATGGTTCGATTTCTCTCGTTGTAATATACATGATCCACATCATCTTCCATTTCAAGCTGAGGTCCAATTTTATCTTTAACCTCTATATTGCCAGAATTTTTAAACGGTTCACCATACCTACTTCTCGTACCACCTTTCACCGTTTTCAAAGTAATTGGCGAATTTAAATTATCTTCAAAGACTAAATCCAAAATCGTCTTTCCGTCCTGCTCGTCCATCTCCACATCAAAATACACTCTCTTATTTTTAGACACCACGACAAGATCTTCAATGTCCAAATCTTCAATATCTTCTGATATACCAACTCTTATCAATTTAGGGGCTACAAGCTCTGCAAAATCAATACTCATTCCTACTGCCGACTGAATATCCAATCGATTGGCAAACCCACTCGTAGCATTGCCAGAAATATCTGCTACTCTGGACACTAAAATACGTTTTTTCGAATCAACATCAAAATCAACTCCTCCGTATTTTTCTCCTGGATAATGGATTTGCACAGTATCACCGTATGTATTAATTTCTATGTTTAATAGTGATTGATCCAATTGATCAAAAGAAATATTATCAAACATATAGTTTTTCGGTTCTAACACAGAACCACTGCCCTCTTGCTCCATCGCCTCATCAAAGTGAATTCGAATCATCTGCTCTTTTCCACGTTTGTTGTAAATCTTAGCAGACCACTTTTCAGGATTCGGTGCTTCAATATCTTTTATTTCAAAATCATAAGAAGCCGATCCATCATTTCCAGAAACATCTTCTATTTTAAGCGTTTCCAAACGATATTCACCCAGTAATTTTTCAGAAAAACGAATGGTAATCGCACATTTTTTCGAATCATAACTCACATCTTTGATTAAATCAGAAACATTTTCTCCATCTTGGAATAATTGATAATTTCTTCTCGACTGAAGCCCTGTACCAGAGACCCCCAGAGGCTCATTAAACACCAATTTAATCTCATCTTGGGATTCAAACTCGACCCCCTTTTCAGCGAAAGGCTCTTCGTTATCTTCTTCCAACTCCAATTTGTAACTAAGCTCACCATTGGAATTTCCACTGTAATCGGTAAGCGCACCTCTGGAAATTTTAATCACATTTTCTCCAGCTTTCAAATAATTATTGGTAAATTTAATTTTTAAAGTATCGCCAACATATTCAGGATGTCCGTCTGAACGCTTGCCATTCGCAGTATACATACTTGACGACGTATGTGCCTTCAAGATACCTTTATTCAATTTCACGGTAATTTCCGATGGATTGGAAGCGGTGACATCCTCTATTTGAATCGGCGTGTCATCCTCTTCCATTTTAACCGTCAAACGCTCCGATAGTAAAGACAAACCACTGTAATCTTTAATGCTCCTCTGTGGCTTCACCACCAAATCACCTTTGTGGCGTGAAGAAAGCTCAATAATCGCCACCGTACCACCTTCTTGTAGCTTCACTTTATTGATAACCACTTGCTTACCAAACACAAAATCACTTTTTGATAGTTCCCCATTTTTCGATTTAACAGGTTCTGAAAAAACAAATTTTATCGCCCTAGTTCCTAACGATTCTACCTCAACCACTTCTGGCGCCATTTTGTCCTTCATTTCAATCACTTTAAAGTCAGAGCTATCGAATCGACCACCACCTAATATTTCAACTTGATTGTTCGCAAATATAAGCTCTGAACCAGAAGGAATCTCTGTCTTAAAGAAAATCCGAATTCTCTTTCGCTTTGAATTATAAACAACATTTTCCAGTTCCACTTCTTCATCATTCAACAAAAATCCATAATTCGATATATTTTCAACCGTATCGGGATCCAAATCCTCACTCGCATAAATATCAAGCATTTGAAGCGACGGTATTCTTATTTTTGATATCACCGCTTTTTTCGGCTTCAGTTTTCCAACCTCTTCACCAAGCGGTTTATCTGCGCCTTTTCTCGGCTTATTTACCGCCGCCCACATTGCATCAAACGCCTCTCCGCGATTTAGTTTCATCGTATTTGTCGCATAAATTTTCACGCCGATATCGTTTAAATCAGAAACCGCTGTATTCCAAGATTCATAGTAACCAAGTGCCTGCAAAAGCATTGTTGCCCACATTTGAACACTAATATCACCTCGCGGCTTAAACGTTCCGTCAGAACAACCTTTTATCCAGCCTCTACTATACGCATAACCCACGTATGGAGCATACCAATCATTTATATTCACATCAGGAAACGTCCCTTCTTTATATCTATAAACCGACGCTTCTTCTTTTTCATCGTACATCTGTGCTAAAAGCACACACGCCTCTGCCCTAAGTATTTTTTTATTCACAAGAAGATCGCCTTCTTTATTTCCATGTATAAAGCCAAACTCCTTGAGCTTATCAGCTCCCGGATAATCACTAATGGCATACGTTATATTTCCAAAGCCTGTTATTGTCCCTAAAACCATAACAACAGCTAAACTCAACGCTACTACTTTTTTTATCATCTAATACCTCCTTGCACTTATCGCGCACAATTCATTTATCAATTAATACTCAGTACACATTTTATTACACTCTTTGCATTTTCTGCAAAAAATTTATTCATTCCAATTTTAATTCTTCCTGATACTTTCGTCTGAAAATATGGAGTCTATTTATCAAATATTCTCACAAAATTTCCAAATACCATACTTTATTTCTACACACAAGACTACTCCCTCTTTCTAATATGCGAAGCGTATTTCACATAGTAATCGTGTTTATCTTGATACATCCTAGACTCTGCTTTTGCAAAAATTTGTTCAAATGTTTTTTCTTTTTCACTGTGAGAATACCCCATAGCAAGTGCTAATGGATATCTACCAAGTGTTTTCTTTGCACATGTTTCACGGATTTTCCCCGTTAGCTCATATACACCTTCTCTACTCATACCCAAAAGTACTAACCCAAATTCATCGCCGCTAAGCCGGAACGCTCTCTGTTCTGGGGCGCATTCGCGAAAAACGTCCGCAACAGCACACAAATACTTATCTCCCATAATGTGACTTTCATCGTCGTTGATTACTTTCAAGTGATTCATATCTGCAAACAATAAATAAAAATCTTTTCCACTATCCAAATAGTCTTTGACACACTCATTAAAAGAGCGCCTATTTTCAAGCCCTGTAAGAGCATCTACTTTGTAAATTCTCTCAAGTTCCATCATCTTATCTTCCACTACTTTATTATTTTTATAGTTGTTAATAGCAATCGAAACAAACGAAGCGATGGACTTAATTACTTGAAATTGCTCTTCTGTATAAGCATTTTTTGCTTGATGTTGAAAGAACATAACGCCCATTACCTCACCGTGGTGTAACAACCTTACATAAATCGAAGAGTGATTATAATTCTTCTTTCGAACCCCTTTTGCAGTAGCTACATACTTTGATTCTCTCACATATTTTTTATAATCTTCACTACTATTTGTTTTAACATCTACATTTTCTTTAATACAATGTACAGCGACATACTTATGACTATCTAGTGGAATATAAAAAGGCAATTTCACGGGTTCCACGCCATCCTTCATCTTAATCTGTTTAATGACAAGACAATCACCCTCAATCAGCCCAAAGCTAAACGCGCTATAATCAATAATTTTTTCACTTTCTTCAGCGACAATATCGAAAATTGTATCAAAATTCAGCGTCGATGTCAGACGCTTTCCAATATTTCCAACCAACTCATTATTGGCAATCAACTCTTGAAGCAACTCGTTTTTTCCAGAAATCTCATCAATTTTCGTATTAAGATTTTCACGGGAGTGTTCAAGTTGTTTTCTAAGACTGGACAGTTCATCACTCGGTCTTGATAACCTATCTTCTGTCATTTTCTGAAGAAGTTCAACATACTCTCTTGATTTTTCAACGGCTTTTTTATAATCTTTTTTAATGTAATAAAGTTTTCTCAAAAAACTCTTCGCATCTAATAGCGTACCTACAGCGAATCCATTTTCTTGCAAACGTCGTTCCACTGCTTCAAAATTTTCTATTGCTTCATCATACATTCCTTTTAAGTAACATACTTCAGCAATATTAGCCATAACGATAATAACATTGATAATATCTTCTGCACCATAATGTTCCAAATAAAAGGCATACGCTTTTTTCAGTTCTTTTAATCCCTTGTCATACTCTCCAGTTTCAAGATAGGTCAAACCCAAATTATTATAATAATCACCCGAAAGTTTTGGATGTTTTACTTCGTGAACCAACATTTCAGCTTGCTGTTCCAACTCTTTTACTTCATCATCTCGATTTTCAAAAGTATAGAGTGCCATTGAACTGAGTACGCAAAATAACGTAATGTAACCATCGTTCTTTTCAAGTGCCAATTCATAAGCTTCTCGAATTTTATTGCGCGCAAGCCCAATCTTATTAAGCTCTCTACAACCCATTGCAGCATAAATGGAAGAATAACAAATTCCAGCATAATCATCCAAAAGACGATACTTTTTAACCGCCTTTTCAAACCATTTAACAGCTTGCTCATACCCCGAAGACAACAGATAATATCTGCCGAACACAAAATATTTATCCGCTTCCTCTATCGTATTTTCTTTCACATCAAGCGCTTTAAACTCGTCGTATACTTTTTGTTTGTTGAGATCTACTTGATCCACTAATTCTCTAAGGTACTTACTTCTCATACACTCTTTCACACGCAGCTACAATCGTTCTTTTCGATTGCGTTCTATCGTGTTTCCCTTGTACCTCCTATAGTAATCTTCCTTATCCTGATACATTCTAGTCTCTGCTTTAGTGAAAATAGCGTCAACACTATCCCCTCCACTAAAAGCACATCCTACCGCAACAGAGAATGGATACTCCCCTTCTGTAGTTTTGCACTTCGATTGAATTGTCTGGACAATCTGATAAATTTCTTCTCTATTTTTTCGTTCCACTAAAACGGCAAACTCATCACCGCTTAGTCGATATACAGCGCCATCTGGAACCGATGTCACCAAAATATCTGCTATTTTTTTTAGGTAATCATCTCCTACGGTATGCCCCAAATTGTCATTAATCTTTTTTAAATGATTCATATCAGCAAAAATCATTACAAATTCCACTTTATTTTCAGCATAATAATTAGTGTGTAAATTAAACGCTCGCCGGTTACTAAGCCCTGTAAGAGGATCTTTTAAAGACAGGCTTTCTAGTTCCTCAGATTTTTTTTGAATCAGCTCAATCTTGCGCGCGTTGTTAATTGAAGCGGACACGAACGAAGCGACAGACTTCATCGCCTCAAAATCACTTTCCGTGTACTTATCAGCATCTTTTTGTTGGATGGTAAGGACTCCAATAAGATGACCCTCCGCGATGAGCCTAACATAAATCGCGCTTTTATTAAAGTTGTTTACATCCTTCCCTTTTTCCGCTGCATCCTGTCTTTTATTGCAGTATTTATCATAATCTTCGACACTCTCAATCTTCACATCACAGTTATTTCTCACGCAATACGCCATGACGTTATACCCATCATTAATAGGGAAGGAGTGTTCTCTTTCAAACACGGTACCATCTGAAATAATCGCATATTCCACCATAATTTTATCATCTTCAATCAACGCAACTGCAAGGTTCGTATGAAAAAATTGTTTGGCACACTCATTGGTAAGCGTCTCATAAATTTCTTTCGGTTTACTAATTGATGTCAGCTGCGCACCGATACGCTGTACAAACTCTTGGTTTTTAGAATAAACGTCCATCAATGTGTTTTTTCGTTTTAACTCAATCAAACGAAGCATTAGCGAATCCTGTGCTTTTTCAAGTTCTCGTCTCAACTGCGCTTCTTCATCTTTCGGTGTCATCGCTCGTTTTTTGGCACACTCTTCATACACAGTAATGTATTCATCGTATTTTCGATAAGCTGCTTTGTATTTTTCCTGATGATAATACAAGTCAGATAGCAGTTTTTTTGTGTGAATCTCAATTTCAATTAACTGTTCTTTTGATGCTAAATCATCCAATTTCTCACAAGCTAATATCGCCTCTGCAATCTTTTTTTTAGACATATCAGTCTTTATTTCAAAATTTGCAACGGCGCTTTTCAGAAGTTCTTCAACTTCCTCATCAGAATCCTCTATGGACGCAACCAGCGTCACAAAATCATCAAAACTTGTCATCGTATACACAAAACCATTATAACATTTTAAACAGGCTTTGTGAATTTAAATTCATCAAACGTTCACCACTCTTCCCTCACCGTGGAGGAGACATAAATAAACCTCCTCGACGGACTTTTGATAGAACGTTTCCAAGAACTCCTTATACGTCTTTAACTGCCCCTTATACCGCTCTTTTATCGCTTCAACATCGTCTTCGGTCTCAAAAGTATCCGTCTTATAGTCCAACAAGACAATCTTTTCATTTTCTATAAAAAACAAATCGATGATACCTTGAATTTTTCCCTCATCAGTGTAATACACAAAATCTTCTTCTTTATACACTTCCTCCGCACATGCAATACGCATCGCCATATCCGACCTTAAAAAATTCTGAACGGGTTTTAAATCAGAGTAAGCGCTAATTTTTTCTTCAATCGCTTTTTTTGTTTCTTGAGGAATGTTGAGAGCGAAAATTTCTGTCCCATTTGTAATTTTTTCCGTATTTTGAACTTTGTTACCTTCGATTTCAATTGATGGAGAAAGAACGTTTAGTGGAGAAAAAATATCCTTAAAATTGCAGAGTTCTAAGGCTCTGTGAACGCGCGTTCCATAATCTAAAGCATAATCCTTATCAAATAGTGGGCGTCGCCCTTTTTTTAGTCCAAGGTCTTTAATGCTGAGTTCCCCTATATAGTGAAGTTTTTGGGATGTTTGAACTCTTTCGCCCTTTTCTTGCTCCGATGAAAATCGCCTGCCGTTGAACCGAAATTCCGAAGGTTCGATGTACTTGAATAACAGATGAGCAATGCTATTTGCCTCAGGGTTCTGTTTCGTATTAGCACCCATAAAAATCAGGCGTTTTTCCGCCCGCGTCATTGCGACATACAGCACTCTAATTTCTTCTGCTATCTGCTCCTCGTTTACCGTTTGTTTCACTAAATTCAGCAGTGGGTGTTCTATTTTCACCCCTGTTTCACTCACTATATTTTTTAGCGCAAATCCCGCTTTTCGGTTTAAAACAAGTTTTTTCCCAGAATCTTTTAAATTATATTTTTTAAAAATTCCGCCCACGATAACATTTTCAAACTCCATCCCTTTTGAGTGGTGAATTGTCATGAGTTTCACCGCATCGCTCTCTGAAGAAGAATTCGAAGAAATTTTCGGGCTCGTATCGCTCTCTCTTAAATAGTCCAAACACTCATCAATGCGCATATTCATACCGTGTATCATTTCTGCAAACAAAACCAAACTCTTTTGCATTGATGCACCATCAGCGTACTCCCCCATTTTTTCATAAAACTGGTTTTCGTCGTATAATTTCCAGACAAATTCCGACGCGTTGATATATTTTGACACCCCTCTTAGCCACCTAATTTTTTCATAAACAGCTGTCAATTTTTCTCTGAGAGAAGCTGGGAAAAAGTCAAACTCATTTTCCGCATCAACACCTGAAAATTTCTCAACTCGATTTTCCAAAACTGCAATAAAAGACAGCACCGAATAATAACTCGAAAACCCTTTTTTTTGTTTGAGCAAAGAAAGCGCCAAAACCTCCTCCATTGTCACCTCAAAAAACGGAGAAAGCAAAAGCGCCAACAAAGACGTATCATCGTATGGATTCAAAATTCCCTGTACCGCCGAAATCAAAAGAGCAATTTCAGGCTTCTCATAAAAACCGCCTTCATCTTCCATTTCTAGCGGAATCCCAAGCTCATCAAACGCTCTTCGAAGATACGGCGAAATCCCTCTTGTACTGCGATACAAAATAGCGATATCTTTAAACTTACTATTTTTTTCTTGGACTAGCCAAAGCACTTTTTGAGCGATGTACTTCGCCTCTAGCTCAGGCGCAGTTAATCCCGAATCAAACGCTTTCTCTTCTCGAACATCATCTCCATCATAGCACTCAATTTCCTCTCGCACTCGATGTTTTCCCGATTTTTGACCACTCTCTTGAAGCCCCTCACCCTCCGATGTAAAAACGCGCTCCAAATCCTTCGTCACTTGATATGTATGAAGCGCAACCTCCGGATCATCTTTTTCCATTACATCAAAGGACTTCGTCTTTCCCGATTTTAACGATGCGTGTTCATACAAATGAGGCATTTCCTCTTTAAATACGGTATTGACAAAATCCAAAATAGCTGGTCTGTTTCGGTAATTTTGATTCATCGGAATCACTACACGCGAAGCGTCATTTAACTGATTTTCACACGATAAATTCCCCTCGCCGTATTCCGAATCCATATCGTAGATATATCCCTGAACGCCAGATGACTCCGCCTGAAACGCACTAGGGTCAGCATTTCGGAAGGAATAAATGCTCTGTTTGACATCGCCGACCTTAAATACACTAGCCTCTCCAGAAACCCTCCAGATAATTGCATTCTGAATCCTGCTGGTATCTTGATTTTCATCTACAAAAACAAAGCGATAACGCGCCGATACCTCACGCCTCACATCCTCTATATTCAGTAATTCCAACGCAAAATGCTCTTGATCCGAAAAATCAATGGCTCCTCGTTTTCGTTTTTCTTCACGATAATTAGCTTGTGTTGATACCGCAAGCTCTGTCAGTGTTTCAAAAATATCGACGAAGGGTGTTCCTTCCGATAAATATTCAGAATCACCAAACCGAAGCAATACCTTATACCATTCCGCCAAATCCTCCATCTCTCTTATGACTGCCTTAAATTTTATTTTGGCATATTCAAATAATTCACGAAAACTATCATAAGAAACCCCATTACAGAAAAAGAACTCCTCTTCACATTTTTTCATACGCCACTGTGGAGATTTCGGCATACCCAGTCCACGCTGAGTACAGCGCAACGCCTCTTCTAATTCACCAATTCTACTATAAAAGATTTCGCTGGTATCCAGTGTACCACCTTTGGCACTCGTCAAATTTATTATAGGCGCTTCGGAAGCAATTGCTCTAAACTCATCAATAACTACCTGAACGCGCATTCTCACAACAAGCAATTTTTCATCACAAAGCGTTTGAAAACCCTCTTTATCGTTTCCTAAGTAATAACGATAGCCCTCGCAAAGGCTTTCCTCAAAATGTTCACCATTTTCCGCATAATCACAAAGTTTTAAAACATACTCCATAAGCGAATCAGGCGTTCCCAAACTGTCAAATAGCTTATACACCCTCACCAACTTATCGTGATTTTCTGCGTTTAAGCGATACCTTTCAAACGCATCCATAAAGCACTTTTTCCGAATTGCCATTCTCTCGGATTCACTCATCACGACAAAAACCGGCTCTACGCCTTCAAGATAATGGTGATACTCCTTCATCAAGTCAGAGCAAAACGAATGAAATGTCTGAATATTCGACTGATCCACCGATTTTGAGGCTTCCAAAAGCTCCTGTTTTTTATCTGGCGTACTCCACGCGTGCTTTCTAAGTAGCCGTTCGATTTTACTTTTCATCACATCGACAGCGGCATTGGTAAATGTCAAAACAAGAAGTTCGTTCATTTTTACGTCTTTCGTTTCAATTAGGCGCACAATTCGCTGCGTCATCGCCGTGGTCTTTCCTGTTCCCGCCCCTGCCGCTACAATAATATTCTCATGGTCAAGGTGAATTACATTATACTGATTGATATTCTTGGCTTTATCATTCATTTTCCGCTACCTCCTCATCTTCTGTAGCAAAACACTCGCTATAAATCCCCATTCGCTTGCAATACACACATTTTTTTTCATCTCTCTTAGCAGGGAATTCTCCATTTTTAATACCCTTTACCGTTTCCAGTATATACCGTTCGATGAACTCCGAAATTTCCTGTTCTGTCTTAAGCAGTTCTAGTTCTTTCAAGTACTCAGGGTGCTTGCTCTCCAAATCACCATCTTCCACTTGAGCTGCCAAACGATAAAAATAATTTTTAGAATGTCGCTTATTATCACCAATATCAAAGTATTTAATAATGGTATTATCAGTATCGCCATACCTATTTTGTAGCATCCTAGAAAAATCATCATAAAGCGTAATCCCTTGAAATGGAATTCGCTGAAACGTTTGAAGATACTCCTTTTTTCCATCATTCTCGGCATTGGACTCTTTAGCACTAAAAATATACATACCAGAACACATGGAAGGCGTCATCTTCTGCAACTTTTCAATAGTTCTTATCGCATTCATATAAAAGGCCATCTGAATATAGTTGTGATTTTCAATATTTGCTATCGTCGAATTAGCTGCCCCTGTTTTATAATCAATAATTCGGTAGTATGTTTTCTCATTATCACGCGCTACATCAACTCTGTCCATTCTCCCATTAAAATGAATGCGAAGACCTTCTATTTGCTGAGTGTAAGAAATCTTATACTCCACACCATACGGCTTAAACTTGCCCGTTTCAATCTGATAAACCATCGCCGATACAAATAACACACACGCTTCTAAAAAACGCGAATAATATAGGGAGTTCCGCCTGAAATCAGGCATTTTATTTTTATCCAGTATATCGTCCATGGAATCAATAATTTTCTGTACGCGCATACTAATTCGCTGGTGGTCATTTGCAATATTGGAAGCGATTTGTTCTATATTATTTTCAGAAATTTCTTTATCGTAATTCTCTGCCACACACTCTTTTTCCGAAAAAATCACATCATTAGAGAACCCATGATTTTTATCATTTAAAAAACTACCTCCCTCTCGGAATTTTTCAGGTTTTTCAAAAAACTCATCACTTTTAAACCCTTGATTTTGAAGAGCGCCCTTACCTTCGCCTATTCTGAAATTCTGCTCTAAATAATATTTTTTAACATATTCCTCAAGCACACGGTGTATAATATTTCCCGTCTCCAATGCACCCAGCTGTTTCTTTCTAATTTCTTTCGGTCTTAATATATCCCCCACTAAAAAACAGAAGGGACAGCTTAGATATTTCATAATACTCGTTGCACTAAGCCTTAAATCGTAGGTATCTTTTTCAGGATAATTTGTATTTCGAATCACCGAAGCGCGCTTGAGGTAATCCTCAACACCCTCCAAGTGAGTCGCAATATCCATAAAATAGGGTTTTTCTGTCAAGGTATCACTATCCGAACCCCCACTATTAGACACGCTCTCTTCGCTATCACACGCTCTGCAGAAATCAAATTTACATTGCACGCCCTCAAGTTCTTCGTTTGTGTTTAAATTTTCAGATTTTTCAGTGTAGGTTTCATATTTTTCAGATTTTCCCGATTTTTCAGTGTAGGTTTCTGAAATTTCCACCGTTCCTTGAATATGTTCCTCTGCCTCTTCTATCATTTCGATAATAATGGATGGTGAACCAACCGCCGTTGGGTAAGTAAAACGAATCCGTTCAGAAGGGCTAGTAAGCAACATATGCAAATGGTACGCTTCCTTCTCTCGGTCTTGCAAAAATTGAAAACGCATACTCCGATTGAGTGGTGCCATTTGCTCCTCAAGCACCCCCTGCTCCACAAGATTAAAAATCACTTGATTCGTGTCAATAGCGGGCAATTCTTTTCTAAGCGCCCCTAACACAAAAGTATATTTTAAGGAATGCGCCCGCGCTCTTCCAATTGGTGCAATCGTAACATAATCTCGGTATCTGGGCACCCTTCCAATGGAGGATTTTGAGAACCCAATATCCAGCAGACTTCTCACACTACTACAATCTTGTTGTTCTACCGTATCAGATAGTGCACTAAGTTCTTCTAAAATAGACATTAACGCGTTCCAAATTTTTGCACCATAGTCCTTTTCTTCGGTCGCTTCGCCGTTAATGATACCAACAACAAAACTGTGATTTTCGCAAATTTCTTTAATGCTTCTATACGTTATCCCGTATTGTTCATCGGAGTATTCTTGCGTCAGCAACCAGTAAAGAACGCGTACAAAGTTATCAAGGTGAAATGTCTTCCCAAGAACCTCCCTGCCTGCCTCCTTATTGTCAAACCGCAAATGATTTAAAATATTTAGTAGTCTCTCTTCGATTTCATGATCGCTATTAGAATCTGGTTTAGCGCTGCCAATTAAAGCATTTCCAGCTTCCGACACTTCAACTTCTACACTTGTATTTTCAGCGCTTCCATCCATTTTTAATGATTCCCCTTCAAACCCTTTGTTACGACCATACCCCAATACATAATTTTGAGAAATATCATTTTCATAAACCAAAATTCTAGCGCGCAATGTCTCATTATCGCTCATCGGAAAAATCCCTGAACGAAGCATTCGCATAACGGGTTCCGAACTATTTTTATTCACTTGATATTCCAACAGTCCATCAAGGAATTCCGCTAGTGGATTATCACTAAAATTCCGATCAGAATCAATAAAAAACGGAATCCCAAACCCACTGAACACATGATCAACAATACCAGTATAGGCATCAAGTGATGGGCAAACCACTGCAATCTCGGAAGGAGACACGTTCTCTACTTGCCCTTCCAATTCGCACCCCTGCGTATCCCTCCCCTGCATATCAACGCTTGCGACCAAATCTCGGATTTTCTTAGCAACAAAAACGACTTCATCATACCTTGTTTCCACTTTATCGACGCTTACATGCTCTTTCGCATCAGAAACAAGTGCCAATTCCTGAAAAAACAGCCCATAGGATAATGATTCAAAAGGACTTTTGTCCAAATTTTGAAATCTTTTTCGGGCAAAACCCTTTGGAAGTGCATCCACCAAACGCTTGGTATAGGCAAAGAGCGGATTATCAAAATAGGAAGCTAGCGTCACACCGCCTTCTGATTCAAACCTCTTAGGTTCAAACTCATCATAGTGAACAGCAATCCACGTTTCCTTACTATACTGCGCAATTTCTTCGAAAAAACATTGCTCATTTTGAGTAAAAAAATCGTAATTATCCACAAAGAAGTAGCTATTTTCAATAAATGCGCTATCCTTTGTAAGCACGGACGCCAAACGAACAAACTTTTCATCGTTCATATACATTCCGCTTTTTTCAGCAAAAACAAGGGGGGCATTTAAATTTGAATCGGCATTTGAATTTTCTACTTTGATTTCAGAACATTTTTCTGAGATATTATTATCTGATTTCTCCTCTAAAACCGAATCATCTGATAAATTGGTATCTCCTACATGACTATTATCCATGCGGAATTGGTATTCTCTATAAATCAAATTAATATCATGAACTTTATCTACCAGACGTTTATAAGACCTACCAAGACTACTGTTTACGGCGTATTTATCCCTTATTTCACTCTGAGTTTCTTCGTTTAAAGAGGGCGAATTACTCTGAATTTCATCTAAAACAGGCACCTCACCCTTCTCTCCACCCTCAGTACTTCCCAACGTAATTTCCGCGCTCATTTCTCCTAGTAGACGGACCAACTCGCTAATAAACGACATTTTTGAACTATGAAACGTAAAATACTTGAGTTCTGATTTTTTAGCCCTCAATATATCACGGACTAAAAGTTGCTTTCCCATTGTTGAAATTGGTGTAAAGTCATCCACCCCAGCCTCTTTCAACACACGTTCTGCAAGTTTTGATAAACTCATTACCTTCACAAAGAGAAGCGCCGAACCAAGATTCTCCACAATCATCCGTTCCGTCTCTAATTTGAATTGATCGGGAACAAGGACGACAAAATACTCTCCTGCCTTACGCTCCTTCGAAAGCTGAATTAAGCGTTCAACGATATATTTTGTCTTACCAGTTTTCGGTGCGCCGTAAAGCAGGGTGTTGCACTTTTGAAGGCGTTTCACCTGCAATTCTTCTTTTAGCACATCGCTTTTTTTATCATTTTTTGTGTTTTTTTTTGCGTCACTCTGTTTTAAATTTTTATTTTTCTCCACCATCAATTTCTCCATTTTCACTATTCTATATCAACTTCATCCAGCATTTTATCCAACAAATCCCTAATTTCCTCAGATACATCGGAATACACCTTGTCATAAAGCCCTTTTCTAATAAGATACGCCACCATTTTTTCGCTATTGTACATCAAGTGACTGAACGGAATCATTCGATACTCATCAAAACAAATCTTCGACGCAGCAATTACTCTAGGATATTTAACATAAATTCCAAAAATTTCAACTCGATTATTTAAAAAAGCATAATTCACTTTAATCTCGCTAATATGACCATTTACCTTCTCAACCCCTGCTACGTAAAGTTTCATACGACCGCAATCAACCACAATTTTCACCAGCAATCTATAAATAAACAGATACACTGAAAATAAGAAAATTCCACCCAAAATAATAAAAATAATATAAACCATTAAATCAGATGGAATCGCTCTCTTAAAATGATCGGTAAAAGCGTTTAAAAAATTATACAAAATCTTACCTGAAATAAGCACATAGAGCGCCTGAACCCAAGGGCGATACCTTAATTCAAAAGAATCTTCTGGCGGATTATCAAGCTGCTTATTTACCTTTTTTCGATAAAGACGCCTCAAGAAAGAATATAGAGTGCTTACCACCAACACAACAACAGCTATTCCAATTAATTGAACAATACTTTCTGATAGAGCGACATCAAAAATCGTTTCAAAAATAAAATCTATAAATTCAACGATTTTTTCATCCACCATTTTCCTAGCCTCCTATTATTACACTGCGTCCACTGGATTTTACTCCCTCGCTGAGTCGCTACGCATACTCGTTCATGATTGTTTCCTAGCTTTATAGGGAACGCTTCGCACTGAAATCCTTCAGGATACAAACCAATCCTCGGAACCCGCTTGTTGTTTAGGTTATTTTGGGTTTTAAAAAGTTTCCTTATATTATTCTACCAACTATTCTATTTTTTTACCAACCCACACTTTGAAGCGTTTTTAACTCCAATAAAATTTATCCAATTATTCGCATTTTATACTATTCTCAAATTAAAACGCATTTATTATTTCTTTGAAGAGGACAGAAGCACAGAAGCGCGCGATAGTGCGAAAAGTTTCAGGAGTAGAATGGCAAAGAATAAGCCACGTATGTTTAACTTTTCATCAAAAGCTATTTTTATAGTTAGAAAAATTTCACGGATATTAGCATAAAAACTATACGATGTCTTTTTTGTTGAAACAAAAACCTTCAAAACTATTCATTTAACTGAATTTTAGCAGTTTTTTCTTCCTTAAGTGTCAACGATGAGATATTGTAACAAACCAAAAATTATTATGCAACATTGTGCAATATAAAAACTAAAAATTTGACAAAAATATAAGCTGTTACTGGCTTTGAAGGGTTTTTTGTGTTTGAGAAGTGTCAAACATGGGAATTAAAAATCAAAATTTTAATGCTATAATAAAAGCACAACAATAAACAAAACACAAGTAAAATCAGCCGAAGAACTGACACAGCAGAAACAAAGGAGAGAAAAATCACACCCAAAAGCCACGGATTCGAAAGCCAGCACATGTACACTCTGGCAAACTATTTAAAAGAGACGTTTGGCACTCGCATTGCCAAACTCTCTTTTGATGCTGGATTCACCTGCCCAAACATTGATGGCAAATGTGGAACAGGCGGTTGTACCTTTTGTTCTGTCGAGGGCGGTGGATACTATACTGGCTCTCCCGAAGAACAAAAAGCACTTACCAAAAACAAGTGGAACGATGCGAAATACCTCGCGTACTTTCAAAGCAATACCAACACGTACGCTCCAGTGGATATTTTGAAATCCAAATACGACGCAGCACTTGAAATTGAAGATGTTGTAGGACTTGCCATCGGCACGAGAGCCGACTGCCTCCCTCCCGACGTCCTCGAACTGCTAAAAGATTACAATAAAAAAACCTTTTTGTGGGTGGAACTGGGACTGCAATCGACAAAACCTGCGACACGACTGGCAACAAATATTTGTTGCAATATGAAAGCCTTTGAACAAGGCGCTAAAAGCCTGATAGATGCTGACATCAAAACCGTCTTACACATTATGCTGGGACTACCAGGTGAAAACAGAGAAGATATGTTTGAAACCGTGCGTTACGCTTGTTCTTTAAACCCGTTTGGCATCAAATTACATATGTTTCACTTGCTTGAAAACAGCGCTCTTGGAAGAATGTACCCTGAAGGATATGGACTAATGAGTGAAGAAGAATACGTGGGGATCGTCGTCGACTTACTTGAAATCATTCCGCCAGAAATTGTAATGCACCGTCTCACAGGGGATCCCCCAGAAACTGGGCTTATTGAGCCAGAGTGGGTTCGCGACAAACGCAAGGTTCTCAACGACATACAAAAAGAATTTAAAAAACGCGGCACGTATCAAGGGTATCGGCTAGAGCAAGAAAAATAAAATTTCAAGTAACAAATAAAAACACTGCACTAAAAATTTATTATAAAAACAGGAGGAAAATATGGGACTACGATTCAGAAAAAGCATTAAATTAGCACCGGGGCTAAAACTAAACCTAAACACCAAAAGCGTGAGCATCAGCGGTGGAACAAAAGGAGTTCGACACACCATCAGTTCCAGCGGTCGCTCAACCACTACCATCGGCATACCTGGCACAGGCATTTACTACACCAAATCACACAAACGAAAAAAGGGCAAAAAGGGTAAAAAAGGCAAAAAATCTTCCGCAGGTCTACTTGACGGATTGTTTTCACTAATCTCAGGAAAATAGAAAACAGAAGAGAAATATAAAAAGGAATAATTAAATATGGAAACAAAAAAGCCAAAAGTTAAAAAGCCATTTTACAAAAGATGGTGGTTTATCACATTGGGAGTGCTGTTTATAATCGGAGCAATAGGTAGCTCCTTAGACAAACCAGACAAAAAAGCAGATGCTTCACAACCAGATACTACCGCTACAACATTAGCAGTCAGTTCAGACATCACAACCACTACCAGCGCTAAGGAAACCAACTCAAGCACTACAACTACAAAAACCGAGACCACAAGCGCCACACAAACCACCTCAACTACTTCTAATAGCGTTGATACAAGCACTACAACAACTACTACATCAACAACCGAAGTTACCACCACGACTGAACCCACAACTGCCCAGCAGACAAGTAAAAACGCTTCTGCTTCTACTGTTATGGGAGGAGATATTATAATTTCTGTACTAGACAAAAAAGCAGAGTACATAGCGATAACAAATAACGGCAGCACGGATGTTAATTTAAAAGATTGGAGGATACTATCTGTAAGAGGGGAACAAACATTTTTCTTCCCCGACTACGTACTAAAAGCTGGATCAACTGTCGCCGTAGGCGATTCAAAGAAAAACACTGTCGATTTCCATTGGATGGACGGAAAAAGAGGCATTTGGAACAACTCAAAATCAGACAACGCAGAATTATATAACAGTAATAATGAACTTGTAAGCAGGTCTACAAACTAAAATATCTGTTAGTTATGAAAAGGAGGAACAAAAATGCTAAGTCAAACTCAAGCAGATGAACTAATTGCAATATCAAAACACATAGATGAAAACTATATACCTTGGTTATAAAATAAAAGAGGAGAATTTAGTATTGCGGAATCTATTAAAAATAAAGATTTCAACCATTATAAAAAATGTCAGAGAACAGCACGATGAACTAATAAAATCAAAACCTGAAAATGGCAAAAAAATAAAAGCGATCAACAAGAAAATACAAGTATACAATAAGTCTTTAAATGAATTAAATCGTATGAAAATATGGTAACATTTTAATACAAAGCTCTATACGAGCATTGCTCTTCGGAGCATCATATATGACATTGGCGTTTACCATCGAAAGAAGGGGTTACTATAGTAGCTCCTTTTTACATTAAGTCAAGCTGAAAAACTAGCTATTAAAAACGCTGTAGAGCCTTTAATTAACGAAAAATACAGAAATAAAGATAACTGGTACACTTTTGACGTATTAGAGCTAACTGATAACACCTTCAGCATTGACACACAGATTTCTTATGAAATGACCGCCGAAGAATGCGAACCTCCCAACAAAACAATAATGTATCTAATGAGTGTAAAAAAGCTCTCAAAAAAGCTGAGATGTATTCGGATACTATGCACATATCCAAAAGTGGTATCTTGTTTCTAAAAGGTGTGGAAAATATCGCTGGTTTTGGTGTATACTACTCATGAAGTGCGTCTCCTTTTGGTATTTTTGTTGTGATTAACATTATTATATAGGATTTCGCTCTTCTTTTTTATTTCTTTTGGTCTCACATCTATTGTAACTATACAAAGCAGGGAAAAGTAAGAAAGGTTAGGTATTGACAATTATTATAGCAATAACTATAATGATTATAGACAGATTAACCCTCGCACCTTACGTGGGTCTTGGGAAAGAAAATCAGATTAAGCCTAATCCTTACGTGGGGTTAGGCACTTCATTTTAGGAGAGAAAATGAACGAAAGACCGTTTAAAACATACAACCAGCAATTAAAAATTTTGCGTAAAAAAGGATTAGTTATAAAAGATGGTGCTAAGGCAAAAAGAATACTTGAAAGAGAAAATTATTATTGTATCAGCAACGGTTATAAAGAACCATTTTTGATTGATTCGTCTACTAATGACGATGTTTATAAAAAAGGTTGTAGTTTTGATGAAGTATACCAATTATTTTGTTTGGATAGAGAATTAAAAAATCTATTTTTGCCAGAAATTATAAAATTTGAGAGCTTTATGAAATCCCAAATTGCTTATTATTTTCATGAATCTCATCCCGATAAAAATTCATTTTTAGTATTTGAAAATTATTCTTCTGATCCCCAAAAAGCAAAAAACATATTAGATGTGATAGCTAGTTTGTCAACAAAAATATCAAAGCAAAAAAACAACGCTGTTACTTACTATATTCAAAAATACCAGCATTGCCCTTTATGGGTTCTAGTAAACTTTCTCACATTTGGTAATATCTCTAAATTATACAGAGTATGCGATAGAACAGTAAGATTAAATATTGCTAAAGAATTTTCAAAACATTATACCCTACAATACAATGTAAAAATTCAAATTTCTCCAGAAATGCTTGACGAATGTTTGGGTTGTATGTCAATATACAGAAACCTATGCGCACACGATGAAAGACTTTATAATTACAAAGGGAGATTTAAAGAAAGAGCATTATCCAGTGCTTTGCAAACTAAACTTCTCAGTCAAAAAAACTTATTCTCTGTTTTAATTCTCCTAAAACTTTTTTCAAGAAAAAAAGATTATAGAAAATTTTTGAGAAATTATCAATCAATATTTACTAAATACCAAGATAAGTTTAACACGATAGATATTGATGATATAAAAGTAATTGCAGGATATGATGAAGATTGGATAAATGGGCATATAAAATAATAAAGGAAGAAATTTTTAAAAACGTAGCATATATGAAGTTAATCGGAGTTTCAAACGAACACTTTTTTCCAATTATTCAACCATTATTTGTTGAAGACTAAAAACGACATAAACCGTATATAACGATAAAAAATTAAACAAACAACTTGATGGCTCCACAAAAAATATGATGGTATCTAGTTGCAGGTAAAAATACGCTGTATACTCATGTAACTGATTTAGTATTTAAGCGTTATGTAAGAACGCCAGCCACGGGGGAAGTCGCCATGACGGGCGGCTTTTACTTTTTAAGGAGACATTAAATAGAATGAACCTATACATTTATACTGACGAATCAGGAGTTTTTGATTATGTCCATAATGACTATTTTGTTTATGGTGGCATTATATTTCTATCGAAAGAAGAAAAAGATATTGCTGTTAGAAAATATTTGCACGTTGAAAGAATAGTCAAAAATAAAGAGATATACATAGATAACCCCGAAATTAAAGGTAATTCTATATTCCCTAAAGACAAAAAAAAGGGATGTGTATCTAAAACCTTTAAAATCCTTTTACAAGAACAACTTCGAGATTTATCATTATTTTTACGGTAATCAAAATAGTAATCAATCAACCAATTTTTCTACATAATATCTTTCTCTCTTAATACTTGTATATAGCACAACAAATCGTCTTTTGAATATTCCATTTCAGCTAATTCAAAACCATATTTCTCATAAAACGCTCTTAAATATGGAATATCTTTGCAATCAAGCGTTACAATTCTTCCACCTAAATACTGTTGTCCTTTAAAAATAGTATCCATACAAAACTGCATAATA
>PDWI01003707.1_pt1 | contig 22569 bp, 19 predicted proteins | sample 1430891 | NCBI WGS metagenome assembly PDWI01 (sample SAMN01162508, study PRJNA174530) | Oral metagenome, whole genome shotgun sequencing project. | biome: Marine environment; feature: Marine mammal; material: Swab sample of the gingival sulcus; isolation source: swab sample of gingival sulcus... | reverse complement strand
AATAAAAATGGCAGAAAAAAATTATTGAAAACTCAAACTTATAAGTTTAATTTAGAAAAAGTAGTTAATAATTATATTAAGGAATCCCCTGATATGAATAGAAATCCTTTTAATAAAGTTACTTTAATTGATTTGGATAAAAGATTTTGTATAGATGGAGTATATATTCCTATAAATTTAAGAACAAGTAATAGGAGTAATGTTAGTCAAGAATTGTATGATGAAATATGTGCTAATATTATATCTATTGATGATAAATTTATTGATATAAATGAATTTTTAAGGGTAAATAAAGATTGCTATTTGCAAGTTAAGTAATTATTTAATTAAGTATGATTTGACCCGCGTTAAGATTATCACGCCTTTGGCTCATAATGACAACGCGGGTTGATTTTATAGTCATAAATTAAAGGCAATTGAAATGACAAATAGTTTAATCGATTTTTTAGATTAATATAGCATAGGCACATATAGAAAGGAATAAAATGAAAGAACAATCAATGAAACGATTAGCGCGAAAAATGTTGATGTTTGCTGTTGCGATTGTCGTCGTCTTTGGCTATAATACGCTTTTTGGTGGCGATAAAGTAAGCGATAATGCGCCGAAAACGACTGAGCAAACTCAAATAGAAGGCACTAGTCGAACTGACGGTCAAGCAGAGAATCAGCTAGAGTCGCAGAGCGGAGAAAATCCCAAGACGATTAAGGAACTCGTCGCTGCGGGGATATTAACAGAAATCAAAGAAGATGGTGAAGTCATCGGTTGGTCGACGGCGGGTGATTTATTTTATGGTATGGGATCTAAACACGGTAATCGTATCTACCACGTCTTTGCTCATTTGGAAGAAGACGAGTCAAAGCCTGTCCATTCCGTATTTTTAGGGGATGAGGCATCACTACTCGCATTATTAGATGAAGCTTGGGCAAAGAGAGATAGCGCTTTTACAGAGGCGCAGTCCAATGGCAACCGCGTTTATGACATCGATATGGAACGCGTTATCGGTACAGATGGTGAAGAAGAAATTAGAATTGTCGTTAGAGATGGCACGAATAAGCTGATTACGGCATACCCAAGAGATTAGGAGGTCACTATGTTATTATGTCCATACTGTGAAGGGCAAGGTATTATCCATACAGCCGTGGTCAAAGCGACGGGTGAAGATATTTATATTTGCGGCGAATGTGATAGTGTATGGTTTAGAGATGATAGAGGTGAAACACAAGTTCAGCCTTTTGAGTATTATATGGAAGAAAGAGGACTAAAGGCACTCGTGTCATTCAGAGGACGAACGAAGTGAGGACGTAGGAATCTTACGACTTTTGCTACTAAATCCGCGTTAAGATACCTACGTCGCTTCGCTCCTCTGTACGACAACGCGGATTGACTGAATAGTTACTGATTTTCATTATTTTGTCGCTCATGCTATTTAGTTTGCGGAGAATGACACAACTTTTCCTCTTGACAAAATAGTTACTATGTGTTTTAAAAACTGTAAAGAATTAGTGGTTTATGTCGATATTCTTTAAGGTGGATAAAATTTTAGTTAAAATACTAGTTATTAATTTGGAGGGATGTATGAAAAGCAAAAGAAAAAGCGTAAAGGGTGCTCTGACATTAGTAATTGCAATTGTACTTATCGTATCGAGTGCGGTACTTTTAATTACCAATAATGTATTTACTAAACAGTTTTTCACTTCACAAGTAGAAGAAGATACTAAGGTCTTGGTTAAACAAATTGCAGCGGAAGTCGATGAAGAGTTGCTTAACCATGAAGAGAAAATATATGAACTTGCGAATAACCCTGTATTGACGAGCGACGCATTTTCGCAAAAAGAAAAAGTCGAGTTTTATCAAAAAAAGGCAGAAGAATTAGAATTTATTTTATTCTTTTATATGGATAAAAATGGTAAGGGGATTAACTTAACTCCTGAGGGAGATTCCTTTGACTTATCTGGGATGGATTATTTTCAGGCATCTATTAAGGGCGAAAATTATACGACGGGTATAATCAATGATGAACTCACCGGCAATAAAATCGTTATTATTTCGTCGCCCTACTATAATGATAAGGGCGAGATTATAGGTGCGTTTGCTGGTATTAAGAATATTGAATTTTACAGTGAAATAGCGAGAGATTTTGTCTGGAATAAGACGGGTCAAATTTTCTTTTTAGATACTAATATGCAGGTTATAGGACATAAAAATCAAGTGCTCGTAGACGATGCTGTCAATGTTTATGAAAAAGCGAAAACAGAAGATGATTTTAAAAGCTTGGCAGAGTTTTTAAAACAACATGCTAGTGAAAGCGAAACTAAAGTCGGAGATTATACCTTAGCGGGTGAAAAAAAATTAGCAGCTATTCATCCTCTTGGCGATCACGGTATCCTTGTATTGGCGAGTATTAATCAAAATGAAATCTTTGCGCCAATAAAGAAATTGACGATGATTCAAATTGGCATTTCACTTGCTATGCTTATATTGAGTATATTATTTATACACATAAGAATTTCGGGTAAGGTTGCAAATGGCTATATTTCAATTAAGAAGGATATTGAACAACTTGCTGACTATAATTTGAATTATACGCCTGCTAAGGACTTTTCTGATAGAAATGATGAAATAGGTGATATATATAGAGCTTCACAATATTTAAAAGATAATCTTGTGAAAATTGTTACAGAAATTTCCAATGGCGCCAACAATACAGCGGCTACTGCTGAAGAACTTACTGCGACGGCGCAGAGTAGCAATGAAATGGCAAGGGAAGTCACCGAAGCTGTAAGTAATATTGCTGATGGTGCCAATAGTCAAGCCAGTGATACGGCGAGCGCTTCAATGAAATTTGAAGATAATTCACAATCATTGAATGAGATGCTCATCGTTCTCGAGGAACTTAGAGAAGCGACGATTAATATTGATAGTAAAAAAGAAGAGGGTAAACAAGCACTTTCTGACCTTAGAAAACTTGTCGATCAAAATAAAGAAGAAGCGGGCTTTGTTCACAAGATTATTCTCGAAACCAATGATAGTGCAGAGTCTATTTCTAAGGCATCTGAAATGATACAAAGTATTGCTGACCAAACAAATCTTCTTGCATTGAATGCAGCGATAGAGGCGGCTCGTGCTGGTGAGGCAGGTCGTGGTTTTGCCGTCGTTGCTGAAGAAATCAGAAAGCTTGCAGAGGATTCTAATAAATTTACGGAAGAAATTAGAGCTATTATTGAAGATCTAAAAGTTAAATCGCAAAGTGCTGTTCAACGTATGCAAAATACGGCGACTATTGTCGAAGAGCAAAATGCGCAGAATATCATTACGAGTAATAAGTTTGATGAAATCGAATCCGCAGTCGAATCAAGTAAACAAATCGTTGCCAAACTTACAGAGAATTCTAAAGATATAGAGGTGAAAAATAGCGAGATTATCGATATTATACAAAATCTTTCCGCTATTGCTCAGCAAAATGCCGCCAGTACTCAGCAGGCATCTGTTAACGTTGAAACACAGACCCATGCTATTGAGAATATTTCTAGTGCGAGTGAAAATCTTGCGGAAATTGCCGTAGAGCTTCAAAATAGCGTGTCAGAATTCAGATTATAATGCACAGGATGTGATTTTTATTATGTTATTAAGGCGATTAGAATAAAATATTCTAGTCGCTTTTCTAATGGGATTTCACTTATGAATATTATGACAAATTTCTTACTTGTTATCAGGCTCATTTAGTGATAAAATATTCTGTGGTGAAATGGTATTTATGTGAATAGATAATATTTTATATTAAGGATAAGTTTATGAATAGAGCCTATGATTATCTGTCTATTGTTTATGATAGTTTAACAGATGATATTAATTATGAAATCTGGCAAGAGAAAATTAAAGATATTTTAACAGCGCGTCAAATTAATGCCTTGAATGTCTTGGAAATCGGTGCTGGTAGCGGTAATATGACGGAATTTTTATTACAGCAACAAATGCGAGTTACTGCCCTAGAACCGTCAGCATCGATGTTAGCACTTTTACAACAAAAGTTGGTTTTACAGATGGGCAAGTTGAAATTTTATCAAGGCGATGTTTTTAGTTTTGACACAAAAAATCGCTATGATATGGCATTTGCTTTTTTAGATGTGATTAATTATATTAAGCCTGCGGATTTAAAAGCGTTTTTTGCCAAGGTAAGAAAGTTACTCAACGAGGATAGTTATTTTTTATTTGATTATTCGACAGCTTATAAACTAAGAGAAATTATTGGCAATAACGTCTTTGCAGAAGAACACGAGGACTTTGCTTTTATTTGGGAAAATTACTATGACGCTTCTAGTGCCAGCTTGGCATTTGATTTTACCTTGTTTACAGAAGTCGAAGATGGTTATTATATTAAACAGAAAGAACAACATTTACAATTCGCTCATAGCAAAGATGCTATTCTTTTAGCGGCAAAACCGCACTTTGATTGTGTAGAAATGTGGGGAGATGATTTTGGCTTATTATATGCCGATAATCATAGAAAACATATCTTGTTAAAAAGTAAGTGATTGTAACTGTTTAGTCGAGTAGTAAAAGTCGTGTCATTATGAGGCGGAGCGCTAGCGACAACGTGATAATCTTACGGCTTTTACTATTAAATCCGCGTTAAGATTGCCACGTCGATCCGCTCCTCGCAATGACAACGCGGGTTGACTGAATAGTTATAATTTGATATATATAAAGGGGAATTAATGGCAAAATTTATTAGAGCCTTAGCAGGTGAGCAGCATAATATTAGAATCGTGGCTTGTGAGGCGAAGGATTTGATTGAAAATGCGACGATTAAGCTGGGCTATCCTTTGACGGTTAGTCAGTGTTATGGTAGGGCGCTACTGGCGAGTTTTTTAATGGCAAAATTACAAAAAGAAGGTAGGCTTAGCCTAGATTATCATTGTCCTGATGCTATGATAGAACGAATGAGTTTTGTTGCGGGCAGTGATGTTTTAAAAGGCGCTATTTTAAAAGCAGATGATATGCAAATTTTGGAATATACCAGTGCCGATGAGATGCTAGGTTCTGGACAGATGACGGTGGTTTTGGAGAGCGATAATGGCGAACAGTTTTCTTCGCAATCGTCTTTACAAACAGCTGATATTGCGACGGAAATTTCGGCTTATTTTCAAATTTCTGAGCAAAAACCGAGTGTCGTTTTGTTGTCTGTTCATCATGATGGTAGGGAAATCGTATCGGCAGGAGCGGTGATTATTCAGCTTTTGCCTAATCCAGCCGAAGAAGAGATAGTAAAACTGGAAGCGATTATTCCGCGTTTAAAGCGTTTTTCGCAACTATTGGAAGAGAGATTGCCTTTGCCCGAGGTGGTGACGGCAATTTTAGGTGAAGACTTGGCATATAAAATTATTGAAGAAAGCGATTTTAATTATCATTGCGATTGCAATAGGGATAAAATAGAACAGGCATTATTGGCACTAGGAAGGGCTGAATTAGAAGATATAGTGAAAGAACAAGGTGAAGCAGAACTTCATTGTCATTTTTGTAATAGTTTTTATCACTTTAATCGTGATGATTTAAGGGCATTGATTAGTGAGATAGAAAAGTAAAAAGTGATGTAGGAATCTTACGGCTTTTTCAGAATGATACCGTGGGATAGGGTATTTAAAAACAATTAAGTAAAGAGAAAGAGGGGAGTAATGATTATCGTTAAACTATTGACTATGGCATTAATTGGCGCATTGATTGGTTATATGACTAATGTAATTGCGATTAAGCTTTTATTTAGACCGCTAGAACCGTATAAAATTTTAAATTTTAGTATTCAGGGTTTAATTCCGAAACGGCGGGAAGAAATTATTGAATCCGTAGCGAATACCGTTGAAACAGAATTAATCGATATTGATGTTGTTTTTGACCAAATTTTAGAAACGATGGATAAAAAGGCTGTTTTAGAATTGTTAGAGGCTAAAATTAGTAAAGCCATCGTCGATAATTTGCCACCGTTAATGGCGGCGTTTAGTGGTAGCGTTACTAGTTATATTCATGAGTTTTTAGAAAAAGAAGGGGATAAACTATTGACGGAAATCACGGAAGAGTTAGTACATAGGGCGACGGATAAAATTAGTATTAAAGATTTAGTCAAAGAGCGCTTAATCACCTATGATTTGATAAAAATTGAAAATATCATTTTAGATTTGGCGAGAACAGAATTAAAACAGATAGAAAACTTAGGTGCAGTACTTGGCTTTATTGTCGGTATATTGCAAGGACTATTAGTGATATTTGTATTTTAAGGAGGGGTTATGAAAAATTTAGTAAAACTTTTACCGATAGTGGTGATTGCTCTCTTGATATTTTTTAATGGATTTTATATCCTTCAAGATGGTGAAGAGGCAGTAATTACCCGCTTTGGTATGTATCACACGACGGTTATTGGTGGTGGTGTTAAATGGAAGATTCCCTTTGTTGACAAAAAATATGTTATTGATACATCGGGCGTTAAGCGTATGGAATTTGGTTATGAAACGACTTTTAATGGATCAACTGACCGCTATGCTGAGTATGAGGATATTATAGAAGATAAATTGATGATTACTGGTGATGAAAACTTGGTTAATGTAATGGCAAGTATACAGTATCGCATTGTCAATACACCAGATTATCTTTTTAATGTCGATGACCCAGAGGGAACGCTAAATATTGTCGCTGTTTCGACGATTAGACGTAGTGTTGCCAATAATACACTGGATGATGTTTTGGCTGATAATAAAAATGCAATTATGCAGGAAATAAAAACAGATTTGCAAGAAATTTGTGATAATTATGGCTTGGGCGTACAAATTATGCAGGTATTATTACAAGATGTCGACCCACCAGTAGAAGTTGATGATGCCTTCAAAGATATTGTCAGAGCGCAGCTCGACAAGGAAAGCCGTATTAATGAGGCGATTTCTTATGAGAATAGAATTATTCCTGAGGCCAAGGGTCTTGCTTCAAAACAGGTGTCTGAGGCAGAGGCATATAGGGCAAATAGAATCAATATGGCTATGGGTGATGTCGCCAGTTTCAATCAAGTTTATGATAAATATAAGGATTCGAAAAAGGTAACGCGTACACGAATTTATCTTGAAACAATGGCAGATGTTTTGAAAGATGTCGATGTTTATATTACCAAAGAGGATGGCAGCACAGTTAAATTCTTGCCGCTCGATGTGATGGGAGGTAAATAATGTTTAATTATAGACGTGGACCAGTAGTGGTCGATGAAAATGGGCGACCAGTGCATAAAAAAGTTGAAGTCGATTATAAAAAAATGAAGGGCGATTTCAAAAATATTTTTAAACACGGTATTTTGCCTTTATTGATTTTATTTATCGCCTCCATTTTAATCAGTGAATCGGTTTTTACGGTAAACGAAATGGAACAAGCGCTCAAAGTTCGCTTTGGTAGTGTCGATACTGTTTATGTGGCAGAAAATGCCGAACTAGCGCGTAAGCAATTAGCTGCTTCTAATAAATTTAGCGATATTGTGGTAATAGAAGGTAAGGGCTTACACTTTAAAGTACCTTTTATCGACCAAATAGAAAAGTATAATTCAAGATTGTTAACCTATAAAACCACACCAGGTGAGGTGACAACGCTTGATAAAAAGAAAATTGTCCTTGATAATAATGCCCAGTGGCGAATTGTCAATCCAGCTCTTTTCCGCATTTCTATGCGTTCTATTTCAGGTGCTAATGCCAGACTCGATGATTTAATTTATTCGCGTTTAAGCGAACAAATTGGTCAGACCTATGGTTCGAAATTGGTTTCTGATAAAGACTATGTTTATGAAATGACGGCAAAGGTCAGGGATGAAATTAATAAAGAAGTTGTCGGTTATGGTATGGAAGTTATCGACGTGCGTATCGCTAAAACTGAATTTCCTGAGCAAAATAACGAGAATATTTTTAATCGTATGCGTACGGAAAGACAAAAAATGGCAAATAAATTACGCGCAGAGGGCGATGAACAGTATCAAATTATCACAGCCAAAGCTGATAAGGAAGCTGCGATTTTAAAAGCAGAAGCTTATAAAACAGCAGAAGAAATCAAGGGTGAAGGCGATGCCGAGGCGCTAGCGATTTATGCTAAAGCTTATAATAAAGACCCAGAGTTTTATCAATTTTATAAGTCTATGAGTACTTATAAAAAAGCGCTTGGTAAGAAAACCAAACTGGTAATCGATAGTGATTCTGAGTTTGCTAAGTATCTATTTGGTATAGGTGGTAATTTTGATGCGCAGACATTACCCGTAGAATAGTTAGGGTATAATTGGGTATACTATTTAAAGTGAGAATTGAATAATGTAACTGTTTAGTTAAGTAGTAAAAATCGTGTTATTGTAAGGAGTGAAACGACGTGACAATCTTAGTGCGAAAATATATTATTTATGCAAAAGCCGTAAGATTCCTACGTCTTCGCTATCGCTCATCCTCTGAATGACACGGCTTTTGCTATAATGATTGGTTTTTATTATTTGATTTAAGTATTATAGTGGAAGAAAGGAGCTATTATGTTAGATAGAAAATTAGTATTAAAAGAAATTGAGGAATTATTTGATTGGCAGAGAATAGAAAATCTCTCTGTTCCGGGAAAGTTTAATTTGGTTAATTTTTGTGGTTTGATTTATCAAGAGGCACATTATGCTAAACGCGCTGGTGTACTTAAACTTGATCAGTCACCTAATTACTCTAGTAATAAGACTTATCAATTATTTGCCATGCTCGTATCTAGTGGTTTGAAGCATGCTAATTTAAGACAAATTATTTTGAATTACGCTCGTTGTCACGAACAATCGGATATTTATTATGCGCAGACTATAATGCTTGGTGCGGGTTTATTATTAATTGAGCAGGGTTTTGAACCAGCGACGATTTATAATTATTTGATGCATTTCTTAGGTAAAGAATTTTTATTAGAGAATCAGAGCTATATGGGTAAAGTTAATATTTCTATCGATGAGAAATTAAAAGTTTCACAAGAAATAGAGTATGAACCATTTGAAGGTAATATGCGTGAATTGAAGTACGACATTCTTGGTATTTTAAATTATATGCATATTAATGGTTTTGAAAAGACCGTTACGTTAGTCAATGAAAAATACGATAACGAAGACTTTAAATTTTATTTTAATATGCTTAATGTATTGGATAAAGATGTGCGTGAGGCTATTTTTGAAACTTATAATAAGGAAGAGAGTCGTACACAGCGTTTGATGTTAGCTGGTGCTAAGGCAATGCTTGATGATATTGATTTATTTACAGCGCATTATCTCTTTAATTCTATTATTGGTAAATATTCTCGTTATGATAAAGATAGTAATGAAATTCAAAACGAGGCAAATGAACGTTTGACTTTAATTGAAACTAAAGCATAAGTTATGCTAACGGCATTTAGTGAATATTTGGTACATTTGAATATTGTATTTTTGTTTATTTTAATTGCCTTTTTGTTACTAATTATTGGCAAGTCAGCGGATATTTTAGTTGATAATTCTGTCGCTATTTCACTTAATTGGGGAGTATCTAAATTAGTGGTTGGTGCGACAATTGTTTCTATAGGAACGACTTTGCCAGAGGCGAGCGTTTCTGTGATGGCGGCAATTGCAGGTAATCCTGATATGGCACTAGGGAACGCTATTGGTTCAATAATATGCGATACAGGACTGATCATCGGCGTGGCAGCTATGATTGGCAAATTGCCAGTCGATGATATGGTTATTAATAGACAAGGAAAATTACAATTTGCGGCGGTTGCTCTTTTAGCAGTGGTCGCCTTGCCTTTTTGGTCAGCTACTACTGGTGGGGTGATTACACAGTGGGTAGGCTTTTTATTTATTATTTTGCTGGTTCTTTATGTCTTTTTTTCTATACGTTGGTCAAAAAGAGATGCGATGTTAGAATTAATAAAGGAAAATACGCCTGCGGAAATCGTAAATAGTGAGAATAATGTTATTTTATTGTTTAAGATTGCTTTGGGCGCCTTTGGAGTTATTGCGACGAGCAAATTTTTAATTCCAACAGTAGCAATTACTGCGAAAAAAATTGGCGTACCAGAAGGCGTGATTGCCGCAACTTTAGTTGCATTTGGTACGTCTTTGCCAGAACTTGTAACGGCGATTAATGCTGTATTAAAAGGGCACGGTGAACTTGCAGTCGGCAATATTGTCGGAGCGGATATATTGAACGTGTTATTTGTTGTCGGGGCTGCGGCAGCGGTATCACCGCAAGGCTTAGAGGTGCCGATCAATTTTTATCTTTTACAGATTCCTGCAATGCTGATAATTATTTTTGCTTTTCGGATTTTTTCTAAGTCCAACCATAATCAGATTACTAAGTTTCAAGGGCTATTTTTAGCCGCAATTTATGTCGTATATTTGTTATTAAATTTCACGATAAATTAATTAACGATTGAGGTAAATGGCACAAGCCGTGTCATTCTGAGGCGGAGCGTTAGCGACAACGTAGGAATCTTACGGCTTGTATTATAAAGAAGGAGGTAGCATGGAAAAGTTAAGGCTTAATAGCGATTATCTCAATTTGGATAATCAGCGTTTGAAAGAGTATTTAGCTAAGGCGAAAGATGCGCGTGAATTACTTTATCAGGGGTCGGGCAAGGGCAATGATTTTATTGGTTGGCTCGATTATATTGTCAACTTAAGTGATGAAGAAATTACGGCGATAAAGTCTGCGGCTGAAAGAATAAAAAAAGAAGCGACTGCTTTAATTGTTGTCGGTATTGGTGGTTCTTATCTCGGTACAAAGAGTGCAGTCGAAGCTCTTTTACCTTATTTTGATAATGAATTTAAGACGAAAACTGGCAAGGGTTTAAAAATCTACTTTGCTGGTCAGCAGATGAGCAGTAGTTATCTCGCTCAGCTTAAAAAATTAGTTGCAGAAGAAGAAGTGTTTGTCAATGTGATTTCTAAGTCTGGTACGACGACGGAACCAGCGGTTGCTTTCCGAATTATTAGACAATTATTAAAAGATAAGTACGGTGATGAATTTAGTAAGCACATTATTGCGACGACGGATATGGCGCGCGGTGCGCTTAAAAAATATGCCGACGATTTAGCTATACCAACTTTTGTTATTCCCGATAATGTCGGTGGGCGTTACTCTGTTTTCACTCCTGTCGGTTTGTTACCTATCGCTGCTATGGGTATTGATATTGATGAGTTAATCGCTGGTGCGCGCGCGGCGGCTAGTGAATTAAAAACAATTGATGGTAAGGAAAATCCAGCACTGCTTTATGCTGCTATTCGAAATATGCTTTATGGCGATGGTTATAAAACAGAGGTTTTGGTCAATTATGAGCCTGCGCTTAATTATCTTTCTGAGTGGTGGAAACAGCTTTATGGCGAAAGCGAAGGGAAGGAACATAAGGGTATTCTACCACATGCGATGAGTTTTACTACGGATTTGCATTCGCTTGGACAATATTTACAAGAAGGAGAACGCACTCTGTTTGAAACGGTAATCGATGTTAAGAAAGCTCATGATACCATAGAAATGGTTGCGGAAGAAAGCGATTTAGACGGTCTTAATTATCTTGCTGGTAAGAGTATTTTAGAAATTAATCGTACGGCAATGCTCGCTACTATTTTGGCGCATACAGAAGGCGGAGTACCGAATTTAGTATTAGAATTGCCAGAAATCAATCCATATCAAATGGGCTATCTTTATTATTTCTTTATGCTCGCTTGTGGCATCAGTGGTTATATGTTAGAGGTTAATCCATTTGACCAACCAGGAGTAGAAGCTTACAAGAAAAATATGTTTGCATTGTTAGGTAAGGATGGCTATCAAGAGTTACGTAAAGAATTGGAGCGAAAATTATAATGGAACTTAATAAATTAATCGATCATACATTATTAAAGGCAGAGGCTAGCGATGAGGATATCAGCCAAATTTGTGAAGAGGCAATGGAAAATGGTTTTTATGCCGTTTGTGTCAATCCTTATTATGTAAAACAAGTTAAGGCAGAACTCGCTGGTAGCGATGTAAAGGTTTGTACTGTTATCGGTTTTCCTTTGGGTGCTAATTGTACGGAAGTAAAAGCTTTTGAGGCAAAAAAAGCGGTGGAAGATGGCGCTGATGAACTCGATATGGTAATTAATATTGGCGCTTTAAAATCAGAAGATGCTGATTATGTAGAAGATGATATTAGAGCTGTCGTTGAGGCTGCTGATGGTAAAGTAGTAAAGGTGATTATTGAAACAGCACTTTTGACAGAAGAGGAAAAGAAATTTGCGATTTCAGCAGCTATGTCAGCGGGTGCTGATTTTGTTAAAACATCGACAGGATTTAGTACAGCGGGGGCAACGGTAGAAGATGTCTATATGATGAGTCAAATCGTTGGCGATAAAATGGGTGTTAAGGCATCTGGTGGCATTAGAACACGTGCAAAAGCGGAGTCGATGATTGCACACGGAGCGACTAGAATTGGTGCTGGCTCATCGATGAAAATAATTAAGTCATAATTCTATTGGAGTGGAGGCGTGAGATTTTTAACCCTTAATATCAAAGCGCCTACCGCTTTTACCAAAGTCTATATGACTGTTGTTGATTTTTTCCATTGTCAAATCTATCGTTTTTAGCAGTTGCCAAAAAAGTCCGTTTTCAGCGAACAATTTTTTGTCTATTGCCGTAGTGCCATATTCAGAAATGGCATTTCTAATTTCAACGATGTTAAATTCTAGGTAGATAGATTTTTGTATATTAATACCGACAGCTAAAAAGCTTCCGTGTTTACTCATGAAGAAGTGTTGAATATATTGATCGTATTGGACTTCATTAACTTCTTCCAAGCGTACAATTTGGAACATAACTTGATTATAAGCCATCACTACCTGTTTTATTTTTTCTATTAGTTCTAATTTTTTTGTCTTAATGAGATAGTGGTAGCGTGATTTCTCTCGTTCTAGTGATTCTTCTACGGGAATTTGTTTTTTTTCTGTTTGCTCATCGCTTTGGTTTTCACGATTTATTAGTTGTTGCTCGGAAATTAAATCGTTATTTATGCGGTTGGTTTTAGCTGATGATGTTACTCTTTTAATAGCCATTATTTATCCTTTCATCTACTTATAATATCGACAAAATCGCTTAAAAGTTTATTTGTCCAAATAATGCCTGCATTTAAGGAGAATTGTTAACTATGCAGAATAACTATAAAAACGAAATTAATATTAGTTGTCTTAGTGCCAGACAAGTAAATTCTAATATTTTGCAAATGGCAAAAGAGAAAAGTGAAATCTTGTTTACTGATTTAGCTAAGAATAATAAGTTGCGCAGAAATTTAGAAATTTTAAGGCAAAGTGATGATATTATTTTTCTTTTAAGACGCTTGCAAGAATTTTCTTATTTGTCATCTAAGTTAAATAAAGAGTTACGTGATTGGCAGTGGTTTTTGGTAAGTCAACTTAGTTCTGTCTCTTGTGATTTGCGAATTTTAGTAGCTGATATTCTTGCTCGGCAGTTGTCTCAGCAATCTGAATTAGAAATAAAAGCTTTTTATCAAAAATATTTTATTGAGGAAGATTTAGTTTATAGTTTACTTAAAAATAATTGCTTAGATATTTTAGCGAAATTAGCTGATTATTTTCTTCAGTATATAAATCCAAATGAAAAAGAATTTTATATAGAAAAAATATTTAATTATAGTTTAAGTTTAACAGGCGATAATCTCTTAGTTGCATTAAAAATAAAATTATTGGCACTTTTATGGGAAAATACGCAATCACTTGCTATTAAAGATAGCTGTTTTACCAGTTTAAAAGAAATTTACATAAATAGTGAGGAAGAATTAAGTATAGCGGTATTATGGCAAGTATATACTTTTCTTTCTGATGAAATGAGTAGTAAGTCTTATTTACTTTCTTTTCTAAAAGAGCGTGAACTTGAATATTATAGTCAAGTTAGTATGTTTATAAATACGAAATTACAAAATCAATGTCCATTTGAACTAGAACGCAAGTCATTATATCATAGTAATTTAAAATCATCGTTTCCAGTTGAAGTGAAGTTGTTTCAGATAGAAATTTTAAAATTATTGACAAAAACAGATGATTTATTTTATATGGCAATGCATTATACTAATATGCTAAAAGTTAGTAATAATCAGTTGGTTTTAACTGCTTCAATGGAAGCGCTCATGGAAATATTTCCTAATTTAGAAGATAATTGGCAAAGTGATGTTGTTAGGGAAATGATGCGTTTTCTAGAAGTTGATCAGAGCCTTAATGCTCGCTTTGTCGCTTTCGTTTTAGGGGAATTGCTAGCTTATATCAATATGGATGATTATGCCGAAATTAGCCTTGAAATTCAGTATAAAATTAAAACAGCACAGTCAAAAATCGTCAATTTATTAATTATTAGCTTGCGCGAGTTATTGTCGAGCGCTTGTATTTGGCAGAAAAAAGTGGAGGCCATAAAGTTACTTTTATTAGCGTTAGGGCATTTTGAACCCGAAATTAGTGACAATGCTTATTCAGCGTTTGGACAGATATTTGCCACTGAAAAGAATAATGATAAGTTAGAAATCTATCGCTTTATTGCGAAGAAAATACTTGATTTAAGTGTGGAAACCAAAGCGATGGCTGATTTAGTTAGTAGTACAGTTGCTTTAGCTTGCATTGCCGATTTTATCGAAATCTATCAACAAGAGCATGGACAAATAGTAATAGATTTACCGTCTAAAGTTGCTTTTTATCCAGGGAGTTTTGATCCTTTTTCAGAGGCGCATTTATCCTGTGCCAAAATTATTAGAGATTTGGGATTTGAAGTTTATTTAGCCGTCGATGAATTTAGTTGGTCGAAACGTACGCAAGCTTATCAAATCAGAAGACAAATCGTCAATATGGCAATTGCATCTGAAGAAAATATTTATGTATATCCAGAGGCTGAGCCCGTCAATATTTCTAATACCGATGATTTATCGCGTTTAAAAGCTAATTTTAACGGGCGCGATTTATACTTATTAATGGGAGCAGATGTGTTAACAGGAGCTTCTGCCTATAGCAAAGAACCAACGGCAACGGTTTTAACATCTTTTTCACATATTATTTTTGAGCGAAAACAACAAGCGAAACAAGAATTATTGAATAGTAGAATAAGGGAATTAAAAGCGGATGTAATTCGCCTTAATTTACCCGTTGGAGCAGAAGCAATTAGTTCTACTTTGATTAGGGGAAATATCGACAAGGGTATTAGCATAGCTGACTTAGTAGACCCTATGGTTGAGAGTTATATTGCCCAAAATGGTCTTTATCGTTTTGAGCCTTTATTTAAGGACACAATGACAACTTCTTCGATTGAGTTGGTGATAGTAGAGGAAATAAATAGGGATTTAATAGAAAAATTAAGTAGAGAGTTTGATTTTTCTCCTAGTGAATTTGAACTGCTTTTAAACGATAAATGTCATATAGAAAATACGAGAATATTACTGATTAGAGATTCTAAGCAAGATGATATTATCGCTTTTTCTCTTTTTCATTGGCTTCGTAGCAAGCATATTTATTATGAATTTGCTTCAGAAGAAATTAGTGACTATATCAGAGAACAGGCGCTTGGACGAATCAGTGTGATCGATGCACTTTTTGTTAAACAAAATGCGATTATCAAGAATATAGAACAGGTTTTACTTTGCGAAACACTTAGTTTTAATTTGGCAAAAGATTATAGTTATGCCATTTATAATCCTGCCTTTATTCAGCCTAATAGCAAGATAAATACTGTACTTAAAAGGCAGGGCTTTATTCCATATAATTGTCCCGATAATAAAATCCTTTTAACAGTTGATATGACGGCACCGATTACTTTTAATTTTGACGTTAAAACGATGATTAAAGCGCCTTTTCGCGATGATATAGCTGTGAATATGGCAATCGATAGGGCGCGGGAACGTATACAGATGGCGCTTGTTCAATTTTATAGGGGAAAATTAGTTTTAGGTTTTGACCGAACGATGATGTATGAGCATTTAGTTAAACTGATTTGTCAAAAAAATGAAGTTGAATGCTGTGAGTTATTAGGCCGTAAATTAGGTGAAAATATGCTCGTAACCTATGGTAATTTATTTAAACGTTGGCGTATACCAAATACCGTAACGAAGGCACTGCATAGTGAACGTTATTATCGCGAAGATTTAAAAGAATACGGTATAGCGAGTCATCCGAATTACTTAGCGCTTAATAATCAAATAAAGACGATTGCCTCTTTTAAAAGACCAGTAATTTTAATCGATGACTTAATGGATAAGGGTAAGCGTTTTAAAATTTTACATCACGAAATAGCAAACGCAGAAATTCCAGTGAAAGCTTTGGTCGCGGCAATTTTAACTGGTAGGGGCAAAGCCTATATGGAAATGAATGATATTGATGTAAGTGCAGCTTATTATATACCGCGGATTAAATATTGGTTTAATGAATCGATGATTTATCCTTTTATCGGTGGTGATGCGGTGGCGGTTAAAAAGAGTAATGCCATTGATGCATTTTATTCTGTTAATCAATTACTACCTTATACTTATCCGACGAATTTAGCAAAAGATATACCGCCAAAAGTAGTTAAGGAATTTTCGTTAGCTTGTTTACAAAGTGCGCGCGAGATAATGTTAGCTTTGGAAAAATCTTATTATCAGCGTTACGGACGAATTTTAAGTCTATATAATCATTCTGCTGTCTTTATTTCACCGCGTTTTCCTTATAATGGTAAAACGGCTGAATATAATCTTAGTAAAACAGCATCCGATTATTTAGCCGATGATATTGAAAAATTAGAAAGAATAGGGTTTTATTATGAATAATAATTATGAAGGTAAATTGCGTTTTTTGGATTATCAGGCATTGGCGAGTGGAGAAATAGATTTATTATTTGCTGATGCTACGATGCTAGATGACATTGATTTTAGTTTATATAAGTTGGAGGAGCCTAAACGCATAAATATCTTGGGATTAGGCGATGTTGGTTCGACCTTAGCTTTAGCGCTAAAGACCATTGCTAGTAAGAGTATAGCAGAAATTGGCGTTTACGATATAAATTCAGCGCAAACGGAAAGGATGGCTATAGAATTAGCGCAAATTGCTGCTTTAGGACAAGAAAAAATCAAAGTGAAAGCCTGTGAAAAAGCGAATTTATTTGACTGCGATATTTTTATTTTTACGGCGGCAGCTTTTGTTCCCGCCATCGGTGAAGAGGGGATGGATGTTCGTTTAGTTCAATTAGAAAAAAATAGTGATATTATTAAACAATATATTCATTTAGCGAAAGAAGCTGAGTTTAAGGGCGAGTTTTTTATTCTTTCTGACCCTGTCGATTTGTTGGCAAAAGTTGCCCTTGATGAAGCTAAAAAAATCGGCTATCATGCCCTTGATGCTAGTAAAATTAGAGCTTTTGGTTTGGGCGTCATGTATGCGAGAGCGCTTTATTATGCTGAAAAAAATGGCGTAGCTGATTTTGCCGAAAGAGGCAGGGTTTATGGAGCGCATGGTAAGGATTTAATCGTTTTAAATGATGTTTTCGGTGGATATGATGAACAAACATCCTTGAAATTAACGGAAGATGTAATAAGTGCAAATTTAAAAGTAAGAGAATTGGGCTTCAAACCATATATAGCGCCAGCGATTTCTTCAGGGGCACTGACAATATGTGCTTTGCTTGAGGGGGGGTGGCAACATAGTGCCGTTTCTTTTGGTAATGTTTTTCTTGGTATGAAATACAAAAGAGTAGAAAATGGCATTATTATCGAGGCGATTGCCAATAATGAGTTGATTAAAGCGCGTTTAAAAACGAGTATTGAAAACTTGGAGCAATTGTATGAAAATTTTAGTTTGGAAAGAGGATAAAAATTCATCTATCTTAGAGAATTTACTGAGAGAATTGACTTTATTGGACGAAATTCAGTTCGTTCAAGATTTAGATAAAGAAAATTTGAACAGTAGTGATATTTTAATTATTGCGGTTGACCTCGATTTACTCGGTGAAAATAGACAGTTAAGTAAGGAGTTATCACGGGCATTTGCAGTAAATGATAATCGTTTTAACGGTTTGAAAATAGGCTTAATTACAGTCAGTGATAGTATTTATTTTACTAAGCAATATGCAAGACGCTTGGCATTTCTCCTTAATCAAAGGGGTGCTTATTTATGTGGTCATTCTTTATTTGAAGTTGTCGCTGGCTATAAAAATTTTGCGACGTGGCAAAAAACTTATCAATTACCTTTGTCAGAGGTCTGTCGTTTGCGTTTTATTGAATTCTATCATCATTTATTAAAAAATAAAAGTTATGCGCGTAAAAAATTATTGGCATTACATGCTTCTGAAAGAGCAAAAAGTAATACCTATGCGCTCTGGCGCATGGTTTATGCTAATTTAATGGCTGATTTTGAGATTCAGGAATTACATATAGAAAACGGCGAGATTGTAGACTGTAAAGGTTGTAATTATAATACCTGTTTACACTTTGCTAGTCAAAATAGTTGTTATTATGGTGGACAAATTACCGCTGAGATTTTACCAGCAATAGAACATGCCGATATTATCGTTTGGATTTGTCCCAATTATAATGATGCAGTTTCGGCGATGCATACCGCTTTAATCAATAGACTTACTGTTTTATATAGAAGAGTTGATTTGTCGACTAAACAATGTTATGGCATTGTTGTTTCTGGCAATTCTGGTAGCGATATTGTCGCTGAGCAGTTAATTGGTGCGCTTAATTTTAATAAGGGCTTTATGCTACCTGCCAACGCCTTTTTATTTGAAACTGCTAATGATGCGGGGACTGTTGTAAAACTAGCTAATATTAATGATAAAGCGCGCCGTTTTGCTGATAATATCATAAAACAACGCGCCCTTTAAATTAAAAAGCCGTGTTATTCAGAGGGCTTTAGCCCGTAGGAATCTTACGGCTTTTCCATTTTATTTTTTATTTTCTTTCATCATTTTCACAAATAAATCAAATACTCCTGCACTATTTTCGTCTTTTTTTGCGAGCATTTCTGGATGCCATTGTACGGCAACGATATTATCGCCGTGCTCTATCGCCTCAATAATTCCGTCCGGCGCATGTCCTACGATTTTGATGCCTTTACCCGCATCTTTAATTGCTTGATGGTGCATGCTATTGACAGCAAATTCTGTTCTGCCAATTTGTTTAGCGAGCTTAGCATCTTGATCTAATTTGACATCGTGGAAGTAATCATAGTGTTTTGGCTCTGGTCGATGCGATAACTTAGATGCTCCTTGAGCGACTATATCTTGATAAAGCGTACCACCAAAATAGACGTTGATAATTTGAATACCACGGCAAATACCGAGAACTGGTAGATTTTTACTTTGGGCGATATCGAGCAACTTAAATGCCATATCGTCTTGTTTATCGTCATGCGTTTCGCATTCTTTCATCAACTTTTCGCCATAACGCTCTGGATTAACATCGACGCCACCGCTCAATAGTATGCCATCTATATCTTTAGTATATGTCTCTAGCGCAGCTGGATCAGATGTAATTGGAACGATGATAGGATGTGCTCCGCGTTCCAATAGAGCATCGGTGTAAAAATAACTCATGCGTAAATAATTGTCTTTTCCCTTAGGGAAAAAAGGTGTAACTAAAACTTTCATGCTCTCCTCCATTTAAGATGTTTAATAGTAAAAGTCGTAAGATTATCACCTTGTCGCTAGGGCTCCGCCTCATAATGACCACGACTTTTATTATTTTGTTTCCCCGCGTTGTCATTGCGAGGAACAAAGTGACGTCGCAATCTTAACGTGGGGTTAACTGAATAGTTATGATTTATTTTTTATTAAATAATTATTCTTTTGGTTCTAACAACAACTCTGTAAATAGTCGTGCAGCCGTCGATAATTGGTGACCTTTGCGTTTAATTATATAATAGTTACGCTTTGGTAAATCAATATTTGGTACAACGTGAACTAATTGTTGTTGGATACAACAACGAGCGGCGAGTTCAGAAACTATGGCAATCCCTAAACCGCTAGCAACAGCGTTAATGACACTAGTTGTATTGTTAAAACTAGTAGTAATATTTAATTGTTCTCTATTGATTTTAAGTTTTTGAAAATGTTGATCATAGATAAGCCTTGTTCCCGAGTCCATTTTTCTTGCGATAAAGTTAGTGTTATAAAGAACAGTTTTTAAATCTTTATAATTTGCTGGTTCCTTACTAATTAAAACTAACTTATCTTCATATATCTTTATTTTTTCCAAATTATCATTTTGTGGGTCTATACTGATAATGCCAAAATCAATTTCTTGATGAAGTACTTTTTTGATTACATTTAGGCTGTCTATCATACGGACATTAATTTTAACGTTAGGGTATTCTCGATGGAAATCTGCTATCTTTGCTGGTAAAATGTATTGAGCCGACAATGATGAAGCATAAATATCCAGTTTTCGTGCTAATTTTGCCAAATCATCGGGATTGGCAGTTTCATAGACATCAGCTTGCGTATTTTTGCAAAGTTGAATAATTTGTTTTGCGCGCTCATAAAGTAAATTTCCTGCTTCTGTTGGCGTTACGAGTTTTGTTGTTCTATTGAGCAATTTCGTTTCCAAATCTTTTTCTAATTGTGTAATGGAAATACTAACAGAGGGTTGTGAGATAAAAAGTAATTCAGCAGCCCTTGAAAAATTTTGTGTTTCTACAACAGCTGTAAAAATTTCTAATTGTCTTAAATTCATAGCTCATCTCCTAAGTTGAACTTATCTACCTGATACTATTTTACTAATAAAAGTTAAATATTTCAAGTATATTTGTAATAAAAATAAATATTTAATGCAATTTTGCTAACATAAACATTTTGTCGACCCGCGTTGACATACAGACAGGTTGCCAGCCCGAGCAACGTAGCGAAGCGAAGTGATAAAGGGAAGGAGCGATAGTGACGACGTAGGTATCTTAACGTGGCTTTAGTATTAGATAGTTTTATTTTTTGTAGGTTTTTATAGTTTAGAATATTAATTATTTTCTTATTCTTGACTAAAATTATCTTAGATTATATAATGGAGTTAGTATATGCTAAATGATATACTTAGACGAACAAAGGAGGAAAGAATGAATCTTAAAAACAGAATTGAAAGTAATTTTGATAGTTATTTAGAAGATTTAATTTCTATCTGTAAGATTCCAAGTGTTATCGATACTCCAGTTGATGGTGCGCCTTTTGGACAAGCGATTAGAGATGCACTAGAAAAAGTAGTGCTTTTAGCTGCGAAGATGGGGTTTGATACTTTTGTTGATCCTGAAGGCTATTATGCCTATGCTGACATTGGTGATGGCGAAGAAATGATTGGTATACTCGGTCATTTAGACGTTGTGCCAGTTGGTGATTTAGAGATGTGGGACTCTGATCCATTTGATCCTGTTATTAAAGATGGTAATCTTTATGGTAGGGGAACACAAGATGACAAAGGGCCGACAATGGCGGCTTTGTATGCAGTTAAGGCATTAATTGATGAAAATATTTATATTAATAAGCGCATTCGTTTTATTTTTGGTACAGATGAAGAAAGCCTTTGGCGTGGAATTATCAAGTATCAAGAAAAAGAAACAATGCCTGATTACGGTTTTTCACCAGACTCTAAGTTTCCGCTAATTTATGCTGAAAAAGGCTTATTACAGTGTAAGTTAAAGGCGAAAAATAACACGGCTGTTCGATTGGCTGGTGGTGATGCTTTTAATGCTGTACCATCTAAAATGATTTATACTGGCGATGAGTCAGAGAAAACAAAAGCAGAACTCGATAAATTGGGTTTTGAAGCAAAACTGGAAGACAAGCAATTGACGGTAGTTGGTAAAGCTGTACACGCACAAGTGCCAGAAACTGGCATTAACGCAATTAGTCGTTTTGCTATGGCATTTAAAAATGCTGGTTTTTCTACTGTTGCTACTGATTTTCTAGCAGAAGTAATAGCTGAAGATTGTTTTGCTGAAAAGATTTTTGGTGTTTGCGAAGATGAAATGAGTGGCAAATTAAAGTTTAACGTCGGTAAAATTGAATTAAACGACGATGAAGAAGTAATTTGCTTAGATATAAGAATTCCTGTAACGGCGGATAAAGAGGAAGTCGTAGCCAAACTCAGTAAAATTGCCGAAGAACATGGTTTAGAATACGAAGAGTTTGATTACCTCCGTTCGATTTATGTACCTAAGGATTCAAAATTAATTAAATCTTTAATGGCTTCTTACCAAAAAGTGACGGGTGATATGCAGTCAGAGCCTGAATCTAGTGGTGGTGCAACTTATGCACGTGCAATGGATAATTGTGTTGCTTTTGGTGCGATTTTCCCTGGTGAAGCAAAAACGGAACATCAACCAAATGAATATACACCACTCGAAACAATGAAGAGGGCGACATTAGTTTATGCAGAGGCAATCGTATCCTTTTTAGAGGAAGAGGACATGCTTGTTTAGCACTATTCGTTGTACTGAATCAATGTCATTAAGTTAAGTATAAAAAAGTTAAAAAAATAAAAAAATAAAGCAAAGAATAGTAAAAAAATCGAATAAAAAAAAGATAAAAAGT
>PDWI01003382.1_pt1 | contig 22569 bp, 21 predicted proteins | sample 1430891 | NCBI WGS metagenome assembly PDWI01 (sample SAMN01162508, study PRJNA174530) | Oral metagenome, whole genome shotgun sequencing project. | biome: Marine environment; feature: Marine mammal; material: Swab sample of the gingival sulcus; isolation source: swab sample of gingival sulcus... | reverse complement strand
TAGCGGTATAACTTGCCCATTTTTAGGCTTGGTTAAGATAGGAGTAATGACTTGATGTGAATAAGTTATTTTCCCGTTGTTATGTTGTTTTTGCAGACAGTGTTCGCAGTGAATTTTTGAAGAAGAAAACTGTTGCGTCCCATCAAGCGCAAGTAAATATCCATAGGGCTTGAATAGCCATTCCTCTAGGCGATTGGTCTGTTTAAGACAATCAAACAAAAAATGAAAAGCGGGGAAAACTGCTGACGGTGGCACACCGTCCAATAGTTTACGAATTTGGTTGTCACAAGGAATATGATGAACCCCAAAGAGTGTTTGGGCATTATTGCGTCCTTGATTTTCTTGCATTCTTTGCTGATATTCAAGAAAAGATGAACATTGAAGAAAGAAAACCGAAAATGCACAGATACTTGCATCTTCCATGCTGTACAGCGTGTGATTACTAGGCTGCCGACTGTCTGGAAAAGTGCTGAAAATGTTTCTGAGTTCGTTAATGAGGGAAGAAAAAGCTAGCGGATTGCTCATACTACACCTCCTTAGGTAGATTATCGACTATTTTACACCTTGGATGTTGAAATGAGAATTGCTGTAAAAAATGCAAAAAACTTGCTCAATGGGGGAGTTAGTGGTAACATAGCGCCCAAATTTGACGTACTGCTCAGTTCAGTGCAGGTAATCCATCAAATGTTTTCACAATATTTTCAATATTTTTCAAATTAAACACATTCATATTATTTTCTAGGAGACAACAATGAGTCACATTGTCAATGTCGGTGATGCCGATTTTGAATCATTGGTTTTGCAATCTGAGCAACCGGTTTTATTGGATTTTTGGGCACCTTGGTGCGGCCCTTGTCAAGCAATCACCCCAGTCTTAGAGGAATTGTCAAACGAGTTTGCCGGCAAAGCTACTGTCGCCAAAATGAACATCGACGACAATCCCAACACCCCCGCCCAATTTGGTGTTCGCAGCATTCCTACCCTGCTCTTATTCAAAGGCGGACAAGTAGTGGACAGTGCGGTTGGGGCGTTACCCAAAGCGGAATTTGCCCAACTTATTCATAAACATCTATAACCTTCTCAATCATCTATGCATCTCAACGACCTTAAAGTCAAAACCCCACAGCAACTGCTATCTATGGCGCAGGAAATGGGGTTAGAAGAACTCTCCCGCAAAAAGAAACAAGACCTCATTTTTGCCATCATGAAGGCTCACGCCAAAGGCGGTGAGGACATCTACGGCAATGGCGTATTGGAAATCTTACCTGACGGTTTTGGTTTTTTACGTTCTACCTCAAGCTCTTATGTTGCCGGCTCTGACGATATTTACGTCAGTCCCAGTCAAATTCGGCGCTTTGGTCTGCGAACCGGTGATGCCGTTGACGGCAAAATTCGCCATCCCAAAGACAACGAGCGCTATTTCGCCTTACTCAAAGTTGACACCATTAACGATGAACCACCGGCCAATACGCGCAAAAAAATCGCCTTTGAAAATCTAACGCCAACACATCCCGACGAGCAATTGGCACTAGAGCGAGGCAACGGCAGCACCGAAGACATCACCGCGCGCATGATTGATATGATTGCCCCGATTGGTAAAGGTCAGCGCAGCTTGGTGGTTTCCCCACCTAAAGCCGGTAAAACCGTAATGATGCAAAACATCGCGCAATCCATTGCCGCCAACCACCCCGAATGCCACTTAATCGTCTTACTGATTGACGAGCGCCCCGAAGAAGTGACCGAAATGCAACGCACCGTGCGTGGCGAAGTCATCTCATCGACGTTTGACGAACCTGCCGCTCGCCACGTACAAGTCGCCGAAATGGCTGTCGAGCGTGCTAAACGTCTGGTTGAGCACAAAAAGGATGTCGTTATCTTACTAGATTCAATCACTCGCTTGGCCAGAGCCTACAATACGGTTGCACCGGCTTCGGGAAAAATCCTTACCGGTGGTGTCGATGCCAATGCCCTGCACAAACCCAAACGCTTTTTCGGCGCGGCGCGTAACATCGAAGAAGGCGGTAGCTTGACTATTATTGCCACGGCTTTGGTTGATACCGGCTCGAAAATGGACGGCGTCATCTACGAAGAATTTAAAGGCACGGGTAACAACGAAGTGCACTTAAGCCGCTCAATTGCTGAAAAGCGTATCTTCCCAGCGATTGACATCAACCCGTCAGGCACGCGTCGTGAAGAGTTGATGGTTGACCCTGAAATTGTACAGAAGACGTGGATTTTACGAAAAATTCTACACCCAATGGACGAAATTGGCGCGATTGAATTTTTGTTAGAGCGTTTGAAAAACACGAAAACCAATTTGGAATTTTTCCAGACCATGAAAGGCGGCAGTAAGTAATACCAACTACTGCTTTAGATTGAACCGAAAAAAGTAGGGACAGAGCGCGCCCTGTCTCTACTTTTTTGTTTATTGATAACTGAAAGCTAGCCCCGTGGATGATGCTGTTGATGCATAGCTTTTAAGCGTGCGTTAGTGACGTGCGTGTAAATTTGCGTGGTGCTGACATTACTATGCCCTAACAATAGCTGGACAATACGCAAGTCAGCGCCGTGATTAAGTAAATGTGTCGCAAAAGCATGTCGCAAGGTATGCGGTGATAAGGGCTTAGTGATGGCTGCGGTCTTGGCGTGACGTTTGATGGCGTACCAAAAGGTCTGGCGCGTCATGCCCTGCCCTCTTTTAGACAAAAACAATACATCACTAGCACCGGCTTGCAGCAACCGACTGCGTTCAGCTAAATACTTTTCCAGCCAGTATTGCGCGTGCTCACCCAAAGGCAGCAAGCGCTCTTTGCTGCCCTTCCCCATAACTTTCAGCACACCGGCATTTAAGTCGTAATCTTGTAGCCGGATGGTGACTAGCTCGGTCACCCTCAGGCCGGTTGCATACAGCATTTCCAACATGGTTTTGTCACGCAATCCCAACACCGTGTGAATATCTGGTGCTGACAATAGCGCTTCCACGTCTTGTTCTGCCAAAGATTTAGGTAGCTGCCGGCGCTGCTGTGGACGCTGTAGCCGGCTGGTAGGATTTTCAGTGATGTAGTGCTCATCGAGCAAAAAGCGGTAAAAGCGTTTGAGGCTACTTTGAATGCGCGCATTGGTCGTCGGCGTCATGCCAGCATCAACGCGTTTGGCCAAGTAGTTACTGATGTGACACGCCTGCACTTGGCATAGGTCGGCATCTTGAAGAAAGAGGAGGAATTGGCACAAATCGTTTTCATAGGCACGACAAGTATTGTCTGCCAAGCCATCGGTTTGCTGTAAGTGCAAGAGAAAATCTTCGATTAAGTGCCTGTTCATTTCCTATTCACTTTATTTCCCTCTGGTAGCAACGCCTCAGAGCGTTAACCGCTAGTGCCGTTGTCGTATTCGCCGGCCAACCGTAGGTATTCACTGAGTAAATTTTCCAAAAACTCGGCATTGACGACGTAGCGAGTAATTGGCGTGATTTCGTAGCGGGCGTCTTCACCACTGAGGCGCGTCAGCAGTTTGCGCTTACTTAACTCCTTAACGCGGGCGCCAAGTTTTTTGCGTTCTAATGAGCCATGCTCGACTAGCGGCACAAACGGCGTCATCAGAGATTCCAGCCGGTCGAGGTCGATAATAATTTTTTGCTCACCAGCATTTTCTCGCTCTTGATAGTATTTTCGCAACACCAATAAAATCAAAGTATCGTGCAGCGTGAGCACTCGCCTTGAAATCAACGACACGTCATCACTATTGTCGCTGTCACGCGATGCTTCAAAATCGGACTCTGCCGCGTTATCAGCGGAGTCGGCGCGAATAACAAAAGCAACACCTTGACGCTCATCAAGTGACAAGGCCAAGTACACGTTGGATAGATGCTCGCGAATCCACGTTTGATAACGGCAGATGGTGGCAAAAACCTTGGGCTTTTGCGCTTGAAAAATGACACCTTGACGCATCAAGGTGACTAGCGTTTTTTTGGCCGCTTCCGGCACCGTTGAGCCACTTGCGGCTGATTCACGAGAAAGATCGGCGCTACTGGCCGCGTGTTCTGCTGTCATAATGATAATTTTCTCAAGAGGGTATGCGAACTATTTTATTGATTTTGTGGTGAGATGGCGATATTGCCCCGGTTGTAAATCTTGCAAATGCCAATCTCCTACCGACAAGCGTATCAAGCGCAAGCATGGAAAGCCAACGTGCGCCAGCATCCGACGCACTTGGCGATTGCGGCCTTCGGTCAGAGTGATTTTTACCCACGAATCAGGTATGGTTTTGCGATAGCGCACCGGAGGATTGCGCGGCCATAATTTCGGTGGGCTGACTTTCTTCACTTTGGCCGGCTGGGTTAGGCCGTCTTTCAACACGACGCCATTTTGCAACGCCTTGATTGCCGGCTTATCAATATTTCCTTCCACTTGAACAAGATAAGTTTTCGCCTTGTCAAATTTTGGGTCGGCAATTTGAGCTTGAACTTTGCCGTTATTGGTCAACACCAACAGGCCTTCGCTGTCGTAGTCTAGCCGACCAGCCGCGTAAAAACCTTTTTTATCAATGTAATTGGCCAGCGTATCGCGGCCTTGGTCATCGGTAAATTGCGATAGACAGTGAAATGGTTTATTCAGTAAGATAATTTGAGTGGACATAATAGATTAACTCTTGTTATTGAGTCAGTGATTCGTTCCGATGAACGACAATCGCTGAGTTGTTATTTTTAAACAGTCGGCTTATTAGCCGGTTTTTTGCCCCATTCAGCGAGCAAATTTTGCGCCACGCCCAAGTGGTCAAGCACGCGCGCCACCATAAAGTCCACCAAATCATCCAGTGTTTGCGGATTGTGGTAAAACCCCGGATTAGCCGGCATAATCGTCGCACCAGCTTGTGCCAATTTGAGCATATTTTCCAAATGTAAAGTCGAAAATGGCGTTTCGCGCACCATTAAAATCAATGGTGTTTTTTCCTTAAGGCAAACATCAGCAGAGCGATTAATCAAACAATTACTGATGCCGGCGGCAATCGCACCCAAAGTACCCGTGGTGCATGGCACAATCGCCATACCCTTGATTTTAGCCGAGCCGGAGGCGGTGGGCGAAAGCCAATCTTGCTCACCAAACACGTGCAATTGTGTCGGTCTGCAAGCAAATTTCTCCACGAGTCGCTTGTGAATTATATTGGGCTTATTCCCCAAAGACAAGCCCTCTTCCATGCCCAAAACAATCAAGCCGGCTTGTGAAATCATCAAATACACCGTTTCATCGGCCTGCAACAACACGTCGAGTAGGCGCAAGGCATACTTAGCGCCAGAAGCTCCCGTAATTGCTATCGCAACCGGCTGTTTTTGTATATTTTCACTGGAAGCATTAGCAGGTAATGACATGGTGATAACTATGATAAATGTAAGGGTAAGAAATTAAGGACAAGCACTTATGGTCGAGCATTTTTACCAATATCGTACCGGCTGAGTAAATTTTTCAACGCATAAGGCGACAAATATCCCGTATACAAACGGCCATCAGGCAATACAAACGTCGGCGTACCCAAGACACCCAAGGTCATTCCTAACAAATACTGTCTGCTGACTTGCTGCTTGCGACAGCTTTTCTGGGGAAAGCGCTTATACAATTTGGCCGCCGTTAGTTGTTGCGGTTTGTTGGGCGAACACCAGACGGACTGCATCAATTTCATTGACGACGAGCCCAGCCCTTCATTGGGAAACGCCAAATATTCGACAGTAATGCCTAGGCGGTTGACTTGTTGTATTTGACGATGAAACTGGCTGCAGTAGCTACAGTTAATATCGGTAAAAACGGTGACGCGATATTTCTCGTGGCGCGCTGGAAAAATAACTTTATCCCGACGCTGAACCTTGGCTAACAAGTTTTTGCGCGCACTAGGCTTAATCGTCGCATTGGTAGCCATTGTCGGTGAGACTGACAGCAATAAAGACAAGCAGAGGAGAAAATAAATGTTTTTTAGCATGATGACAGATGATGAGTAAATTTTTTAATGATTTTTATTAATACCAATTAGCAACCTAAGGCTGTAGTCAAGAGAAATCCCCCTCTTTTAGAGCATGCCCTAAAAAGCATAGGTATCGACACATCTTTTTGAAAAGCACCAACTCAAAATAATTAGAAAAAATTATTAAATTACAATGAGCAGCTTCCCCCTTTCTAAAAGGGGGATTGAGGGGGATTTGAGATGGTAGGTATATCCAACTATCTCAAATCTCCCCCCTAACCCCCTCTTTTAGAAAGAGGGGGGACAGTAATTTCTTATTTTTAATAATTAATTTAAAAGATAAGAAACTCCCTTTTTAAAATTTGTTTAGACGCGCTAACTTAGTGGTGAACACCACCATCGCCGTGGATATGGCCGTGGGCGATTTCTTCTTCGGTCGCATCGCGAACATCGGCAATTTCGACGTCAAACGTCAACTGTTTACCAGCCAACGGGTGGTTGGCATCGATTGTCACCATGTCATCTGTAACGTCAACGACAGTCACTTGCATAACTTGTCCTTCGGCTTGGGCGTGGAATTGCATACCCACTTCGATATTGTCAACGCCTTGGAAATGCTCCCGTGGCACTTGTTGAATGGCGGCTTCGTGGCGCTCGCCATAGCCTTCGGCGGGTTCGACGACAGCGGTCAATTTGTCACCAGCGGCTTTACCTTCCAATTGTTTTTCTAGTCCAGGTACGATGTTATCGTGGCCGTGCAAATAAGCTAGCGGTTGACCTTCGGGTGATTTATCGATGACGTTGCCATCATCGTCAGTCAAGGTGTAGTGAAAAGAGACGGCAGCATTTTTTGCGATAGTCATAAGTTAATCCTTTTGATTGAATGAATAAAAGTGTCACTTCCAGCCTTTAGCAAGCAGCCTACAACGACAATCTGCTAAAAATACTTTTTATAGTGACAGTTGTTCTATATGCGGCCGACACGAAGGCATTTCAAGGCCGGCTTTAAAAATAAATAATAAAAAACCCATTGAGGATAAGCCCTAACGAAGCATAAAGCCGGTTAGACCAATTTCCTCCGCAGGCCATTTAGCAACAAGGCCGCCAATATCAGCGCACTCGTTATGGCAAACCATGATGCGCCATGTGCGTGGGCACTTTGACCAGTGACGCTAACAGCAAAATAACGCGTCAAGTAATCAACCAACCAACCAAAAGTAAAGCCCACAGTCACGACACTCAATAAATACATCATTAGCGTATGCGTACCCAATTCTTTTTTTACCATAGTCACAGTCGCTAGATTGGTCGCCGGCCCCACCAACATAAACACCAACACCGCCCCTGGAGACACACCGGCAAACAATAGACCGGCAGCGATGGGCGTACTCGCTGTGGCACAAATATACATCGGCACGCCAATCGCAGCCATAAAAACATAAGCGTAAGGCGTCGTTCCCCAAGTTGTCAAAAAGGACGGCGGCAGGATGGTCAAAATCAACGCTGACATGCTAAACCCTATCAATAACCACAAACTGGTATCGGTCATAATGTCGATAAGCGCAAACTGCAAGCCGGTTTGCAAGCGCGCAAAGCGCGACGGTGAGCAACTTTTTTCACCGGCACAGCAAGTGTCAGCTGGCTTAGATTCCGATTTTTCTGCCATTTGGGTACTACAACAAGCAGCTGAGACTTTGCTCGCCGGCTCATGGGCATGTTTGTGAGCGTGGCCGTGCTTGTCGCCGCAACAGCCGCTCGATTGGGTTGCAGGCTCTACAGTCTTGTTACAAGACCGCACCGTTTCGCCATGACCGCCCCACTTCATCACAGCCAAGCCGGCAGTAATGGCCGTGACAACGGCAGCGATAGGGCGCACAATAGCCATGAGCGGCCCCAATAAAGCATAAGTAATAAACACCGAATCGACACCAGTTTCCGGCGTCGCAATCAAAAACGAGGTCGTCGACGCTCGTGAAGCCCCAGCGCGTCTAAGCCCCAAAGCGGCAGGAATCACACCACATGAACACAGCGGTAGCGGCGCACCCAACAAAGCACTTTTGACCACTGCTGTCGCGTTGTTACCGCCTAAATGCCGGTGCAAAAATTCAATTGGAATCAATATTTTTATCAGTCCGGCAATCAAATAACCAAACAATAACCACGGCGCTGATTCGACAAAGATGTTGATAAAGTGTTGAAAAAAATTAGTGAGAATGGTCATCAAAATTACCCCTAAAATGACATTTAGGTTATTCTACGCCGTTTGGGGATGTTAGGCAATTTTTATCAGTTTATTTTACGAGATTTTATCAATCCAAATACAGCCAGCTCAAAGCTAATCGCGGCAAGATGGCGCTGACTTGTCTTGTTCTTGTTCAGTTCGCAGATTGCCCAATGAATTTTCCAAACTATCACCCAACTGATACCAGTCAAGATGGCGCGTAAAATACATCACGGCAAATAACAACAAAAACAACAACACCGAACCAACCATTAAGCTATACTCCGATAGCGATAGCAAAACATACATCACAGCATAAACGGCCACCAATAAACCGCCAACATAAGCAACATCTAACACATTTTTCAGCACATATTGCAAGTACCAAGAAATCAGACTAATACAAGCCGACGCAGCCAAACAATAAGCCATGTTAAAAGCGATTTTTTCGGCAAATGACAACAACAGCAGATAAAACACCGACAGTGCCGCCCCGACAAGAATGTACTGCATGGGGTGAATCCGCAACGCTTTGAGCAATTCGTACATAAAAAACACTCCAAATGTTAACAAGACGAACAGCAGACCATATTTCACACTACGGGCAATCATGCGGTAGTCGCTGATGTCTAAGTTGGCTCTGGAAGCATAATCCATGCGATCTTTGATTAGCCAGTAAATAATACTCAAAACAATCATAAAAACGAGACTAAGAAAGAAAATTGAAATCAATTTTTGAGAAATTTTCATAGGGAACTCCTTTGGTTAATAATAAAAAAATTACAGCAACGCAATAATTATCCACCACTTTTGTGAGCACTGCGTGAAGTCATTGTGAGGTTTATGTGAAGTTTTTTGACATCAAGTCTTCGGGATGATGAGATGTTTGGATTGAGGACACGCCCTAGATTAAATCATGATATAATCAGCGACCAATTTTCACGCTGAGTCGGACGGATTGGGGACACACCCTAATAAGTTATTTTTCATGACATTGAGCATCATAGACGCCGTGCCGCTCGGTTTTTTACGCAAATCATTACAGAGAAACCCTTATGAACAAAGACATACTCACCCCCGACTTGGGCAGTGACGAAGCCTACCCCGTCGTTGAAATCTTAGCCGCCGTTGGCGATGACATCGCCCTTGACGACCCGATTGTGTTGTTGGAATCAGACAAAGCCGCGATGGAAGTGCCGGCCACCGCAGCCGGTAAACTGGTAGCGATTAATGTCAAAGTCGGCGATGAAATCAAAACCGGCCACGTGGTGGCGCAAATCGAAGTGGCCGGCGACAGTGCGGCCGAACCGGCTGCCGATACAACGGCAAGCCAGCCCAAAAAGGCCGCTGAATCTGCGCCTACCCAAGCCGCACCCGCAAAAGCCGAAGCCGCGCCCGTTAGCGCCACTCCTGCCAATATCGACATCAGTGGCATCGAAGCCGATATCCACTGCCAAATGTTGGTGCTGGGTTCAGGGCCGGGCGGCTACTCTGCGGCTTTCCGCAGTGCCGATTTGGGCATGGACACGGTGCTGGTGGAAAAATACGACACCCTTGGCGGCGTGTGTTTGAATGTCGGCTGCATTCCGTCTAAGGCTTTGTTGCACACCGCTCACGTTTTAGAAGACGCGCAAGCCATTGCCGCTCACGGCGTTAGCTTCGGCGAGCCACAAATTGATTTAGATAAAATCCGCGCCCACAAAGACGGCGTAATCGGCAAACTCACCGGCGGTATCGCCATGATGGCTAAAGCGCGCAAAGTCAACGTCGTACAGGGTTACGGTAAATTTACTTCTGCCAACACCGTGGTGGTAGAAAAAGACGGCAAAACGCAAACGATCGCTTTTGAAAAAGCCATTATTGCCTGTGGTTCGCGCGTCATCAAATTGCCGTTTATGCCCGATGACGAGCGCATTATCGACTCTACCGGCGCTTTGGCGTTGACTGACGTGCCTAAGCACATGCTCGTTATCGGCGGCGGCATTATCGGCATGGAAATGGCGACGGTTTACTCGGCTCTGGGCGCGAAAATTACCGTGGTGGAATTGTCTCCGTCGTTGATGCCAGGTGCTGATGCCGATTTGGTTAAGGTGTGGACGAAAGCCAACAAAGCCCGTTTCGAAAACGTCCTGCTAGAAACCAAAGTCGTTGCCGCCGAGGCCACCGAAGCCGGCATCAACGTCACTTTCGAAGGCAAAATTAACGAAACCCAGACCTTTGACAAAGTCTTGGTCGCCGTGGGACGCGCGCCGAACGGCTTGTTAATCGATGCCGACCAAGCCGGCGTCAACGTCGATGAGCGCGGCTTTATCGCCGTCGATTCGCAAATGCGCACCAATGTCGGCCATATCTTCGCGATTGGCGATGTCGTAGGTCAGCCGATGTTGGCGCACAAAGCCGTGCACGAAGCTCACACCGCCGCCGAGGCCGCTAGCGGCGAGAAGTCGCACTTTGACGCGCGCGTCATTCCTTCGGTGGCTTATACCTTCCCCGAAATTGCCTTTGCCGGCCTCACCGAAACCCAAGCCAAGGCCGAAGGCATTAAATACCAAGCCAGCGTTTTCCCGTGGGCGGCTTCAGGTAAAGCCATTGCCAACGACGCCCAAGACGGCTTTGTCAAATTGCTATTCGACCCCGAAACCGATCGCATTTTGGGCGGCGGCATCGTGGGCATGAATGCCGGCGATTTGATTTCGGAAATTTGCTTGGCGGTGGAAATGGGCGCTGATGCTACCGACATCGGCAAAACCATTCACCCGCACCCAACTTTAGGCGAATCCGTAGGTATGGCGGCCGAACATTTACACGGCCACTGTACCGACTTGCCGCCTAAGCGCAAGAAGTAGCGAGTGCTTTATAACCAAAATGGCCGGCTTTCCTCAAGGAAAGCCGGCCATTTTGCTATCTACTTAGCACACAGAAGAAAGAGAAAATCTGCGAATAGTTTACCTTAAGCGAAGTGCTCAACCCGAATGCGCATAATATCACCTTTGGTAGTATCTAAGGCTTTTATTGCAACAATGGCTTGCTGCAAGTCAGCTTCTTTGACCTCTTGGGTGACAATAACGATAACCGCTTCGTTTTCATTGCTTTCTGGTTCTTTTTGGATAATCGCTTCGATACTAATGCTCTTCTCAGCTAAAATGCCAGCAATTTTCGCCATAACCCCCGGTTGATCTGCCACGGTGATACGCAAATAATGTGCAGACTGCTGCTCGTCAGTGGACAAGACCGTATTCTTTTTGCGCTGATCAGAACGCACATAGCCTAGCGGATTGATATGCGCTGCCGCAAGGTTCGTTGTCAACCCCAAGACATCGGCCATCACGGCCGAGGCAGTCGGCAATGAACCAGCACCCGCACCATAAAACAAGGTTTCACCGACGGCATTGCCGTGCACTCGAACGGCATTCATCACGCCATCTACCTTGGAAATCAGCGTGCTGCTCGGTACTAGCGTGGGGTGAACGCGCGCTTCGATACCATTTTTGCGGCGAATGGCTATACCTAAATGCTTGATGCGATAACCCAACTCTTCGGCATAAGCCACATCTTGGCGCGTAATGGTACTGATGCCTTCAACCGACAATTTGTCAAAATCCAAGTCAACGCCATAAGCAATAGAAGCTAAAATAGTCAGCTTGTGAGCTGCATCGACGCCTTCGACATCGAAAGTTGGATCAGCTTCAGCATAACCCAACGCTTGTGCCTCTTCCAAGACATCAGCGAAGGCGCGACCTTCGTTGCGCATAGCCGTTAAAATGTAATTGCTCGTGCCGTTGATAATTCCTGCTACCGAGTTAATTTCATTGGCAATCAAGCCCTCTTTCAGCGCCTTAATAATCGGAATACCACCGGCAACACTGGCTTCGAAAGCCACCTGTAATCCCTTTTCTTCGGCTTTTTGGAAAATTTCGGTACCCTTGTAAGCAATGAGCGCCTTATTGGCGGTCACAACATGCTTGCCATTGTCCAACGCACGCATAATCAAATCAAAAGCGACATCTGTACCGCCTATAAGTTCAACGACAACATCCACGTCATCGCGGCCAATAATCGAGGCGCTATCAGTAATGCAGTCAACGCCTGCGGGTTGCTCAATGCCACTCCAATCGCGTTTGGCAATCGCCGAAACACTGACTTGATAGCCAGTTTTACTTTGCCATTCCTCTTGGTTCTGTTTGAGCAATTCGAGAACGCCCTGCCCAACGGTACCATAGCCCAACAAGCCGAGTTTTAAAGTTTGCATAGTATTCATTCTTTTCCGTTTTTAATTGTCAAATGTGACGTGTTAAGTTAATTTTCCAAGGATTCCAACACCAATTTTTCAGGCTGGGTCGGTTGCACTGGATTTTGCACGCTTTGCGGACGATTGACTCGCTGGCTACTGGCGGAGCGATTTTGGTGCAGGTTTTCTTGTGACTGCGTCGTGCTATTGGGTGATGAGGTTGACGGCAAAACAATATCGCTGGTTATACGGCCAACACTGTCTCTGGCAGAATCCACATAGCCCCCCACCTCTTTGGGTAAGTATTTAAAGGCCGACCGAGTCAAGTTTTTCAGAGTGGGAACTAAGGTGGAAGCCTGCCACCACGACTTATCCGGCACTCCAGGAATAAACCCTAACACCAGCACAATAATGGCGCAAATTATTCCGCCTCGCAAGGCACCAAACACAATGCCAAAGAAGCGATTGACAAATGATAGTCCACTGGCCTTAAGTAATTGACTAAAAAATAAGTTAATTAAAGTAACGGCAAATAAAGTCGCAACAATAATGAGAGTAAACGTCAAAATATAGCTGATGCGAGGTTCATTTTCTAAAAACTGTAAAACGTATTTCTTGGAAACGGCATCAGAAAAAGTAAACGCCAAATACAGCGCCACAACCAATCCGGCGATAGAAAGCACTTCACGAATAACACCGCGTATCAGCCCAACTAAAATTGAAATGGCCAAAATGACATAAAAAATCAAATCAAGTATGCCGACGCCTTGTATATTTTCCATAAACTAACCTACTATTTTATCTTGTTATTGTTGTTAGCGCTGAACGCTAGGTTTGTGTCCGCTTCTAGTCAGTGACACTTTGGCTTTTTGCAAGGTTTTTTCATCGTTGTAAGGCCCAACCAAAACGCGGTGATAGGTTTTGCCATCAACGGTACTCACTTCCACCTTCACTGGGTAGTCATTTCTCTGTAACCGTCTAATGAGATTATTGGCATTTTTCAGCTTAGAGAAGCTACCAACGCGCAACCAACTTTCTTTCGGCGCTGTGCTTTCTAGCACGATACCCTGCTTAGGGCGAGGCGCAGGTGTCGGCTTGGCGGCTGGCTTCGGTGGTTTGGCAGTCGCCGTTTGAGGACGAGCGGGTTTAGGTCTTTCACTCTGTGGGCGCGGGATTGGCGGTAGCGGCCGAGTCGGTGTTCCTGCAACGGCAGGTGTAGCCGGCTTTATCGCTGATGGCGTACCTGTTGAGCCGGATAATGACTGAGACGCCGATGATCCATCAGTACCAACAGATTCTAAATCGACACTTGGACTAACGGCTGGTGTTTCATGCGGCCTATCCAGCACCGCAACCTGCGAGGGCTTGGCCTCATTTTCGGAATCAATCCGTACCGACAATCTCGGGTTGGCAAAACTGTTAGGGTGCGGCGACAGAATGGCCGGCGCAAAAAGTAAAGCAGCGAAAAGTAAAACGCTACCACCAATCAAACGATGTTTGTTGAGTTGATTCATAAGTCCTATTGCCTTTTAATGTCCGTTAACTTGCCTATTATAACGATAGCGTGAAAAATTTCCATGCTTACGTGGTTAAAATTTGAATAAGGCGCAGTTTTGATTACCTACGCCAATTGAGATTTTTTCTATCGTATCACTTCCGTATTATTTCACAGCAACTTCATCGCTAGCAACAATCACAACGTCGGCTTTGCGGTGCGCAAACAATCCGACAGTGACCACACCGGGAATATTGTTAATTTCTGTTTCAGTTTTGTGCGGCTCGGCGATTTGCATATGATGAATATCGAGAATTTCATTGCCGTTATCGGTAATGACTCCCTCACGCCATACAGGGGTGTAACCCATTTTAGCGATTTTTCTCGCCACCAAACTGCGCGCCATAGGGACAACTTCAACCGGTAGCGGGAACTTCCCCAGCACCTCAACCATTTTGCTGTCATCAACAATACAGACAAAGGTTTTGGCGGCCTCGGCAATAATTTTTTCTCGCGTCAATGCCGCTCCACCGCCTTTGATGAGATGTTTTAGCTCGCTCACTTCGTCAGCGCCATCGACATACAAGGGAATATCACCAGTATAATTTAAGTCGTAAACCGGTATACCGGCGGCTTTTAATTTGGCAGTAGAATCTTCACTAGAGGACACTGCACCTTCAATATCGTCCTTAATTTTGGCCAGCTCTTCGATAAAAAAGGCCACGGTAGAGCCCGTGCCAACACCTACTATCATGCCGGGCTGAACCCATTCAATGGCTTTTTGAGCTGCTTTTTGTTTGCGTAAATTTTGATTCATAATTTTGACCGTTAAATAAAATAATTATTTATAATTATAGATAGTTATAAATAATTAAGGGAATTTAAAACGCATAAAGACAGGGAATACCCTGCCTTTACGTGTATCTAAAAACAACTTAGGATTAGTCAACATACAGCCCCGACAGAATAACCGGTTTTCATCAAACTCAATCACTGCAGCCACCGTACTGTCTTCCCCAATGGTTGTTCTTGGGATAGATATAAAATTGTTTGGATTAAGGACGCGCCCTAGCAACCAACTGATTGCATTTAGCCGCGAATTTCAACCGTATCCATAGATTCATTAATGCGCTGACGCATTTCTTTACCGGCACGAAAATAGGGAATAGCTTTGGCCTTAACCTGTACTTTCTCACCCGTTTTCGGGTTTCTACCTACGCGCTCATCGCGGTGGTGTAAAGAAAAACTACCAAAGCCGCGAATCTCAATGCGGTCGCCATTTTCTAGCGTTTGGCAAATTTCTTCAAAAGTGGTATAGACCGCTTCTTTAACGTCTTTCGCCTTTAATTGTTTAAATTGAATAGATAAATTTTCAATGAGTTCTAGTTTAGTCATCGTGGCTCACCTGATATAGTTATTATTATATAATTGATTCTTTAAAAATTACTCGTTACTGTAGTAGCATTTATCGCTTTAACTCACACAACTACAAACAAAAAGTGCGCGAGCAGACAGACCACCCACGCACTTCGACGAGTTTAGTTTTTCAATTCTTTGAAAATATCACCCAAGCTGGTACCAGTTGAGCTATCATCGCTACGCATGTAATCTTTGATGGCTGCTTTTTCTTCGGCAGCATCCTTAGCACGAATTGATAGCGAGACTTTCTTGGTCTTGCGGTCAACGTGTGTGATTTTTGCTTCAATTTCATCGCCAACATTGACTTTTGTAGTCAAGTCATCAACGCGATCTTGAGCAAATTCGTTGGCACGCAACTCACCCACAATGCCTTCTGCCAACTCTAAGGTAGCTGCTTGCGCTGTGACTTCAGTGACAATACCTTTCACTACCGCACCGCGGCCATTGGCAGCCATAAAGGTTGAGAATGGGTCTTTATCCAACTGTTTAATGCCCAGTGAAATGCGCTCACGCTCAGAGTCAATAGCCAAAATGATTGCTTCAACTTCTTGACCTTTTTGATATTCGCGCACCGCTTCTTCGCCAGCTTGATTCCAAGACAAGTCAGACAAGTGAATCAAACCATCAATACCACCATCTAAGCCGATGAATACGCCAAAGTCAGTAATTGACTTAATTGCGCCTTTAACGGTATCGCCTTTTTGGTGCGTATTAGCGAAATCAACCCATGGGTTAGTTTGACACTGCTTCATACCAAGCGAGATGCGACGACGCTCTTCGTCAATTTCAAGCACCATAACCTCGGCTTCTTGGCCGACAGAAACGAATTTGCGTGGGTTGACGTTTTTATTAGTCCAATCCATTTCAGAAACGTGAACCAAACCTTCAACGCCTTCTTCGATTTCAACAAAACAACCGTAGTCAGCAATGTTAGACACTTTACCGAAGTGACGCGAGCCAACTTGGTAACGACGCGCCAAATCTGACCAAGGATCTTCACCCAACTGCTTCAAGCCAAGTGAGACGCGATCGCGATCTTTTTCGAAACGCAATACTTTCACTTCAATCTCGTCACCAATATTGACAACTTCTGAAGGATATTTGATGCGCTTCCACGACATATCGGTAATGTGTAACAAGCCGTCAACGCCACCCAAGTCAATAAAGGCACCGTAATCGGTCAAGTTCTTAACAACACCCTTCACTGTATCGCCTTCTTGCAAGGTTGACAATAACTGCTCGCGCTCGGCCTGATATTCAGATTCCACTACCGCACGACGTGAAACGACAACATTGTTGCGCTTTTCATCAAGCTTAATCACTTTGACTTCGATGTCAGTATTTTCTAGGTATGAAGGATCTTTAACTGGACGCACATCCACCAACGAACCCGGTAAGAAGGCACGGATATCACCTAAATCAACCGTGAAGCCGCCTTTAACGCGACCCGTCATGCGACCCGTAATCGTCTCTTCGGTTTCAAGCACGACTTCCAAGCGTTTCCACGCTTTCATTCGCTGGGCTTTTTCGTGTGATAAGTTGGTATTACCGAAACCGTCTTCCACTGCTTCCAGTGCAACTTCAACAGTATCGCCGACCGCGATAGTGATTTCGCCATCTGGGTTAGTAAATTCGGCAACAGGGATAAAACCTTCCGATTTTAGTCCTGCATTAACGATAACGAAATCTTTACCAATTTCCGCCACGGTTGCTTCGACAATACTGCCGGCCTTTAATTCTACTGCATCTAAGCTCTTTTCAAAGAGTTCCGCAAAACTTTCTGTCATTTCTATGTTCTCAAAAAATATAGCCTTTCGGCTGAATAGGTTAGTAAAAAATCATGGCATTAAGCCACGCTCTGCAATGAGTTTCTGAACCATTTCAAAAACTTGCACCACATCTAATCCCCCCGTATCAATAGTCACCGCGTCCTTTGCTGGTTCTAGCGGCGCTGTCGCACGTTGGGTGTCTCGTCGGTCTCGCTCCGCAAGATCGGCCAAAACGGTGCTTAGGATAGCATCTTTCCCATTCCCCTTCAACTGTTTATAACGCCTTTCTGCACGAACGCTTGCCGAGGCGGTTAAAAATAGCTTTAAATCGGCATTGGGGAAGACCTGCGTTCCCATATCTCGACCATCGGCAACGATACCGGGTGCGCGTACGAAGCCCTGCATAAAATCAAATAATTTGTCACGCACCACGGGATGCACAGCGATTTTAGACGCCCAAACGCCCGTATTTTCGGCACGCACTTCGTCGCTCACCTCTTGTCCATGCAAATAGATTTTTCCGGCGCGAAAGTCCACAGCCAAATCCAATACGGCCTGCTCGGCATCACTAGCATTTTCAGGTTCTAACCCCAGACGCAACGCATTGAGTGCCGTCAAACGGTACAAAGCGCCACTGTCTAGTAAGTGAAATCCATATTTTTCCGCGACCAAACCTGCAATAGTGCCTTTGCCGACACCACTCGGACCATCAATAGTAATAATCGTTGCTTTCATAATAAGTGACAATAATGATAAATAAGAGTAAATTAAACCAGTAAGGGTAGCCTCAATCGGATAAGACCTGCCAATGCGCCCGCGCGCGCATTAAATCGGCTTGTGTATCGATGCCTTTAGGTGGTTTATCGTCGACGACGGCGACGGCAATGCGCTCACCCGCATCTAAAATCCGTAACTGTTCAAGTTTTTCAATATGTTCTATTTCGCTGGGTTCAAGTTCGGCATAGCGTTTCAAAAAGCCGGCACGGTAAGCATAAATCCCCAAATGATGGAAATAGTGCCGACTATTATCCAATGCGATACCATCGCGATTAAATGGAATACCAGCACGAGAAAAATACATCGCCTGCCCCTGCCGATTAATAACGACTTTGACGACATCGGGATTTTGAATTTCCTCGTTCTCGCGCACTCTCGCGGCCAAAGTTGCCACCGGCACGTCATCGTCATTGGCCAGCGTTTGGGCACATAACCGAATGAGTTTTGGCGGCATAAACGGCTCATCGGCTTGCAAGTTGACAATAATTTCATCATCAGGCAATTGCAACAATTGCACACATTCAGCCAGTCTATCAGTACCCGATTGATGAGCCGGACTGGTCATAACCACCTTGTCAGCAAAAGTGGTCGCCACTTCAAAGAGTTTTTTATCATCAGTTGCGATAACCACTGCACTCGCGCCACTGCTTTCGGCGGCGCGGTAACTGTGCTCTAGCACCGTTTTGTTGCCGATTGGCTGTAATAATTTTTCAGCCAGTCGTGACGAAGCCAGTCGCGCCGGAATGATAATAGTAAAAGCCGTCATAATGATTCCGTGAGAATGAGTTGATAGGGCGCACCCTAATAAATTAACAAGCGGCGATTATAGCAAACTGGCTAGATTTTATAAATACCAAGAAATTTTTTTCAGCAATTCTCATTCGATGGCGTTGATACACTGGCGGATTATTTCTGCTTCAAAAGCCAAGAGGAACACTAGATTTCATCCACATGAGACTAGTGTGTACCCTCAATCCAAACATGCCCACTGTTGATAGCCAAAATTGCCTTGCCAAGATACAAAACGCAGCTAATACCTCTCGAATTTTGATAAAATAACCAAGGCGTATCATCAATCCAAACGTGGCACCGTCATGTTTGGATTGAGGACACACCCTAATCAGCTGAATATCAACAACGAGAAAAACAATGAAAAAATTACCAACCAAAAAAACCGGTTTCGTTTGGCATGAAATCTATATGTGGCACGATACTAGCGGCTTTTGCGGCTCATCGCGTTCCAGTGATTTTATCCAAGCCTCTGAGCATTATGAAAATCCAGAGCCTAAGCGTCGTATCAGAAATTTATTAGAAGTGAGTGGATTGTTAGAGCATTTGACACCAATTGCAGCAAAGCCCATTGACAAATCGGATTTGTTGCTCGTTCATACGGAGGCGTATATTGACAAAATTCAAGCCATGCGAGGTGTCGGCGGTGAAGTCGATGAAGAAACGCCGCTAGGCATTGCGTCCGTTGATATTGCCGAAAAGGCTGTCGGTGGCGCAATTGCAGCAACCACAGCGGTGATGAAAGGCGAAGTCAATAACGCCTATGTGCTTTCGCGTCCGCCGGGGCATCACGCAGAACCCGATTTTGGCACTGGTTTTTGTGTGTTTTCTAATGCCGCTATTGCCGGCGCTTATGCTTTGCAATATTTAGGGGCGAAACGCGTTGCCTTTGTTGATTGGGATGTGCATCACGGCAATGGCACAGAAGCCTGTTTTTACGATAATCCTAATGCCCTGACGATTTCCCTACATCAAGCCAATTGGTTTCCACAAGACCGTGGGGCGGTCGAAGATGTTGGGCGCGGAAGCGGTGAGGGCTATAACATCAATATTCCACTATTACCTGGTAGTGGCGAAGGCGCTTATCTATATGCCTTTGAGCGCATTGTTCTGCCGGCGCTACGCGCTTACCAGCCCGATTTAATTATCGTCCCGTGTGGATTTGATGCCAGCATCGAAGATCCCTTGGGGCGCATGATGCTCATTGAAGACAGTTATCGCAAAATGACGCGGTTATTAATGGATGTTGCCGATGAGTGCTGTCGTGGGCGCTTATTAATGACTCACGAAGGCGGCTATAACCCCAATACCACACCGTTCTTAGGGCTTGCAGTAATGGAAACGCTGTCAGATGCCCAAACCGGCATTTGCTCGCCAAATTTGGCATCCGATAAAAAACGCGGCTATCAAGCACTACAGGATTACCAGAAAAAGCACGTGGATTCGTTGTTGGATTATTTACAGTCTGTTGACAATGGCCCGCTAGCAACCTAGGGTGCGTTCCCGATGCAGTGCGTAAAAAAAATCGTCATATAAAACCTCAACATCAGCGCTATTCAGCCGGCCAAATAGACGGGTGTTATCTTAATATAACTACTTGTTATTGAGTTAAAAGGCATTGAGTTTTTATTGCAAAATAATACTTCAAATTGTCTGATTAACCTGCATCATTTGTGCTATGATAGGCACGAGGGGAGACTAAACTTTTCCGCCCTACTTTGGGTGTTTTCTCACGCTGTTTCAAAAGGAGTCTATGATGGATTTTGAAATCACCAATGGCTTATTAGCTATCAAAACCACAGCAGTTACCACCGCGGCATTAGCTGCCATTCTGTTGCTCGTCGGGTACTTTGTCAGGGACAAAATATCGTTTCTTGCTAAGTACTGTATCCCCGCCCCCGTTATCGGTGGCTTTATCTTCATGTTTATCACCTTCTTTGGATACACAACCAATACCTTCCAATTTGAATTCGACAAGACCTTCCAAAGTCCGTTCATGTTGGCTTTCTTTACGACAGTGGGATTGGGCGCTAGCATGGACTTGCTGAAAAAAGGCGGCAAGTTACTCATTATCTATTGGTTGTGTACCTGTATTATCTCCGTTTTTCAAAATATCATCGGTATCAGTATCGCCAAAGTCGTCGGCTTGGAAGATGCCTATGCGCTATTGGCTTCGGCAATTGCCATGGTGGGGGGACACGGTTCAGCAGCTTCGTATGGCCAAACCTTTACTGGCATGGGTTACACTGCCGCCATGGAAGTGGGTGCGGCTGCGGCAACTTTTGGTTTGATTGCCTCAGTCCTTATCGGTGGTCCATTGGCGAGACGTCTGATTGTTAAACACAATTTGCAGCCCGAAGAAGAGCACTTTTCTACCGATGTAGAACAGGTCAATGTCGATACGCACGAGACTCTCTCGGGTTTAGACATTATCAAAAACGTCACTGCTATTTTAATCTGTATGGCGGTGGGTATGATGATTGCCGATGGCATTGCCGCCTTGATTGATATGTGGTTTCCCTCTTATGTCGGTGCGATGTTTGTCGCCGTTATCGTACGCAACTTAAATGAAAAATATCACCTCTACAATTTCAACTTCGGCTTGGTTGAGCGCATTGGCGATGTAACATTGGCGCTGTTCTTAAGTATTGCTTTGATGACGCTCAAGTTATGGCAGTTGTCGGGCTTAATCGGCGGTGTGTTCATTATTGTTGTTGCTCAAGTTGTGTTCTTGGCGTTGGTCGCTTATTTCATTATCTTCCGTATATTGGGCAAACACTACGATGCCGCGGTAATGTGTGCCGGCTTGTGTGGCCACGGTTTGGGGGCAACACCAACGGCTATCGTCAACATGACGGCCGTCAAAGAAGAGTACGGCATGTCGCGACGTGCATTTATGATTGTGCCTATCGTCGGTGCTTTCTTGGTGGATTTGGTTTATCACCCACAGACCATTGCCTTTGTTAAATTCTTTGTCAGCAACGCGGCAGGCTAACCTTTCGCTAGCCCGTTGGGTGGGTGCGGTTGCGCCCACCCTCACCTGACTGCATATAGCTAAACTATCTTTAAATAGGAGATGATTATTATGACTAAACTTGTTGAATGTATTCCCAATTTCAGTGTTAGTAAAGAACGCGATGCCACCACCTACGATGCCTTAGTCGCCGTAGCCAACAGCGTTGCCGGTTGCACTTTGTTTGACGCACAAACCGATGGTGACCACAACCGCTGCGTTTTCACGATGATTGGTGCGCCAGAAGCCGTGGAAGAAGTGGCGTTCAAATTGGCGGAAAAAGCCGCTGAGTTGATTGACATGAACAAACACACGGGCGAACACTCGCGCATGGGCGCGACCGATGTCATTCCTTTCGTGCCCACTATGAATATGACCGTGGAAGAGTGCGTGGACATGTCAAAACGCGTTGCCCAACGCCTGTGGGACGAGTTAAAAATACCTTCGTTCTTATACGAAGATTCGGCCAGCTCACCCGATAGAGTCAACTTGGCCAAAGTGAGAAAAGGACAGTTTGAAGGCATGCCAGAGAAGCTGCTCCAAGAAGAATGGGCGCCCGATTACGGTGAGAGAAAAATCCACCCGACTGCCGGTATTACTGCGGTGGGCGCGAGAATGCCACTGGTTGCCTTTAACGTCAACCTCGCCACCGATGACGTGGAAGTGGCGAAGAAAATTGCCAAAGTCATTCGTGCCGCTTCGGGGGGCTTTAAGGCCTGTAAGGCGATGGGCTTTATGCTAGAAGACCGCGGCATTGCCCAAGTGTCAATGAACATGGTCAACTACCAAGTCACCACCTTGCCGGTTGTTTACGAGCAAATCAAAGCCTTGGCAGAGCGTTACGGCACCTACGTTGTCGGCAGCGAAATCGTTGGTTTGACACCGGCCAAAGCCTTGTTAGACTGCGCC
>PDWI01003380.1_pt1 | contig 22574 bp, 20 predicted proteins | sample 1430891 | NCBI WGS metagenome assembly PDWI01 (sample SAMN01162508, study PRJNA174530) | Oral metagenome, whole genome shotgun sequencing project. | biome: Marine environment; feature: Marine mammal; material: Swab sample of the gingival sulcus; isolation source: swab sample of gingival sulcus... | reverse complement strand
GGGCCTATGATGATGCTTGGGAACTTTGTTTTTTTGACGCTCAGACCAATATTTTTCACCTAATACAGATTTTGAAGCCCAATTATCAAGATTTTTTGCTTTTTGAAATAAAGTTGGATTAATAATTAACCAAATAACAAGAATTATTACCGGAATCAAAGAATACCAACCTATCCAAACTCTTGACCAAATTGCTAAAATCAAAAATGGTAAAGTGGAAAATCTTGTCCAAACAGAGTAAGGATTAGCGTGTCTTAACCAATTATCCTCTTTTAGATTAAAGATCTGTGCTATTTGTCTTTCCAAATTCATAGATATTATTAATAGCCCTAGTTTTGCTTTTTAATGATATAAGTAAGTGGAAAAGTCTAGGAGTTCCAAAAAAGAAGTATTAAAATATACTAAAAAGAATTTACCCTATTTTAAATAGCCATTTATAATTTCTAAAACTTTTTGCTCTCCAAGTCTTGAAATATTTAGAACTAGATCGTATAAAAGAGCATTATCTATTGAAGTATCATAGAAGTATTTAATATAATTACATCTATTCCTATCAATTTCCCTAATTCTTTTCTCTGCCTCTTCAGTATTTAATTGTTCAAATTTCTTGACCTTTTCAACTCTAGCCTCATCTTCTTCTACTATTCTAAGATTAAGAACCTTGGGCTTATCTTTTAAAATTATATGGCTACCCCTCCCAACAATAACTACTTTTTCATTTTCATAGATTTTTTGAATAACCTTTTTAACACAATTGATATAGGATTCTTTTTCCTTGAAAGCATCTTCTTGATTGATACCCTCAAGAGGAGGATAATAAATAGGTAAAAATTCCGGAATTTCTGCTACCGACCCTGCCACCAAGAGGGATGATGCTTTTTCAAAGGATTGTAGCATTTCATGTAAGAAAAGTTTTAAACTTTTAAAATTATTCATTGAATAATATTTTTTTACACTATCAAGACCTTCAAAAAATAATTTTGAGACTTCCCTCACTATCTCATGAGAATAAAATTTATAATCTTTTTCTTTGGCAAGATCCCTAATTTTCTCATCAATAAAAATCCCGTACTGCCTTGAAATTGTAATTACAGACATAATCAATCCTATCTTTAATTTTAGTTCAGTAATTAATTATTTATATCCAAAAACTCACAAAGTCCTAATAACTTTTGCTATTTTTTAGGTCAAAACCCACTAATATCCTTATTCTAATAATTTAAGGATAATATTTCAAAAAGAAAATTATTTTTTAAAAAAGATAATCATAGAACTCAGCACAATCAGTAAAGCTCCCAGAATACTATAGAGGTCAGGAATTTCTCCCCAAAAAATAAATCCTAGCATAATGCTAAATAAGATACCGCTATAATTATAAATAGAAACAACTCCTGCTTTTTCTAGTTTATAAGCATAAGTCAAGCAAATTTGAGCAATTCCGGCTGCCAGTCCTGTTCCCAGTAGCAATGCTCCCTCTATTAAAGAAAAAGATTTAAAATTAAGCATCATCAAAGGAAAGCTGACAACAACGGAAACAAAAGAAAAATAAAAAACAATTGTAGCAGGAGATTCATATTTTGATAAATATCTCACCGTGGTATAAGCTGCTGCCGCAAAAATAGCCCCCACAAAGCCCGAAAGAGCAGGTAAAAACTCTAGACTAAACTGAGGCTTAATTACCAGCATCGCTCCCAAAATAGCCAATATTAAAGAAGGAAATTGATATTTATTAATTTTTTCTTTTAAGAAAAGAAAGGCAAAAATTATCACAAAGAAAGGAGGAATCCTCATAATTATGGAAGAGTCCGCTAAATAGAGATGACTAATAGCGTAAAAATTAAAAACAACTCCACTGAGTCCAAGTAAAGATCTTAGAATTAGAAGATGTTGATTTTTTAAGGAACCAAAGACCTTGCTACCCTGCTTTTTAAGGGTAACAAAGGCAATGATTAAAGAAACAGAATTTCTAAAAAATACTTTCTCTATTACCGGAATATCTTCCAAAGACTTAACCATTGCTCCCATTAGCGAAAAGAAAAGAGCGGATAAAGTCATTAGTAAAAAAGCTTTTGTTTTATTTTTCATATTTTACTTAAAATACTTTCCTCAATTAAACTTGCAATTTTTGATCAACCAGTTTCACAAGCTCTCCGATCTTTGGCTTAGAAAGATAACCATCTGCTCCCACAGACTGGCATTTGATAATCACTTGCTGATTGACTAGAGAAGAAAAAATAAGAATAGGAATATCCAAGCCATATTCCTCTTTTAACTTTCTACATAAAGTAAGTCCGTCCATCTGAGGCATTTCAATATCAGTAATAATTAAGTCTATTTTGCCATTATCAAGATAAGATTTAGCATTAGACATTCCTTCTTTAATCACCAAATTTAAAGAGCTAACAATATGATCTAAAGCTGATTTTCCATTATCAAAAGCTGTTAAATCACTATAGCCGGACTCTTTTAAAAGTTTGACCATAGTCTTTCTAATAACATGAGAGTCTTCTGCAATTAAAATTTTTTTAACTTTTCTAAGATCAAGCTTATCTTCTGCCTTATCTATGTCTTCACCCTTTAACCGGCCTTCATCAAAGAGTCTGCTAATAATTTGCTCCAAATCCAAAATGAGCATCAATCTTTCACTATCAAGCTGAACATTGCCGGTAAAATTAGTAATATTTTGCATCGTAAAAGAGTCCAGAGGAGTAATATCAGACCAAGAAAATCTTCTGATAGCACTAACATTATCGGCAACGAAACCATTGATCATATTATTAAATTCTGTTACCACAATAATCCTTCTAATCCCTTCCGGAGATTTCTTATTCATGTGGATAGTTAGATCTATTAAATTAAAAGTCTGATCTCGATAATGATAAGAACCAATTACCGACCTATGGGTATTTGGCATTCGAACAACCTTTTGGGGATCATAAATAATAATCTCTTTTATTTTCTCAACATTAATTCCAAAACTTTGATCTTCACAAATGATTTCTAATAATTCTACTTCATTTGTTCCCGATTCCAGTAAAATACTCTTGTTTATATCCATAAAATTCCCTTCAGTAAATATTGTTGTAGTTAGATTAATAATATTTAACGGATAACACAATATAAAAATTATATTTTTTTTATTTCTTTACTTGATATTTTTCAAATTTAGGACAGAATAAATCTTTTATTCGAGAAGATTATGCCAAGCCTACAAGGACGATTGCACAGCTAAAAATCAGACTAGTTACAAAACAAACCTAAATATTTATAGGAATAAACATCAAATACGAGCGAGTCATAAATAAAAACTTACAGTTCCCAAAAGAAAGCCAAAATCCATAATTCACTTATTATGACCTCAATAGCCTTTTCTCGTCTATTTTTAGCAGTTTTAAAAGTACTCAGCATCAAAGCTTCCGGCTTACAATGAGAGCATTTCTCCACATTGACTGCAAAAAGTATCCTCAATGCTATTAGGATTGCCACATTTGGAACAATAAACTCTATTTGCTTCATCTGCTGTGCTCTTGCTAGTTGCCTTAGTCCCACAATGACCACAGAAAGCATAATTCCACTCATTGGCATTACCGCAATTAGGACAATAAACATCTTTCTTATTAACATTACTTTCTTTTCGTCTCATAAGCTCTTCATCTTTGGGAATTAACTTAAAATAACTGCTATTGTAAACGATATCAAATCTCTTTTGATTCATCGTAATGAGAAAAATAGCATCAATAACTCCTAAAAAGAAAGGTATGCTCGTCCAAAAGAATAACAAATAGAGAATACCCGGGAAAATACGACCTAAATAAAATTTATGAATTCCGAATCCTCCCAAAAAAAATGCTAACAAAGTTGCAACTAATCTATCTTTTCTATCTTCCATATTCCCCCCTAGAAACAGTTATAAACACCTTTTAAAGACGCTTTTTAAAGTTTGCTTAGCTCAAACTAAGAAGCTTAAACCACAAAATATACACAAATATACAACAAAATTACCAAAAATGCAAAAAGAAAGAAACTTTTTTTTCATCTAGTTGTATAAATTTTAGAGAAGAATAAAAATCTTCTAACTTTGCTAAAGAGAAATCGCGGCAAACTAATAACTAAGAATTAATTCATAGAATTTAAGAGCTCTAATTGAAAACTTAAAAAAATTGCATTCAGTTAAAATTTAACTTGACAATTAATTAATTAACCTATATCTTTATCTAGATTATAAGGAGGTCTTTATATGCAGACTAATTCAATCTTGAAAAAATCTTTTATTGCAACTTGCATTGTCGCTCTTGGGTTAGGGCTTTCTCTCAAAACTGATTTAATTCCGGTTGCATCTGCTGAAACAAAATACCAAACTCCTCAATTGGAAACAGTTTATCCTCACAGTAGATACGCTGTTATTGCTAAAAACACCTTACCCTCTGTGGTTAGTATAAAAGTTGAAAGAAGTGTAGAATATAATTTTGTCTCTCCATTTGATGATTTTTTTGGATTCGATGATTTTTTTAGACCATGGGGAGGAAATAGAAGAAATACTCCTAAAAGAAAAAAACATATTCAAAAGGGAGAAGGCAGTGGTTTTATTTACAATGAAAATGGCTATATTATGACCAATAACCATGTGGTAGATAAAGCTGATAAAATTGTAGTCAAAACTTATGATGACCATGAATATGAGGCTGTCATAATCGGAAAAGACCCTGAAACGGATCTTGCTGTTATCAAGGTTGATGCTAGTTTTGATGAGCATCAGATTGCAACCCTTGGAAACTCTAGTAATTTGTGGGTTGGAGATGAAGTAATAGCAATTGGTTCCCCTTTAAGCCTTGAACAAACTGTGACCAAGGGAATAGTTAGTGCCAAAGGTAGAAGCGGACTAGGATTTAGAGATGGCGGTCCTGCTTTTCAAGATTTTATTCAAACAGACGCTGCTATTAATCCGGGAAATAGCGGTGGACCCCTACTTGACATCAATGGTAATGTTATTGGAATCAACGCGGCTGTTAATGCCTCTGCTCAGGGAATTGGTTTTGCAATCCCAATAGACCTGGCTAAAAAAATTGAAAAACAGCTAAGAGAGACCGGAGAAATAAAAAGAGGATTCATTGGGATAGCACTTAGAGAGCTTAGCGCTGATGAAAAAGAGCCTTATGGGGTTGAAAATGATATTTGTGCCATCCTAATAGCTGATGTTGAAGCAAATTCTCCGGGAGAAAAAGCCGGCCTAAAAAAAGATGATATTATCATCAAATATGAAGGCAACTATCTAGAGGGATATGATCAATTAAGATTTAAAATAGCCTCTAATATGCCGGGAGATAAAATCAATCTAACCGTTCTTAGAGAAAGTGAAGAAGAAGAGATTAGGATAATTTTAGGAGATAGGGCTAAATTACTGGGTCATAATAGCGAGGATGAAATTATCAATGAAAGCCTCTTAGGAATGGAAATTAAAAATATTGATAGAGAGATCAAAAAAATAACCAGATACCCTCTAACTAGAGGTGTTTTTATAGAAAGTATTAGCGATAAAAGTATTGCTAATGGGAAGATTTTTGCCGGAGATATTATTATCAAAATAATTTTTAACGGCAGACATTATCTCATTAAGGACACCTCCGATTTTGAAGAAATAGCAGAGAAAATTTCAAAATCAAATAAAAGTTTTGTGATTAAATATTTTAGAAAAGGACGCGAAGAAATAACTGTTATTAAGCGTTAATAGTATTTATTAAACTGTTTAGCAGCTATTATTCGTGGTATCTCATATATAGAAAGGAGATTTAAGTGGCAAAATCAAACGGACTAGGAAGATCAAACCAACTTCTCGATAAGTATTTACAAGAAATTGGTGAAGAAAACCTCTTAACCCCCGAAGAAGAAGTTAGTCTTAGTGAAACCATGAAAAAAGGCGGTGTACAAGGAGAAAGGGCCCTAGATAAATTAGTAAAAGCAAACTTAAGATTTGTTGTTTCTGTAGCTAAACAATACCAAAATCAAGGGTTAAGTCTTAGTGACCTTATCAATGAGGGCAATATGGGACTTATCAAAGCTGCTAAAAGATTTGATGAAACTAAAGGATTTAAATTTATTTCTTACGCTGTTTGGTGGATTAGACAATCTATCCTGCAAGCTTTAGCAGAACAATCAAGAGTAGTTAGGCTTCCTCTCAACAAAGTTGGAGCTTTAAATAAAATTGCTAAAACAATGACTCAACTTGAGCAAGAATACGAAAGAGAACCTACTCCTGAAGAAATTGCAAGCACTCTTTGTACCACAGAGTATGAAATTACAGATACTCTAAAGATCTCAGGCAAGCATCTTTCAATAGACGCCCCTTTTAATCCGGGGGATGATAATAGACTTTTAGATGTTCTCAAAAATGATAAACAACCGGCACCTGATACTAATTTATTTGATGACTCTTTAAAATCAGAAATTTGTAGAGCTTTGGATTCATTAGGAGCTCGTGAAAAAGAAGTAATCACTCTTTATTTCGGATTAGGTCAGGATCAAGCTCTAACTTTAGAAGAAATTGGAGAAAAATTCAACCTAACTAGAGAGAGAGTTCGTCAAATTAAAGAAAAGGCTATTAGAAGATTGAGACATAATAAAAGATCTAAAGCTTTAAGAGTTTATCTTGGATAGGATAATTGATATAATAATAAAAGAGGCTGACCAAAAGTCAGCCTTTTTTATTGCTGCGAGAAAATTATTGTTACCTGCTTAAATCTTTAAAACTATCGTTTTATTTTAACAATACTAGAACACACAAAGGTATCGTAGAGACGAAAGGATTTACCTTGCGTCTCTACAGCCTAAAAAATAAATTTAATCCCGATTATATTCGGATGATTCTTCTTGATAATCTTACAAATACTTAGCTAAAAATTTTTCCATTGCTCCATAAAAATCAAAACGATTTTCTTCGTTATGGAAACCATGACCTTCATTATCTTTTAGCATATATTCTACAGGAATATTTTTTGCTTTTAAAGCAGCTACAATTTGTTCAGAATGCTCTTGCTTGACTCTTGGGTCATTAGCACCTTGAGCTACTAGTAGAGGACAGCGGATTTTATCAATATGAAAAATAGGAGAAGCAGCCTTTAATAAATCTTTGTCTTCGGTTGGACTACCAATCATTTCTTCTGCCATTTTACGAATATTTTCCCAATATGGAGGAAAAGTTTCAAATAGGGTAAATAGATTAGAAAGTCCAACATAATCAATGGCACATTTATAAAGTTCTGGGGTGAAAGTTATGCCTGCAAGAGCAGCATATCCTCCATAAGAGCCACCATAAATTGCAATTCTTTTTGGATTTGCAATACCTTTTTTTATGAGCCAATTGACTCCATCAGTTATATCATTTTGCATGGCTTTTCCCCATTCTTTATAACCAGCTTGAGCAAATTTTTTACCATAACCGGTAGAGCCTCTAAAGTTCATTTGAAGTACAGCATAACCACGATTCGCTAAAAATTGAACCACAGGATTAAATCCCCAATAATCTCTAGTCCAAGGTCCTCCATGAGGATTAATTACAACGGGAAGATTGTGTTGATTTTCTTTACCTCTTGGAATAGTTAAATACCCATTAATTGTAAGTCCATCACGAGCTTGATAGCTAATCGCTTTCATTTCAGACATTTCCTTGGGGTTGATCCAAGGACAAGTTTTAGCAAGCAAGGAAAGTTCTTTTTTTAGATTATCATAAAGGTAGTAAATGACCGGGGAGGTATCACTAAACGCTTTGAGAACAAAAATATTTTCCTCTTTATCAGAGTTAAAAATTTCTACAGAAAAATTAGGCAGTTTATCTTCAAGCTCTTTTTGTAATTTTTCTCTTTCCCTATCAAAAAAATGATAATTTACCTTGTCAGTGATATATTTAACAGCCACTAATTTCTTTTTTTTCTTAGATACAATGATATTTTGTAAATCAACTTCATTATGAGCGAACACTAACTCTTCTTGTTCTTTTGTTTCCGGATTAAAAATATAGAGAGCTTTAGTATCCCTTTCCAAATTGCTCATAAGAAATAATTTTTGATTATCAAAAGTAAAACTAAGAGGATCGCAGCTATCTTTAAAGTCTGTTTCAATTATTTGTTCAAACTGATCCTTTTCTGTTCTTCTATATAAAATTCTTGTTTTTAAGCCATCTGTTAGAAAGGCGGCTCTCAATTTTCCTTCATTGTCAGTTATCCAGCTGTTAATATTTCCCGGATTTTCAGCAATCATAGTAAGCTCAGATGTTGCTAAATTCAATTTATAAGCATCAAAAACTTGCGGATTTCTTTTATTCATTTCAATAAGAATATGCTTCTCGTCATTTTCTAGCCTATCAATAATATTAACCTGAACCTTTTCAAATGGCGTAATATTTTTTTCGTTTGTTCCGTCAACTTTTACAGTATAAAGAGAAAAATTTTCATCACCACCTTTATCTTGCAGGAAGGCTATGGTTTCATCATTTGCCCAAAAATAATACAAAATGTCTCTTTTAGTAGCTTTTGTTATTTGGACAATTTCTCCTGTTGCAATAGTTTGAACAAAAAGATTAAGTCTATTTTGCCAAGGTTTCATAAAAGCTATTTTCTTTCCATTCGGGGAAATTTCAAAAACAGCTTTTTGTGAATTTCTGAAAAAATCCTCTAAGGGTTTCTCTGTAAATTTTGGTAAATTATTCATTTTTTCCTCCCAATTTTAAGATTACTTATCTTTTCCTAAAAGATTAATTGTTATGGAGAAAATTTAACATCATTTTTAATATTTGTCAATATTTAAATTAAATAAATTTACATTTATAATGTTTTTTTATTTTTTTTATTAAAATTTTTAACTCTTAGACTTATTAAACATTGTCTTATCTAGGTTGCTAAAAACTACTCTAGCTTTCAAAAAGCTTGATTGCATTTTTTATTAATTTAACTATAATCGTTATCTGTGATATTATAATGATATCTAAATAGAGTAAGAATTATTTTATTAAAACTTTATTAAAACAATATAGAAGAAAAGGAGAAGGAAAAAGAAAGAAGCTATCCAAAAAGTCATCCGAAATACTATTTGAGGCTCACGCCGACCTTTGGTTGTCGGACTCCGATCTGCAGCGGTTTACAACCAGCTCACCCTCAATTTCACATGAAACAAATGGAAGATTCCAAGTCAAATTCAGGATAACTATAGTATCCCCCCTTTTACACACCCTCTTTTTTTATATTTTTTTTTCTTCACTAAAACTAAAATATTTACCTTTCCCAATAATTACATGATCTAAGAGAGGAATTTGTAAAATTTCAGATGCTTTTTTAAGATTTTGAGTTGTTAAAATATCATTTTCAGAAGGCTCCGGGTCTCCGGAAGGATGATTGTGAATAACAATAATCCCTGCGGCAGAATATTCCACAGCAGTTCTAAAAACCTCTCTTGGGTGAACTAAAGAAGCAGTTAAATGACCAACACTAATAATTTCATCTTTAATTAAATAATGTTTAGAATTAAGATATAATCCCCTAAAATTCTCTTTTAGCAAATTTTCCATACTCTTAGCATATTGATAAACATCATTGCTTCCTCTAATTAAAACCCTATTTGCTCTTCTCGTATCATAAAACCTGCGCCCTATTTCAAACGCAGCTACCAATTTTAAAGCTGCCGTGGGTCCTATTTTTAAAGTTTCCTGAATTTTCTTAGGATCTCTTTCTTCAACTAGACTAATAGAGCCGTACTCTTTAATAATCCGCTTAGAAATATTGAAAACATCTTCTTTTTTATTGCCGCTTCCCAAAATAACACTAATTAATTCATAAAGCTTCATCTCATCAACCATCCCGAGACTAAGCTTTTCTCTTGGCAAGATTTCACCTCTTTTAGGATCTTGAGCAACCTTATAGGAAACCCTTTCTTCCTTTTCTTCTTCAACCTTATTGAAGGCTTTAAAAATTAAGCAGGAAAAACTATCCAAGATAAAATTTCTTTTTTCTATAATCTCAAAATTATGACTTTCAATGATATTATTAATCAAAAGCTTATCTATTTTTCTATTTTTTTTGAGAAATTTACTGCTTAAATCTACTGTAATCTCTTCAGCATCCAAAATATCAATAAAAATAACTTTTTTAATGGAAGGATTCTGCCTAATATTCTTTAAAATAAGTTCTCTATACTTCTTAGCAATAATAGAAAAGAGACCAAAAAGATGGAGAATGCAATCTTCTTTTATTGCAAATTCTGCACTTTCCTCATAATAAACAAATTCATTGATTTCAAATTCTCTCTTAATCTGACAATTTAATTGGCAATTTTTAAATGTATATAAATAATTCTTCATAAGCCTTCCTTAAATTCTTGGAGTATTTAAGCTAACTTTTAATAGCTTTATATAACAAAAAAGCACCTTTAAAAAGATGCTTATAAAATACTGTTTGACCCTAACCTAGTTTTTAAACTTATAAGTAAATTTCCAAAAAACTAATCGTAAGTAACAGTCTCAATTTTATTATCCTTATCAACTAGCACATTTACCCCTTTAAAATCAGCTAATTCATTATTATCAACATCTGCATAAGTAATAATAATAACAATATCTCCAACTTCTGCATTTCTAGCAATAGCTCCATTCATACAAATTTCACCACTATTTTCTTCGCCTTCAATAACATAAGTAACAGCTCTGCTTCCATTATTAATATTAACAACATGAACCTGCTCACCGGGTAAAATATCTGCTGCTTTCAAAAGAGTTTTATCTATCGTAATACTACCAACATAATTCAAATTTGCATCGGTTACGGTTGCTCTGTGTATTTTTGATTTTTTCATTCTTCTTAACATTTTTGCCTCTTTAGCATTTTTCTTTAAATATTAAAGCAATAATTATCTTTCTGACTTAAAATAAATTATTCCTTTTTCTGAAATAGGATCTAATAAGGTTGATACTTTATATGTTAAATACCCAAATTTAGACTTTTTCTGACTACTAATATAAGACTCAAGTCCAGTTTCATTTTCGGCATCATTAGCGAGATTATCAGGATCATTGATAGCTAAATCTTCTGAAGCGATTTTTGTTTGCAGCTCCTTAATTAAGTAGGAATCATGCTTAATATTGTCATAAATATAATCTTGATAAGGATCAAGATTTCTAAAAACAAAAACTATTAAACTAATAATCAAAAAAGATTTTCCTATTGCAAGCAATCCCCCAAAAATCTTGCTAAGAGCATTATGAGACTCTTCTTCTTTTTCATCCTGCTTTACCACTGACCCAATAGCCATTACTGCTAAAAAAACTAAGATAAAAGAAAAAATTCCTGAAATAAAAAAACTTAGATTTTCATCAATGCTCAAAAAATTTAAAGACATCGACCCAAATAGTTTAGCCAAAGGCACTGCCAGAAAAAAAGCACTTGCAATACCAATAAACTGAATAAATTCAGCTACAAATCCGCTTTTTAGACCAAAGTAAAAGAAACCAATTATAATTAAAAAGATTGGAATATCCAAAACATTCATAATATTCTTTCCAAATAATTTACTATTTTAACATCTAATCCAAGTAAATTTCAACATTTAAAGGTAAAAAGAGCCCAGCCCCTTCTACTCTTATCTAACCTACTAAGATATATAAAAAATAATATTTTTTTTTTTTTAATAGCAAATAAATATTTCATTATCTATCTTTAGGATTTAGGAGTAGTAAAAAATTGAAGGATAATTAACTTAATAGCTTATGATTAAATTTCACTTTGTAATACCAACTTATAGAGAAAATAAAAATTTAGAAAATTGCCTTAAAAGTCTTCTTAATCAAACTTATGATGCTAAAATTCTTATCACAACTTCGACTCCTACTCCCTATTCAAAAAAAATTGCAGATAAATACCAAATTCCTTTTATCGTCCAAAAAGAAGCTCAAACTATAGCTAACGATTCGAATTTCGCCTTAAATCAAATTGAAGAGGGACTAGTTAATATTGCTCATCAAGATGATATTTATGAGAGAGATTACGCTCAAAGAATAGTAGAATCATTTCAAGAAGAACCTAATTCCTTAATTTTATTTACCGACTATTATGAAATCAAAAATAATCAAATTATTAAAAATAATCTCAATCTAATCATTAAACGAATGCTTTTAGCACCATTTTTATTTAAAAAGCATATCTCTTCCGGATTTTTTAAAAAACGCCTAAATCAATTTGGTTCTGCCATAGCCTGTCCTAGTGTAACCTATAATAAAGATTTACTACCAGATTTTAAATTTGACAATAACTTTAGAATCAATTTAGACTGGAAAGCTTGGTACGATCTTGCTGAAAGAAAAGGAGATTTTTCCTATATCAATAAAAAACTAATGGGACACCGAATATCCTTAGAGACAGAAACCACTTATGGGATTAATTCTAAGCTCAGAGCAAAAGAGGATCTAGAGATGTTCCTCAAATACTGGAAACTCAAATCAATTGCTAATTTAATCGCAAAAATTTATTCACTTAGCTATCTTAACAATAAGCAACAACCTTCAAAAAACAATCAAGCTAGTCATAATTTTAAAGAGGAAAAAAATGATTTCTAAAAGATCCTCTAAAACTATCTTCCTATTGCTCGGAATTTTATTTTTTTGGCTACTATTCACTTACCATGAATTGATTGGAGAATTTTCTAATTATATCTTCTCTATTCTAAAAAGAGATCAGTATGATGCCCTCACGACCAAAGGTTCTTTAGTGCTTGGCATAATCTTTCTGAGCTTTAGCTCTTATTTAATTTTTCACAGAGCAAATAAAATTATCAATTCCGGCTACCTGATCTTGACTTTAATTATGATGATAATTTCTTATAATTTATTATTCGTCATCAATATCGAAATGATTCATTTTGTAGAATACTCCCTTTTAGCTGCTGTCCTATTTTTCTATTTTGAAAGCTTTTCACGAACAGTATTTTATACCGGACTGCTGGGAATAGTAGATGAGACCTATCAATATTTTGTAACTTACCATAATAGGCTTGAATATTTAGATTTCAATGATTTTGTTATCAATATTTTGGGAGCAGCCTGTGGAGCTTTAATTCTGAAGCTTATCTTAAATAGTAAAAAAGAAAAAATAGCTTTAAGACTATTAGCTTATGATTTGCTAGTATTATTTAGCATTCTTACTATAACTATTATTCTCGTAAAAACTAATTATATCTCATTTTATAAAAATGAAACTGCTAAAATAATTCTTAACTGGCAAGCCAATCCCTCCTTCTATACAATGATAACTGAAACCAAGAAATTTCATGTAATTAAGCCTTTTTTTGGAATTTTAATTGTGAATTTCTTATTTTTATTTTATTTTACCTACGATATTTTAATTTACTATGAAGAGTATAGGAAAAAGAGGATTGTCAAAAAAAACGCAAAATAAAATTAACCAGCCTAGTAGATATGAGAATAAGAGAATTTTAATTATTGTCCCTGCTTTTAATGAAGAAAAAAATATCAAGAAGACAATCACCAAATTATTAAAGTCTGAAATTAATTTTGATATAGCTTTGGTTAACGATGGCTCAATGGACAGCACTCTCGAAGAAGCTCGCAAATTTAAGCAAATAAACATCTTAGATCTTGCCGTTAATCTCGGAATTGGAGGAGCTGTTCAAACAGGATTTAAATACGCTAGTAGAAATGATTATGACATTGCGATTCAATACGATGTAGATGGACAACATGAAGCGGGAGAGATTCCAAAACTATTGAGTCCGATTTATAAAAATGAAGCTGATGTTGTTATTGGATCCAGATTTCTGAAAGTTAACAAAGGCTTTAAATCTACTTTTTTTAGAAGGATAGGTATTTTAGTTTTCAAATATCTTAACATGCTTCTAATTAGACAAATAATTAGAGATAATACCTCAGGATTTAGAGCCTATAACAAAAAAGCTCTTAATTTTTTAGCAAAGTATTATCCGATTGACTACCCCGAACCCGAATCGGTAATTCTTCTTGGAAAACATAATTTTAAAATTAAAGAAGTGCCGGTTGTTATGAAAGATAGAAAAATAGGAAAATCTTCTATTAGAGGCTGGCAATCTATCTTTTATATGGTTAAAGTGGTTCTTTCAATACTAATGACTTTTATTAGAAAAAAGAAAAAGATGTAGCATGACTTTATTAGATATAAATTTTACGAGAGTAGAATATTTCGCTATTACAGGAAGTATTTTATTTACTTTACTAATTTTTGAACTTATCAGAAGAAAAGCTATCAAAGAGGAATATTCTCTCCTGTGGTTATTTTTTTCTATAGTTTTCATAATCCTTTCATTTTCTAGAGATTTAATTCATGAATTAGCTTATTTTTTCGGAGTTGCCTATCCCCCAATAGCTGTTATTTTAATTTTAATTTTAGCAATAATTCTAATTTTAATTCAATTTTCAGCCTTGGTTTCACAGCAATCAGAAAAGATTAAAAATCTCACCCAAGAAATAGCTTTACTTAAAAATAAGCAAGAAAAAGAAGAAAAAAGAAACCAGAAAAAATAGGTGGCAGAATGTGCGGTATTGCTGGAATCTTTAATCTTAAAAAAAATTTAGCAATCAATCCTAAAATTTTACAGGAATTAAATGACGATCTTTCCCAAAGAGGTCCTGATACTAAAGATAATTTTTTTTCGGAAAATTACGCTCTCACTCATACTCGTCTTGCTATTTTGGATTTGGAGAATGGACAGCAACCCTACAGATTTAAAGAGCAAACTCTAAGTTACAATGGGGAGCTTTATAACTACCAAGAATTAAATAGGGAAATTTCAGATAAGATTAAAATTGAAACTAATTGCGATACCGAAACAGTTCTTAAATACATTGCAACAATGGGTATTTCCCAAATTAAAAATTTTGACGGCATGTACGCCTTTGCCATCGCTGATGAAAATTCACTTATTTTGGCTAGAGACCATGTGGGACTAAAACCTCTTTTCTACACCATTAAAAATAACCAATTATTTTTCTCGTCTTTACTTGGGTCATTAACCAAAATTCAAGGTAAAAAACTTGATCAAACAGCTTTTTTACATTTTTTAACAAATGGAAATCTAACTTTTAAAAATAGAACTATTTATCAAAATATTTATACCGTAGAAGCGGGAACTTATCTTATCTTTAGAAGAGACCAATTAGTACCCTTTAGCAAAAGATATTATCAGCCTCAAATAGCCCAAAAATATTATCAACTTCCCTTTGCTGAGCAAAAAGAAAAATTAACAGAAATTTTAGACAGGGCTGTTAGTAAAAGGCTAATTAGCGATGTTAGTCTTGGCACTTATCTTTCGGGAGGTTTGGATTCTTCTATTATTAGCCAAATAGCTTCTAAATATAAGCCAAATTTAACAACTCTTTCTATTTGCTACAAAGAAGATCAAGCAAAGGAAAATTATTTTGCAAAATTAGTAGCTCAGAAAATAAAAAGCAATCATTTTGCCATTGCTCCCGGCATTAGCAATTTCAAATCTGAAATGAGCGAGCTGATCAAGGTAAAAAAAACACCTCTTTCGACTCCGAACGAAGTTTTAATCTATAAATTAGCTAAATTTGCTAAAGAAAGATTATCAGTAGTTCTTTCAGGAGAAGGAGCCGATGAGCTATTTTTGGGCTATGGAGCTATTAGTCGCTCTCCTTTTGATTTAATTAGATACCAAAACAAAAAATATCTAAATAATCAACCGGAATTTAATAAATCACTGCTTCGCCTTTACGGGAAAACAGAATTTGAAAAGAGTTCAGATCATATTAGTATTTTTCTGAGAAGATTGAATAATTTTGAAATTTTGCAAATTTTTAATCAAGATAGCTCTCTTACTAATAGCATTGAAGAGCTTGAAAATTACTATCAAGAGCTATTCTTAAAAGAGAATGAACTTAATCTCTATACTAAGTATCAGCAAATAATTTTTGATCTTAATTTAAAATCTCTCTTAGAAAGATTAGACTTTAACACCATGCAGGCCTCTTTAGAAGCTAGGGCTCCTTTCTTAGATAAAGAAGTAATTGATTTTGCCTTAAACATTCCTCTCTCTTCAAAACTTAGGCTGAAAACAGATCTAAAATGCCTCTGCCGTTTTAATAGCTTTGAAATTTCAAACAAATTTGATACAACCAAATACATCCTAAGAGAAAGCTTTAGCAGTAAAATTCCTAAAGAAATCCTGCAAAGAGAAAAACAGAGCTTTTCCATCCCTTTTGATTCAATTTATGATAATCAAAATAGTAACCAAGATATTCTAACAAAAATAGCTTTGGATAAATCTGGATTGTTCAATAAAGAATCTTTGATTTACTTAGTTAATAATTGGCAACTTAGCAAGAATAATTTTAAACTATGGCAAATAGATAATCTCCTAGAATTTACTAAGATTTTATAAATTGGTCATTTTTTTGCCTATGAATAATTTTAAAAATTTGTATAATTAATTTGGATTAGATTAATGGCTAAAGAAAACGAATCCGGCGAAGAAAAAACAGAAGATCCCACCACCAAAAGAAAGGAAAAAGCCTTAGAGGAGGGTAATGTTTTAAAGAGTACTGAACTTAATGCAGCCTTTGTCTTAACTGTGAGCGTTTTCATGCTCCTCTTGCAAGGCAGCAATATTTTTAATTCTCTCAAGCATTTAACCGAGCAATTAATTCTCAACTCTTCAGCTGTTAAATTAAATAGTCAAAATATTATTTTCTACAGTAGAGAAGGCTTTTTTGAAATACTTAGTTTCATGCTTCCTTTTGTTTTAGTTATTGCAGCTTCTGCAGTAATAATCAATATTTTGCAAAGTGGGTGGAATTATACGACTAAGCCTTTAAAACCTAAATTTGAGGAAGTATTTGGCAAAATATTCAATCCTGCTAAATCTTTAAAAAAATTGCTAATAACCACAGATACTCTCGTCAAATTATTAAGAGACCTAGTTAAACTCCTTTTGATTGGCTGGATTGGCTATCTTTTTATCAAAGATGAAATTGAAGGTTTTATTCCCTTGATCGATTCCTCAATTGGGGCAATTTTTTCCTATACTGCAGATGTCGTTTTTAGATTGCTCGTTAATCTTTCGATGGTTGTTTTCCTAATAGCTATTATTGATTTTTATTACACCAAGTATAAGCATAAAGAAAATTTAAAAATGACTAAAACAGAAGTCAAAGAGGAAAGAAAACAACAAGATCTCAGTCCTGAAATAAAAAGTAAGCTCGCTCAGAAAAGATTTGAAATATTCATGAATGCCATGAGAAAAGAAGTTCCAAAGGCTGATGTTGTAATTACCAATCCAATCCATGTAGCTGTAGCAATTAAGTATGATAGCAGCAAATCTAGAGCTCCCCTGGTTGTTGCCAAAGGACTTAGACTAGTTGCCGATAAAATCAAAGAACTCGCTAATGAAAACAATGTTCCCATTGTTGAAAATCCACCTTTGGCAAGATCTTTGTATAAACATATTGAGGTCGGTCAGGAAATTAGCGAAGACTATTATAAGGCTATCGCTGAAATCTTGGCTTTCGTATATAGAATAAATGAACAAAAAAATAAGTAATAGCAAATGACTTCTTTTTTAGAAAATATAACTCAAAAAGCAGATATCTTCTTTGCAATTATAGTTATCTCCATTATCTCAATGCTGGTGATACCTATTCCGACTTGGCTGATAGATATTTTACTTGCCCTCAATGTTTCAGCTTCCCTAATTGTTATTTTAGTAGCAATGTATAATAAAGAAGCTGTTGATTTTTCCGTTTTTCCCGGTCTTCTTTTGATCATGACTCTCTTTAGATTAGCCCTCAATGTTTCTACTACTAGATTAATTATTGGTAATAAGGGTTTTGCAGGAAAAATGGTTGAAGCTTTTGGAGATTTTGTTGCAGGTGGAAATATTATTGTTGGTATTATTATTTTTATTATCCTCGTAATTATCAACCTCAAAGTTATTACAACCGGTTCTACCAGAATTGCAGAAGTTGCAGCTCGTTTTACTTTAGATGCGATGCCGGGTAAACAAATGGCTATTGATGCCGATTTAAATAATGGTCTGATTACAGAAGAAGAAGCCAATGATAAAAGGGATAAATTAAGAAGAACTTCCGATTTTTACGGGGCAATGGACGGTGCCAGTAAATTCGTAAAAGGAGATGCTACCGCCGGACTCATAATTACAGGAATCAATATTGTCGGCGGAATTTCAATGGGGATTTTCTACGATAGTATCCCTTGGCAACAAGCTCTGGTCAGATATACAATTTCCACTATTGGTGATGGTCTTGTTAGTACAATTCCTGCCCTAATTATTTCTTCAGCAGCAGGTATTATTGTTTCGAGAGCAGCTTCCAAAGAAAATTTAGGAAAAGAATTTGCCACTCAACTTCTTTGGAGCTATAAAGTACTGATGATTGCCAGTGGAGTTACTTTCTTTTTCTCGCTAATCCCCGGACTGCCATTTCTACCTTTTATTTTCATGTCTCTTCTCTTAGGATTTCTTTCCTATAAAATAAAGAAATCAGAGCAAGAAGATGCCATCAGAGCAAAGGAACTTGCAGAAGCTGCTAAAAGAACCGGTAAAAAAGGTAAAGAGGGTACCGGAGAATCTGAAAAAATTGAAGATTTCTTAAAAGTTGATCCTCTGGAATTAGAAATTGGCTATAATTTACTTAAATTGGCAGATAATGAAAGTGGAGGCGATCTTTTAGATAGAATTTCTATGATTAGAAAGCAATATGCATCTGAACTTGGAATAATTATTCCTCCGATTAGAATCAGAGATAATATTCAATTAGAACCTTATCAATATGTTTTTAAAATCAGATCTATTAAAGAAGCAGAAGGCAAAATCTATCCTGATAGATTCTTAGCCCTCAACCCTGCCGGAATTGATGATAGTAATATTGGGGGAGAAAAAACAGTTGAACCAACTTACGGTCTTCCTGCCAAGTGGATAGAAGCAAGTTACAAGGAAAGAGCTGAAATTATTGGCTTAACGGTTATTGAGCCTGAAGCTGTACTGGCAACTCATATTATGGAAATAATTAAGAAAAATGCTCATCGTTTAATTTCAAGAGAAGATGTTAATTATTTAATTGAAAATCTTAAAAAAACTCATCGATCTGTAATTGAAGAATTAATTCCTAATGTGCTAACTATGGGAGTTGTTCAAAAAGTTCTCCAGTTACTACTTAAAGAATCTATTCCGGTTAAAGATTTAAGCTTAATTTTAGAAACTCTTTCGGACTATGCTACCTATACCAAAGACTATGAAACTCTCACCGAAATGGTTCGCCAAACCCTAGCACCAACTATTTCTAAAAAATTTCAAGATTCTGAGGGAATAATTAGCTCTATAACTCTTGATCCGCAGGTAGAACAATTAATTACAGAAGGTTTAAAAAATGCCGCAGGACGCGGAGAAACATTTATTTTGCCTCCTAATATTATTACTAAACTAATTGAAGATATGAATCAGAAAATGGAACTAATGACGATGAACGGAAATATGCCTATTTTAATAGTTTCACCGTCCATTAGAAAATATATCAAAAAAACAATTGATCCTTATTTGCCTGATTTGGTAGTACTTTCTTTTTCAGAATTAACACCAAATATGCAAATAAATTCACTTTATTCTGTAGGAGCTTAGAAAAAGAATCAAAGCTTTGGTTAAAAATACAAAAAAATATATCTTTTGGGTTGATTTTACCATTACTTGGCTTTATAATATCTATTTGATAGATTAATAAGGCTTCTTAAAGCTCAAATCTTAAAATAAAGAAGAGTATAAAGCGAAACTAGCTTATTTAAATCGAAAACTAATAAAAGGGATTATTTAGCTAAATGATTATCAGAAAATTCAGAGCAGCAACAATGCGAGAAGCCATGTACAAAGTTAAAAATGAACTTGGCGAAGATGCTATTATCTTAAAATCTGAAAAAGTCGCCAATGGTGGTGTTTTTGATTTTTCAGAAACGAAGTATGAGTACGAAATTACTGCAGCTTTAGATAAACTTCCTTTAAAAAAAGATTTAGGAAATTTAAAAAGAACTGCTACCGTTAGTAAAATTGCAGGGGAAACTCCAAAAGCAAATAAAGCACCTAATTTAGATCGTAATCCGGCAGATGATAAATTTAAATTTATCGATTTAAAAACAGATTTAAAAAATATTGGCAGTAAACTTGATAATATGGCAAATCATATCAAATACAATGAAATGCCTAATCTTCCAAGCACTCTAGTTCCATACTATATCAGAATGAAAAATAATTTTGTAGAAGAAAAAATCATCAAAGATATTATGATGAAAATTTATATGGATTTTAAGGGTGAAGAGTTCAATGATAAAAATCTAATCGAAAAAGCTGTTATTAATCTTATCAAAAAAAAGCTCAACACAGCTCCTCTGGAAGAGGCTAATGCCGAAAAGATGGTTGGCCCAAAAGTTATTGCTCTAGTTGGTCCTACCGGAGTTGGCAAAACAACAACTCTGGCAAAACTTGCTTTTAATGATAAGTTTTTTGGAAAGAAAAAAGTTGGACTAATTACAGCAGACACCTATAGAGTGGCAGCAGTGGAGCAGCTAAAAACCTACTCTAATATCACTCAAATCCCTTTAGAAGTTATTTATCAACCTGATCAAATAAGGTATGCCCTTAGAAAATTTGAAAATTTTGATGTGGTTTTAGTTGATACGGCAGGTCGCTCTCAAAGAAATTTGCAGCAAATGAGCGAATTAAAAAAAATCCTCTATCATGGAGGTATTATTGATACTTATCTAGTTTTAAGTATTACCACTAGAAACGAAGATCAAGCCGACATCTTAAAAAGGTTCAGTGCTGTTAATTTTAACAGAATCATTTTTACAAAACTTGACGAAACTAGCGGCTTTGGCGGACTTCTCAATTCATCATCGAATTATAATGTTCCTATCTCCGTAATAACTTACGGTCAGAATGTTCCTGATGATATTGATCTTGCCGATAAAGATAAAATTAGTAAAATGATTCTTTGGCCGGAAAAAGTAGAATTTAGTTAAATCTTGCCTCGCAATTGGAATATTTTTTGCGACAATAAAGAACAAACAACTATAGAGAAGATAGTCGAAAATATTAACTTGAGTAGATAAATTATGGATGATCAAGCCCAAAAGCTTAGAGAAATTGTTAAAGGAATAAAAAATAAACAAAGACAGAGCAGAAGAAGCGGTAAAACTCGCAGGATTGCTGTTACCAGTGGTAAAGGGGGAGTTGGCAAGTCTAGCTTTTCGCTATCTTTGGCTGTAGCCCTAACCAAACTTAGGAGAAAAGTTTTATTAATTGATGCTGATATAAATCTTGGCAATTTGGATATTTTACTGGGATTAAACCCTGAGCATCTTTTAAGAGATGTTGTTGAAGGAAAGGTCAAAATTCAAGATTTATTGCTTGAAGGTCCGGGGGGATTTTCAATTCTTCCAGCCTCGTCGGGAGATCTTGATTTACTAAAAAAGACTAGTAATGTTACTGCAAAAATTGAACAAGAACTAACAGAATTAGAACTTAAATATGATTTTGTGATTGTTGATACAGGAGCCGGTATTGGCTTAGAGGTTATTGATTTTGCCTTAAATTCTGATGAAATTTTCGTTTTAACAACACCGGAACCAACTGCCTTTACAGATGCCTATGCAGTTATTAAAGTTTTGGCATCTAAAGCAGAAAATCTTGCTATTAGCGTTGTTATTAATATGGTTAAAAATGCTGAGGAAGGACAGCAAATTTTTGAAAAAATAAAAATGGTAGTTAATCATTTTTTACAAATAGATATTGATAGTGCAGGTTTTATAACTAAAGATCCAGTTGTTAATAAAGCAATTATCAATCAAATTCCTTTTTTCCTTTTGAATGATAAATGCCCTGCCAGTAGAAATGTTTGGCAAGTAGCCATGAAGCTAATAACTACCAAATCAAACAAGAATCCTGATAATCAAGAAGAGGATAAATCTCTTTTCAAAAAAATGTTAAATTAGCGAGCATTAATGGAGAATATACTACTTAGAATATCATTTATTATAAGCTTTATTTACCTGGCTTATGGCTATCTTAACAATCAATATCTACTTGATTTTGTTATTAAAGCAATTATCCTTTTTATTGTAATTTCTTTAGTATTTCTCTTGTTAAATTATCTTTTTCTAAAATTCTTATGCTCTGCTAAAATCAAATTAATAGAAGAAAATATGGCAAATCGTTACTATCTTCTCGAAGATATTATTAGTCAAAAAAAAGAAGAAAAGGAAGCTGAAAACTAGGTAGCTAATCAATCATGATACCTCAAGATGATATAAATACTCTTTGGAAAATTTACAAAGCAAATCCAAGAAAGCAAGATGTTAAAGAAAAAATCTTGCTCAACTACATTCCTCTAGTCAGGATGATCGCAGGAAGAATGATGATTTCTCTTCCTAATTCTATCTCTCTTGATGATCTGGTCTCAAATGGCTTACTTGGACTAATTAACGCAGTTGAAAAATTTGACTTAAACAAGAAAATTAGCTTAATGGCAGAAT
>PDWI01003379.1_pt1 | contig 22574 bp, 24 predicted proteins | sample 1430891 | NCBI WGS metagenome assembly PDWI01 (sample SAMN01162508, study PRJNA174530) | Oral metagenome, whole genome shotgun sequencing project. | biome: Marine environment; feature: Marine mammal; material: Swab sample of the gingival sulcus; isolation source: swab sample of gingival sulcus... | reverse complement strand
GACCCGGCCGGTTTACGCCGGCGAGATCCAGGGGCCGGGCTTCGGGCTTGATGTCGATGTCTGGTCGGCCCCGGGCAAGGCCGCCGCGCCGGGCGAAAAGGGCGAACTGGTCTGCGCCGCCGCCTTCCCGGTGATGCCGCTGGGCTTCTGGGGCGACGAAGATGGCAGCCGCTACCGCGCCGCCTATTTCGAATTCTTCGACGGGGCCTGGTGCCAGGGCGACTACGCCGAACGCACAGAGGCGGGCGGCTTCATCATCCATGGCCGGTCGGACGCCACGCTCAACCCCGGCGGGGTGCGCATTGGCACCGCGGAAATCTACGCCGAGGTGGAAAAGTTCGCCGAGGTGCGGGATTCGGTGGTGATCGGTCATGATACCGGCGGCGACCAGCGGGTGGTGCTGTTCGTGGCCATGGCCGAGGGGCATGAGCTGGACGAAGAACTGGTCAAACGCATCAAGGCGGGCATCCGCCAGGGCTCCTCGCCGCGTCACGTTCCGGCGGAAATTCTCGCCGTGCCGGACGTGCCCCATACCAAGTCGGGCAAGATCTCCGAACTTGCGGTGAAGGACGTGGTGCACGGGCGCGAGGTGAAGAACAAGGGCGCGCTCGCCAACCCCGAAGCGCTGGACGACTTTCCGGAGCTCTGAAACCTGCCTGCGCAAAAGCGGGCACCGGTTTTCGCTGGTTGGAATGCAAAACAAATGGCAGAGCGCGCGCCGTGTGAATGCCGCCGTGCGAATGCCAATGAACGCGGGCGCGCTCTGAACGAGCGCGGAAACGCCTTCGGGAAAGGCGTTCGGAAGCGGTCTTGAAACCGCTTCCGCCTTGCTACTCGACCAGAATCGCGCGGAAATCGTTCACATTGGTGAGCGTCGGCCCGGTGATGACCTGCGCCCCGATCGCCTCGAAGAACCCGTGCCCGTCGTTGTCATCAAGCCGCGCGCGCCCCGAGATGCCAAGGGCGCGGGCCTTTGCCAGCGTGTCCGGGCCGATCACCGCCCCGGCGACCTCCTCGGTCCCGTCCACCCCGTCGGTATCGCAGGCGATCGCATGCACCCCCGCCAAGCCATCCAGCGCCACGGCGAGCGACAGCAGGCATTCCACATTGCGCCCGCCGCGCCCGCTGCCACGGAGGGTTACCGTGGTTTCGCCTCCGGACAGGATCACGCAGGGCCGCCCGAAAGGCTGGCCCCGCGCCGCCACCTGGCGCGCGATCCCCGCCAGCACGATCCCCACCTCCCGCGCCTCGCCTTCCAGCGCATCGCCGAGGATATGGGCCGGATAGCCCGCCGCGCGCGCCACCGCCGCCGCCGCTTCGAGCGACGCCTGAGGGGTGGCGACAAGATGGGTCTCGGTGCCCGCAAGCCGCGGATCGCCCGGTTTGACGCTTTCGAACGCCCCGCTCTCCAACCCCTCGCGGATCGGCTGCGACACGCGCATGCGGTAGCGGTCCAGCACCGCGAGCGCATCGGTACAGGTGGCCGGGTCGGGCATCGTCGGCCCGGAGGCGATCACGCCCGGATCGTCGCCCGGCACGTCGGAAATGAGCAGGGTGACCACCCGGGCCGGATGGCAGGCAACCGCGAGACGTCCGCCCTTCACCGCCGACAGATGCCGGCGCAGGGTATTCATCTCGCCAATGGTCGCACCGCTTTTCAACAGCGCGCGGTTGATCCTGGCCTTTTCGTCGAACGCGATGCCCTTGGCCGGCAGGGACAGCAGCGCCGAACCACCACCGGAGATCAGGCACAACGCCGTGTCGCCCTCCCGAAGCTCTTCGGCAAACGAGAGAATGCGCCGCGCCGCATCGCGCCCGGCGGCGTCGGGCACCGGATGCGCCGCCTCGACAATTTCGATCCCCTCGCAGTCCACCGCGTGGCCGTAGCGTGTCACCACGATCCCCTCGAGCGGGCGTTGGTAGTGCAACTCCGCCGCGCGGGCCATCGCAGCCGACGCCTTGCCTGCGCCGATCACCACCAAACGGCCGGTCTTCGGGAACTCCGGCAGGCAGGGGGGGACGCAGGTTTCGGGCTGCGCCGCCGAGACGGCCGCCGCGAACATCCGGCGAAGGAGCGCTTCGGGCCCGGTTGTGGGATTGGCTGTGGGGTTGAGTGTGGATCCGGTTGCGGAAGGAATCACGGGGTGGGCCTGCTGAGTTGACCGGCGGGCTGTGCGCCGCTTTGTCTTGCGCCATCCGCCCGGACGGCACGGCGGGGCGGGCACAGGTAAACCACCTAGACCACCGCCCCGCCGCCTGTCCAGCCCTGAAGCATTTCAGGCGTTTCAGGCACGCGACCCACCACAGCAGCAGCGTCAGAGCAGCAGCGGTCAGCGGAATCAGTCCCGGTATCGCCCGTGCCCCGGCAACACTCCCTTGCCCGGCTGGCAACCGGGACCGCTCCCGCAGGCCTGCCCCGATGCTCATCGCACCACCTCGGCCGGCACGCCATGTTGCACGAGGGTGTAGCACGCCCGGCCACGCCGTTTCGACTCATAGAGCGCGGCGTCGGCATCGCGCTGCATCCGTTCGGGATCGGGGCGGGCGTAGAGCGAGGAGGGCGCGATGCCAATGGAGGCGGAAATGCGGGCCTCGCCGTCGCCGCAGGGCACCGGTTCCTCAAGCCGTTCGATCACCCGCCCGGCCAGGGCACCCAGCTGTTCCGCATCCATCATGTTTTTGAAAACAATGACGAATTCATCGCCCCCGACCCGCGCGACAACATCTTCCGCACGGGTGAGTTCGTTGAGGACCCGGGCCACGCTCTCCAGCACGAGATCGCCTGCCGCGTGACCCAGCGTATCGTTTACCGCCTTGAAGAAGTCGAGATCGACATGCATCAGCGTAAACGGGGTGCCCCGGGACACAATCCGCGCGAGCGCCTGGTCGAGCGCGCGGCGGTTATAGAGGCCGGTGAGCGTGTCGGTCAGCGCCTCGGCCTGCGCCACCGCCCTGGCCCCCGCAAGCCGCCCCGCGGTCTTGCTCGCCTCCTCCATCGCCGCGGCATTGGCCTCGACGAGATAGAGCAGTTCGAGCGTCAGGTCGGTGGCGGCGAAATCGGAGCCGGCAAGGCCGAACCGCGCGACCGCCTCCACCACGGCAATTCCAAAGGAGAGATTCAGCAACACCCCCTCGCCGCCTGCAAGGCAGATCGCGGTCGCGGTGAGCGGGGTGCGGGCGGCATCGCGCAGACGCAGAGAAATCCTGGTGCCGGAGGCCTCGCAAGCCGCGTTGATGTCGGCCCCGGCCGGCCTGCGCAGTTCAAACAATTCGTGGAACCCGGCCCCGACCAGAACCCTTCCGGGGCAGACCTTGGCCAGCGTCGGCCCGGCATGGAGCATTGTACCGTCCGGCGCGACCAGAACATGCATCGGCATCAGAACGTCGAGCCCGTCGGGGGCGAAGGAAACCAGTTTCATTCCACCGCCCTTTCCGCGACCGGCGCGGCAAGGTCAAACTCGCGCCCCTCGGCAAATTCCGCGTCAGCCAGCTGGATGGTCAGGATCTCCGCCCCGCCGGATTCGCCCTCGTAGTCGATCAGCACCAATGCGCCGTAATCGTCCGCGAGCGCCCTCAGCAGGCCAAGGTAGACATGGCCGAACCCCTTGTGCGGCGAGTGGCAGGCGAGCCGGTAGGTGCCCCCGCCCTGCTCGCCGACCTCGATCTGCGGCAGATCGAGATCGGGCACCGCAAGGCGGGCACGGCCGCGCAGATCTTCCAGAGAAGCAAGAAAATCCTCGTAGTCCACGCCCCCGAAACGCAACAGGCGGCGGATCCGCTCCGCGGTGGGGCTGGCGACAAGGAATGTGCCGAAATCCTCGAGCAGCATGTCGGGCGGTTTGCCAAGCCGCGCGGAGGCGCTTTCAAGCATCTGGTAAGACAGCGCGTCATCATAGTGGAGCACCGCTTCGAAACTGTCGAACCCTGTGTCCAGATCTTCCACCACCGCCGCCCAGAGCGGCGCGCCATAGGTAACCTCCAGAAAGCTTTCGAACGATCGGTTGACGAGCCCATGCATGATACGCACCCCGGATACCCAAAACAGGATCACCCTAGGACAGAAGTGTTAACAGGAGCGTAAGCCCGGCCGGCGGATTGCGGTTTCTGACACCGTGGTTAGCGGTTGGCTTCAAAACTGCGGAAAATCTGAATTCTTACTTTAACTTTCATTTTTACCACATTGATTGCCAGTGCTTTTCCAAACGAAGGCTAGCCCGCTGCATCACAAGCCCTCACAACGCCCTGACAGCCAGTCCGGCAGTTCGCCAATGTCGCGCAGCACCGCATCCGCCAGCGGCGCGAGAGTTTCGGCCCCCGCAAGCCCGGTCAACACACCGACGCAGCGCATCCCCGCCGCCCGGCCCGCGCGGAGGTCATGGAGACTGTCGCCCACCATCGCGACCCGCTCCGGGGCGACGCCGACCGCCCGCGCGAAGGCGAACAACTGCCCCGGCGCCGGCTTGCCGCCGTAACCGCTGTCGGAACCTGCAATGAAGTCGAACATGGTGCCGACGCCGGCGGCGGAGAGATGAGCGCGCGCCGGGGCCTCGGCGTCATTGGTGGCAACGCCAAGCCGCAGCCCCATCGCCCGGAGGCGGTCGAGCAAAGGCACAAGCGGCACCGCCTCCGCCATCGGCGCGCGGGCGGCCTCGGCGTTCAGCCGCCCGATCAACTCCTGCGCGGTCAGCCCCAGCACCGGAGCCACGCTGCCCGCCACCTCCTCAGGTGTGCCCGCGATCACCAGTGAGTCAGCGCAGAACCTGTGGGCCCGCCGATCGAAGCCGAGCACGCCCGCAAGCGCCTCCGCGAGACCCGCGTCACCCCCCGACCAATGCGCCAGCATGGTCTCGACCCAGGCGACCCAGGTGGCGTTGAAATCAAAAAGCGTGCCGTCCTTGTCAAACAGGATGGCATCGGCGCGCAGCGTCTTCATGTCCAGTTCACCTCTCCACCGCCGGGCAGCGCGTGGCGCGCGCGCATCGGGATGTCATAGGCGAGCCCTGCCGCATCGCAGAACCCGGTAACCCATCTGTCGTCCATCAGGAGAAAATCGAGCACGGCGCCGAGAAACGCCGGCTCCCCCGCCTGAGCCTTCAGATCTTCCGTTGACGCGCCGGAAGCCCCTAGAAAAACAGGGAAAATCTCGTCGTTCCCGGCCAGCCAGGCAAGCGCCTGCAAGCCCACGGTTTCGGCAATTTCCTGCTTCATGGTGCGGTTTTCCCCGGGCCCGGAAACCCTTTGTTAACGATTCTCGGGCAACATTAACCAAACGACCGCAAATCAACAGAGCGAAGCGCATCTATATGGTTGGCCGCATCCTCATCGCAGACAGTTCCGCCGCCAACAGGGTGATCCTGAAGGCGAAGCTCGAAGCGGCGCGCTATGTCATTCTCCAGGCCGCCAGCTGCGAGGAAATGGCGGACTGTGTCGCCAGGCAACGGCCCGACATGGTCATTCTCGATGCCCGCCTGCCCGGACAGGCGGCGCAGGGGCTGGACTGGCTGCGCGCGGCAAGAGGCGAGGCCGGAATGACCGAACTGCCGGTGATCGTGACCGATGCGGTGCCCGGCCGTGCCCAGCGGCTTGAGGCACTGGCGGCCGGCGCCGACGTTTATCTCGAAAAGCCCTTCGATGAGGTTACCCTGCTCGCCCTGGTGCGTCACCAGATGCGGATGCGGGTGATGCACGAGGAACTGACCCGGCGGCAGGATACCGCCAGAGAGCTGGGCTTCACCGAGATTCTGCCCGACCCCGGGCGAATGCCGCGCGTGGCGGTGATCGCGCCGGACCCCGCCGAAGGGCTCGCATGGCGCGGCGCGCTGGCGGAGCGGCTTGACGCGCGGGTGCTGGTGATCGACCGCAACGGCGCGCTCGACCGCTGGGCCGAGGGCGACGCGCCCGACGCTTTCGTCATCGGCGCCGGGCTCGCGCACGACCGCGACGGGCTGATGCTGGTGAGCGAGTTGCGCTCGCGTCCCGCCACCCGGCACGCGGTGATCGTGATCCACGACAGCGCGGCCAATCCCGACACAATGCCCTCCGCCCTCGACATCGGCGCCAACGCGGTCACCCAGGGCGCCTTTGACCCCGAAGAAATCGCGGTCCGGCTGACACCGCTGATCGCGCGCAAACGCGAAGTGGACGCGCTGCGCGATTCGGTCGATGCGCGCCTCAGCCTGGCGGTGCTCGACCCGCTCACCGGGCTTTACAACCGCCGCTATGCCGAGACCTACATGCGCCGGGTGATCGCCCAGGCCTGCCAGACCGGCCAGCCCTTTGCCCTGATGCTGCTCGACCTCGACCGGTTCAAGCGGGTAAACGACAGCTACGGCCATATCGCCGGCGATGAAGTGCTGATCGAGACCGCGCGGCGGTTGCAGGCGAATGTGCGCGAAGTGGACATGCTGGTGCGCCACGGCGGCGAGGAATTCCTGATCGCCATGCCGGCGACCGGTTACGACGCCGCCTCTCAGGCCGCCGAACGGTTGCGGCAGGTCATCGGCGGGGCGCCGATGCGCACGGCGCATGGGCGCGAATTGCCGGTCACCGTTTCGATCGGGGTCACGGTCTGCACCGGCGCGCCGAATGAGACGCATGACCTTCCGGGTCTGATCGAAGCGGCCGACCGGGCACTTTATGCCTCGAAAACCCACGGCCGCAACATGGTGCGTTTCGCCGGCAGTGCCGCCGCCTGACCCGGCGCGCGGATCCAAGGCATGTCGCGCAAAAGTGGACACCGGTTTTGCGCTTTCCGACATGCGGCGGCAAACCCCATTGGGCGTCACCCGCCCCCGAAAGCAGCGCAACGGCGGCTTCGCCTCATTGCCCTCTCTACGCGGAGGGACCGCCGTAAAATCCACTCACCAGCGCATGCAGGCGCATGTCGTTCCGGCTCTTTTCCTCGACCATCTCACGCACATGCGGCGGCACATCCGCGGCGGCGGGAGCGGGAATTGTGCCAGCGTTTTCATGGTGTTCGTGCAGCGGACCCTTCAGCCCGTGCGAGATCCGGAAGTGTTCCAGGCTTGCGCCCAGATGCTCTGTCGTGCCGATGAAGGAATAGTATTTCGTCAGCAGTTCCAGCGCATGATCGAAGTCATAGAACAACCCGATGAGGAGATGCGTCTGGTAATCGATCTGCAGATCGCGCGCATAATCCTCGATCGTGGGGAAACGCGCGTTGAAGCTCTCGTTGTCCGGATGTTTGGGCGAGCAATTGTAATTGTAGTTCGACAGGAACCGCGCCAAGGGATCGCGGATGACGGTGGCGGACTTGATCGGCAATTCCTGATTGCGCCAGACTTGGATTTCGCCCCAGCCGAAATGCCCGATCAGCACCTGACGGCATTTGCGGTTGCTGCGTGCATACAGCGCCTGGCGGGATTTGCTGCGGAAAGACTGATGCACGTTCTCCCAACCCACGGAGTGAACCACATCAAAAGCCTCTTGCAGCGCCTTGCCGACGGACATGCCGGCCGTCTTCGGAATATGCGCAAACAGGATGATGTCGCTGTCATCGTAAAACGCATCCGCCGGAACCCGGGCCGGATCGAAACGATCTTCAAAAGCCCGCAGAATATCGCCGCTCATGTCGTCTCCCGGACCTTTTTGCCGGATCGTTTGCCGGACCACCTGCCGGACCACCTCCCGGGGCAAAACAGCCGCGCCAGCGGTGCGCGCCCCATGTGAGTATGGCCGTAGCTCAGGGCGGGGGCAGCTGTCAATTGCCGAAACTGCCGGGCGGCGCCCGTTTGCTGCCGTCCGCTTGCCGTTCCTGTCCCGGGCAAACTCCGGATCTCCCCCGGAGCCATGGTGCGGTGCCATCCGCCACGCCCTTCTGCGGGGCCGGAAGAGGCCCTGCACCGCCTGGCGGGGTCAGGCTAACGGGGTCAGGGGTCAGCGTCTTCCCTGCCCGCTTCCGGACCGCGACCGCCCGGTGAACGGGTCACGGCACCGGGAAAGCACCGTTCCAGCCGGTCGGCAAAGGCGGCCCGGTCGCCGGCGCTCATCGTGGCGATCTGGTCGACCAGGATCGCCTGACCCGCAGTGACGCGCGTCTGAACCCGCGCAGTCTGTGCCGCCAGCACCTCGGCCGCAGCGGTGGGATCGAAAGGCTCGGCCCGCACCGCCGCCACGAAAGCACGCAGATCGGCAGCCAGCGCCGCCCTGTCCGGCCCCCTGTCCTGGCCGGAGGCACGAAACGCCTCGGCCATGTCCCGGCGCGCCGCAGGCGGCAGCGCGTCGAAGAAGGGCCCCAGCCCGCCGTCGCGCAGCAGTCTGCGGTCGGAGGGCCGCATGTGGCGATGGTCGTGGCTATCGCGCAAGAATGCGCCCGCCACCATCGCCAGCACCAACATGTTGAGGGTGAGCGATAGTGCAAACAGCCGTTTCGGCCAGCGCCGGGCGGTTTGACGGGCGGTTCGCGGCGTGTTCTGGCTGGTGGCGTTCCCGGTCATCCTGTGCTCTCCTCGGCGAGGCCCTCGAAGCCGGAATAGCCTGGCAACAGGTCCTCGAGCTCATAACCCGTGTCGCTCGCGGAAAGTCCGGGCAACAGACGCCCGCCCGCGAGAGTGTTGATCCGGTCGGGTGCGGCAAAGCCGATCCAGACCCCGGCGACCGCGGCCGCGCCAAGGCTTGCCAGCGCCGGCCAGCCGCCGATCCCGTCCAGAAGGCGGATCCAGATCCCCGGGCTCCGGGGGGCCGGCCGGGGACGGACGGGGTTTGGCATGCGCGCGTCGAGCTCCGCCTCGGCGTCGGCCACGATCCGGGCCATCACCCCGGCCCCGGGTTCCGGCGGCCGGGCCCGCCCGGCGGCAAAAAACGCCTCGAGCGTTTCGTCCGTAATCTCGGTCTCAGTCTTCACCATATCCCAACTCCTCGCGCCGGCCGGCCAGAAGGGCCACCAGCGCCCGTTTGCCCCGGGCGGTCAGGCTTTCCACCGCCTCGACGCTGATTTCCAGCACCTCGGCGATCTCCGGATTCGTCAGCCCCTCGAGATGCCGCAGGGTCACCGCGGCCCGCTGGCGTTCCGGCAGCCGGGCCAGCGCCCGCTCCAGCGCCCGCGCCCGGTCGGCCTCCAGCAGGGTCGCCGCCGCGGAAGGCGCGCCGGACGGCGGCTCCGGGATCGCGTCGAGATCGACCGGGCGGCGTTTGCGCAGACGGTCGATGCAGAGGTTGTGCCCCACATGATACGCCCATGTGCTCACCCTGGCTTCGCCCGGACGCCATTTCGGCGCGGCTTTCCACAGCCGCAGCATCGTCTCCTGGGTCACGTCCTCGGCCTCGGCCCTGTCACCCAGAAGACGCGCCGCCAGCGCCATGACCCGCGGCGCCAGCCGCGCCGTCAGCAGTGCCGCCGCCTCGCGGTCGCCCTTGCCATAGGCGATCAGCAAGGCCTCTTCGGGCGGGTCCGGATCCGGGTCGACTGCCATGGCCATCGTCTTCGGTTACCCTCGACTGTGCGCCGCCGCAACCGGACGGCAGGAAATGCCCGGGCGCGTTTCGAAAGTGGAGGCCCCGCCCGGGCCGGTTTCAGCGGTGGCGGCCGGAGCCGTCATGGCCGTCGCCGTCACAGCCTTTGTGGCCTTTCCAGCCGCCATGACCCCCGTGCCCCCCATGACCCCCGTGCCCCCTGTGGGCCACGGCCCTGTCGAACTCCCCCTCCGACCAGGCGTTGTCATCATCGGTATCGAAACGGTCGATCAGCGCCGCGACACCCTCCGCCGGCGCCAGCTCATCGCCCGACAGCACGCCATCTTCATTGCTGTCGCGCGCCGAGATCATCCGCCCGGCCCGCTTCGCGGCGATGGCGGCCGGACCGGACTCATCGCCCTGCCAGCCCCGGCCAAAACGATGCCGGCCGCGGTCTTTGAAAGCGGCGGCGAGTTCTTCCGCGCTCACGCGGCCGTCGCCATCGGTATCGACCTCGGCCACCATCCCGGCCACCCGGGCCTCGGCGCGGGCGAGCAACTCGGCCTCGGTGATCCGGCCGTCGCCATCGGCGTCAAGATCGCCGAACTGCACCTCGAACACGCCCCCCAGCGGCCCCGCAAACCCCATGCCGCCCGGTCGCCCCATGGGCCCCTTGCCGCCAAACCCCATCGCGGGCGCGGAAACGGTGAGCATCACGGCGCCGGCAGCAAGACCGAGGGCAGCAGATCCGATAACGTTTTTCATGTCATTTTCCTTTTCGCTCAGAGTGGTCCGGGGGCGGCCTCTGCGGTTTCTTTGACCCCACCGCCCCGGTGTCGTATCTCTGAAACGCAAGCGCCCGGCGGTTCCGTCGCCGGGGATGGCGTTTTTTTCGGCCGACCGGCGGTATCCGGCCGCAGGGAAAGCCGGAATGGCAAAGCGAAGGAGGCGACATGAGCGGTGAAGAGGTGCGGATGCGAGATGCGGCAACGCTGATCGTGCTGCGCGATCCGGGCGGGGCCGAGCCGCGGGTGCTGATGGGGCAGCGCGGCGCGTCGGCGGCCTTCATGCCCAACAAGTTCGTCTTCCCCGGCGGCGCACTCGACGCGGCGGATGCCGACATAACCGTCACCGGCGCCGCCGCCGAACCGCTCGCCAGCCATCTTGCCGAGGCGTCTGCCGCCGGGACCGGCCCCGCGCTGCTCGCCTGCGCGATCCGCGAGCTCTGGGAGGAGGCCGGGCTGGTGCTCGGCACGCCCGGCGACTGGCCGGGCGAGGTGCCCCCCGACTGGGTGGATTTCGCCGCCACCGGCCATGTGCCCTCGGCCGCCGGCTTCGCCTTCGTGTTCCGCGCCAGAACCCCGGTGGGCCGTCCGCGCCGGTTCGACGCCCGCTTCCTGCTGGTCGATGCCGCCCGGCTCGCCGGCGACCCGGACGATTTTTCGCGCGCTTCCGACGAACTGTCGCATCTCCACTGGGTGCCGGTCCGCGACGCAACGCGTTACGATCTGCCGTTCATCACCCAGGTGGTGCTGGCCGAGGTCGCCGGACGCCTCCCCGACCTCTCGCCCCCCGAAACCGTGCCGTTCTTCCGCAACGACGACGAGGCGCTGCATTTCGACCGTTTGGGCGGGATGCCGCCGCCGGGGTGAGACGGGCCGGGGGCATCGCGCCTGCAAGACAGCCTGAATCCTGAAACCACGAGACTCCCCGGAAACGGGCTCGCGACACCGGCAGAACACTGTGCGCCGCGAAACTCGGGCGCTGTCACACCACGGCGCGCCATTCCATTAGTCCGGAATACCGGACTAATGGAAGCGCTGTTTTCACATTATATTTCAATAATTTATACAAAAAATTACCCCGATACCCAAAGGCCGCGCGGCCACGCCCTCACCCGCCAACACGCGCATTTCAGCCACAGCCCGCAGCACTATTCGGATCGGGTTTGGACAGCGCCTTCGCCATGGAGTAAGGTTCAATTTATGCAATTCGAAGGACCAGCCGAATGAGCTATGAATACAAGGTGGTGCCCGCGCCGACCCGCGGCCGAAAGGCCCGGGGCGTGAAAACCCCCGCCGACCGTTTCGCCCTCGCCCTCGAAACCGCGATCAATGCCCTGGCCGCCGAGGGGTGGGAGTTCCAGCGCAGCGAAACGTTGCCGGCCGAAGAGCGCCATGGGCTCGCCAAACGCACCACGGTGGACCAGAACATGCTGGTGTTCCGCCGCCCGGTCGCGGCAGAGGAGACGACCCGCCCTGAACCCGAAGTCAGGGTCAAGACCCCGGCCCCCTCCGAACCTGCCGCACACCCAGGCCACAACACGCTCGACAGGATGATCGAGCACGAAATCGCCGCCGCCCGCGCCCCCCGCCTGCCCTCCGCCGGAGAGGCCCAGGAACCCCCCGATGCGCCGATCAAGGCACCGGGCGCCCACCGCGACCAGACCGGCACGACCGGCTAGCGCGAGCCGCACGCATCCGCATTTGCCCGGCGTGCTCTGTCGCTTTGTTTCGCATGTCGAATGCGCAAAACCGGGGCCGATTTGCGCGCGACAGGCTCACATCCGGGCCTCAGTCCGAAATCTCCAGCGCCAGGGCGTGAATCCGTGACATGATCCCGTCGCCCAGCGCCTCCTGCACCGCGCGGTGGCGCGCGATCCGGCTCATCCCGGCAAACCCCGGCGCCGCGATCCGCACCCGGAAATGGCTGTTGCCCGACCCGCTGTGGCCCGCATGACCCGCATGATGGTGGCTCTCGTCGATCACCTCGAGGACGGTCGGCGCGAAAGCCGCCTCCAGTCTTACGCGGATTTCAGCGTCAAGGCCCATTTTTCGCCTCCCCCCTCTTCAAAGATTCGCCAGATGAATTAAACTCCTGCGTCCGAGTCGAGAAGAGTGAGAGCATGGACAAGCCCGACCCCTTTGGCTTCGACATTTCCGTGTCGGCCTCGAAGAAAAAAAAGACCCGAGGCAGGCGCGGCATGTCGGGGGCGTTCGAGACGTCGCAGCGGCAATGCGAGCATCCCGGATGCACCGAGATCGGGCAATACCGCGCCCCCAAAAGCCCCGACGAACTCGACGAGTACAAGTGGTTCTGCAAGGAACATGTCCGCGAATACAACCTGAAGTGGAACTTTTTCGATACCAGCAGTGAAGAGGCGATCGAAGCGCAGGCACAGAAAGACCGGGTCTGGGAACGCGAGACCAAACCTTTCCGCAAATCCGCCGAACAACGCGCCTGGAGCCGGCTCGGCGTCGACGATCCGCACCAGGTGCTGGGCGAAAACGCCACCCGGAACCCCGGCCGCGCTGTCACCGGCTCGAAGAAACTGCCGCCCACCGAACGGCGCGCCATCGAGATCCTCGAAGCAAAAGACGACTGGACCAAGGCCGAAGTGCGCAGGGCCTACAAGGCGCTGATCAAGGTGCTGCACCCCGACATGAACGGCGGCGACCGGAGCCAGGAAGAACAATTGCAGGAAGTGGTCTGGGCCTGGGATCAGATCAAGGACAGCCGCAACTTCAAGTGACACCGGGGGCCGCAACGGTTCCCGGCGCGCCACCGCCCAAAAGCCTCACCCGGCCGCAAACCCCGTGCCGTCGAGTATTTGACCCAGGAAAACGGCATGAACGCGCCGAGATAGCCCAACGCCCGGAACCGCCCCGGGCGCCCCTCTTTTCCTGGTACAAATACTCACGACACAGCACCCGCCAGGGCGCCCGGCGCCAGCCTCTCAGCCTCCTCTCTCAGACGCCCTCGGTGTCGATCTTCACCACCGCGCCGCAATGCTTGCAGTGCACTGCATCACTGTCATGGCGCGACAACCCGCAGGTCTGACAGGTGTATTTCACCTTCGAGGGGCGGAACAGCGCCGTCGCCAGTTGCAGAAACAGCGTGATGCCGACGATCATCACCAGCACCGAGATCAGCCGCCCGGAGGTGCCCTGCAGCGTGATGTCACCAAAGCCGGTGGTGGTCAGGGTGGTGACGGTGAAATAGAGCGCGTCGGCGTAATTCCTGATGTCGTCGTTATGGCCGAATTGCGTGGCGTAGATCAGCCCGGTCATCACGAACAGGAAGACCACGAGGTTGATCGTCGCGAGAATCACGTCCTCGTGCTCGCGGAAATACCGGAAGTCCTGCTTCAGGCGGAGGGTGATCTGGTAAGTGTGCAGCAGCCTCAGGGTGCGCAGCACCCGCAGGAAGCCGAATCCCTCGCCCGTGACCGGGGCAAGAAAGGACACCATCGCAACGATATCGGCCCATGTGGTGAGGCGGGTGAAATAGCGGGCCTTGTTGCGCTCGATCGCGAGGCGGATGATGAAATCGGCAAGGATCAGCACCCCGAACACCGCGTCGGCGATCTCCACCGGCCGGGTGTGCTCGAAGAACGACGTCACCACCACGAAGGCGATGGTGATGATATCGAAAGCCAGCACCCCATAGCGGAAGCGATACGCCCGCCGGGTGTTGCCGTAATAGAGTTCGCGAAACAGCTTGAGCATCTCGGGGCTCCTCTTCCGCAGCCTATGGCGTTTGACGAAATACCTGACACAAAGAGCATCACCTAACGCGTTGAAACCTATGATTTCAGGCAGCGTCAGGTGAGTCAGGTTTTCGCATGACGCTTTATATGAGCAAACCGGAAGCGGATTTCCAGACATGTCGTGCCCTGCCGGCCAGCCTCCGGGGCGGCACCGATCCGGCCCCCCCCTGCATGGTCCCCGCCCCCTTGCACCGCCTCCGGGATTGGGGCACCAACAGGTGAAAGGCAAGCGCGGGACGAAGGGATTACCAATGGACAAGGGCATGAAACCGACCGAAGACATCTCGGTCCGCGAGGCTTTCGGCATCGACACCGGCATGATGGTCAAGGGCTTCGAGGAGCCGGGCGACCGGGTGCCGGAGCTCGACCCGACCTACAAGTTCGACCCCGACACCACCCTCGCCATCCTCGCCGGCTTCGCCCACAACCGCCGGGTGATGATCCAGGGCTATCACGGCACCGGCAAGTCGACCCATATCGAACAGGTCGCCGCCCGGCTCAACTGGCCCGCCGTCCGCGTCAACCTCGACAGCCACATCTCGCGCATCGACCTCATCGGCAAGGACGCGATCAAGCTGCGCGACGGCAAGCAGGTGACCGAGTTTCACGAGGGCATCCTGCCCTGGGCGCTGCGCAACCCGGTCGCCATCGTGTTCGACGAATACGACGCCGGCCGGGCGGATGTGATGTTCGTGATCCAGCGGGTGCTGGAGCATGACGGCAAGCTGACCCTGCTGGACCAGAACGAGATCATCACCCCGCACAAGTATTTCCGCCTGTTTTCCACCGCCAACACGGTGGGTCTGGGCGACACCACCGGGCTCTACCACGGGGTGCAGCAGATCAACCAGGCGCAGATGGACCGCTGGTCGCTGGTGGCGACGCTGAACTACCTCAGCCACGACGCGGAAGTGTCGATCGTGCTGGCCAAGGCGCCGCATTTCAACACCGAGGCCGGGCGGCGCCAGGTGAGCCAGATGGTGTCGGTCGCCGATCTCACCCGCACCGCCTTCATGAACGGCGACCTCTCGACGGTGATGAGCCCGCGCACGGTGATCAACTGGGCCTGGAACACCGAAATCTTCCGCTCCGTCGGCTATGCCTTCCGGCTCACCTTCCTCAACAAATGCGACGAGCTCGAACGCCAGACCGTGGCCGAATTCTACCAGCGCTGCTTCGACGAAGAACTGCCGGAAAGCGCGGCCAGCATGAGCCTGGGGTGATGGCACGGATCGACCTCCCGGAGCCGAAAGTCTGGTGGCAAGCCATCCCGGCCTGGCCCGCAGGCCGGCAATCGCAGCCGTATTTCGCACTGCGGCGGGTCTGGGCCGACCATACCATGGGCGGGGCCAGAGGCATCTGGCGGCCGCGCTCGGAAGACCACCAGACCGTCGTCCTGTTCCAGCCCTTCGCGGCCTTGCCCGCGCGCGTCTGGTTCCCGGCCCTCTCGCGGGCGCTTGCATTCGATCCGGTCGAACCCGATCAGGTGCGCATCGCCTATCTGCACGAGGAAACCGTCCCGCCGCACCGCGCCGGCTTTCATGGGCGCGATTTCGTGATCGCCGACATCGTGCTGTATTGGCGCAAGGGCGATGCGGACGGGATCATGGCCTTCGAAGTCAAACGTCAGACCGGCCCCGGCCCGACCGAACAGGATTTCGAAAAGGCCAGGACCTATGTCGAATTCGCGTCGATGCAGCAGGTGGCGCGCCGCGACCCGGTGTTTCTGGTGTCCGACCGCCATGTGACAAAGGTCAGAGGGCAATGGCCGCATGTCGCCTGCTGGTCGGAGGTGCTGGCCGCCCAACTTGCCGCCGCCGGGGCCGTCGCGGGCGACCACCCCGCGCTGCGGGCCATGCCCGGCCTGATCGAAGATCTGTTCTCCGCCTACGGCATCGGCCGGGCGCCCGCCTTGCCGCCACCCGACCCGTCTGCCCTTTTCGCGGCCGCATCCGCCGAGGGCGCCCCGCCAGACCTTGCAGCGCTGGCGGCGGGGCTGGCCTGGACGGCCCATTGGCGGCGGGGCGAGACGGGAGCGCCCCTTCCCGATGCGCTCGGCTGGTTGCGCGGAGAACCGACAGAAGACCAGCTTCGCCGCGCCAGGTGGCAAAAGCGGCCAGACCGCCGGGTGAACCGCTGGTCGCCCGGCTGGACCCCGGCGCAGGAGCGGAGCTTGCCCCTCTGACAACCGAAACCCCGCCTGCCTGCGCCCTTTCCGGCGTGGCGACGAACCCTTGCCCGGCCCATGGCCGCATTCCGCCGCTTGCCGCGGACGCGCCCCGCCCCGCAGGAGCCCGCACCAGCCGGACCTCGCCGCCCTGCCCCGCCGGTTTCGGGAAGCAGGCCGCGCCAGAGGCACCAGACGGATTTTCGGCCATGCCCGGCAGGCGCCCAGGCCGCCAAAATCCAGAAAACCCGACTTGTACACAGGTTTCGCACGTCCCCCCGTTGTCACTGGCCGGCACTTGCCGCATCCTTCGCATATGAGCCTTCCATCCGACACCGACCGCGGGGGCGCGGCCAGATCTCGTGTCATGGAGCCCCCGGTGCACAAGTTGAGCGCCCGCAACCCGGCCCGCGCCGCCCTGGCGGCCCTTGCATGCGCGTTCCTCACGAGCGCCCCGGCGGGCGGTTCGGCCCCGAAAGACGTCGCCTTCGACGCTCCCCCGGACGCGCTTGCCCCTCTCACCCCGGAAATGGCCACGCTCGACCCGCTGGCGACCGAAGCCCGTTGCCGCTCCTTCCTCGCGGCGCTCTACCACCGCCATCGCGCCCTGCGCTCAAACCCCGCCTGGGCGCCGGACGATCCGGCAACAGGCCCGCTCGAATGGGTGCTCGAAGCCTTCTTTACCCTGCCCCCCGCCTCCCCGGGCGTGCGCGCCGCAGACACGGCCGCGGGCGATCTCACCCGCGCCTATCTCGATGCTTTCGGCCCCGGCAACCAAGCCGACGCCCTGTTCCACGACCCGCTCTACCGCAACGACAAATCGGTCTGCGACGGCGTGCTCGGCCTGCCGCAGGACTGACCGGACCCCGCCCTCCCTTTTCCTGGCTCAGATACTCCGGGGGTCCGGGGGCAGCGCCCCCGGGCGGTCGCCCGCGCCAGCGGGCGAAACCCCTCAATATCCCGCGTCGCGGTCCACCAGATGCAGCAGTGGCTCCCCCGCCTCGCCGCGGCGGATGTTCTCCGCGATCACCTTCACCGCCGTCGCCACCCGGGTTTCGGAGGCGATATGCGGGGTGACGGTCACCTTCGGGTGGGTCCAGTAGGGGTCGGTTTCGGGCAGCGGTTCGACCCGGAAGGCGTCGAGCGTGGCATGGGCAATATGCCCGGCATCGAGCGCCGCCAGCAGCGCCGCGTCGTCGATCAGCGCGCCGCGGCCGGGGTTCAGCACCACCGCGCCTTTAGGCATCCGCGCAAGCGCCCGCGCGTCGAGGAGGCTTTCGGTGGCCGGGGTGGCGGGCAGCAGCAGCACCAGAATATCGGCGCGGGCGAGGGCTGCATCGAGCCCCTCCGCGCCCGCGAAACAGGCCACGCCTTCCAGCGCCTTCTGCCGCCGCGACCAGCCGGCCACATCGAAGCCGAGCCCCGCCAGCGCCCTGGCACAAGCCGCGCCAAGCACGCCAAGGCCGAGGATCGTCACCCGGCGCTCGGCGGCGAGCGGCGGCGCCTCGGGTGCCCAATGCGGGCGCTTGCGACAGATATGGGCATCCATCCCGAGATGGTGGCGCAGCACGTGGCCGGTGACCCATTCGACCATGCCGCGGGTCAGCCCGTCGTCGACCATCCGGGCAAAGGGCATGGTGAGCGTCGGGTTGGAGATGATCGTCTCGACCCCGGCCCAGAGCCCGAGTGCCGCCCGCGCGCGGCTGTAGGCCGACAGATCCACCAGGCCTTCGACCGGCGCACAGACGATGTAATCCACCTCTCCCGGGGGGTGATCCTCGGCGAGATCCGCCGCGATCCCTGCCTCCTCCAGCGCCCGGGCGAGCGGGCCGCGGTAGGCTGCGAACCGCTCCGGCCCGGCGATGAATTGCACTTTTACGATCATTTTGACCGTGCCCGGTGAATATGTGCCGATTGAACCAGTCCAAATCCAACCATCAGCACCAGCATCGCCGATCCACCATAGCTCACCAGCGGCAGTGGCACCCCAACCACCGGCGCAAGCCCCATGACCATCGACATGTTGACCGCGAAGAACAGGAAGAAGGTCGCCGCGATCCCCCAGGTGACCAGCGCCGCGTAGCGATCCTGGTTGCGCAGCGCCGAAGCCACCGCCACCACGATGATGCCCACATAAAGCGCCAGCAGCGATGCCGCGCCGACAAAACCGAATTCCTCGGCCAGAGAAGTGAAGATGAAGTCGGTGTGTTTCTCCGGCACGAAGTTGAGCCGCGACTGGGTGCCTTGCAGGAAACCGCGTCCGGTCCAGCCGCCGGAGCCCAGCGCGATCTTCGACTGGGTGATGTGGTAGCCGTCGCCGAGCGGATCGCGGCCCGGGTCGAGAAAGGTGTCGATCCGGCTATACTGATAGTCGTTGAGAAGCTGCCAGGGCTGCCCCCGCGACACAAACACCGCCGCCACCGCGCCCACCCCGCCGGCGCCGACGGCCAGGAAGTAAAGCCAGTGCACCCCGGCGAGAAACATCACCACCGCGCCGCCCGCGACCAGAAGCAGCGCGGTGCCAAGGTCCGGCTGCATCAGGGTAAGACCGGCGGGAAGCAGGATCATCGCCAGTGGCAGGAGCACCCAGAAGGGCCGCGAGACCTTTGCCGTGTCAAGCCAGTCGTAATAGGCGGCGAGCGCCATGATCAGGGTGATCTTGGTGAGCTCCGAGGGTTGCAGCCGCAAGGGCCCGATCTGGATCCAGCGCTGCGCCCCCATCCGCGCGTCGCCGAAGACGGCCACCGCGACCAGCAGCGCAAGCGAGATCAGAAAGGCGAGCCCCGAGACATTGCGCCAGAACCAGACCGGCACGAAGCCGATGGCAAACATCAGCCCCAGCCCGAGGGCGAAACGCTGCATCTGCGGTTCGGCCCAGCGCGACAGATCCCCCCCCGCGACCGAATAGAGCATGCCGAAGCCGATCCCCGCCACCGCCGAGAGCAGCAGGACCAGCGCCCAGTTGACATAAAGCACCTTCCGCAAGCCCGTCGGGGTCCACTTCAGGTTGTACTCCAGAAAGCTCACACCCGGCTCCTCCCCTGTGACGGCGCCTGCGGCGGGCGCAGGACGAGCGCGTCGAACCGGGCGCGGATGGTGTTGCGCTGCGACGGCGGATAGGCCTCGAGCGGCGGCACATCGTCGTAATAGGCGGCGAGCAGCAGATCGCGGGCGATCGGGGCGGCCACGGCCGAACCGCCGCCGCCATGTTCCACCACCACCGCCACGGCGACTTCGGGGGCCTCTGCCGGCGCATAGCCTACAAACAGCGCGTGGTCGCGCCGTTCCCAGGGCAGATCCGCGTTGGAGGTCACCCCGGCCGCGCGTTCCTCCGCGGTGATGTTGCGCACCTGGCTGGTGCCGGTCTTGCCGGCAATGCGCAGCCCCTCCGCCACCACCCGCGAGGAGATCGCGGTGCCCCTCTGGTGATTGGTCACCTCGTACATCCCCTGGCGGACAGCGGCGAGGTGGCGCGGGTCGATCCCGAGACTTTCGCGCCCGCGCACCGGTTGCTCCACCCCGTCGACCGCGCGCACCAGCCGCGGCGCGATCGCGGTGCCGGCACCGATCCGCGCCGTCATCACCGCCAGTTGCAACGGCGAGGCGAGCACGAAACCCTGGCCGATGGTGGCGTTGAGCGTGTCGCCGATGACCCAGTCGGCGCCGCGCACCTCGCGTTTCCAGGCCTTGGTCGGCACCCGGCCCGCCGCCACCGAAAGCAGCGGCAGATCATGCGCCACCCCGAGCCCGAGGCGGCGCGCCATCGCCGAGATCCGCTTGATCCCCACCAGTTGGCTGAGCTCGTAATAATAGACGTCGCAGCTCTCGCGCAGCGAACGCACCAGATCGACCTTGCCATGACCGCCGCGCCGCCAGCAGTGGAACCGCCGCCCCGACACTTCCACATGGCCATTGCACCGGAAGGTGTCGTCCACGGTGATCAGCCCCGCCTCCAGCGCCGCCAGCGCGGTCACCATCTTGAAGGTGGAGCCCGGCGGGTAGACACCCTGGGCCGCCTTGTCGGGCAGCGGGCGGTAGGGGTCGTCGAGCAGCGCCTGGTAATCGGCGCTGGAAATGCCGCGGACAAACTTGTTGGGGTCGAAGGCCGGGGCCGAGGCCATGGCCAGGAGATCGCCGTTCCGCGGGTTCAGCACCACCGCGGCGGCGCTTTCGCCGGCAAGCCGGGCCTGGGCAAAATTCTGAAGCGCATGGTTGACCGTAAGCTGCACATCCGCTCCCGGAGTACCCTCCCCGCGGTCAAGCTCGCGCATCACCCGGCCGGCGGCATTGACCTCGATCCGGCTGGTGCCCGCCTTGCCCCGGAGCCGGTCTTCGAGCTGCGCCTCGACGCCGAACTTGCCGATCTCGAAGCGCGGGATCTGGAACAGCGGGTCGGGGTCGGCGATCCGGGAAAGGTCGTGGTCCGACACCGGGCCGACATAGCCGACGATATGGGCGAAATCCGCGTCCAGCGGATAGTTGCGGCTGAGCCCCATCTCCGGATAGACGCCGGGAAGCGCAGGCGCGTTGACCGCCACCCCGGCCACATCCTTCCAGCTCACCCGGTCGGCCACGGTGACCGCCACGAAAGGGCTCACCTTGCGCATTTCGGCCAGCGCGGCGGCAATGTCCTCCGGGCTCATCGGCACGATCTTTGCCAGCCGCGCCAGCACCGCTTCCGGGTCGCCCGCATCCTCGCGCACCATGACGATGCGGTAATTCTGCTCGTTGCCGGCGATCAGCACGCCCTTGCGGTCGTAGATCAGCCCGCGCGAGGGGGGGATCAGCCGGATGTTGATCCGGTTCTGGTCGGCAAGCATCCGGTAGGCGGCGGCCTGGTCGATCTGCAAGAACCGCATCCGCCCCACCAGCACGCCCGAAAAGGCGAGCGCGGCAGTGCCGAGCAACAGACCCCGGCGGGTGAGCCTGCGCGCGGCGCGTTCGCTATCCTGCTGCGATCGTCTCATACCAGCCTCATACCAGCCGCACCTCGCTTGCATGTTTGCCAGGCGCAATCCGGTGCACCCGGAACCCCCAGACCGACAGCGCCGCCACCGCCGGGTAAGCCGCCACGTTGATCACGAAACCGATGGCCGAAAGCGCAAAGGGCGGCTGGCCGACGAAGAATACCGCAAGCAGCAACCGTTCGGCCACCAGCATCAGCCCGAGAACCACCGCGACCGTGAACCACTCGGCCAGAAAGCTGCGTTCACCAAGTCCGGCGGCGCGGGCGCGCAGCGCTTCGAGCCCAAGCACCGCGAGGCCGGAGGCCACCCCCGGCGGGCGCAGATACAGCAGTTCGCTCACCAGAAGCAAGGCGGCAAACAGCAGCACCGGCACGAAATCGGGGCGGTGTACCACCCAGGCAAAGCCCGCCAGCACCACCAGATCGGGCGGCGGCCAGCCGCCGGCGCTGCCGCCGGTGGGCAGGATCCGCAGAAACACCACGGCGCTCGCGAAAACGCCGAACAGGGCGGCATAGGCCCAGCGGTGAAGGGTGACCGGCGAGATCATTCGTCGTCTCCCGTGTCGCCGGGCCCGCTGGTGGTTTCGTCTGTGGTTTGGCCTGTGGTTTGGCCTGTGGTTTGGCCTGTGGTTTGGCCTGTGGTTTGGCCTGTGGTTTCGTCTGCGGTTTGGCCTGTGGTTTGGTCTGCGGCCCCGGCCGCTCCCCCCGGCCTCACCGCCGCACGCCCGTCAGCCACCGGCGCCAGCGCCGGGTGCATCACGATCAGCCCGCCCGCCTCGGTCACCGCCTCGCCCGGATGCGAGCGCAGCACCCGCAGAAACTCGAGCCGCCCGTAATCGGCGGCAAGCTGCACCCGCAGCCGTCCGTCGGCCCCGGCCACCACCGCGCCCACCAGAAGCCCCGCCGGAAACACCCCGCCGTCGCCCGAGGAAACCACCCTGTCGCCCGGGCGCACCGCCTCGCGGTCGTCGAGAAACTCGAGCGGCGGGCGGGCGGTGTTGTCGCCCGACAGCAGCGCCTTCTGCCCCGAGGGCTGGACCGTGACCGGAATCCGGCTCGACGAATCGGTCAGCAGGATCACCCGCGCGGTCTGCTGGCCGACGCCGGAAATCCGCCCCACCAGCCCGAGACCGTCCATCGCCGCCCAGCCGTCGACCAGCCCGTCGCGGGCGCCGACATTGAGCAGCACCGACTGGCGGAACGGCGAGCCGCTGTCGGTCAGCACCCGGCCGGTGACATAGGAGAGCCGCGCATCGAGCCGGACGTTGTTGAGATCAAGCAGCCGGGCGTTTTCCTCTTCAAGCTGGACGGCAGCTTCCTTCCACGCCTTCATCCGCTGCAATTCGCGGCGGAGCTCCTGGTTCTGCTCGGCAAGCCGGGCATAGCTCTGGAAGCCCTCCACCAGCTCCACCGCCCGGGTCACCGGCACCAGCGCCCATTCCATGTTGGGCACCACCGCGTCGACCACCTGGGCGCGGAAC